>Ga0302326_10005967_pt1 | contig 27524 bp, 33 predicted proteins | sample Palsa_T0_3_FD_202264 | JGI IMG/M metagenome (GOLD analysis project Ga0302326, IMG submission 202264) | Peat permafrost microbial communities from Stordalen Mire near Abisko, Sweden - Palsa_T0_3 | ecosystem: Environmental > Terrestrial > Soil > Palsa > Peat permafrost | place: Sweden: Abisko... | reverse complement strand
CCTGCAGCGTCTTGGCGTCGCCGAGGGATGAGACGGTTACGTCAATCCGCGCTCCCGGCTTGAGGAAGGGGCCGATGTCGGCCGTTATCATCACGGCGGCGGTGTTTTTGGACGTGAGATTCTGGACGTTTTCGGTGATGCCGTAGCGCTGGAGCAGGTTGACGACGCCGTGCAGCATGGCGATCGAGTTGCTGTCGCCCACGCCGGCCAGGCCGGCGACGAGACCGTAGCCGACCAGCTGGTTGTCGCGGCCGCCCTCGACGATCGTGACGTCCTTGATCCGCGAGGCTCGGGCCGCGGAGCCGCCGCAGGCCAGGACGAGCAGGGCGAGGATCGGCCGGTGGAGGGGAAATTTCATGGTGGAATCCGTTCCGGTTGCGTGGGGTTTCCGGTCAGAAGGGGCGCAGGGTCTCGTAAATCTTGCTGAACCAGCCCTGCTTCTGGGCATCGGTCAGGGCGCCGGTATCGACGAATTCGACGCGGGCCTCGGCGATGTTGCTCGAGAGCACCGTGTTGTTGGCGCTGATGTCATCGGCCCGGATGATCCCGTGCAGCACGATGTACTGCTTCTCGCCGGAGAACGTGACGAAGCGCACCCCCTCGATGACCAGATTTCCGTTGGGCAGGACATCGGTCACCATCACGGCGGCGGTGGTGGTGACGGTCTGCGAATTGGCGACCGTGCCCCCACCCGTGTAATCCGACTTGCCCGCGATCTGCACGCTGGGCGCCGCGCCGTTGTGCGACAGCAGTCCGCTCGTGGTCGGGGAGAACAGGAATTGCGACACCGAGTCGTTGAGGGTGGACGTGCGCGTTGATTCCTTGTTCTGGGTGCTCTGGGCGGCGGCCGACTCCTGCACCACGACGGTGACGATGTCGCCCGCATGGCAGGCCTTGTGGTCGGCGACGAGGCTGCGGGGCTCGCCGCCGGCCGAATTCCAGAGCGAGTCGGCGCGGGTCGCGAGCGCGAGGGACAGGGCCGCCACCGGCAGGAGCAGGGAGAGAGAACGGGAGGAGAGCATGGGGAGAAACCGGGATTAGAAGCGGATATCGATGCGGTCCTGCGCCACCACCTGGCCCGAGATGTCCTTCCGGGTCTCGATGTTCCGCACGGTGATGGTATCGCCCCGCACGCCATTCTCGACCGCCTGCGCCTTCATCGTGACGATCAGGCCGCCCTCGGAGGCGACGACGTCGACGATATCACCCTTGCGCACCAGGGGGCGGCGCACGAGATCCTGCCAGGTGAGGAGCCGGTTGGCGGGCACCTGCCGGGCGAGGACGAAGGAATCGTCGCCGACCGTCGCCGGCAGCGCCTCGCGCTCGCGCAGGCAGTCGACGCGGCGGGTCGCGAGCATATTCGCATCGAAGGTCGAACCGGCGGCGATGGGCTCGCGCGTGCACCAGACATCGCGCCAGAGCGAGGCGCGCACGGTGAGCGTGACGTCGGCCGCGGCGGCCCCATCGGCCAGCACGCGGCAGCGCAGGATCAGGGTGGACGACGGCGCCATCGGGTATTCGGTGACGACGACGTCCCAGGCCGCCGCCGTGCGGTCGGGCGGGGTCCACGGGCGCACCAATTCGAGCTGGAAGTCGCCCTCCAGCCGGAAATGACCGGCGAGGTCGTGGGTGAGCGCGGCGAGGAGCTGCGCGGAGGATATGGCCGTCGGCTCGGCCGCCGGACCCTGGGTCGTGGCCGCCGGGCCGTCCGCCGCAGCCCGCAGGGCGAAGGAGGAAAGCGCACCAACCAGCAGAATGGCGTGGAATAGGCGCGGCATCATTGTTTCATGTTGGCGACATTTTGGAGCATGTTGTCCGAGGCCTGGACGGACTTGGAATTGATCTCATAGGCGCGCTGCGCCGTGATCAGATTCACCATCTCCTCGACGATGTTGACGTTGGAGGCCTCCAGATAGCCCTGCTGGATATTGCCGAAACCCGCCTGGCCCGCCTGGCCCGTCTGCGGAGCGCCGCTCGCCGGGGTCTCCGCATAGAGGTTGCCGCCGAGGCTCTCCAGGCCCGACTCATTGGGAAACCGCGAAAGGGTGAGCTGAAAATTCTGCGCGCCGCTCGGTCCCTGCACGGTGACGCTGCCCGTCGAGGAGATGTTGATGGAGGTGGCCCCGGTCTGGATGGTCTGGAAGCCGCTGCCGACGGGCAAGCCGTCGGCGGTCACCACCTGCCCCTGCGCGTTGAGCTTGAACGAGCCGTCGCGCGTATAGGCGATGGTTCCGTCCGCCTGGGTCACCTCGAAGAGGCCGTCGCCCTGGACCGCGAGGTCGAGGTTCTGGCTGGTCTGATTGACCTGGCCTTGCGTAAAAACCTTGGAGGTGGCGGCAACCTTGGTCCCGTTGCCCACCTCAATGCCCGTCGGCACGAGATTGCCGTTGCCGGAATCGGCGCCCGCGGCCCGGGGCTTCGAGTAGAGCAAATCCTGAAACTCGATCTTGCTGCGCTTGAACCCCGGGGTGTTCACGTTCGCCAGGTTGTTGGCGATCGTGTTGAGGTTGAGTTCCTGGGCCTCCATGCCGGTGGCCGCGGAATAAAGGGAAAGATTCATGGGGAAGGGGGAAAAGGCGACACCGTCACGACTGGGGCCGGCGCGCTCCCATCGCGCGCGCGGCCGTGCAGTCGTGATTGCGGTTGTCTACTACATGGGAAGTTCATGGGCGGGGACCGTCAGCCAAGGGCATCGAGCTCCTTCTGCATCTGCTTGTCGGTGCTCGTGATGACGTGCTGGTTGGCGTCGTAGGCGCGGGAGATTTGCACGAGGCTGACCATCTCGGTCAGGGGCGAAACGTTGGAAGACTCGAGGAAGCCCTGCTGCAGCTGCGGCTTGGCGACCGGTTGCGGGTCGACTCCTTCGTTGGCCACAAACTGTCCGCCGGACACGGGCCGCAGGTCGGAGTTGCTGCCGAATTTCTGCACCGAGAGACGGCCGACGGTCGCGGTGCCCTGCACGATGCTGCCGTCGGCATTGATCGTGACCTTGCCGCCATCGGGCTGGAGCATGATCGGCGAGCCGCCGTCGCTCAGCACTTCTTCGCCGGCCGAATTGATCAGCGTGTGGTCGGCCCGCGTGGAGAACTCGCCGCTGCGGGTATAGGCATGCGTCCCGTCGGGCATCTGCACCTCGAAGAATCCGTCCCCCTGGATGGCGACGTCGAGGTCGCGTCCGGTGGGCTGGGTTTCGCCGGGGGCAAAGCTGATCCCGTTGGTGGTGGTCGGAAAGACCGCGGACTGGCTGGGATCGCCGTCCGCCTGGCTGACGCCGTCAATCCCCCACCCACCCGCGGTCTGGCCGGAAAATTCGACCGTGCGCTTGCGGAAGCCCGTCACCTGTCCCGAGGTGATGTTCTGGGCCACAGCGTCCTGCCACCGCTCGAGGGCGGTCAGCGAGGCGGCGCTTTGGTAGATGCCAATATCCATTTGGTCGGAGACATAGCACTATGGATGCCAACATCACAACTAGCGTTATATAAGCACTTTATGACGCATCCAGCCGACCCATCCCCACCCGCCCGCCGCGACGGGCATTTTCTGCCGACCTCCGTCAGGAGCCCGGACGGTAGAGGCATTCTACCTCGACCCGCTCTCCGCAGACACAGGTGATTACCAGGCGCACCACCTTGTCGCCTTCCTTGACCACCTCGATGTTGGGATGGGATGCGTCCACCGAAGACAGGACGCCCGCGTGCGCGAGGTTAATCTTGGGGGTCGGCATGTGCAGCGCCGCCGTCGGCAGGCTTTTTTTTCCCTGGAGAAAGGGTCGCATGGCGGTCAAAGCGGGTTGCCGGGCGGGTGGGCCGCCGGCGCGGCGGCCACCGGGGCGTTCCGCAGTGAGCCGGGCTCGCCGCGGCTCTTCGCGGAAAGCGAGAGGCTGAGGGTGATGCGCTGGTTGGACTCCGCCGCCGGGGCCACGCCCGTCAGGGGATGGGTGTCGCCGTAGCCGCTGACGCGCTCGATCATGTTCGGCTCGACCGCGTAATACACCAAGCTGCGCCGCGCGGCGTTCGCCCGGTCGCTGGAGAGCTCCCAGGCGGTATATTCCGGGCGTTGGATCGGCAGGTCGGCGCGGGTGTGGCCGTCGATGGTCACGCGAAAGCCGTGCCGGTCGATCAGCCAGGCCAGGTTCTGGATCACGAATTTCCCCCAAGGCGTGAAATCGGCGCCGGCCTCGGCGAAGAGCGGCTGGGTGCCGCGGTCATAGAGGGTGATGCGCAGCCCGTCGCTGGTCACGTCGATGTCGATCGGCTTCTTCTGCAGGTCCTGGTCGATGTGGATCAGCCGGTAGAAGTCGGCGGCGACGGCGTTGAGGTAACTGATGTCGATCTGCTTGTCCTCGCTTGCCGCCTTCGGCGTGGCCTGGTCGTCCTGCTTGCCCCTGCTGTCGGCCTCCTTGTTGAAGGGCATGATGCCCGAATGGTCTTCCATGGGGCTGTGGAACGGATTCTGGAAATAGCGCGAGGTGGCGATCAGGATCTTTTTGTCCTGCGCGGAGATCCACAGGACCATGAAAAGCGCCATCATCGCCGTGACAAAATCGGCGTAGGCGACCTTCCAGGCTCCGCCGTGGTGTGCTTGCTTTTTGGCCATGGCGGATGTGGTCGGCTACTTGGCGGTGCCGAGCGCCTTGGTGGCGACCTCGAGATCGTCCGATTTGGGCTGCATGGCGGTGTCGAGCGAACGGCGGGCGACCTCGACGGCCGTGAAGGGCGCCAGTCCCTTGGCGAACCCGCAGACGGCCTGCTTGATGCAGCGCAGGTACATGGCGTCGGCGCCATTGTTGAACTTGATGCGGTTGGCCAGCGGGTTGACGAAGCCGTAGGCGACAAAGATGCCCAGCAGCGTGCCGGTCAGGGCGGCCGCCACGTGCTCGCCCACGGCCGCGGGGCCTTCGGCGATCGCGGACATGGTGTTGATGATGCCCAGGACGGCGGCGACGATGCCGATGCCGGGGAGGGAATCGCCCACCATCTGGAGCAGGTGCACGGGATGCTCGTGTTCCTCCATCTTGGCCTCGAGCTCGGCGCTAAGCAGGGCTTCGAGCTGGTCGGGCTTGATCTTGCCGTCGATCACCGGCTTGAGCCCATTGCAGAGGAACTCGAGCCGGTCGGGATGGTGCATGACCGAGGGATATTTCTGGAAGATGGTGCTATGAGTCGGGTCCATCACGTGTTCTTCCAGCGCGATCAGGCCGCTGCGCCGACCGATCATGAAGAGCTCGAAGAGCAGCTTGAGCAGCTCGAAGTATTCCGGCTTGCCCGTCACCGCCCCGGTCACGGCCTCCTTGGCCTTGTGCATGATCTCCGTCAGCAGGCGCGCCGGGCTGGCGATGATCAGCACTCCGGCGGCTACGCCCAGGATGACGACGAACTCGGACACCTGCACCAGGACAAGCGGCTTCCCCCCCTCGAGCATGAAGCCGCCGAGGGTCGAAGCAAAGACAACGAAGGCACCGACAAGGACGAGCATGCGAGCGTGGCGCAGGCCATCCCGGTCAGCGGCTGCGCGCCCGGCCGAGATAGGCCCGCAGACCGAGGATGGTTTGCGAGTGAATTTGACAAATCCGCGACTCCGTCAGACCGAAAACCGCGGCGATTTCGGCCAGGCGCATGTTTTCGAAATAGTACATCGCGAGGATCTTCCTAGGTATATCGGGCAATTCACCCATTCGTTGAGCGAGAAGTTGCAGCAGCTCCTGCTTTTCGACCTTTTCCCGGCCCGTCTCGTCGTTCTCATCGGGTAGGAGTTCATGGAGGGAGACCCCGTCCGAGTCGTCCCGGGAGCCGATCTGGTCGATGGCGATGAAGGTCACCGGGCGGGATTCCTCCAGCCACTTCGCGTAGTCCTTGGAGCTGAGTCCCAGCTCGGCGCAGATGTCCTCCTCGGTCGCGGCGCGGCCCAGGCGCTGCTCCAGCTGGTTGATCGACTCCTTGATCTTGCGGGCCCGGGCGCGGGCGCGCCGGGGGCACCAGTCCATCCGGCGCAGCTCGTCGAGGATCGCGCCGCGGATGCGGGTGGCGGCGTAGCCGGCGAAGGTGTTGCCCTGCTCGGGATCGTACTTGCGCACGGCGGCGAGCAGGCCGGTGATCCCCACGCTGTAGAGGTCCTCGGCCTCGATATGGGAAGGCAGGTTGAGCTTGATCCGGTCCACGACGTTGCGGACCAGCGGGAGGTAGCGCTCGATCAATTCCTGTTCATCGACGACGCTCGTGGAAACACCCTGGTAGGCGCGCCAGACGGCGCTTTTGGGCGGGGCATCCTTGCCGCTGACGGGAATTTCGACAGTATTCATGGGAGGTTAAAGTGAGGCGGGCCTCAGGTTTTGGGAGCTTTGGCGGGAACGAGAGCGGGAGAGGGTACGGGAGCGGGAGCGCGCTGGTTGGCGAGGTAGGTCTCGCGGAACCCGCGGAGGCAGACGGACCATAACCAGCGAAAGAGCAGGGCGCCCACCAGGCAGCCGGTGCCGGCATCGAGCAGGACGCGGTCGAAATCACGGCCGAACCACAGGCCGGTGGCCGCGGCGGTGAGGAACCCGGCGACTCCGCCGGCGAGGAAGACGAATTTCATCGGTAGTCGGAGGCGGCCAGCGCCTCGTTGTCGGCTTCGTCCGCGTCGGCGGCGTCCGCCGGTTCCGCGGGCGCCAGGGTCCGACGGACCAGGGCGGCGAACACGTCCTCCTCGCAATCGCCCGTCAGCGACGGGCCGGTGGCCAGGAAGAGCGGCGCCAGGGCGCCGTCGATGAGATAGTCCCAGAGGCGGCCCCATTGCGGCACCTCGTCGAGATGGGTGAAGACGAGGTGGGTGGCGCCGAGGGCCCGGCCCGCCGCATAGGCGGACCGCAGCGCGGCGTGGTCATAGGCGGCATTGAGCACAAGCACGCGCTGCTCGATCCGCTCGCGATCGAGGAATTCGGCAAGCGCCGCATTTTCCGCCTGATGGATTGAGAGGCCCGGCAGGTCAAAGTAGACAAAGCCCCCGGCCACCGCCGGCTGCGTGGCGGCGGGAAAATGAGCCACGGGGACGCCCAGCGCCTCGCAAAAGACCGGAAGGGGGCCCGCCGAGTTGGGGCGGTCGAATTCAACCGTGACGACATGTCCCAGGCGGCCCCGGCGAAATACCTCCGTCCCCAGCCACTTGCACAAAGCCGTGGTGCGGCCCACTCCGGGGGCGCCGAGAAACGCGGCCCGTCCCAGGGGCGCGGGTTCCCCTCCCCGTTCGGCCTCCTGGCGCAGATGCCGACCCGCCTCGACGAGCGCGCGGTGCAAGGGCGCGGTCCGCCACTCCTCCCAGTCGGGCGCCGACTGGAGGCGACCCAGCGCCAGTTCGGAGAGGCCGGAACGGCGCAGGAGCGTCGCCAGCGATTTCGGATGGAACGATCCCACCCGGGGCGACGGCCGCGGCGACGCGGCGCCCGGCTCCCGGGCTGGCGCCACCGCCAGAGCCGCCGGCGGAACCTCCTCCGGCGGGGCGGGAGGAGGATCGAGGCGGGCGATGACCTCCAACCGCGGCGCGGCCCAGATTCGGCTCAGGCCCGTCGCCGGGACCGTCCGCACGGATAAGACCCGCGCATTGGGTCCCAGGCGTTCGCGGATGAGGGTCGCGGCTTCGTCGGCCGCGCGGACGACAAATTTGTAGCAGGTGCCGGGAGTGGGTTGGGCAAGCTCGGTCATGGCGGGGCTCAGGCGGCGACCTTCAGGGCGGTTTCGGCGCGGGCCAGGTGGGCCGGAAGAGGGACGAAGCCGGCATTCTCGATTTCAATCGCGGCGGGCAGCTCCTGGAACGCCAGCACGACCAGGCGCGGGAAGGACGGCTCGAGGAACCGCCGCAGGGGCAGCCGGGCCTCGGTCGACACCACCAGCACGGCGGTGAGATTCTGCTGCACCAGCTCGGTCGTGCGCCGGCTCAACTCTTCGAGCAGGTGCCGGCCGGTCGCCGGATCCAGCGCCAATCCCACCTCGGTCGGCGAGCGGTGGACCTTGCCGGCCAGCCATTGCTCGAAGCGCGGGTCGAGGGTGATGGCCCGGATGATCCCCGGCCGGCATTCGTATTCGGGCACGAAGTACAGGCCGAGTCTCCGGCGCACCAGCTCGACGAGGTCGTCGGGATTCTTGGAAAGCGAGGCGAAGTCGGCGATGGCCTCCAGGATCAGCGGCAGATTGACGATCGCGATGTTCTCGCGCAGCAGGTTCTGCAGCACGCGCTGGATGACGCCGATATTGACCAGGTCGGGCAGCAGTTCGGCGACCAGCGCCGGCTGCGCCTGCTTGATGTGATCGATCAGGCCCTGCACCTCCTGCCGGCCGATGAGCAGGTGGGCGTTGGCCTTGAGCGTTTCCGAGAGATGGGTGATCAGGACGGAGGCGGCGTCGACGACGGTGAAGCCGTTGATTTCGGCGGTCCGCTTCTCGGCCTCGTCGATCCAGGTGGCGTCGAGCTTGAAGACCGGCTCGCGCGTCGGCACGCCGCGCAGGCTGACGGCGCTGCCGGCCACGTTCATGGCCAGCCAGCGGCCGGCCATGATCTGCCCGCGGGCCACGGCTTTGCCGCGGATGAGGAAGCGATAGTCGCTGGAGGCCAGCTCGAGGTTGTCGCGCACGGAGATGGGAGGCACGATGATGCCCCGCTCCCGGGCCAGGTTCTTGCGCACGCCCGTCACCCGCGCGAGCAGGTCGCCGCCCGCCTTCAGGTCGGCCAGGCCGAGAAGTCCCGTGCCGATCTCGATCGCAAACACATCCACCTCGATCAACTTGCGGACATCGTCGCCGGCCAGGGGGGCGGCGGCGGGCGCCGCCCCGGCGGCGGCTCCGGCTTTGCCCGCGTTCTTTCCGCCCTTGGCCCGGGCGGCGCCGGCCGCGGCGAGGGCGCTCCCGGCGCTGTCCGGCACCTTCATGGTGCGCGCCATGAAGGCGGCCGCGCCCGCCAGCAGGAAAAAGGGCACCGCCGGCATGCCGGGAATCAGCCCGAAAATTACCATCATGCCCGAGGCGATGCCCAGGGCCCGCGGATAGCGAAAGAGCTGGCCGGCGATTTGTGAGCCCAGGTTGACATTCTCCGAGGCGCGCGTGACCAGCAGGCCCGCGCCGATCGAGATGATCAGCGCGGGAATCTGGGAGACCAGGCCGTCGCCGATCGAGAGCAGCGTGAATTTCTGCAGCGATTCGGCCAGGGAAAGGCCCATCTGCACCGCTCCGATGACGAAGCCGCCGATCACATTGACCAGCATGATGAGGATGCCGGCGACGGCGTCGCCGCGCACGAACTTCGAGGCGCCGTCCATGGCCCCGTAGAAGTCGGCCTCCTTCTGGATCTTGACCCGTCGCGCCGTGGCGGTGGGTTCGTCGATGATGCCCGCGTTGAGCTCGGCATCGATCGCCATCTGCTTGCCGGGCATGGCGTCGAGGGTGAAGCGGGCGGACACCTCGGCGATGCGGCCCGCGCCCTTGGTGATGACGACGAAATTTATCACCACCAGGATGAGGAAGACCACCGCCCCGACGATGTAGTTGCCTCGGATGACAATGTGCCCGAACGAGTCGATGACATGGCCGGCGTAGCCGTTGACCAGGATCTGGCGCGTGGAGCTGATGTTCAGCGCGAGCCGGAAGAGCGTGAGCGTGAGCAGGATGGTGGGAAAGCCCGAGAATTCCGACGGATCCTTGACGTAGATGATCGCGAGCAGGACGAGCAGCGACAGGCCGATGTTCAGCGAAAGCAGGAGATCGAGCAGGAACGCCGGGACCGGCAGCACGAGCAGGAGCACCGTGCCGAAGAGCGCGAAGGTGAAGACCAGGTCGGCGGCGCCGAGCAGGCGCGTGAGGGTGCTGTTGGAGCTGGTCGGCATGGGCTAGGCGGCGGTCTCGATCCGGCGGGAGCGCAGGCGGTGGAAGTAATAGCGGTGGGTGCGGTAGACCACGGCGAGAATCTCCGCCACTGCCTGGTAGAGTTCGGGAGGGATCGACTCCCCCACCCGGCCCATGGCGTAGAGGAGCCGCGCCACGGGCTTGTTCTCGACCATGGGCACGCCGTGCTCGGCCGCGATGGCCTTGAGGCGCTGGGCAAAGCGATTCTCGCCCTTCGCCAGCACGACGGGGGCGCGGTCCTTGCCGCGCTGGTAGCTAAGCGCCACCGCATAATGGGTGGGATTGGTGACCACGACATCGGCGGTGGCGACGGCGGAAAGCATCTGTTTCTGCAGGAGGCGGCGCGCCAGCCGGCGCTGCGCTCCCTTGATCTTGGCATCCTGCTCCTGGGCCTTGTGCTCCTCCTTGACCTCCTCGCGGGTCATCATGAGCTCCTTGCGGTTCTTGAACCACTCGTGCCCGTAACGGAGCGCGGCGATGACGGCCAAGGCGAACAGCATGCGGCCAAAAAACGTGATGACGGTCTGGTTGAGAAAGGTCCCGAGGTAGGCGGTCTCGATGGGGGCGGTGAAAAGCGGGTCGTAGAGCAGCTTCTTCGCGCCCAGCCAGAGCGTGGTGCCGACGGCGATGATCTTCAGGAAGTCGATGCCCGCGCGCATCCAGACTCCGGGGCCGAAGATGCGCCCGAAGCCCTCGATGGGATTCAGCCGGGCCCAGCTGGGCTCCAGCGCCTTGGGCGCGAGGCGAAAGCCGCTTTGCAGGCCGCCGGCGAGCAGCGCCGCGCCCGAGCAGGCCAGCAGGACCGGCAGGACCACCGGCCCCACCGTCAGGATTATCTGAAGAAACAGGGCCGTCACGGTCTCCGGCCGCACCACCATCGTGGGAAACTGGCTGAAGATGCCGATGGAAAAGCCGGCCACGCGATCAACCGACGGCCGCGCCGTCGCGCCCAGCACGAGCAGGACCGCGACCATCGTGCACAGGACCTGCAATTCCTGCACCCGCGGAAACTGCCCGCGATCAGCCGCGTCATTCAGCTTCTTGCCGGTTGGCTGTTCTGTTTTTTGGTCGTCGTTTTCGGCCATCGCGAGGGTTTAGCAATGCCGATGCCAATGCGGAATTGTTCTTCCTTAGCCATTGATGGACAGCCGATTAAACTTTGGCGAATTGCCTAAACCTCCGCGGCCTGACTCCCTCGGCATTCCGCGCGTCTCCAGGGGCAATAATTGCCGCGGCCCGCCGGGGACCGCTTACCGCACCGCCACGATCTGGAGGAGCTGCACGGGTAGATTGGCGAATTCAACGAACAGGTAGCGCGCGATGAGGGCGCCGGCCCCGCTCAGGAGTCCCAGGCCGGCGAGTCCGCGCACCGAGGCGCTGAGCACGAACACGTTCATCCGCGGCACCGCCCGGCCGATCACCGAAAAGGCGAGGTTGATCAGGAAATTGAGGGCGATGAACGGAGCGGCGATGCGCACCCCGATCTCGATCACATGGGCGGTCCCGCGGACGAGCAGGTCGCCGGCGGCCGCGCCCACCAGCGGGCGGCCGGGCGCCGCCAGCACGAAGCTGCGGGCGAACGCGCTCAGGACCGCCTGGTGTCCGTTGGCGAGAAAGAAGAGGACAAACGCAAAGGAGGAGAGAAAGGCGGCCATCGGGTCCGAGGCCATGTCGGGGCCCAGCATGCCCGGCGCCACGGACATGCCCACCTCCGAGGAGATGATGTGGCCGGCAAATTCCACCGACTGGAACAGCAGCTGGGCGACAAAGCCGAAGCCCAGGCCCAGCAGCACTTCGCTCCCCGCCGATCCGATCAGCTCCCAGTAATCGCGCGGCATCGCCGCGGGCGGCACGACCCCCACCAGCAGCGTGGCGAGGCAGCAGCCGAGCCCGATCCGCACCATGATGGGCGGCGCGCGGCCCGCCATCTGCGGAACCAGCAGGACGACGCCCACCGCCCGCAGGAAGACCATCAGCCAGGTGATGAGATACCCGGTGCTCATGGCCTGGCCCGCGGCTAGTGCGCCAGCATGGCCATGCGGGTGAACATCGTAATCGCGAATTCACCCATCATGCGCAGCAGCCATGGCGCCAGCAAAATACTCAGGCCCGCGAAGGTCAGCAGCTTGGGGGCAAAGGTCAGGGTCGGCTCCTGCACGCTGGTGATCGATTGGAACAGGCTGGTGACCAGGCCCACGACGAGCATCGCCAGGAGAAAGGGCGCCGCCACGTAGATGGCAAAGACCATGGTGGTCTTGAAGACGTCGATGGCCATTTCCGGATTCATGGGCGGAGCGGAGCGGGGAGCGGCCAGGCGCTCAGACGGTGAAACTTTGGACGAGGGAGCGCACGATGAGGTGCCAGCCGTCCACGAGCACGAAGAGCAGAAGCTTGAAGGGCAGCGAGACCACGTTGGGCGGCATCATCATCATGCCGAGCGACATCAGGACGGAAGCCACGAGGAAATCGATCACCAGGAAGGGCAGAAAGAGGAGGAAGCCCATCTGGAACGCGGTCTGCAGTTCGCTGATCACGAAGGACGGGATGACGACGCGCAGCGGCAGGTCCTTGACCGCCGTGGGCCCGAAGCGCCCGAGCTCGAGAAAATACTCCAGGTCGCTGGTCCGGGTCTGCTTGAGCATGAAATCCTTCAAGGGCTCCCCGGCCTTCTCGAAGGCGTCGGTGGCCGTGAGGTGGCCGTCGAGGTAGGGCTGCAGCGCCTCCTTCTGCACCCGATCCACGACCGGACCCATGATGAAGAGCGTCAGGAAGAGCGCCAGGCCGAGAATGATCTGGTTGGAGGGAGCGCTCGGGACGCCGATCGCGGTGCGGACAAATCCCAGTACGATGACGATGCGCGTGAAGCTCGTCATCAGGAGGACGATCGAGGGCGCGAGGGTGAGCAGCGTCATCACGATGACGATCTGCACCGCCACGCTCATCTGCGCCGGCTTTTCCGCCCCGTCCAGGCTGAGGCTCAGGCGCAGGGGACCGGAGTCGGACGCCGGCGACGCCACGCCGGCCCCGTGCGCCGGAGTGACCGCCGGCGCCGACGCGGCGGACTGGGCGCGGCCCGGCAGCGGCAGCGCCAGCAGGAGAAATAGTGCGAGCCGGAGATGCTTCATGGGAGGGGCGAACGCGCGGGGGAATCAAGCGGGGCCAGCATTTCTATGCGGCCGGGACACACGCCGAGCAGATAGCGCTTGTCGTCGTAGGCGGCGACCACGAGGTATTGGCGGTTGCCGAGCGAGCGGGTCTCGGCGACGACCAGACGGCGCTCACCGCGCGCCGTGAAGGCGCTTCCGCCCTGGCGGTTCCGCCACCAAAGCCAGAGGCCGGCGCCGGCGCAGGCGGCGATGCCGACGGCCGCCAGCGGACTGAAGCCGCCGCCGGCCGGGTCCCGCGGAAAGGCCGCCGGGGCCGCGCCGGCCGCGGCGGGATAGACGACCGACCCCGGTCCGCCCACGGTGGTCTGGGCCGCCAGCGGCACGGCCAGCAGCAGAAAAGCCAGCGCGCGCCGGATCAAAAATATCATGGCCGCGCCGGAACCTGGCCGACCAGTTCGCTGATCTTGATGCCAAAGTTGTCCTCGACCACCACGACTTCGCCGTACGCGACCAGCTTGTCGTTGACGTAGAGGCCGACCGGATCGCTGGCGTGCTGGTGCAGCTGCACGACGGAGCCGGGCGCCAGCTCGAGGACGTCCCGCATCGGCAGCATGCAGGAGCCGATCTGGACGGCGATCTTCACTTTTACGTCGAGGACGATATCAAGAGTTTTTTCTTCCATGGGAATTCTGGTTGGGGTTGGCGGTCTCCTCGCCGGACAGCTTGCGGGTGATTTGCACCGCGGTGCGGTCGGCATCGAGGCCGACCGTGCCGATGAACTTGGGCGTGCCATTGAGCAAAATCCGGGTCTGCTGCAGCAGCGGGGCGGGCAGCTCGATCACATCACCCACGCGCAGGCTGGCGATCTCCCGGAGGCTGACCTCGAAGGCGTCCCATTCCGCGCGCACCGGCACCGTGATGTGGTCGTAGGCGCCAAACCAGGCGGCCCGCTTCTCCGTCGTGGAGACCGCGTTGTCCTTCTGCCGCCGCGCCTGCATCTTCCGCACGAGCGGCTCGATGGTGTAGTAGGGCACGCCGACCTGGATCTTCTCGGAGCAGTCGCCGAAGCTGACCTCGAGCGCGAGCACGAGCATGATCGCGTCCTTGGGCGAGGTCTGCAGGAAGCGGCCGTTGTTCTCGTGCCCGATGATGGTCGGGCGGAGCTCCTGCTCGTTCTTCCACTGGGCGCACCATTCCTCGAGGATGATCTGGAAGATGTCCTCCATCAGCGCCACCTCGATCTCGGTGAGATAGCGCTCGGCCTTGATGGAGTGGCCGCGGCCGCCGAGCATCCGGTCGGCCAGCGTCAGCGCCAGGCGCGGGTTGATGTCGAGGATGCCGACGCCCGCCAGCGGCTCCGCCTTGAACAGGCAGAGGTGGGTGGGGTTGGGCAGCAGGTCGGTGAACTTGGCGTAGGTGGTCGTGGTCAGCTGCGCCATTTTCAGCCCGCAGTCCATCCGCAGGAAGAGCGCCAGGCGCGCGGCGAGGTAGCGGATGAAATCCTCGTGCAGCAGGCGCAGGCGGCGCAGCTCGATCTCGGAAAGGAAGACCGGATGGCGAAAATCATAGTTCTCGATCTTGGGCGCGCCGCTCCCGTCCGGGCGGCGTCCGTCCGCCTTGATCAGCAGCGCCTTCGGCGGGGCCGCCTCGGCGGTCTGCGCCAGCAGCTTGTCGATCTCGGATTGATCGAGGAAGTCGCTGGCAGGCTTGTCGGGTTCTTCGGCCATCGCGGGAGCGCTCCGCCTACTGGACGACGAAGTCGGAGAAATACACCTGATCGGCGACTTTGTGGCCGAAGATCTCGTTGTAGGCCCCGACGAGCTTCTCGCGCAGCACGTTCTTGGATCCGGGTTCCTCCAGGTCGGCGAGGGTCAGCGCGGAGAGCACGTTGAGCGTCACGTCGGTCAGCTTCGCCTTGTTCGCCTCGAAGAGGGCGGGCAGCGCGGGATCGGTGCCGGTGACGATGAAGGAAGCCTTAAGGTAGCGCGTGCCCATCGTGCCCGCGAGGTTGACGGTCACGTTGGTGAATTCATAGGTCGGGGGAGCGCCCTTGCCCTTCTTGTCTCCCTCCTTGGCGGGTTGGGGCGCGGCGGCGGCGGCGGCTGGGGCGGCGTCCGGATTGGCCAGCTGCTTCGCCAGGCGCGGCAGCAGGACAAATTGGGCGACGGCGAGGCTCAGGACCGGCGCCAGCACGACCGCGGCGGCGGCGGCGAACAGGCCCATTTTGCCTCCGGACGGAACGGCCACGGCCTCGGCCGGAGCCTTCTCGGGAGCGGGAGCTCCCTTTTCCGGAGGGGGCGCTGACTTGGCGGGGGCGGCCGGAGCCGCCTCCTTGGCGTCGGGTTTTGCGGACATGGGCGGGAAGCGGCGGCCGGAGCCGGCCTACGGCTGCTTGAGGTCCACGATATCCTGCAGGATCGTGTCCGAGACGGTCACCACCCGCGAATTGGCCTCAAAGGCGCGCTGCATGGTGATCATCTCGGAGAACTCCTGGGTCAGGTCGACGTTGGATTGCTCCAGGGTTCCCGCTTGGATCGAGCCCAGGCCGGTCGTCCCCGGGGCGTTGCTGGCGCTCAGTGCGATCGTGCCTCCGTTGTAGGAATAGAGATTGTCCCCCTGGCTGCTCAGCTGCGAGGTGGGATCGGAGGGATTGTACAGCAGCACCTGGCCCACCGTGGTCTGGGTCCCGTCGGCGTAGCTCGCGACGACGTTCCCGGAATTGTCGATGCTCTCGGACTGGAGCGCCGCGCCGGCGGTATTCGTCGCCGGGATCTGGATCGCCGCGGCCGAGCCGCTGACCAGCCCCTGCACGCGGTAGCCCTGCTGATTGACCAGGTAGCCGCCGCTATCGACGGTGAACGATCCGTCGCGGGTCAGATATTGGGCGGTGCTCGCGGTGTCGGTCACCACAAAATAGCCGTTGCCCGAGATGCCGAGATCGGTCGCCACGCCCGTGCTGCTGAGCGAGCCCTGCGAATAATTTGTCGACGTCGAGGTGACCTGGACGCCCTGCCCGTTGAAGGTGTCGGCAAAGCTCGTGTCCTGGCTCTTGAACGCGGTGGTGTTGACGTTGGCGATGTCGTTGCCGATGGCGTCGAGGCCCTGGCTGAAGCTGCGCAGGGCGCTGACGCCCGAGGTGAGAGTATTGAGGAGGGACATGGCTGATTGGATTTACGTGGGATGATGAAAAAAAAGGGAGGGCGGGGGCGGGGCGGCTCAGCTGCTGGTCGTGGTGGTGCCGGTCGGAGTGGTCCCTCCCGTGGTCGAGCCCGACCCGGACGAGCCCGTGGAACCCGAGCCCGTCGAGCCCGTTCCCGACATGGAGGACGAACCGGGCTGCACCCCCGAGACCGCGGTGAGCGGAAACTCCTGGGTGGCGCCCCCGTTCGCGCCGGCGACGATCAGCTGCGGCACGGAGCCCGCGGCGACCCCCGAAGTGTCGATGCCGGTGACGGTGCCGGTGGCGACCGTCTTGTTCGACCCGCTGCCGGTGGGAACCGTGACCTGCAGGCCCAGGTAGCTGTTGGCGGCGGCTAGGCCCTGCGTCTGGGAGAGCTGCGACATCTGCTGCAGCGTGGTGAATTGGGCGAGCTGCGACATGGTTTGTGTCGGATCCATGGGCTGTAACGGGTCCTGATTCGACATCTCGGAACTGAGCAGCTGCATGAACTCCGTCAGGCTGACCGTCTGGGGCGCGGCCGTGGCGGCCGCGGTCGGCGCGGCCGTCTGGCTGCCGGTGCTGGAAGTGACGGAGGTGACGGACATGGGTTTGGCCTCAGGCAAAGGTGTGGAGGCGGATGGCGCTCGAAAGCCGCGGAGTCCTCAGCGGGGAGGAGGATCCAAGCGCGGCCGATGGCGCCGGCGCCTTGGGCCGGGGCATCCGGCTGCGCCCGGACTGGCCCGACAAGCCCGGGTCATCCCCGAATTGCCGCGCCCCCCGCTGATCGCTCGCGGCGGAATCGGACCGGTCCCCGGTGGAGGAGAAAACCGGAGCGGCAAAGGGTGTCGACCGGTTCCCGGTGCTCGGCGCCGCCGCCTGCCATTGGGCGGCCAGGGCGGAGCGCAGCTCCGGGGAGTCCGTGCGGAATTGCGTGTGCACCTCGCCGTTGCGCCATTCGACGCGAATCGCAAGGTCGTCGCCGCCAAACTTGAAATTGAGGCTGACCGCGGATACCGGTTCCTGCGACCGGCCCGTCTGGACATCGAGCAGCTTGATAACCGCATCGACCGCCGTCCGCGCGGACGCGTTCACCGGCGAGGCCGGAGCGGAAGCCGTCCCAGCCGGCGCGGAGATCGGCGGCGGAGGAGCCAGGCGGGCGGCGGAGGAGTAATCGAGAGTCACGGCGGGACTCGCATTAGCAGTGTCGATGCCAACGGTCAGCGGGGTCATTTTATCCGATTGATCACCAGATATTAATGATTTTTTTTCGTCCGGGATTGGCGTGCCGGCCGCGAGATGCGGCACGGCCGGCGGGAGTGCGGCATTTTTTGCCCCTTCGTTGACCCCCACCGTCGCTGCCGGCTGGATCCGGATGTCGGATATTAGGTCGTTCGCCGCTGGCGCCTCCGGCGCGGACGCGGGCGTGGAGAGCGGCGCGGCCGTCGCGGCGGCCGAGGGGACGCGGGGCTCCTTGCCCGGGCGTTCGACGAAACGCCCCACTGGCGAAGCCGGCGGAGCTGCGGCCGCGGCAACCATCTCGGATGATTTCACGGCACTCGGCGCCGACGCGGGCGCAACGTCGCTTGCAGCTGCCGGCTGACCGGCCGCCGCGGGCGCCGGGGCCGGCGGCGTTCCCGCTCCTGCCGCGGGGGTCGGTGGGCCGGATATTTCCGCGCAACCGGCGAGTCGAACCGCCGCCTCAGGCACCGCGGTGTCCGCCGATGCGGAGGACCCTCCCGGGCCCGTATCCGACGGCGGCAGCGGCGCCGGATCGACCGGCGGGGGGACGAAACCCAGCTGGACGGTGGAGAGGTCGGGCGCCGCGGAAGGCGCGGCCGTCGTCGGGTCCGTCGCGAGTGCAACCGGCGGTCCGGCGGCCGCGCTGGGCGCCGCGGGTTCGCGGCTCCGCCGCAGAAGCGACGCGGCCAAAGTCGGTTTGGATTTTCCCGACGTCACGGCTTCTGCGGAGGTCACATTGGCTCCCGGCGGCGGCGCGGACAAAAAACTGGACCCGGCGGCCATCGCCTTGGCCTTGGGCAGAAATTGGTCGAACGTGGAACCGGCCTGCGGCGGCGATGGCATCTGGGACCATGGCAGGGCCGGGGCGGAGCCGGCCCCGGGCTCAACCGCGGCATCAGACGAAGGGGGCGGTGCGGTGATGGGCACGGCGGGCGTCAGTTCTTGGTCAGCGGGGTCGGCACGGTGCCCGATTTCATCAGCCGGAGCTTGTCGGAAAGCACGGCGGCATGCTGGGCGAGGGAGGCGTCGCCGCCGCTGGCGCCGGCCATCTCCTCGAAGATAGGGCCGACGACGTCGGGCTTCATCAATGATAGTATCTTTACGACCGTGCCGTCGTCCATCTCGCGGATGATGGCGACGGCGGCGTGGGGCGTGAGCGTGGAGTAGGTCTGGGCGAGCGTGTGCAGATTCTTCGCCTCGTCGGCGTTGATCGCGATCACCCGCTGGTCGATCTCATGCCGCATCGCCCCGATCTCGGTGCGCAGCTTCTCCAATTCCTGCCTTTCGGCCTCGATCCTCGCGGACCGCTGGTCGAGGCGCTCGGACTGCTGGCGCAGCCGGGCCTTTTCCCCCTTCAACTCGGAGGTAAGGTTGTCGATTTCAATCGTCCAGAAATCCCAGCCTTGGGAAATCTGTTCCGCGTGCTTTTTGGCGTCGTGCAGGTGGCGTTGAGCCGCGGCCTTGGCGATGAGGGCGCCGGCCTTGGACCAATACCAGGCCGGACCGGCCGCGGCGCCCGCAAGCAGGGCCACGCCCGCGAGGGCCAATGGAGTGATGGCACTAATTTTCATGGTGAAGCTATGCGGCGCCGGGACGCCCGCCGGCCGGCCATTTCATCGATTTCAGCCTGCTCGATCCGCTGGGTTTCCTGCCGATGGACCGCGCGCGCCTTTTCCTCGAGGCGGGAGATGACCTGGAGATGGCGGTTGGCCTCGACACAGGCCTCCCGGCGCTTTTCCAGAACCGCTCGGGCGGCGGCGACCTGCTTCTGCGCGTCGATTTCGGCGGTCCACTCGCGGCGAAAGGCCTGGCCGAAGGCGGCCCCATCGGCCGGGCGGAAACTCCCCCGGCGGCTGTTCCGGATGATCGTCTCGAGGTCCGCCAGGCGGCCCCGCGTCGCCGCGAGGCGCTCTTCGGTCCGGCGGCAGGCGAGGATGGCGGCGGCCAGGGCTTCGCGGGCGCAAAGCTCGCGGTGGGCGCGCATGATCGCCACGGGCCGGAGGGAGAAATGGAATCGTTTCATGAGTCGAGAATGGCCTTGAGCCGGGCGAAGGTCTCGGCGCGGCCGGTCAGATCGTCCACACTCTGGCGCAGGAATTGCCGCAGGGGCTCATGCAGCGCGATCGCCTGGTCGAGCGCGGCGCTGGCGCCCTTCTGGTAGGCTCCGATGGCGACCAGATCCTCATTCTTCCGATAGAGCGCCAGATGTTCGCGCGCCCGCCCGGCCAGGGCGAGTTCCTCGGCGGAGCAGATGTCGCGCGAAAGGCGGCTGACGCTCTCGAGCACGTCGATGGCCGGGTAATGGTTGAAGTTGGCCAGGCTGCGGGAGAGCACGATGTGCCCGTCCAGGATGCCGCGCACGGCATCGGTCACCGGCTCGTTGAGATCGTCGCCCTCGACCAGGACCGTGTAGAGCGCGGTGATCGCCCCGGTCTCCCCGGCGCCGCTGCGCTCGAGCAGCCGCGGCAGCAAGGCGAAGACGGACGGGGTATAGCCGCGGGTGGCCGGCGGCTCGCCGATGGCCAGCCCAATCTCGCGCTGCGCCATGGCCAGGCGGGTGATCGAATCCATCAGGATAAGGACGTTCTGGCCCTTATCCCGGTAGGCCTCGGCGATCGCGGTGGCGGTGAAAGCGGCGCGCAGGCGCAGCGGAGCGGGGTTGTCGGAGGTGGCGACGACGACCACCGAACGGCGCAGGCCCTCGGGGCCCAGGTCCTTCTCGATGAATTCTCGGACCTCGCGGCCGCGCTCGCCCACCAGTCCGACGACGACGACGTCGGCGGCGGAGCCGCGGGCCATCATGCCGAGCAGGGTCGACTTGCCGACGCCGGAGCCGGCGAAAAGGCCCAGCCGCTGGCCGCGGCCGACCGGGATGAAGGCGTCGATCGTCCGGACGCCGGTGGGCATGGCTTCGCGAATCCGCTGCCGGCGCAGGGGATGCGGCGGCGCGGCGTTCTGCAGGACGCTGCGGTCGGACGGCACCAGGCCAAACCCGTCGAACGGCCGGCCGAAGGCATCGAGCACGCGCCCGAGGAGTTCCGGTCCGGGACGCGGCAGCGGCGGGCGATCGCAGGCGGCGACTTCGCAGCCGACGTGGAGACCGGCCGTGTCGCCCAGGGGCATGAGCAGCACGCGTTGCTCCCGGAAGCCCACCACTTCGGCCCGGACGCTGAAAGCGTTCCGCGGCGAGCGCACGAGACAGAGATCTCCAAGCCCGACATTGGGGCCTTCCGACTCGATGATCAGGCCGGCCATGCCGGTGACGGCGCCCACGCGCTGCACCGGGGCCACGTGGCGCACCTGCATGCGGAGCAGGTCGACCAGGGGGGCTACGTCGGAGGTCATGATCGGATGGGCTTCGGGCTCAGGCGCCGAGCAGGCCCTGCTCGAGCGCGGCGAGCTTGGTTTGCCGGCGGCCGTCGGTCAGCCCGAAGCGGCTGCGCACCAGGCAATCGCCCGGGGCGAGCTCGGCGTCGCAGCGCACGCGCAGCCCCGGATAAAGCTGCAGCCAGTCGGGGTTCAGCAGATTGAGCTGCTCGGCATCGCGGGGGCAGAGGGCGAGCTCCAGGCCCTCGCGTTCCGGAAAGAGCTGATCCAGGGCCTCGCGGCAGAAGCGCTCGATGATTTCGGGCGGCGGTTCGAAGCCCGCGAGCAGCCGGCGCGCGATCTCGAGCGCCAGGCTGGGGAGCGCCTCGCGCAACTGCGCGAGCAGCGCGGGCTCGATCGTCCCGAGCTTCTTGAGCACGCCCTTGCTGAGGTTTTCCATGTCGGCGCGAAATTCCACCATCTGCTGGTCGCCGGCGGCCCGCGCCGCGTCCACGCCGCGGCGATAGGCCTGCTCGGTGTGTTCGGCCAGTTCCCCCTCGCTGTAACAGGGCTCCTTGCCCCCGGCCAGCACCGCGCTGGCAAGAGGACGGTCGAAGGGGACGAGTTTGGCGAAGCCCATGGCGCCGGTTAGCCCCCCACCAGCTGGGCGGCCTCGTTCTCGAGGGTGATCTGGCCCTCCTCCTCCAGGCGGCGGACCGCGGCGATGATGATCTCCTGGGCGGCCTCGACATCCTTGAGCCGGACGGGGCCCAGCATCTCGATCTCCTCCTTCAGGCCCTCGGCCGCGCGCTTGGACAGCGCCGCGTAGATCTTTTCGCGCAAACCCTGGCTGGCCGATTTCATCGCGGTCGCCAGGCCGCTCGTGTCCACCTCGCGCATCACGCGCTGGAGGTCGCCCGGCTGCAGCCGGATCAATTCCTCGAAGCTGAACATCTTCTTGCGGATCTCGGCGCCCAGCGCGGCGTTGCGCTCCTCCAGGCGGGTCAGCAGCGTCTTGCTCACGTCCTTCGCGAGCAGGTTGAGCAGGGTGGCGACCGAGCGCACGCCGCCGCTGTGGTGGAGCGCGGGCCGGGTCTTCGTGTCAAAATGCTTGCCGAGGCTGCGCGCGATCTTGCCGATCATCTCGATCGGCGTGGATTCGAGCGTGCCCAGCCGCTCGATGACGTCGTCGCGCACTTCGGGACTGAACAGGGTGAAGACCTCGGCGGTCTTCGCGCTCTCGAGATGCGAGAGCACCAGGGCGATCGTCTGCGGCTGCTCCTCCCTGATCAGGCTGAAGATCTGCCGGGCCTCCATCTCCCCGATGTCCTTGATCACGTCCACGGCCGTGTCGACCGGGCCGACATGGCTCATCATGGACGACGCCTTGTAGTCGCCCTTCGCGATGCCCAGGGTGCGCTGGGCGTACGAAAGGCCGCCGAAGATCGAGGTCGCGCCCCGCGCGACGACGCCGATGAATTCCTCCATGGCGAGCCGTTGCAGCGGCTCGGGCACGATCGTGAAGGCGGCCATCTCGCGGCAAAGCGCCTCGATCTCCTTGTCGTCGAACTGCCGCAGCACCTCGGCGGCGGCCTCGGCGCCGATGACGATGAGAAAGATGGCGAGGCGCTGCTGGCGGGAAAGCTTCTGGTAGTCGACGTCGGTCATGGCGGGCTTGGGTCAATTCTTGTTGTTGGCGGCCACCCAGTCGCGCAGCGCCACCCCGATGTTGGCGGGCCGCTGGCGAATCAGCTCGTTCAGCGTCTCGGGTGTCACGTTGTTCGAGGACGGGAGGGCCCGGGCCGCGGCGTCGGGCGGAAGGCTGAGCACATCGACCGGGACCGGCTCGATCTTCTGGCGGGAGAGCATGCGCAGGAAGATCAGGAGCATGGCGGCGCCCCCGGCCACGGCGCCCCAGCGCCGGGCGGCGTCGAGCCATTCGATCCAGCGGCCGGCGCCCTGGGCGGCCTGAAGCTGCTGGGCGACCGGCTCGACCGCGAAGGGGACTTCCTCGAGGGAAACGAGCGAGTCGAGCGACTGGCCGGGGGCCGCCTTCAGGCCCAGGGCGTTGATCACGATCTGGCGCAGCGCATTGAGTTCCTCGGGCGTGCGCTTCGCCGGCGCGGCCGGCGGCGCGCCCGCGGCCCCGGCCGGGGCCGGCAGCGGCGCGATCAGCACGGCCGCGGTCACGCTGCGGATGGCGCCGGGGCTGCGCGTGACGTTGGTGAGCGTGCGGTTGATCTCGTAGGTGGTCGTGGAAGTCTTGAGGGTATGATCGGTCGTGGACGTCGGCTTCGCGGTCGCGGCGTTGGCCTCCGCCGCCACCGCCGCCTTGTCCGGCACGTTGGCGCTGATTCCGACCACCCCGCCGCCGGAGCGCGATTCGATGGAATTCGACGTGTCGGCGTTGGTCGTCTGGCTGCGGATCACCTGCCCTTCCGGGTCGTATTTCTCCTCGGTCTGGGTCGTGGCGTCCGTGTCGATCTCCGCCGAGACCCGGACGACGGCGTTGCCGGCTCCGATGACCGGCGCGAGCATGCTCTCGACCTTGCGGGCGAGGTAGTCCTCGACCTGCTGCCGGTAGCGGATCTGCGAGGAAGCCGTCCCCAGCGTCGGATCCTGCTTGAGCTCCTCGGAAACGACGCGTCCGTGGTTGTCCACCACGGCCACCTGGTCGGGCAGCAGCCCCTGGACGGAGTTGGCCACGAGATGGCGGATGGCATTGACCTGGTCGGGCTCGAGGCGGCCACCGCCCAGGTCGACGAAGACCGAGGCGGTCGACTTGACGCTCTGGTCGGTGAGCAGCAGCCGGTTTTCCGGTTGCACGATCAGCACGCGGGCGGCCTTGACCCCCTGCAGTTGCGTGATCGTGCGCGCCAATTCCCCCTGGATCGCCCGCAGGTAGTTGGTGCGCTGGACAAAGTCGCTCAGGCCAAACTGCCCTTTGTCGAAGATCTCGAAGCCCACCCCGTCGCCGCTGGGCAGCCCCTTGGCGGCCAGATCCATCCGCAGCTTGTAGACCTGGCTGGAGGGCACCGCCACGGCCGAGCCGTCCGCGGTGACCTGATGCGGAATGTTCTGCGCCTCGAGATAGCCGATGATCGCGACCGCGTCCTTGTCGCCCAGGCGGGTGTAGAGCATCTGGTAGTCCGGGCGCTGCGACCAGAACGCCACGGCGATCAGGCCACCGACGACGGCAAGGGCGGCCAGCACCAGGGAAACCCGCTGGTTGAGGCCAAATTCCTTCCACAGGGAAAGGAGCGACTGGGTGAAATTTTTCATGAAATAAGATCAGGCGCTCACACCTGCATGCGCATCAGCTCCTGGTAGGACTCGACCAGCTTGTTGCGCACGGCGACCATGAGATTGAAGGCGGTGGAGGATTCCTGCATCGCGATGATGCTTTGGTGCAGCTGGCTCGAATCGCCCAGGAGCACCTGGCTCGTGATCGCATCCGCCTTGGCGTCCTTGGCGCTGACGGAGTTGATGAGGCCGTCGAGGAGGTGCGAAAATCCCTCCGCGGGGGCGCCGGCGGCGCTCAGGCCATCGGGGAGCGCGCCCGGCAGCTTCGGCGCGCCGGTGAGCGGAGACGCCGCCAGGGTATTCAGGGCGGAGGAGACGGAATCGATGGGCGACATGGCGGGAACGGGCCTACTTGCCGATCTGGAGCGTCTTCAGGGCGAGCTCGCGCGCATCCTTGGCAAAGGAGAGGTTCGCCTCGTAGGCGCGGGAGGCGGTGATCAGGTCCACCATCTCGTAGGCCAGGTTGACGTTGGGCATCTTCACGGTCCCGTCCGGCCCGGCGTCCGGGTTCTGCGGATCGTAGATCGACTGGCCTGGGGTCCGGTCGGCGGTGATGCTGGCCACCTTCACGCTCTGCAATTGGCCGCCGCCGAGGCGATTGACCAACTCCGTCTCGAAGTTGACCTGCTGCCGCTGGTAGGGGCCGCCGCCGGGCGCGCGCGTCGTCTGGGCATTCGCGATGTTCTGCGCGACGATGTCGAGACGGGTCTTCTGGGCGGCGAGCGCCCCCGCGGTGATGTCGAGGCCGGGAATGAGGTCCATGGTTCAGAGGGTTGAGCCGGGGCTCAGGAGACCACCCCGGTGATCGCGATCTTGAGCTGTTTGAGATTCGACGACACCACCTCCGCCTCGAAGTTGTATTCGACCGAGTTGCGGTTCATCGTCAGAAGCTCGCGCTCCATCCCAACGTTATTGCCGTCGGGGCTGACGCTGCGGGCGTCCTTGTCCTCGGTCAGCAAGGGTTGCAGGGTCCCGATCTTCGCGGCCGAGGCGCCCGTCGCATAACTGGCCTTGAGCTGCTGGGCAAAGTCGCTCGAGACGTCGAGGCGATGATAGCCGGGGGTCGACGCGTTGGCGATGTTCGAGGCGATCGCCTGCTGACGGAGCGCAGAGGCGTCCATCAGTTTTTTTGCCAAATCGTAGCTGTCGGCTTGGAGGACTGGGGCGACCATGTTGGCCGCACAGAGGCAGAGCGCGTGCCAGCCGCAAAGCTTGATCCCCAAGTCACTTTGGACCAACGAGATAAATCAGCGGAAGGTTGGCGGACCTCGTCCGGCGGGCCCGGTCGGACCGGCCGGACGGCGATCGCGGCAAATTTTGCCGCGATGGCGGCGATGGTCCCGCGCTCTCTAGGCCTACATTTCCCTCCCCAACGTGACGATAGCGCCAGAGACAATTCAATGACGGACAGTGAATTCGAGTTCATCCGCACCCTTATCTACGAACGCAGCCGCATCAGCCTGGGCGCCGACAAGCGCGAGCTGGTGGCCGCGCGCGTGGTCAAGCGGCTGCGCGCAGTGCGGCTGGCGTCCATCGCGGCGTACTGCCGGCTGCTCCGTTCGCCCGATTCGGAAGAGGAATTCATCCACCTGATCGACGTCGTCTCCACGCATCACACGGCGTTTTTCCGCGAAAACGGGCACTTTCAGTTCATCCGGGAGCAGGTCGTGCCCGAGATGCTCGCTCGGGCCCGGCCGGAGCGCTGGTCAACCTTTCGCGCCTGGAGCGCGGCCTGTTCCTCGGGCGAGGAGCCCTACTCCCTGGCGATTACCCTGGCCGAGGCGCTCCACGGCCGGGCGTGGCCCTGGCACATCGAGGCCACGGACATCTCGCACCGGGTGCTCGATGAGGCCGCCGCCGGGATCTACGACGAGCACGCGCTCGACCCCGTGGCCGGTTGTCACCGGCGTGCGCATTTCCAGAGGGGCATCGGACCGCAGGCGGGCAACTACCGCGTCAAGGCCGCCCTTCGCTCCGGGGTCCATTTCCGCCCCTGCAATCTTTTCGCCGCCTCCCTGCCCGTCTCCGGCCTCTTCCAGGTCATCCTCTGCCGCAACGTCATGATCTATTTCGACCGCGCCAGCCAGCAGGAGCTCGTGAACCGGCTCGCCCGCCAGCTGGTGCCCGGAGGCTATCTCCTGGTCGGCCACGCGGAAAGCCTGACCGGCATTGAGCACCTGCTGCAGCTGGTCCAACCGGCCGTCTATCGCCAACCCCTCGCCGCATGAGCGCTTCGCGCCGCATTCGGGTCTTGGTGATCGACGATTCCGCCGTCGTCCGGCGGCTCGTCGGCGATGCGGTGGCGGCCGATCCCGATCTCGAGCTGGTCGGCACGGCAGTGGATCCCTATGTCGCACTGGACTTGATCGCCGAGCGCTCACCCGACGTGCTCACGCTCGATCTCGAGATGCCGCGAATGGACGGACTGACGTTCCTGCGTCTGCTGATGACCCGGCATCCGCTGCCCGTGATCGTCATGAGCTCCCTGACCCCGCGCGGCTCGGACTACGCCCTGGAAGCGTTGCGGCTTGGCGCGGTCGATGTCCTCGGGAAGGCGGGTTCCTTTTCGGTCGGCGAGGCCGGAGCGCAGCTTGTCGCCCGGATCAAGGTCGCGGCCGGGGCAAAATTGCGGCCGGCCAGGCCTCCGGCCGGCGCATCCCCGGCCCCGCCGCCTGCCGCCGGCGATGGATGCGGCTCTCCGGATCCGCGCGCGCTGATTCTCCTGGGCGCCTCGACCGGCGGCACCGAGGCGCTGCGGGAGGTGCTGACCCACCTTCCGGCCGGCCTGCCCCCGATCGCCATCGTGCAGCATATTCCCGCCCTCTTCTCCCGGACCTTCGCCGCGCGGCTCGACCAGCTTTGCGCTCTCGAGGTGCGGGAGGCGGCCGAAGGCGATGCACTCGAACCGGGCCTGGCGCTCATCGCCCCAGGCAATTATCACCTCCAGCTCCGCTGGCGCCGCGACCACTACGTCGCGCACCTGGCCGAAGGTCCGGCCGTCTGGCATCAGCGCCCCTCCGTCGATCTCCTCTTCCGGTCCGCCGCGGAGGCCGGCGCCGCGCCCCATTGCGTGGCCGGCCTGCTGACGGGCATGGGCCAGGACGGCGCCGATGGCCTGCGCCAGCTGCGGCAGCGCGGCGCCGTGACCTTCGCGCAAGACGAGGCGACCAGCGTGGTCTTCGGCATGCCGCGCGCGGCTTGGCAGGCAGGGGCCACGCAGACCCTGTTGCCCCTCGACCGCATCGCTCCTTTTCTCCTCCGGCGATGCCGCGAGCTGGCCGTCCGAGCCACCGCGATCCCCGCCGCCCCCGCTGCCTGAGCTCCCTGTCCGCGAGAGCTTCCCTGCCCAACCCAACCCCCAACGTTCCGACCCCTTCCATGGACCCGTATCCCTCAGCGCCCTCTCCTATGGCCCCTTCCTCCATCGCCCCCTCTTTTATGGCCCGCTCGCCTGCCGCCCCCTTCCCTATGGCCCCCTCTTCTCAGGCCCCCTCCCCGGTGCCCCTCTCGATCCTCATCGTCGATGATGAGCCCGTCGTCCTG
>Ga0302326_10005966_pt1 | contig 27525 bp, 25 predicted proteins | sample Palsa_T0_3_FD_202264 | JGI IMG/M metagenome (GOLD analysis project Ga0302326, IMG submission 202264) | Peat permafrost microbial communities from Stordalen Mire near Abisko, Sweden - Palsa_T0_3 | ecosystem: Environmental > Terrestrial > Soil > Palsa > Peat permafrost | place: Sweden: Abisko... | reverse complement strand
CTGCTCGGCCAAATGCAGGAATGCGGTTTCCACGGACCAATCAAAAAATATATGAATCGGAACTTTATTTTCGGATGCCTGAGGTCGCTCGAAGGTTGCCAAAAGGGAATATTTTTACTAGCGGGGTCCGAGGTTCTAACCGGATGGTTGCCCCGGCGCTTACCGCAATTTCCCACCCCAGATTCGTAGGACACGTCAATCCTCCGACCGCTCAAATCTTCTTTGGGGTGGACGCAGAAGAGAAACGCTAAAAGGCGGACGACTGAATCAAAATGATTCAAGCGAGCCCGCCTTCGCACCGACGGATTGAAGAATGTGTCCTAGAGCACCGGCCGTCGTCCACTGACCAATTGAATGATCAGCACAATCAGCGCCAGCACAAGCAGAATGTGGATATACGCTCCAACCACGTGGAAGCCGATAAATCCGAGCAGCCACAGCACCAGAAGTATCACGAATATGGTCCAAAGCATCGTTTGTTCTCCTGTCTCAACTACGAACTGAACATGGGATGCACCTCTACATCCGCGTGTTGCACGGGCTCTTCAAGAGACTTCAAATGGACACGAGAGATTCTAAGACCGCTAAAGAGGATGGAGGTACATAGATTGCAGCGGAAAAGAAATGCGCTTGCGACAGTCAACGCAGGAGGATTGACGTCACATCTTGTAACGTCCCAGATCCTCATCGTTCAACCCTTCCAACCACTTCCTGAGATCTTCCGTGCTAGGATTTTCGGGTTGCCCTGCCGGATTGAGCCTGGCTACCGCCAGCACCGGTTCTGCCACATAAATCGGGCAGTCCGCCCGGAGCGCCAACGCAATCGCGTCTGACGGACGAGCATCCACAGTCACCGAACCCCCGGCGTGGGTCAGCCAGAGCGTGGCGTAAAATGTATTATCTCTAAGATCTGTAATAACAACACGATCCAGCGATCCATTCATGTATTGAATGAGGTTCTGCGCCAGGTCATGCGTCATCGGACGAGGGGCCGACAGCTTTTCGATCTCGACCTGGATCGCATTCGCCTCAAATATTCCTACCCAGATCGGAAGCACGGTATCGGACGTCGCATCCTTGAGCACGACAATGGGCATGTTTGTATTGGGATCCAGCATCACCCCGCGAATCCGCATCTCAATATCCATACCAGCCTCCATTCCCAGCCCGGGTTTCCTGGCTGCCGTAGCAGCCAGGTTTCGAGCGAGTCTTTTCAAACGGCCTCTCCCACAAGACTGTTCGGAAATGTCTTCGTAATCCTCACCTGGTGATAGCTTCCCGGCGCAGGCGCAATCGGTCCGCCCCAAGTGAAGTTCACTGGTTTGTTTTGCGAACTTCTTCCGGTAATCTGACCGCGCCCAGGGTTCGTGCCCTCAACCATCACTTCCATAATCTCCCCTAAGTGCTTGTCGTAATTGACTCTTTGAATTTCCCGTTGGCGGTCAAGCAACACTTGAAGCCGTGTCGACTTTTCCACATCCGAAATCGAATCAATCATGACCAGCGCCGGCGTATTTGGGCGGGGCGAATACTTGAAGCCGAAGACAGCGTCGTATTGCACCTCATTCAAAAGATCGACGGTCTGCTCAAAGTCACTCGGAGTCTCGCCCGGAAACCCAACAATAATGTCCGTCGTCAGGGCTATCGAGCGCTTCGCTGCCTTGATCCAGGAAATCCGTTCCAGGTACCATTCCCGTGTATATTCCCGGGCCATCATCCGCAATACCCGCGACGACCCGGACTGCACTGGCAGGTGCACATGGTCGCACAGCGCAGGCACCGCATCAATCACTTCGACGATATCGCGCGTAAAGTCCCTCGGATGACTGGTCGTAAACCGCACCCGCCGTATTCCCGGCATCTCTCCGATCGCGGCCAGTAGTTCCGCAAAGCTTCGCTTCCCTTGCGGATCGCGGAAGCTGTTCACATTCTGTCCCAGCAATTGAATCTCGGTGTAGCCGAGGTCAACGATCCTGCGCGCCTCCTCAAGCACTGAGTCCGATCCGCGGCTGCGCTCCTTGCCCCGCGTATACGGAACCACACAGTAGGCGCAGAATTTGTCGCACCCTTCAATAATGGTGATGTAAGCGCGATAAGGGTTGGTACGCGAAGTGAACTCCGTCTCAAAGGTCAGATCCGTCTGCCGGTCATCCAATCCAGTGATCCGAGTCTCTCCGGCCTCCAGCCGCGCCAACATCTCAGGAAGTTTTCGGTACGAGGCAGACCCCGCCACCAGCGAGACATAAGGAGCGCGCTCAAAAATCTTCTCGCCCTCCTGCTGCGCAACGCAGCCAATCACCGCAAAGCGCTTGCCGAGCTTGTGCAGTTTCTTGTAGTCGTTCAGCCGGTTGAAGACCTTCTGCTCCGCCTTGTCGCGAATCGAACAGGTGTTGTACAGCAGCAGATCGGCATCTTCCTCTACCTGCACCTGCGCGTAACCCTGCTGTTCGAGGGTCCCGATGACCTTTTCCGAGTCATGGGCATTCATCTGGCATCCGAAGGTCTCGATATAAAATGTTTTTCCGGTCGCCATACACCCGAGTATACCGCGAAGCGTGACTGCAAGGAGAGTTGCGCAGGAAGGGCTATCCGCGCCATCCCGCCCGCCATCCAGCCTTTGACGCCAACTCGCCATCATAGAAATCATGCCAAATGGAGACTTCTCCCACCACTTCAGTACAAAAAACCGCAACCCGCTCGCCACATCGATTGCAAAGCTTCTATTGTTTGGATTGCTCCTCTGTCCGGGACAAGCCCGCGCAGCAGACCCCGACACGATTACCTTCACCAATGGCGAACAGCTCATCGGCAAGCTGGTCAAGGTTCTCGCTGGCACTGTCACCTTTCACAGCGACACCCTGGGCGACGTCACCGTCCCGATGGCAAAAGTGAAAGCTCTCCACGCTGCTCAGTTCGCCGTCATTGAAAAGAATCAACACCTCACTCGAAAGACGGCCATCGCGACAGTGCCTGTAGGCTCAATCGCAATTGAGAACAGTGCGCTCCACGTGTCGGCTCCGGCATCCGCACCCAAAGCCCAACAGAAGTCCATCCCGGTCAGCGATGTCAATTATCTGATCGACGCTGCCAGTTTCAATCGCGAGCTTCACGGCGAACCAAATTTTTTCTACGGCTGGACTGGCACCGTCACCCTCGGCGCAAGTCTGGTTGAAAGCACGAACAGCTCGCAGACCTACACCGGCTCCGTTACCGCCGTTCGTTCTATTCCCACCGCTCCATGGCTGCCACCAGCGAGCAAAACCTCCCTCAATCTCAGCGGCACCTACGGCTTGGCGAAAGATCCCGAAATCATCTCCGGCGCCACCGTGATCCAGTACCCATCCATCACCAAGACTGACATCCTGCACGGGGATGCCGAATATGACAAATACCTGTCGCCGAAAATCTTCGGATTGGTCAACGCAAGCGCCGATCACAACTTCGGCAACGGGCTTCAGCTACAGCAGTCCTACGGCGCGGGATTCGGCTGGAGCGTGCTCAATAGTTCCAAGAACAGCCTCGACCTCCGGACTGATCTGCAGTATGAGCAGCAGCAGTTTTACAACGGCCTCACCAGCGGTCTCGGTACTCCCACCGTAAATCTCGTCGGTCTGACCATGAATGAAAACTGGAAGCATAATTTCGCCCACAACATGAAATTCAACGAATACATTACCCTCACGCCAACCTTCAATGTCCTCCAGGCCTATTCAGCCGTGGCGAATGCCAATTTCGTCTTCCCTGTTTACAAAAGGCTAAACTTCACCCTCTCATCCACCGACAATTACCTGGGCGACCCACCCGAAGGATATCTGCGCAACAGCTTTCAGTTCACAGCCGGAGTCACCTATGTTGTGAAGTAGAGACCAGGCTTCGGCAATCGCGAATCAATCCTTCGGCAGCGGCATTTCTGTATGCAGATAAGCCAGCAGCGCCGCCATCTGCTCTTCGGTAAACCGCCCCGAAAAGCTCGGCATGTTGCCCTTGCCCGTCAAAACCAGCCGCCGCACTTCGGCATCCGTCGCCAGAGCCCCGCTCGGCAGCTTCGCTTTGCCCATCGCCCCATGAATATCCGGCGGAGGCGGCTTCAGCGCCAAATCGTTCTCTTCATGGCAATGAGCGCACCGCACCGCATACAAATGCTGTCCCTCCGCTTGCTGCGGCGTAAGCTCGGGCTGACCGTGGCAACCTGAAAGCATCGGAGCCAGCGCGGCCGGCAGCAGCATCGCCACCTCGGCCGTCCGGCTCCAGCGCCCAATTCCCTTCCGATATCTCAAATCAGCTAGGCCTTCTTCTCCGCGAACTTGGCGCTCACCGCATCCCAGTTCACCACCGAGAAGTAAGCCTTCACGTAATCCGGACGCTTGTTCTTGTACTTCAGATAATAGGCATGCTCCCAGACATCGATCCCGACCACCGGCTTGTGGCCCTCCGTCAGCGGACTATCCTGATTCGGCGTCGAAGAAATCTCCAGTCCGCCGCCCGGCACAACCACCAGCCACGCCCAGCCGCTGCCAAAAACTCCGGTTGCTTCCGCCGTCAGCTTCTCCTGAAAGCTGGAAAAACTGCCAAATTTCGCATCAATCGCCTTGGCCAGCTCGCCCTTCGGAGCAGCGCCGCCCTTGCCGAGTGTCTCCCACCAGAATGAGTGATTCGCGTGCCCGCCGCCCTGATTCCGCACCGCCTTGCGAATCGATTCGGGTACTGAATCCAGGCTCGCAACCAGCTCATACACAGATTTGCCGGCGACCTCAGGATGCCCAGCCACTGCCGCATTCAACTTGTCCACATACGACTGGTGATGCTTGTCATGATGCAGATGCATCGTCTCCGCATCGAAATATGGCTCCAGTGCGTCATACGCATACGGCAGCGGAGGAAGCGTGTACGGGCCAGTAGGCGCGGGTGGAGCAGCTTGCCCGCCCTCAGCAATTCCGCTGGCCTTGGCGTTCGTGGCGGCCAGCAGGACGGCGCTGGCCATTCCACTCATTTGCTTGATTGCTGTTCTGCGATTCATAAGACCAATCTCTCCTTGAATTTGCTGTTGGGTTTTCCTTTGATCGGATGAGACACAATGCGAAATTCTAAATCTGCTATTGGAGTCCGCAACGAGAAGGTCGGATTCAGGTGCAGACTTTCGGACACCTTATCGTAAGCTGAATTCATGCAATTGCCCACCCTGCAGGAGATCGAATCGGCACAGGCGATCATTTACCGGGTCATGCCGCCCACCCCCCAATACACCTGGCCGCTGCTCAATCAGCGTCTCAGCGCACACGGTTATGCCGAGGCATGGGTTAAGCACGAGAATCATACACCGGTTGGAGCATTCAAACTCCGCGGTGCACTGGTTTACTCGTCCTGGCTCAAGGAAACCCAGCCAGACGTTCATACGCTTGTTGCCGCCACCCGCGGAAATCACGGTCAGGGCGTCGGCATGGCCGCCCGTCTCTTCGGCCTGGACGCTATCATCGTTGTTCCCCATGGCAACAGCCGGGAGAAAAATAATGCCATGCGAGCACAGGATGTTGAGCTCATCGAACACGGCGAGGACTTCCAGGCCTCACTCGAATACGCCCGCGAACTTGCCACGCGTCCCGGCCACGCAATGGTCGAGTCCTTCCATCCGCGCCTCGTGATGGGTACCGCCACATACGCCCTTGAGTTCTTCCGGGCCACGCCGCCACTGGAAACGATCTACGTTCCCATTGGCCTCGGGTCATCTATCTGTGGCGTCTCGGCGGCCCGCAACGCACTTGGCCTCAACACTGAGATCGTCGGCGTAGTTGCTGCCAGTTCACCCTCCTATGCGCTCTCCTTTCGGGAACGACGCATCATCGAAGCGCCCTCGCAAACCCGCCTCGCCGACGGCCTGTCCTGCCGGCTGCCCAACTCGGAAGCAATGCAAATCATCTCGAACAACGTCGCTCGTATCGTCGAGGTCACGGAAGCTGAGATTGCCTCCGCCATGCGCGCATTTTACGAGGACACCCACAACCTCGCGGAGGGCGCCGCTGCCGCTGCTCTGGCCGGCGCCTTGCAGGAGCGCAATGGCCTTCAAAGCTCATCTTGTGCCATCGGTATTGTCCTTACTGGCGGAAATGTAGATCGCGATCTCTACGCCGAAGTTTTGGAGGGAACACTTTGAGTTCAGATCCGCTATCCGACCCCGTGTCTGACCCGTCCTCTGATCCCGCATTGGATGGGCTGACTCCGCTCGTCCACGGTGCGAGAAATCGCTGCTTCGGCTGCGGCCAGGCCAACCCGGCGGGACTCAAGCTGGAATTCGCAAAATCTCCCCAAGGCGCCGTCCTCTCCAACGCCATAATTTCAGACCAATACGAAGGCCCGCCCGGCTGCGTTCACGGCGGCATCATCGCGACCATGCTGGATGAAGCCATGAGCAAGGCAAACCGCGTCCGCGGAGTCACAGCCATGACGCGGCAGATGCAGGTGGAGTATCTAAGCCCCGTGCCATCCGGTGCTCCGATCCGTATCGAAGGCCGCGTCACGCGCAGCGAAGGCCGGAAACACTGGGCGGAGGCGACAATCCAGGCCGAGAACGGAACGTTCCTGGCGCGGGCCACCGCTCTTTTCATCACCGTCCCAGCTTCCTTGCGCGGCAACTCATCGCCGTCGTCCTCAGGCAGCTAATCAAGTTACCTCTGACCGATTTATCGAGTTACCTACTAGCCATGCCAGCTAACACGAAATAGATTGACCACTCCCCGCTTCGGTAAGTGCGTGGCGCAGATGAGGAATATCGCAACGGTCGGCCTTGAGGGATCCTCTAAGTGGGGCGTAATACGTAGTGGGCCGATTCGGAATCCGCATACGGGAAATTGGGTGTGCCTCAACCGATTTGATCGTTCCTATTCGGACTGAAAGCCGAAAGACCGACCGGGCTTGATACGCCTGGGTCCAATAACAGACAAGTGCCGACGCAAATTCAATACGTAAAAACGAATATAGCGAAATCAAAGATTGACGTAGATTGAACGAACGCAGACGTCTTTCGTTTCAACGTGTGAATTGCTGGACTTGTTAATAACTTGAGAAAGAAGCAGCATGACAAAGCTACTGAAACACTCAGTCTTGGCCGTTGCTTTGGTCCTCGGCTCAAGCACGTACGCCCATGCTGAGACCGCAACCCTAGCCTATGGCGGAATAGGGGGAGTAATCCAGGACATTATCAACTGGCTATTCCACTCTTCGTCCGGCAATAACAATCAAGGCAATCAAAAGACGAACGTAGCGCCCGAAGTCGATCCCAGTTTGGCAATGAGCGGATTCATGCTCCTTGGGGGAACTCTGACGGTTCTGCGCAGTCGGCGCTCCAGGCGTCCGGCGGCAAACTGAGCTAACTTTTCGGCAGGCGGCCCTCGTCGCCTGCCCTTTCTCCTGCCAATTTGTGCTGATGCGGACGGATGGAGCTGGGGACTGCCGAAACCGCCGGAGCATCCTCCACCATCACCGCCGCCGAAGTGGAACGCCGCTCCGGAAGTCGATCCAAGCCTGGCTCCCAAGAGTACTGAAGTATATTAATTGCATTACTTTACGATTTCAAAGTTGAACCCTAAAAGAGATGTTCATGTTACCTTCTCTTGAGCGATAATCCACCTAGACGCGGCTAGGGAATTAGTCAGGTTCTGTCACATAAACTTGAAGAATTCCGCGTCTGCACAGCCTCACTTACCGTGAATCAGTCCATCGGTAATCGTCGTGGCCGTAGTTGCGAACAGAGAATCGCCATTCTGAAAATCTTTAACGGCACGTGAATTTGCGTGTTCTTGAAGACGTGGGGTAGTCGCAGCGCCGGCTTGAAGTTAAACAACTGCCCGAAAGGACAAGAACCATGCAGAAATATCTGAAGCTCTCTTTGCTTGCCTTGGCATTGGTGCTTTCTACCACTCCCAGCGCTCACGCATTCGGAGTCATCTTCGGCTTTGGTCATCCGCCACCGCCACCACCACCACCGCCGCCACCACGACCGCATGATCCTGTTAAGGCGCCCGAAGTCGATCCCAGTCTTGCTGTCAGCGGGTTCGCTCTCCTGGGAGGGGTGTTGACGGTTGTTCGATCGAGGCGTTCGCGGAGTTAACCCAACACGTCAACGTCCACCGCGAGCGCACTCGCGGGGATTTCAGTTAGTCCGTGCCGCTCCCTGCAATTCTTGCCGTCGGTTCTTCGCCAAATCGCATCTGAAGCGACGTGTCAGCTAACGGCTTCGCCGCGACTTCGTCTTCAGATGCCTCAGTTTTAGTCAGGACTCCACTCAACCACTGATAGACAATCCGTTATTTGAGTTTTTGGAAATCGCCCTCGTAGTCGATAACTCCTTCAGTCAATTACTGAAATCCTTATTTATGGTTACTTCCTCTCCACTTCATCGAAGCCCATGGCGTATTCTCAAAGTGTCAACCATTCCAAGAGACTGCGGAGGAAGCACTGATCACTCACTCCAACCGCGCCCTGATTGAAGGGAAAAACTCCCGGTCGGGATTCCATTTCGAGCTTCCCCGCCATCTTCTCGGGCGGTTATATCTGCTGGCTGGCATACTCAGCCTGGACGTTGTCCTGGTGGCCAGCACCTGGCATGCTGCTCCTTTGCTCGGTCCGTTCGCCCCTCTCGGAATCGTCTCGTACGCGGTATTTGTGGGTCTCGGGTACTCCTATTTCAAGAAACAGAAGGAAGACCTGCAATTTGGCGTGCGGTTCTTTCTGGTCCACCTCGTTTGCGTCGCGGTAGTATGGTCGATCAACTTTGCTGCGCTACATGGATTCAGCTTCTTGTTGCTTTCCGAGCGCGCGCATATCTTCTCCCGGGCTGTCTTACTCGCGGGAATTGCCCTTGCAGCCCTTGCGTGCATACCTCTTAGAGTCTGGATCCGCACAGTTCGCGAAACGCAACTGCTTTGGCTATACTCCACGCTCACGGGCGCAATCGCCTGGGCCCTTCGCTCTCCGATGCAGTCCTTTTGGGACACATCTCGCAGTGCTCCCGGTCGTATCCTCCAGATTGCGACCTTTCATTCGGTCAAGGCGGTTCTTTGTCTCTTCCTGCCGAACATCACCGTTGACCCGGATACCTTCGTCATAGGTACCTCGCGATTCTCGATCATCATCGCGGAATTCTGTTCTGGTCTGGAAGGACTCGGGCTTGTCCTCGCTTTTACGACGATCTGGCTCTGGTATTTTCGAAAAGAGAACCGATTTCCTCAGGCCTTGCTGCTGGTCCCGTGCGCCCTGATTTGCGTTTGGATGTTGAACATCCTCCGGATTTCCGCCCTGGTGCTGATCGGTAACGCAGGCTTTGGCGAAGTTGCCATGGTTGGCTTCCATTCCCAGGCCGGCTGGATCGCTTTTACCGCTGTCGCTTTCAGCTTTTCCATGGCCACTCGTAAGCTATCCTGGGTAAGAAAGACTCCGCTTCACTCCTCGAATGTCAAGCCATTGCTTACCGGTATGGCGCACTCAAACTTGGTTCCGTCGACCGGCATCGCCGCCGCAATCAATCTTGACCGACTGGCAGAAGACAGAGCCGTGGGAGGCGAGTCGCCTGCGACGGGTGCTTTCCTGGTTCCGTTCCTCGCTATCCTCGCAGCGTCCTTTCTTTCCAAAGCAGCTTCTGGCCATTTCGAATGGCTCTACCCATTGCGCTTTCTCGCCGCCGCGATTGCCATCTGGTACTACTGGCCCGAGTTAAAGCAAATCGACTGGCGATTCAGCTGGCTCGCACCCTTAACCGGAACGGTCGTCTTCGGACTCTGGCTCATTCCATCCTTTTGGACACATAGGGACGAAACCAGCCAACTCGGCACAGCTCTGGCATCGCTATCAGCGGTCGCTCGCTGGTCCTGGATAGCCTTCCGCGTAGCTGCCGCAGTCATCACAGTTCCCATAGCCGAGGAACTCGCCTTCCGCGGCTACATCGCCCGTCGCCTCGTCAATCGCGAATTTGAAACAGTTCCCTTCTCCTCAGTCACCCTACTTTCCATCGGCCTATCCTCCGTCGTCTTCGGACTCTTTCACGGCCAGCAGTGGATCGTCGGCATACTGGCCGGTCTGGCCTACGCAGCCCTCATGAAATGGAAAGGCCGACTCGGAGACGCGGTAATAGCGCACGCCACCAGCAACCTCCTGCTGGCGATCTGGGTTCTCTCGCGCGGCGACTGGGCGCAGTGGTAACGCTGGTTCTGGCACTCAATCAAAGGCATGCCAGCAAATAGAATGAAGCAATGCCCGCCGGAGTTCTTCCCATCCCGAAAACAGCGGATTCCGCCTCGCTGACAGAGCTACTGCAGCGCGCCTTCGGTTTCTCTTCGTTCCGCGCCAACCAGGAAGCAGTCTGCCGCGCCGCTGTCGATGGCGAAGACCTGCTGCTGGTCATGCCCACCGGCTCCGGCAAGTCCCTTTGCTACCAGCTGCCCGCCATTGCTCGCAGCGGAACGGCGCTCGTCGTCAGCCCGCTCATCGCGCTCATTGAAGATCAGTGCGCCAAACTGGTCGCCCTCGGATTCTCCGTCGCCCGCATCCACTCCGGCCTCGAACGCACCGTAAGCCGCCAAGCCTGCGTCGATTACCTCAATGGCTCTCTGCAGTTCCTGTTCATCGCTCCAGAGCGCCTTCGCGTCCCCGGCTTCCCGGAAATGCTCGCCAAGCGGAAGCCGTCTCTCATCGCCATCGACGAAGCCCACTGCATCTCCCAATGGGGCCATGACTTTCGCCCCGACTACCGCATGTTGGGCCAATACCTTCCGGCACTGCGCCCGGCTCCAGTCGTCGCCCTAACCGCTACGGCTACCCCAGCGGTCCAGCGCGATATTCTCACACAGCTCGGCCTCGAAAAGGCCAGGAAGTTCATCCACGGCTTCCGGCGCAGTAACCTCGCCATTGAAGTCACCGAAGTCCCCATGCCCATGCGCGGCGATCTGATTTGCGAACTATTGCAAGACCCCGCACGGCGCCCAGCCATTATCTATGCGCCTGCGCGCAAAAAATCCGAAGAACTCGCCGCCCAGCTAAGCCGGGTTTGTCCGACAGCCGCCTACCACGCCGGCCTTCCATCTGAAATTCGTGAGAATGTCCAGCAAAACTTCCAATCCGGCCAACTCGATTGCGTAGTCGCCACAATCGCCTTCGGCATGGGCATCGATAAAGCCGATGTACGCACTGTCATCCACGCCGCGCTCCCCAGCACTCTGGAGGGTTATTACCAGGAGATCGGCCGCGCCGGACGCGACGGCAAACCTAGCCGCGCCATCCTCATGCACTCGTACGCCGACCAGCGGACGCACGACTTTTTTCTCAAGCGCGACTACCCGCCCATCGACACGATGCAACAGGTTTACAAGGCCCTGGGAACAGAGCCACGACCTCTCGACGAAATCCGTGCGGCCCTTGCGCTCGACGAAGAAACCTTTTCCAAAGCCATCGAAAAGCTCTTCATCCACGGCGGCGCAGCTGTCGATTACAACAACAACGCCACTCGCGGAGAAGCCCGGTGGACCGCTCCCTATACCCGTCAGTCGGACTATCGCCGCAATCAGCTTGAACTCGTCCAAAAATACGTCGATGGGCACCAATGCCGCATGGCCGCGCTGGTGCTCCACTTCGGCGATCTCAAAGATGGTCAGACCCGCTGCGGCCTATGTGATTTCTGCAACCCCACGGAGAGCTCAGCCCAGCATTACCGCGCTCCAACGCGTGCGGAACAAGCCACCCTCCTCGCGATCCTGGAAAGCCTGCGCAACACGCAGGGCAAATCGCTGGGCCGACTCTTAAAAGAGATCCCCGGCAATCTGGCGCGTAAAGAACTGGACGCTTATCTCTCCGCGCTCGCCAAAGCCGGCCTGATCACGGTGGAAGAAGCCGAATGGGTCAAAGACGGCGAGACTATCCTTTACCGCAAAGCCATGCTCACTGTAGAAGGCGAACAACTTGAGGACGGAGCCACACTCGATCTGCAAATGCCGACCGACGGGCGCGCAGACAAGAAGAGCCGCTCTTTGCCATCCGCATCGGAACGCAAGCCATCCGCAAAAAAGCCCCCAGCAACGCCCGCAAGCGCCCCGCCCTCTGAGCTAAGCCCGGCAGCTCAAGAACTCGAGCAAGCCCTCAAAGGCTGGCGCACCACAATTGCGAAAAAGCTCGGCATGCCGCCTTTCGTGGTCCTGCACGACCGCACACTGCACGCCATTGCCCACGCCCGTCCAACTACCCCAAATCAGCTTCAGGAAATCTCCGGCATGGGCCCCGCCAAAGTAGAAAAATACGGCACTCAAATCCTTCAGATCTGCACGCAGATCCCGCTCTCGTAATAGCCGGGCCCCCGGGTCTCGTTTTTGAGACCCAGATCGTCTTCGCGCGAGGCACGAACCCCACACTCCTATGCAGCCGCTCGACGAACCCGCTCCAGAACCGGCTGCAAGAGCGTCTCGCGGTCAATTGCCCCCATCATGATCTGCGCCGTTCCACTCGCGGTCACGAACGTCACATCCGTAACCCCAATCAACCCAAAGACTGTTTTCAGATAAGGCTCAACAAAGTTAAGCGCGGCCCGCGGCGTTCCCACTTCGTAAATCCCGCCCGTCGCCGCCAGAACGGTCGCCTTTTTGTTCCTAAGCAGCCCGACCGGTCCGCCATCGCCATAACCAAACGTCTTGCCCTTGCGCAAGACCTGATCGAGCCACAGCTTCAGCACCGACGGAACCGCGAAATTGTGCATGGCCACGCCAATCACATACTCATCCGCTCGCTCGAGTTCTCCAATCAACTCGTCGGACAGCGCCAAGGCAGCCGTCTGCTCCTCTGAGCGCGAGCTCTCAGGCGTAAACGAAGCAGAGATCCACGCCGCGTCCAGCGGCTTCGGGGCCGATGCGGCCAGGTCGCGATAGATCACGCTGCCGTCGTCACGGGCCGCCTTCCACGTCTTCACAAACTCGCGTCCGAGTTCGCGGCTGATAGAAGTTTCAAGCGGACTTGAGTCCAGATGAAGCAGAGTTGGCATAATGAATCTCCTTAATCGATGATAGTCGCTTACACAACGGCTGCTGTTTATCTAAGACGACAGCCGTCGTTTAAGCGATGCATCTTTTCTTTTTGTTACTCTGGAATTGGGAATGTGTATGCCAGTCTCAGACTGCGAAGATCTTGACCCGCGCATCCGCCGCACCCGCCAGCTCCTGCAGGGCGCCCTGCGCGGCCTCATGCAGACCCGAAGCTTCGAAGAAATCTCGGTTCAGGACATCACAGAAGCCGCAACCGTCAATCGCGCCACCTTTTACGACCATTACACCGACAAGTTCGCCCTCCTCGACGCCCTCATCGCCGGTGGATTTCACAGCCTGCTCCGCGAACGCAATATCGAATACGAACTGAACTGCCCCTCCGTGGTCGCTGCCATCATCGTCGCCGCATGTGATTATCAGGTCCTCATGCATAAGGGCAACAGCAGCTGTAAAGGAAGCAGCCCCTTTGAACCAATGGTAGACGCCGCCATCATCGGAGCCATCCGGCGTGTCTTATCCAAAGACATGGAAATGCTCGCAATTCCACCGTCCCTTACTACGGAGATGATGGCAACAGCAGCCAGTTGCACAATCTACGGCGCCTCGCGGGAGTGGTTCAAAGCTCCGAACCGTCCCCCCGTCGACGAAATCGTTCCCCAGATCCTGGCCCTGGTCTATCCGATGCTGCAACTCGCCATCCCTTCGGGCAGCGCACCCGAATCAACCCGCACCCTCGCCAGCTCAGCGGCAGGCACAGTCCGCAAGTAGGAAATTGAAAATCTGGCATCCCTCGTTCAAATGGGCTCCGGCGGCTTGATCTCCGTTCTCAGCGGCACCTGAGCAGAAGCCGCTTTGGAGCCCGCACGCCGCTTCCGTTTCACCGGGGGAGCCGAATTCGGCGGCCGATTCTTCCCATTCGATCGCTTGCTGTTTGTCGAAGTGGCCTCAATAACCGCCCGCATCCAGTATTCCCCCTGCGCATCGACCTCGATCCCATGCACCTCGCGCTCAAACCCGGGGAACCGCTTGCCAAACTCCTCAAGCGCCAGGATCAGCTTGATCACGGGACTATCCGGCCCGCCCAGCCGTTCACCCGGCATGCAGACCGGAATCCCCGGCGGATATGGCACCAGCATCACACCGGCAATCCGTCCCGCCATCTCTGTGAACTTGACCTTTTCTGTCCCGTTTCGAAGTAACTTCTGATAAGTCTGCGCCGGCGTCAAAATCTCTTGCGTATCCAGTTCGCAGGCCTCGCCTTCCAACGCACTTAGCCGCAGTTCGACCATTGCCGAGTGCATCTCATCGCTCAGTTCCTTGAGCGTCACATTCCTGTACTTCTGCGGATACTTCACCACCAGGTCCGGCAACGCCTCGCTCAACGTGGCTTCGGTATCGTAAAGTCGCTTGAACTCGAAGAGATTCTCCAGCAGGCTTCCCCACTTGCCCTTGCTGGTTCCCACCGAAAACAGCACCAGCACCGTGTAATCTCCGGTGCGGGCAATCTCCACCCGGCGCGCATCCAGAAATTCCGTAAGAATCGCCGCCGGAATACCCCACTCGGCAACCACCCCCTGCGCATTCACCCCAGGCATCAGAATCGTAACCTTCGTGGGGTCCAGCATGCAGTAGTCGTCTTCGACATCGCCGTCCTGGTAGCCGTGCCAGTCGTCGCCAGGCTTCAGCGTCCAGCAACTTGAATTCAGAGCCAGCAATTCATCCGGCGCGTCTTCAAAAAGATACCGCTGCCCATCGACCGGATCCTCGACCTTGTCTGGCTGGAAGAGCCGGAAAAACCAGCCGTCGCCATCCTCAAGCGCACGCAGTCTGTGGGCAATCGACGACATCGCCTTGCGAAAGCTGATCGCATCAAAGATGGTCTCCGCCATCAGCGTCGGACCGGCAGGCTCATCCATCATCGCTGCCGCCACATCCAGCGAAGCGATCAGCGGATAGAACGGCGAAGTGGTTCCATGCATCATGAACGATTCATTGAACTGATCAAACTCCAGCGGCGCTCGGGGACTAAGCTTGATATGCACCATCGAAGCCATCGAAAAAGCCGCCAGCATCTTATGCGTCGATTGCACCGCAAACAAAGTCGGCCGATTCGGAAACTCATCCGGCACATCCATCGCAAACCGCCCGCGATAGATCGGATGAAACTTGGCATACGCATACCATGCCTCGTCAAAGTGAATCCGCGGCACGCTCTGCGATAACTCAGCTACAACGCGATTCACGTCATAACATAGCCCGTCATAAGTCGAGTTAGTTACCGCCGCATAAGTAGCCTCCTGCGAAACAGCCCCGGCAGAAAATGGACTCTTCGCGATCAACTCCCTGATAGCTTCCGGGCTGAACCGCTTCAGCGGCACCAGTCCGATCATCCCGTAGCCATTGCGCGTCGGAGTGAGATACACAGGCCGCGCTCCAGTTACCGTCAGCGAGTGGCAGATCGACTTATGGCAGTTAGCATCGACGATCACAATATCGTCCTGCCCGATCACTCCATGCCCGACGATCTGGTTCGAAGTCGACGAACCGCCCAGCACATAAAACGTCCAGTCCGCCCCAAAGATCCGCGCCGCATTCCGTTCAGACTCCCCCGGAGGCCCGATATGATCCAGCCATGACCCCAGCGGCGAAGTCGAAATTCCCAAATCCGAGCGCATGATGTTCTCGCCAAAAAATTTGTGGAACTCCATCCCCACCGGATGCTTGAGAAACGCCACCCCGCCCATGTGTCCCGGAGCATCCCAGCTGTACGCGCCCTGGTCGTTGTACTTCTTCAACTCGCGAAAATACGGCGGCAGCAGTTGCTCGTTGTACCGCTCCACGGCAAAATCAACGCGGCTCGCAATAAACGCAGGCGTATCGCCAAACAGGTGAATGTACTCATGGACCTGCTTGACCACCTCCAGCGGCAACTCGCTCACCAGGGTGCGATCGGCAATCAGGAATATCGGGACTTTCTTGTTGCGCCGCCTGACCGCGCGAATAATCCGCAGCGCCGCGCGTTCATCGAACTGATGCTCTCCAGCCAGATCCCAGTCCAGCAGAATCGCCGAGTGCGAAGGGTCGCTCTTGACCAAGGACAAGCCATCCTCCGGCGTCGAGGTGCGCACAACCTCATACCCCTCTTTGCTGATCGCATCCACCAGCCGTTCCATCGCCCGGTCCGAAACCGAGTCCGTACCACCTACTTCGCTGGCAATCAGCAATACCCAACGCCCTTCGTCCATTCCACCTCACACTCTCTCAGGAAAAAAGTCCGCAAAAAACCATCGGACCGCTTCTAATCCTACAACTCAAAAGCGCTCCTCATTACCCTCTGCGAACCCCAACTCCCCAAATTCATCCGCACGAAACATGCTCAAGACATTCGAAGGGGTGTTTCTCCCGCGTAAACGCCTGAGTATCATAGAATTGCGAGTTCAACCTCTCAACGCAATTTCGCAAAAAAATCCTTCAGCGCATATCGCGCTTCGGGTTACTTCGCAATCCCGCCCGTTCCAACCAACCAGCCCAACATTCGCTGCACCAAACTCACCTACCCGCGCTCCGGACGACGTATCCACATCGCTGCTACACTTGAAAGTTGAAGACAAACATGCGAATTGTCCGCATCCGGCACGAATCGAGCCGGTGCTGCTGAGGTTTTTTCGCAGGAAGCGAGGAAGTTTACATGGCAGAAGTGAATCATAATGGTAGCTTTACAAGCACCAGCTTACGTCTCAAAGTAGGTTTGGCAGAGATGCTCAAGGGCGGCGTCATCATGGACGTGATGAACGTCGAGCAGGCCCGCATTGCGGAAGAAGCGGGCGCAGTAGCCGTCATGGCCCTGGAACGTGTTCCCGCCATGATCCGCGCCGAGGGCGGCGTCGCTCGCATGGCCAATCCCAAGCTCATTAAAGAGATCATGGCCGCAGTCTCCGTTCCCGTGATGGCAAAGGCCCGCATCGGCCACTTCGCTGAAGCCCAGATTCTCGAAGCCATCGGTGTCGACTTCATCGACGAGAGCGAAGTCCTAACCCCCGCCGACGAAGCGCATCACATCGACAAGCACGCCTTCACCATCCCCTTCGTTTGCGGCGCGCGCAACCTCGGCGAAGCTCTGCGCCGCATCGCCGAAGGCGCAGCCATGATCCGCACCAAAGGCGAAGCCGGCACCGGCGACGTAGTCCACGCCGTCCAGCACATGCGCCAGATCACCCGCGAACTTCGCCAGCTCACCGTCGCCCGCGAAGAAGAACTCTACAACCTCGCCAAAGAGCACGGCGCGCCCTACGAACTGATCCGCATGGTCGCCAAGAACGGCAAGCTGCCGGTCCCGAACTTCTCCGCCGGCGGCATCGCCACCCCGGCCGACGCTGCCCTGATGATGCAACTCGGCGCAGAAACCGTCTTCGTGGGCTCCGGCATCTTCATGAAGGAACGCGCCACCCCTCTGGACGTGGAACACAATCAGAAGGAGCGCGAAGAAGCCGTCTCCCGCGCCAAGGCCATCGTGATCGCCACCACCCACTTCAACGACCCCAAAATCCTCGCCGAAGTAAGCGAACAAGTCACCGGCACCATGAAGGGCCTCGCCGCCGCCGCAATAGAAGAGCAACACCTCCTCCAAACCCGCGGCTGGTAGCACCTTCCGCCCACCTAAAAGAGCCGGAGATGCCGGATACCCCAGGTCTCGCCTCTGAGACCTGGGATGCTGTGCTGACAGCAAGATGTTGTCATCCTGAACGAAGTGAAAGATCTGCTGTTGTCTTTGCCTTTCTGTCTGTCATTCCTGAAAGGAATCTGCTGTCTACTGCTTGCTAGCCACTAATCACTAGCCCCTATCCCCTCGTCCACGCTTCAGTAGTATTGCTATTTCGAGGAATCCAGATCAGTACGTCGGAGGCAGGCCCACCTTTCGTACAATCGCTCGGTATCGCTCGTCGGAGTGCAGAAAGTCATACCACGGATCAACCTGTATAAAGACCATTCCAGGGTGACGATCCTTGAGCGCCCCCTCGAGGTAGCGAAGCGCCTCTTCTTTTTGGCCAAGAAGAGCGTAAATTTCTGCAAACGCTATCGGTGTGACGTATTCCCTGGTGGCTTTCCGCTTCAAACCGATCAGGCGCAGCCGCAATATCTCCTTGTAACCATCGCGGTCTGACGCAAGTCGCGTTGCCGCCGGTCCATTTTTGTCGCCATAGAGCATCAGTGCTTTTGCCAACTCTTTCGCGGCCTCACGGTCCCTGCCCCCCACGTGATAGATGGTCGAAGCATATTCGTGTACGCCTCCGATCAATGGTTGAGTCTCCATAACCAGCCGGGCTGCGTCTAGGGCGGCGTCATAGCGCCGCATCAGCATGAGGTTCCAACCCAGCGCCCCGGGATCGAAAGTCGGGTCTAATTCGTTGGCCTTTTTCACCTCCTCCAAAGATTCATCCATGCGATTCTGCGTGAGAAGAATCCTGGCACGGATGAAGTGGCCAAAAGCATAATTTGGATCGAGTTCTATCGCACGGGCAGATTCCTTAAGCGCTCCATCCCAGTCCCAATCGTAAAAACAGAAGATTCCCGCAAGATTGTTATGAACTTCCGCAAGGGAATCGTCCAATTCCAGGGCCCTCCGAATGGCTGCCCTTAGCTTCGGCGTGGTTTCGTGCGGACGGGCTTGCTGTGAGCTGTAACCGTAGGAAAATCCAAGCTCATTCCACGCAAGCGCGTAGTCCGGCTGTAACTCGGTTGCTCTTTTGAACGAATCTATGGCCTTGTCGTAGAGGCCCGAAGACTCGTAATAACGTCCGCGCAGGTAAGCATCGTGCGCTTCAGGGCTAACATACCTCTGTACTTTTGTCGGCGCAGCAACCTTGTTTAATCGCGCCGCAACCGTCTTGGCCGCCTCACTCGGCAGAGAAACACTATTCGCTCCATCGCGGCTGTAGCTTTCCGCCCAGATGTGGGTGTCACTGGCTGCGTGAATCATTTGGAGGGTCAGGTGTACTTTGTCGCCGGAACGAACCACCGATCCTTCGATAATGCCGTCCACCCCAAGTTCTTTGGCAATATCCCGCAATGGCCGGTGGACGCCCTTGTATTGCATCACCGAAGTGCGCGAGGTGATGCGTAACAATGAGTTCTTTGCCAGCATGGTTATCAGCTCATCCGTCATGCCGTCCGCAAAGTAATCCTGCCCTGGGTCGCCGGAGAGATTATCGAGCGGGATGACCGCCAGCGATTCGATCTTCAGATTCGTCACTGGATTCGAAGGTCGATCTCTCCAGCCGCGAGCAAGCAGGACACTTCCAACGGCGACAGCAAGAACTAATCCTCCAATTACAGCAATCCAGGGCCGGAAGCGCCGCACACCCAAAACACCCACATGGCTATCGTTCTGAAGCTGTCCATCCCGAGGCGACGCATCGATAACTGCGGCTGGCAGGCTGGTGGGAGCAGATTCATCCAGGACAACAGGTTCGACGGACACGAATTCACTAGATCCCTGGCTTACCGGCGGCTGAACCTCCGCGGCCGGCCCCGGTTCCGCGACAGAACTTATAAATCGATAGCCTTTACCAGTGACCGTTCGGACGAATCGAGGCCGTTCCGGATCGTCCCTCAGCACCTGGCGAATCTTGCGAATCGCCGTATTGATGCCGTGTTCGGTGTCGACAAAGACCTCACGGCCCCATAGGTGCTCGATAATTTCAGCCCTGGTCACTAACCGCCCGTTGCTGACTGCCAGAAGAATCAGCAACTCCATCGGCTTTCTTTCCAGCTTCAGCCTGCGCCCCGCGCGAAACAGCTCAAAACCGGCGCAATCCAGCCTGAAGTCGCCGAACTCGAGGACCGTGGAAGTCACCAGAGCGCACCCCACGGCGGAAGTATAACAACAAACCCGACGGAGATAGCTTCAATCTATTTTCCTGTCAATAAGTTGCCGCTTCACCAAAACTTCACCTCACACTTCACCTACTCGTCATTGCGTTGGTTCAGGCTTGAAGCGCTAACTCTGAGCGAGCCGCAAAACCGGCGAAGAAGGAGATTTCCATGAAAACTAGCTTCAACGCAATAGCCGCCGCATTGGGTGGACTCGCTCTCGCACTCTTGCTCGCCCCCAATTCCAAAGCCCAGTGCGCAACTTTCCCCCGGCAAGGCGTCGCTCCGGCCGACTGGCATGCGCAATCCGGTCAATCTCAGCCTCGGCTCCTGCGAGCCGCCTACACTTCGAACGACGAGGCAAATGCCCGGGATGAAAGCCGCTCGGACGAGGCAACCATAGTCGGCTTCTGGCACTTCAAATTCGTCTCGATCGGCAGTGCCGGCATTCCCGACAACACAGAGATCGATGCCGGCTACTCCCAATTTCACAGCGACCACACGGAAATTACGAACTCAGGAGGACGCGCGCCGAAAACCAGCAGCTTTTGTCTGGGCGTTTGGAAGCAGGTAGGCGAACGCAAGTACAAACTGAACCACTTTGCCATAGCCTGGGATGCAACGGGAGAGCACTTGATCGGTCCCGGTAGCATCCACGAAGACCTTGTTCTCGCTCCGGATGGCAACCGCTTCTCCGGCACCTTTACAGTCGACCAGTACGACGAGTCGGGCAACGCCTTGGCTCACGTTCAGGGAGCTATAACAGGCACCCGAATCACCGTAAACACTCCACCGGAGAGCATTTTCTGAGCCGCTGGACCAAGTTCGCGCAAAGCGCGAATGGCGGGTGGCCCAGCCTTGCTCCTGTCTTTTCTGTCCCAACCATGAAACTGGGTGCCCCATCCTTTCCGCGTCCTTTGCGGAAAGGGTGGGAACCACAGGAGCCGGCGCCAAAGGATCTGTAACCCTGAGCAAAGCAAAGGATCTGCGTTTGTTTTCTATCCCCTATTCCCTGTTTTCTGGTCTTACTTATTCAGAAAACCCTGTAACTGCAACCAATCCGCGAACCGATCAACCCAGTGATCCGTAGGAATGTTCTGCGCATGCATTCCAAAGCCATGACCACCCTTCGCATACATGTGTAATTCAACCGATTTGTGAGCGGCTGTCCACTTTTCCCAGAGAGCAATACTTTCTGGCGCAAGCCCAAGCGTATCGTCCGTGGCCGCCGCAACAAACATAGGCGGAGCATCCGCAGGGACGGGAGCATCTTTCGATAGTGCGCCGCCATAGATCGGAGCGACGAACGCGGGCCGGCCATTCGGCGCATAGTGAAGAGCAACCTCAGTCGTGACCGCGCCGCCCGCTGAGAATCCAATGATTCCGACGCGGTCGGGGGAAATTCCCCATTCCGCCGCATGCTGCCGGACATACGCGACCGCCGCTAAACCATCGGCCACGGCCAGCGGTTCAATTGCCTTCATCGTCTCGTCGAACTTCGGCCTGTCTGCGAACAACGGCCCAAACTCCTGCGTAGCGTCCTCACCCGTGTGCGCAAGGCGATATTTCAACACGAAGGCCGTCACGCCTCTGGCAGCCAGATATTTGGCGACATCGGTGCCTTCGCTGGCAATGGACAAAGCCATGAAGCCCCCGCCTGGGCAGATGACGACAGCGGTGTTGATCTTCAACTCCGGAGAAGGCTTGAAAACCGTGAGAGTCGGCCGGGTCACATTCGTGACTACATCCGTGTTCCAGACCTTGGAAAAATATTCCTTTTCTGGATAGCCCTCCGGAGCAGATCCTGGCACGACACCGGGATAAAGCGGAATGACAACCTGCGCCGATGCGATGGGCACAAGCAACAGCACTATACAGAGCAATCGAATGGCAAAGGTTTTCATGGCCGGGAAAGTCTATCAGAGAACCCAGCCGCTCCCGACCTCAGAACCTTCATCCCAGGTGCCCCAGATCTCGTGGAATGTCGGACCAAACCCGCACAAAGCGCGAATGCCTTGGTCGATGCATGCTTAGCACGGACCCTGCCTAAAACTACCCCTTGCGTTCAATTAACCCGCCAAACCGCAAAATAGAAACAACCGGCAGAGCAGCAAGAGCGCGTCAACAATAACCCAAGCAACAGCCTAAGTACATCAAAAGCGCACATTATGTGCACAAAAGCCCCGCTAATCGCGCCATAACGCACCATCGATATGCCGGCTAACAGGTTGATTCAAAATTAGTTACCATGCAAAGACAGGAGAAAAACAGGGGGTACCCCTCCCTATGTAGTGGAAACCCGGATGAATCCTGACACGCTTTAAAATAAGAAAAGACGCGAGTTATCGCGCCCAGCCTCCGATAGGAAAGCCCATTGACCGATCATAGTTCGCCGCAAATCGGCGTCCTCGCCATCCAGGGGGACTACGAACGCCACGCAGCCGCTCTCGAAGAATCCGGCGCGCAACCCTCCCTCATCAAGACCCCCGAAGCTCTCAACGATTTGGACGCCCTGATTCTCCCCGGCGGCGAATCTACAACCATGCTGAAGTTTCTTGATCGCGGCGGCTTCTTTGACGCCCTGAAAACATTCGCCCAGCAGAAGCCAGTCTTCGGCACCTGCGCCGGAGCCATCCTGCTGGCGAAAGAAGTCCGCAACCCGCACCAGCTCAGCCTCGGCATCCTCGACATCGCCGTCGAACGCAACGCCTACGGCGCCCAGCGCGACTCTGCGATCCTCACCCTGGACACCAAGCTCCGAGGCGGCCCGCTCGAAACCGTCTTCATCCGCGCTCCACGCATCGTCGTCACCGGCCCTGAAGTCGAGATCCTTGCCGAGCGAGAAGGCTTTCCCGTCCTCATCCGCCAGGGCCACACCATGGCGGCAACCTTCCATCCGGAACTCTCCACCGACCTGCGCGTCCACCGGCTTTTCGTCGATCTCGTCCATGCAAACGGCCACGTAGGGCATCGGCTCGAATAAAAATCAAATCCACAGATCCAACCGCAGGCCCGCCGAGTCTCATATTCGGAGACTGATTCCACAGGACAATAAACAACCTGTGCGGAAAGCAGTGCATCCTTCGAAGAGTCGGTGTAATCTGAGCTTCATCGAGGCCTGAAGCCATGCCCAGCACTTTTACGCGACATCCGGTTGAAACCGAGCGAAAAGACCCAGGCATCGGCGGCAAACCGCCTGTAGACCGGCGTCCCACCGGCGGAGGCGGCAGCGGCGACGACGATGAATGGAAACGCCTTGGCCGCGGCGGCCCCAGAGAACTCCTGAAGCGATTCCGGCTGATCGTCTTCTTCATCCTCGCCGGGGACATGATGTTCTTCCTGGCCTTGGCCGTCATGTTCTTCGCTCATCAGGGCACCGGACACCTCGACGTCCGGACGCAGGAATTCATCGGCGACTGGCATCCCGTCCAACTCCCGCCCATCCTCTTCCTGAACACCGCAGTCCTCATCCTGAGCAGCCTGACCATGGAGATTGCGCGGCGCCACATTTTCTACGAACTGGACGTCGTCGAGGAGTGGCTGGGCCTCGGCCGTCCGGCGCTTAAGCGCACACTTCCCTGGCTGGCCGCGAGCTTTGTCCTTGGCTGTGTGTTTGTCGCAGGCCAGTGGACAGCCTGGACCCAGCTCACAGGCGAAGGATATGCCTTCGACCGCTGGGCTACGCCCGCAATTTACTTCTTTTACATCATCACCGGAATCCACGCCGCCCACCTCCTCGCAGGCATCCTCGCAGTAGGCGTAAGCCTCGGGGCTCTTGGATTCCTGCGAAAGGTCGAATACCGCCAGATTGCCGTCGACAGTCTCAGCTGGTACTGGCACGCCATGGGCTTGGCGTGGCTGCTCCTCTTTGGTCTCCTGGCAATGGGCTGAAGGAAACGCTCAGGGCATTGTAGGCGTCGTTGAGCGGTCACTACCTAAGCAAGATTCATCAGACCCTTTGTCGGCGCAGCATGGCCTGAATTCTCTCGCTCAGAGTAGGAATTTCCGGGCAGCTCAGGTAGACCACTCGATTGCATTTCTTCAAGATTTCAATCGCGACTATTGTTGGGTGTGTGCCGAGCCGATTGTTTTCTCTAGGGCTCATGCACTCAAGTGCGAACTCGTCAGCCAGATACTCAATCGCATGCCCCAACATCTCAATCGCGCGCCCGGATTCCGGAGAGACCTCTCTTCGATGCTGCGCGACAGACCTGCGGATCCCGTCGCGAACGCCCTCGGAATCGGCAACCAGAATCAACTTATCGCCTGTATTCGCCGTGGACATAATGCATCTCTCCTGAGTCCCGCAATCGGCGAATCCTCTATCTACTTCAGATGACCCAGGTACCCGTGAGGAGTCGATTCGCAGAGGCTTTTTTCATAGATCGGGAATTTCATGGAAATCTGTTGCAAAACGATCCTCTCGACTCAGCCTCCTTCTTAACTGTGAGTTCCATCACTCCGTGCCTCCATCCTGCAGATTTGACAGGATTCTTCCACCGGCTCGAACTTGACGCCGCGAGGTTGAAAACCTAATCTCAAGCTAGTGACTGCGCAGCCGGCCTCCATCGGCAATCCAGCCAGGCAGCAGAGCCGCAAGCAAAAGTCACTGCCGAGAGCATTCATGATCCCGTATTTTTGGCAATATCTCCCGCTTCTGCTGCAGGTCCTCGCCGCTTTCGGCCTGGGCATCGGCATGGCGACCGCGTCCTATTTCATTGGCCGGCACCGCAACACCAAGACCAAGCTCGCGACCTACGAGTGCGGCATGGAAGCCGTGGGCGACGCACGTGGCCGCTTCAGCGTCCGCTTCTACATGGTCGCCATGCTGTTCATCCTCTTCGATGTGGAAGTCGTCTTCATGATGCCCTGGGCGATCATCTTCAAGCAGCTCCCGGCCATCACCGGCTCCGCCTGGTTTGGCTTTTGGGAGATGCTCGTCTACCTGGGCTTCGTCGCCGTCGGCCTTTTCTACATTGTGAAAAAAGGCATCCTGGACTGGTCCAACGACAAGGGCGACCTCTAAGTTTTCATTGGAAAGGTATTGATGAGCGAGACACTGCCAGATCGAGAATCCGTCCTGCGCGAAAAGGCCAGCCATCCGGCCGTCAGCGCAATCGTCGCGTGGAACCCTGCAGCCCTGACCGACGCCCGCTGGGACCGCAACGAACTCACCCTCACCATCGCACGAGAGGAAATCTCCGCTGCGGCCCGAATCGTCCAGCAGGCTGGCTACAACTTCCTCGAAGACGTCACTGCGGTCGATTGGTTCCCCGCCATTCCACGCTTCCAGATCAGCTACCACATTGTTTCGCACTCACACAAAGAGCGCATTCGCCTGCGTGTTCTCATCGACGAGTCTTCTGCGTCACTCGACAGCATCACCGATATCTGGCCGTCCGCAAATTACTACGAGCGCGAAGTCTTCGATCTCTTCGGCGTTCGCTTCAACAGTCATCCAAACCTGCGCCGCATCATGATGCCCGAGGACTGGTCAGGGCATCCCTTGCGCAAGGATTACCCCGTTGAAGGCTACCGCTGAACCGTTTTCGCGTGTTCGCTTTTAAGAAGCGGCGGCCACTCTTAACCCATTCCAAAGTTCTTATGAATAATCGAAAACGCTTTCAATCATCTCTCGTATCGTGCGAGCCGCCCGGTGAAGTGGATGTATCCTGAGAGGTTGTCATTCTTGAATTCGGCGAATCGACACTCGCCTCAGATGCATCTGAGACACAAAGCAATGGGAGACAAGTTTTCATGACCGACGTGGCAGGAACTCCGATTTTAGAAGCACCAGTGGCCGAGGGCTCAGCGGATCAGACCATGATCCTCAACATGGGACCGCAGCACCCCTCTACCCACGGCGTTCTGCGCCTGGTGCTCGAAATCGACGGCGAAATCGTCGTCCGCCTCTATCCGGAAATCGGCTATCTTCACACCGGCATCGAAAAAACCTGCGAGGCTAAGTTCTACCAACAGGTCGTTCCCCTCACGGATCGCATCGACTACCTCAGTCCGATGCACAACAACCTCTGCTACTGTCTGGCTGTCGAAAAACTTCTCGAACTGCCCATCCCCGACAAAGCCCAGTGGATTCGCGTCCTCCTCTCGGAACTGACCCGCCTCAACTCTCACCTGGTCTGGCTCGGGACCCACGCCATGGACATCGGCGCGTTGACCGTCTTCCTCTACACCTTCCGCGAACGTGAAGACATCCTCCGCATCTTCGAGCACGTTTCCGGCCAGCGCATGATGACCAGCTACTTCCGCATCGGCGGCCTGTCCATGGAGCCGCCCATCGATTTCTTCGATCGTGTAAAGGCATTCATCAAGACCTTCCCGGAAAAGATCGACGAGTATTCGAATCTGCTGACCGGCAATCCGATCTTCGTCAACCGCCTGCAGAACGTAGGCCATCTCTCCGCCGAAGACGCCATCGCCCTGGGCGTAACCGGACCACCGCTGCGCGCCTCCGGCGTCGATTTCGACCTTCGCCGCGACATGCCCTACTCCAGCTACGAAAAATTCCAGTTCGATGTGCCCGTCTCGCAGCGCTGCGACGTCTGGGGACGCTACCTCGTCCGTCTCGAAGAGATGCGCCAGTCCGTCCGCATCATCCAGCAGGCCCTCGCTGGCATGCCCGAGGGACCGGTCAAAGCCGACGCGCCCAAGATCGTGCTCCCCGACCGCGAAAAGATGAAGACCCAGATGGAGTCGCTCATCCATCACTTCAAAATCGTCACTGAGGGCTTCACCGTACCTGCCGGCGAAGTCTATCAAGGCATTGAATCCTCACGCGGCCAGATGGGCTACTACGTAGTCTCCGACGGCACGGCAAAGCCGTATCGCGTGCATATGCGCAACCCGTCCTTCGCCTCATTGCAAGCCCTTGAAACCATGTGCAAAGGCCGCATGCTGGCTGATGTAGTAGCAGTCATCGGCTCCATCGACGTTGTCCTGGGAGAGATCGACCGTTAAGGTCGGAGGTCTGAATGCCTGACTACGCAAAAGCTGCTGCCGAGCTCAAAGCAAGGCTCGACGCAAAGACGAAACGGAGACTGGATCTCACCGCCTTCTTTGAGGAGGTCCGAAGCAGTCTCACAAACGAAGTAGCCAAAGCCAATTCTGAGCTCACACGAGTGGGTGCTGCGAAGATCGAGATACAGCAGGCATCGCTGGAAGAGCCCACCATCGCACTCATCTGCGGCAAGGCCAGTTGCAATGTATCCCAGGATCGCAGCGCGCCTTCAATCGGGGCCGTCGTGATAGGCGAAGCGGGCGAAAAGACAATCACCTTCCTCATTCTCTTGGAGGAAACACCGCTCAAAGCCCGCAGGCTGAGTCTTGCTCCGGAAAACGAGGAAAAAGTCGATGCCGCCGGACTGGCCGCAACATTCGTCGAAGAGCTCATTACCGGCGCGCCTTGATCGACGGGTTTTAGGGAAGGGTACGGGCTTCAGTCCGTACATAATCCAACTTGAGACGATGGGGCTTTAGACCCCGAGGTTTAGATTTTGCAAAACAACACGCGGACGGTCGCCCACGAACCCGGTGCCCAACTCTGGCCAGAGCTCTGGGTTTCCCTGGCGTCGTTGCTGCGCAGCTACACCGCGGCCCACGGCCTCAACCGCAAAGAGCAGGCCAT
>Ga0302326_10005964_pt1 | contig 27541 bp, 23 predicted proteins | sample Palsa_T0_3_FD_202264 | JGI IMG/M metagenome (GOLD analysis project Ga0302326, IMG submission 202264) | Peat permafrost microbial communities from Stordalen Mire near Abisko, Sweden - Palsa_T0_3 | ecosystem: Environmental > Terrestrial > Soil > Palsa > Peat permafrost | place: Sweden: Abisko... | reverse complement strand
GTTCGCCTTCGGGCACACCTGGAGCCCGACGCTGGAGCTCAGCACCCCCGACCCGTTCTTCCACGGGCACGCCATCAACATCGACATGGCATTGTCGACGACCCTGGCCGAACAGCGTGGATACATCTCGGTCGCCGAGCGCGACCGGGTGCTCGGATTGATGAGCGACCTTGGTCTGGCACTCGACAGCGAACACTTGACACCGGAACTGCTCAACACCGCCACGGCCGCTATCCTGAAGACTCGGGACGGCACCCTCCGCGCCGCGGTCCCGGCGCCGATCGGCCAGTGCCTGTTCATCAACGACCTGAGCGTGGAAGAACTCGCCGACACCCTGGTGTTGCATCGAAAGCTTTGTTTCGGTTACCCCCGCGGCGGCGACGGAATCGACATGTTCACCTCGACGACGTACGGCAGCTGCCATGCATGATGTTGTGTCGCTGCGGAATTCGCCGAGCAAATCAGCGCTACGCTCGTCCGTCGAGATCGGTGGTCCCGGTGCCACTGCCCCGGACGGCCCACATCGTCCCAATGTGATACGGACGCTGGCCACGCTCGCCGGTCTACTGGTCACACTGCCGATCGATGCGCTGGTCGTCGCGTTCGCCTTGGTCCGGCGGGTGCAGCCCCCCACGGCGGCTGCGCCGAACACATGTCGCCGCACTGTGCTGATCACCGGCGGCAAGATGACCAAGGCACTCGAGCTGGCCCGATCTTTCCACCGCGCCGGTCACCGGGTGATATTGGCCGACACCGCCAAATATCGGTTCACCGGTCACCGGTTCTCGAGGGCGGTGGATGCGTTCTACTGCATCCCCGAGCCGGCTGATCGCGGCTACGAGGACGCACTGTACGAGATCTGCCGCTACGAGGCGGTGGACAACTTCATTCCGGTGTCCAGCCCCTCCTCCAGCGTCCACGACGCGCGGGCGCGTTACGCCCTCGACAGCATCTGCGAAGTCCTGCACGCCACCGAAGACGTCGTACGCATGCTCGACGATAAGGCGGAGTTCTCCAAAGTCGCTGTCGCACTGGGGCTCCGAGTCCCCGACTGGGTGCGGGTCACCGATCCTCAGCAGATTCTGAACTTCAACTTTCCTGCCGGGCGCAGCTATGTCTTGAAGCGAATCGCTTACAACCCCGTCGGCCGACTGAATCTCCCCCGGCTGTCGAAACGTACGCCGCAGCGCAACGCCGCACTGGCCCGCTGGCTGTCCATCTCGGAAGAAGACCCCTGGATACTTCAGGAATTCATCGCGGGCCGTGAATACTGCACGCACGGCACCGCGATCGACGGACGACTTCAGGTGCACGTGTGTTGCGAGTCGTCGGCATCCCAACTCAACTACGCGATGGTCGACAAGCCGGCGATCCGTGAGTGGGTCGAGCAGTTCGTCAGCGGACTCGGTGTCACGGGACAGTTCTCCTTCGATTTCATCGAGACGGCGAATGGCAATGTCTATGCGATTGAATGCAATCCCCGCACCCACTCGGCGATCACGACTATGCACAATCACCGGCAGTTGGCTTCGGCGTATCTCGAGGAGGGTCATCCCGTCATCACCCCGGTCGCGGGCGCCCGCCCGACATACTGGATCTATCACGAGATGTGGCGTCTGCTCACCCAGCAGGGCCGGCGCGCACGACTGACCGGCATACTGCGCGGCAAGGACGCCATCTTCGCATCGTGGGATCCCCTGCCGTACTTCATGGTTCACCACTTGCAGATCCCGGCACTGCTGATCGACAATCTGCTCCACCGCCGTGGGTGGCTGAAGATCGACTTCAATATCGGCAAACTGGTCGAACCGGACGGCGACTGAATGTCTGCGGCTGCCGGGCCGTTACGGCTGCTTCACCTGGTTGGGTCCGCGGTGGACGACTTCCATGCCGACCTGTCCCGCCTCTACGCCGGGGCTTGCCTGGACGCGCTGGGCGCGTCGACACGTCACGTCGCGCTACTCGCCTACGTCTCGCCGGACGGCTCATGGCGGTTTCCCACTGAACTCAGCACACGCGCCGTCGAGCAGGTACCGGCACTGACGCTCGCCGAAGCTGTCAGCCACCTTCAGGCGCTCGAGGTGGACGCGATGATCCCGCAGATGTTCTGCATGCCGGGCATGACGACTTACCGGGCGCTGTTCGACGAACTTGGTATCCCGTACCTGGGCAACGGGGCCGACGTGATGGCTGTCGGCGTCGATAAGGTCAAGGCGCGGTCCGCCGTCGCGGCCGCCGGGGTCGCCGTGCCCGCCGCGGAGGTGCTTGGTCCCGGCGAGCGACCCACGCTGTCGTTTCCGGTCGTCGTCAAACCCGTCGATGCTGACAACTCCGTCGCGGTGTCCCTGGCGTGTGATTCTGGCGAGTTCGAGGCCGCTGCGACGCTGGCGCTGGCATACAGCGACGACGTTCTGGTCGAGGCTTATGTTGAGCTCGGCCGAGAAGTGCGCTGCGGCATCATCGTTCGCGACGGCGAACTGGTCTGCCTGCCGCTCGAGGAGTACGCGATGGACCCGCAGCGCAAACCCATCCGCACAGGTGAAGACAAACTCGCGCGATCCGATGACGGCGACCTGTACCTGGTCGCGAAAGACCGCGCCAAAGCCTGGATCGTCGCCGACGACGACCTGCTCACCCAGAGGGTGTGGGCCGAAGCGCGACGATGTCACGTCGCTCTGGGGTGCCGGCACTACAGCCTGTTCGACTTTCGCATCGACCGGGACGGCCGTCCCTGGTTTCTGGAAGCGGGACTCTACTGCTCGTATGCGCCAGGCAGCGTCATCGCCGTCATGGCGTCCGCCATCGGCATCACCGTGCCCGAACTGTTGGAGATCGGGCTCTCCGAGATGAAACGTGAAGGAGCGCCATGCTTGACGTCACCCCGATGACCCCGATCGGTGCCGAACTGGCCGGGCTGCGTGTCGACACGCTCGACGCGGCGACCGCCGCGAAAGTACGAAAACTGCTCGCCGAGCACGGCGTGCTCGTCCTGCGCGGCCAGCACACCGACGACGCGGGCTTCGTGCGCTTCCTGCGAAGTCTCGGGCAGACGATGTTCACCGCCGGAGAAACGCCGGTGCCCGGACATCCCGAACTCAACGTCGTCACCAATGTCCGCAGGGGAAAGCGCCCGCAGTCGACGTTTCACACCGATACGAGTTACGTGCGAAAACCCCCGGCCTTCACCGCCTTACGGGCGGTCGCGGTGCCAGAGCGTGGCGGACAGACGCTGTTCACTAATCAATACGCCGCTTACGACACGTTGCCCGTTGAAGTCCGACAGCAGTTGGAGGGTCGCGCGATCACCCACGTGGTGACCGGCTTACAGCCCGGGCCCGATGAGGAGACGTCGGCCGCGCATCCGGTCTTCAATGTTCACCCGGTCTCTGGGCGCACCTATCTGTATCTCTCGACGCCCACGCGCTGCGCACGGGTCAGTGGCATCTCGTCGGAACAGGCCGCTGGAACCGTCGACTTCCTGTTCACCCACTCGACCCGTGCCGACAACGTGTACCGCCACGTCTGGTCACCCGGGGATGTCGTGATCTGGGACAACCGTTGTGTGTTGCACCGTGCCGACCACGCCGGCGTCCTCGGCGACCGTGTGATGCATCGCGGCATGGTTGCCGACAGCGTGGTTGCCGACGAATAAGCGGGAACAAATTGGATTCGGTCCAGGTTGAGCGCATCAGGCTTAACTTTGGAGGATTGATGACTGAAACCACGTCAGTGCCGGTGTTGTTCGTCAGTGACCCGGTCGTGCTGCCCGGGATGGTGGTTCCCATCGCGTTGGACGACGCCGCCCGCGCTGCCGTCGACGCTGCCCGCGCCACCGAGTCGGGCACACTACTGATCGCGCCCCGGCTCGACGACCGCTACCCGACATACGGCGTGCTGGCGACGATCGTGCAGGTCGGCCGGATCCCCGGCGGCGGAACCGCTGCGGTGGTCCGCGGCGAGCGCCGGGCTCACATCGGCATCGGGACCAGCGGGCCAGGGGCCGCGCTGTGGGTCGAAGTGACCGAGGTGGGTGATCCCGAACCCGACGACGAAACCCGCAAGCTCGCGGGTGAATACAAGAAACTGCTGCTGGCGATGCTGCAACGCCGGGAAGCCTGGGAGCTGGTCGACGTGGTCAACAAGTTGATCGATCCGTCGGCTCTGGCGGACATGGCCGGCTATGCCTCATATCTGACCGGCGTGCAGAAACGCCAACTGCTCGAGACACAGAACGTCGAAGAGCGGCTGCAGACGCTGATCGACTGGACCGGCGATCATCTGGCCGAAGTCGAGGTCAACGACAAGATCGCCGAAGACGTCCGCGACGGGATGGAAAAGCAGCAGAAGGAATTCCTGTTGCGCCAGCAACTGGCCGCGATCCGCAAAGAACTCGGCGAGGGCGAGCCCGAAGGATCCCACGACTACCGGGCCCGCGTCGAGGCGGCCGACCTGCCGGACAAGGTTCGCCAGGCAGCCCTGCGCGAGGTCGACAAGCTGGAACGGTCCAGCGAGCAAAGCCCCGAAGGCGGCTGGATCCGAACCTGGCTGGACACCGTGCTCGACCTGCCGTGGAACACCACGACCGAGGACTCGACCGACCTGAAGGCGGCGCGCGAAATCCTCGACGCCGATCACCACGGCCTGGACGACGTCAAAGACCGCATCGTCGAGTACCTGGCGGTGCGCGCCCGTCGCGCCCAGCGCGGTCTGCAGGTCGTCGGCGGCCGCGGCTCCGGCGCCGTGATGGTGCTGGCCGGCCCTCCCGGTGTCGGTAAGACGTCGCTGGGTGAGAGCGTCGCCCGCGCGCTGGGCAGAAAGTTCGTCCGTGTCGCCCTCGGCGGTGTGCGCGACGAGGCCGAGATCCGCGGTCACCGGCGGACGTACGTCGGCGCGCTGCCCGGCCGGCTGGTCCGTGCCATCGGCGAAGCCGGCTCGATGAATCCCGTTGTCCTGCTGGATGAGATCGACAAGGTCGGCTCGGACTTCCGCGGCGACCCGAGTGCCGCGTTGCTGGAGGTGCTGGACCCGGCGCAGAACCACACCTTCCGGGATCACTACCTGGATCTGGATCTGGACCTCTCCGACGTGGTGTTCCTGGCGACGGCCAACGTCATCGAGAACATCCCCTCGGCGCTGCTGGACCGGATGGAGCTGGTGCACATCGACGGCTACACCGAAGACGACAAGGTCGCCATCGCGCGCGACTTCCTGTTGCCGCGGCAACGCGACCGTGCCGGTCTGACGGACGAAGAAGTCGTCATCACCGAGGACGCTTTGCGCAAGATCGCTGCCGACTACACCCGCGAGCCGGGCATGCGTCAGTTCGAACGGCTACTGGCCAAGGCGCTGCGCAAGGTGACGACCAAGATCGCCGAAGAACCGGTGACGATCGGCGAGCCGGACCTGGTGGGCTACCTGGGCAGGCCGCGCTTCACCCCGGAGTCGGCGGAACGCACGGCGGTGCCGGGTGTGGCGACCGGCCTGGCCGTGACCGGCCTGGGCGGCGACGTGCTCTACATCGAGGCGGGTGCCAACGACGGTGAGCCGGGTCTGCAGTTGACCGGGCAGCTCGGTGACGTGATGAAGGAGTCCGCGCAGATCGCGCTGTCCTACGTCCGCTCACACGCAGCGGAGTTGGGCGTCGACCCAAAGGCGCTGGATCGGCGGATCCACGTCCACGTCCCGGCCGGCGCCGTCCCGAAGGACGGTCCGTCGGCGGGTGTCACGATGGTGACCGCGCTGGTGTCGATGGCCACTGGACGACAGGTCCGCGCCGATGTCGGTATGACCGGCGAGGTGACGCTGAACGGTCGGGTCCTGCCGATCGGCGGGGTGAAGCAGAAACTGCTGGCTGCGCAACGGGCCGGCCTCAGATGCGTGTTCATCCCGCAGCGCAACGAGCCGGATCTGGACGACGTGCCCGTCGAGGTGCTCGAGGCGTTGGACGTCAAGCCGATGACTGACGTGGCCGAGATCGTCGCTCAAGCGCTGGAACCAGTGCAGGAGGTCGCGACCGTCGCGGCGTGACGTCCGATAGCCTGCGCCTGGTAATCAATCCGGTTGGTCGTCGGTCCCCGATGACCAACCGGATCGACCTGGACTGAGGCGGAGACATGACGGCCTATCTCATCTCTATCTGCCGAAGCGTTTCCGATCGCGAACGGCTTGAGGACTACTGGGCACATGCCGCACCGACCTTCCAAGGGTTCGATGCGACATCGCTGGTGACCTACGCTCCGTTCGAGATGCTCGAAGGGAACGCCGAAACCAAGGGGATTGTGCTGCTTGAGTTTCCTTCCATGCACGTCGCCAAGCGGTGGTACTTCAGCGACGCATATCAACAGGTGAGGCAGCGTCGTCTCGGGGCCGCGGAATTCGAATTGATTCTCGTCGACGGCGAGTTGACGCCCGCCGGCGAACGCATGCCAGAAGCCCGATAGGCGCTCGTGGCGTACGACACCGACCTTGCCGATCGCATTCGGGAACTGTTGGGTCCACTTCGCGGCGTCGACGACAAGCGGATGTTCGGTGGCCTGGCGTTTCTGATCAACGGCAACATGGCCGTCGCGGTCAGCGGGCAGGGTGGCCTGATGGTGCGGGTACCACCGGAAGAAACCGAGAAACTCCTGGGCCGAGCACACGTCAGCCCGATGGTGATGGGCGGTCGCGAAGTCCGGGGATGGATTCGCGTCGGGTCACACGGCGTGAAAACCAAGCGGCAACTGACCGACTGGGTGACTCGCGGCGCGGACTATGCGCGCAGTCTCCCGCGCAAGTAAAGACGACGTTTGCGAACCCCCACCGCGGGTAAGCGGTAGCGCATGGGCCAGCACAAGCAGGTGGTTCGACGCCTGCTGGATGTCGCTGGAACAACGTACGCTGCCGAAGCGGATGTCCGGATAAGCGACAAACCGATGCCGCTGTTTCAGTTGCTGGTGTTGTGCATGCTGGCCAGCAAGCCAATTGACGCGACCATCGCGATGGCCGCCGGGCATGAACTATTCAGCGACGGCCTCAAAACCCCAAAGGCCGTGTTGAACGCTGACCGGCGAACGATGATCGACGCATTCGGCCGTGCGCACTACGTTCGCTACGACGAGAGCTCAGCGACGCGGCTGACCGAGATGGCGCAACGGGTTGTCGATGAATACTCCGGCGACCTGCGAGAGATTTCCCAACGTAGTTCTGAGGACGTCGACGTCGCCAAACGAATGCTGAAGAAGTTCAAAGGAATTGGCGATACTGGAACAGACATCTTCATGCGCGAAGTACAAGATGTCTGGACCTGGGTACGACCGTACTTCGACAAACGCGCCACCCGGACCGCCAAGGCGCTGGGATTGCCTACCGACCCCGAGAAGCTCAGTGCCCTTGCCCCGAGAGCCAACGCCCGACTGGCCGCAGCGCTGGTGCGGGCATCGCTCGACGACGGGGTGCGCCAGCAATAGCGAACAGATAGGAGCAATCATGGCCGATTCGAGAACATTCGTGATCGTCGGCGGCGGCCTCGGAGGAGCGAAAGCCGCCGAGGCGCTGCGCGAGAAGGGATTCGACGGAAAAATCCTGCTGCTCGCAGACGAGGAGTACTTACCATACGAGCGGCCTCCGCTGTCCAAGGAATTCCTTGCCGGCAAGAAGTCGCTCGCCGATTTCACCGTGCACGACTCAGAGTGGTACCGGGACAACAAAATCGACCTGCGGGTGGATACCGAGGTGTTGTCGATCGACCCGAAGGCCCACACAGTTGCGCTCTCGGATGGCACCAGTGTCGGATACGACAAGTTGCTGCTGGCCACCGGATCGCGTTCGCGGTGGTTGTCGATTCCCGGTGCTGATTCCACTGGCGTGCACTATCTGCGGAAATACGGCGACGCGTCGAATTTGAACACAGCCCTGCAGGAAGGGTCGTCGCTGGCCGTGGTCGGCGCGGGATGGATCGGGCTGGAGGTCGCGGCCAGCGCCCGCGCGCGCAACATCGACGTCATCGTCGTCGAGACCGCTAAGGCCCCGCTGATCGGCGCGGTCGGCGAAGAAGTCGGCAATGTGTTCGCAAAACTCCATCGCGACCATGGTGTGGATCTTCGCCTGGAAACCGACGTCAAAGAGATCACCACCACCGACGGCAAAGCCACTGGCCTGAGACTGGGCGACGGATCGACGATCACCGCCGACCGCGTACTGGTGGCCGTCGGCGCAAAGCCCAACATCGAACTGGCCGACGAGGCCGGTCTGTCGACGGGCGACGGCGGAGTGCTGGTCGACGCGTCGCTGCGCACCAGCAACCCCGACATCTACGCCGTGGGTGACATCGCCGCAGCCGAACATCCACTTTTCGACGACCGGATCCGCACTGAACACTGGGCCACGGCGCTCAACCAGCCCGCAGTCGCGGTCGCGGGCATGCTCGGTGAAGAAGCGGAATACAAGGAGCTACCCTACTTTTTCACCGACCAGTACGACCTCGGCATGGAGTACGTCGGCCACACGTCAAGCCATGACCGAGTGGTGTTCCGGGGCGATGTCGATGGCCGCGAGTTCGTCGCTTTCTGGCTGGACGCAGACAATCATGTGGTGGCGGGAATGAACGTCAACGTCTGGGATGTGCTCGACGACATCAAGAACCTGATCCATTCGAACGCCAAGGTGAATCTCAACGCGTTGATCGATCCCGAGACGCCGTTGAGCGAGGTGGTCAGCTGACGGTGATGACGTCGGGAGGACGGAGGCCCTGGAACCGCTCCCGCTCGTCGCGCCGACGTTTGATCCGCAGCCGGGCGTCCGACGGTAGCGTGATCGCCTCGTCGCAGGTGAGGTAGAACACCTCGCCCGCCACATCGATGAGCTCTGCGTCGAGGAACCGAGAACCCAACTCTCGCAACGTCATTCGGAGCTCATGGGTGAACCTGACGGTCGTGTCGTAGGCGAGCTCACGGGACGCTCGAGCGTTCGACGCCATCCGTTCATACAGCTTGGCCTCTGAACCGGCCGGCTTCACCGGCTGCGGCATGTCGCTTGCGGCGCGCCCTGCGGCGGCCAGCAGCATGGCCGGATCGTCACCGAACATCAGGTTCGCCAGCTCGACTTCCCCGGGCCCGCGATGCCCCATCCGGCTGACCGCGGATGCGAACGCGGCACCGATGCTGGGCGATAGAGCGGTGACGCCGTCGAGGTCGCGGTCCAGAGCAAGGGCGCACAGCCGGTCGTCGTTCTGCATCAGCCCGGCCAGCGACGCGGTCTCGGCTTCGATGGCGTCGCTGCGCAACAAAGCACCCACTCCGGACACGGTGACGTGCAGGCCGGCGCGCTGCACCGTCGCCGCGGTGATCCCGCTGTCGATCAGCCACAGCCCGGTCAAACGCCAACCCTGATGAATCCTGTCCCGCAACAACCGGATGCGCACCTGCAGTTCGGCGTCCGACTTCGACATCAGTTGCGCCGCGCTGAGGTGCTCGGCTGTCGCCGCCGCAACGTAAGCCTGGGTGTCGGCCTTCGCGCGCCGCAGCAACGCGAAGGCGCGTTTGACGACAACCGCTTTCGCGGCTGAACCGAGCAGACGGCCGGTCGACGGCGGGCGGCCCAGTGGAAACAGCGCATCGACGTGTGAGCCGTCCAGCGACAGGCACCTGACCTCGTCGGCGCTCCACCCGGGCAACTGCTCGGCGGCGAGCACGTCCGCTGAAACACCAACGTAGGGGCGGTGACTGAAGACCGCGATCGCCCGCATCCCCCATTCGTCGGCTAGGACGTCGCCGGGTGCCATCACGAGGCTCATCACCCTGGTGGCGGCGCGAAGACCGGAGAGTTGCACGTCAAGCGTCATCGGGGTCAACGGGCCGGGCAGTGTCTCGGCGACCGTTGCGGCGCTGAACACCGGGAAGCGAGGATCGATCCGGTCGTCGAACTCACCTTCCTGTCCGTCCCGCGCGGCGGCAGACAACGGCAGATCGTCTTATGATCTGGCGCGCGGCGCCGTCTCGACGGGGAGCGGGAGATGGCCCGGCAGGTCCACCGCACCCCGCGCGTCGACTCTGCGACCGAGCAGGCCGCGTACCGTGTCGGCAACCGCATCGCTTACACGCCAACCGAAGTCGAACTGCCACGACGCCGCTGTCACAGCGCCGTCGAAGTCGAGCGTCAGCTCTGGCCAGCCGGGCAGGCGTGCCAAGCGCGCGTGCTGATCGACGGGGCGCAGCATCCGACGGGCGGCGCCCAGATCGATGGTGTCCGGCGCCGCCAGGTCGACCACCCCGCTGCGGTTGGTCGCCACCGCAAGCACCAGAAAGCGAAGGAGGTCATCGATATGGAGCAGCCGCAACGGCTGGTCGCAATCCTTGCTGGCCAGCAGGCTGCCGACGGTGCGACAGATCATCCAATCGAGTTGGCGACCGACCGGCGGTGCTATCCGCACCACCAAGCTGGGCGCCCAGCCGGAGGACACCAGCGCCTCGGCCTGTCGGTAGAGCTTGGGTTGACCGGCCGACTGGGACAGAAAGATCAACCGCGCGCCGGCACGCGCAGCCACGTGCGCGACGTGCACCAGACCATTGATACCCGCGCTGCCTGGCGCTGCGGCCTCGACCGGGGCGAGGTGCAGCACGACATCGCAGGCGTCGGCCAACTGCTGGAGCATGGGGTCGCCGAGCGACTGGCACACGAACTCGACATCGGGATGCAGGTTCTCATGCGGGTCGGCTGCGATGCCGGTGACCGCGTGACCGGCCGCGATCAGCTGCCGGGCTACGGCACGCCCGAGCAGTCCGGTGACGCCGGTCAGTAAGATCCGCACGCCCGAGCACCTCCACGGCGTCTAGTCGAATCAACGACAATAGTCGCGGTGACGGGTTCCCACGAAGCTTTCAGCTAACCCTGTTACCTCACAACGTGGCGGTTCCATCCGCGTGGACCGTCACCTTCGCGCCGCCGATGTCGTCGCGCACCGTGTCTGCCGCCGCTCCGGGTTCGGTGATCAACGCCAACGTGCGACGGTCGTCCGGCGTGCGGACCGAGAGGAATGTCTTCTCCGGCTGACCATCCCGATCGAACGGGGTGGTCCAGGCCTCGACGGTGCCCACGCCTTCCCACTCGACTGCGGCTGTGCGCGTCGGCTCGCGGTCGACCTCGGATTGGGTGTCCTCCCAACGGAACTCCGACGACGGCGGCTCGGTGCCGTACACGCCGAAGCTGTGCTTGGTCAGATAGCCGCCGTTGGCGGTGATCAGGCCGCGCCGGCCGGGGTTGGCCGTCAGCAGTTCGGCCATCGTCGCGATCGAGTGCGCGACGTAATTGCTCCACGGTCCGCCCGCGAACGTCAGCCCACCCGTGACGGTCAACGGGCGGGCCGGATCGTCCACCGGCAGACCGAGTTCGATTGCCGCGACCTGAACCGCGGACGGAAAGCACGAATACAGGTCGACGTGGTCCACGTCGTCGATGGTCAGGCCGGCCAATTCGAGAGCGCGCGCACCGCCGATCCGGATCGCCGGCGAACGGTGCAGTTCGGCACGTTCACTGATCGCGTAGGTGTCGTGCGCATCGGTCCCGGCATAGGGGTACACCCAGCGCTCGGTGGGTATCTGCAGCCGAGTCGCGGCTTCCACCGACGTCAGGATCAACGCGGCGGACTGGTCGACCATGTTGTTGGAGTTCATCAGCTTGGTGTACGGCCAGCTGACCATCCGATTCGTCGGGCCCTGCTGCCAAATATCCTCGGCGGCAAGCGGTTCGCGGATCCAGGCATGCGGGTTGCCTACCGCCACCTCGTTGAACCGCGCCCACAATTCACCGATGCGTTTGCGGTGGTCGTCGCTCGACTCCCCCGTGCTCACCCGCAACGCCTGCTCGAACATCGGGTAGATGAACGACGGGCGGTCCAGGCGGATGCGGTCTTCGGCCGCGCCCGCCATTGGCACGTTCTCGTCGCTCCCTTCGGGCAGCGGCACCGACTCGTCCTGCTCGGTGTAGCGAAGCCGTTGTTCGCTTTTGCGCAATTGCGTTCGGGTGCGCCACATCTCGGCGCCCACCACCAGGACGACATCCGCACGCCCTGATTGAATGTCCACACAGGCCCGGTTGACCAATGTCTGCGGCACGTTGCCGCCGATGCCGCTGTAACGAGTCGCGGGATGGTCGGCGCCGATGCGTTGGCCGAGCAGCAGACCGGGGTCGCGGTAGTGCGCCGACAACAGGTTGACCACCCGGATGGAGTCGACGGCCTCGAGGACGCGCGGATCTGCGGCTTCACCTGCGGCCGCAACCATCAGGTCAACCGGCTCCGGGGTGTTCTGCTCCCCGGTCGCATCCTGGTGGTGGTTGATCTGGCCGTAGCCGACCAGCACCGGCGTTCTCGGGTTGAGGGACATCAAGGAAGCCTTCCGCGGTTGGGCGCCAAGCGGATGCTAGGCGGCGTCGGTGGGTGCGAAGAGCACGCCGTCATTGATCAGTTGCTCGGTCTCGTCGCTGCTCATGCCGAGAATCTTGTGACAGATTTCGCGGGTGTCCTGCCCCGGCATTGGCGCCGGCCGTTGCAGCGCCGCCGGAATATGGCGAAAGGGTGCCGGCCCGGTTTCGGCGGGTAGCGGATGATCGAAGAGCGGATGACGCATGTCGGCGTACAGCTTTCGCTCGCGCACCTGCGGGTCTTCCAGCACGTCGGGCGGTCGGTTCATTTGGCCCGCGGGCACGCCGACCGACTGCAGGGCCCCGGCCACCTGTACCGGCGAACGCGCCCTGGTCCACGCCGACACCTGCGCCAGCAGGTCGTCCCGATTCGCCAGGCGCGCCTCGTCGGTTGCGAATCGCTCGTCGTCAGCCAGTTCGGTTAGCCCGAATACCGCTGTGGCTGAGCGCCACTCGGCATCAGATCGGATCGAGATCGCGCACCACTCGTCGTCGCCGGCGCACGGGAAGACTTCGTGAATGCTGATGTCGTCCTGTACATCGCTGTGCCCGTCGGCGCGGACGGCCTCGACGACGTACCGGGCGTCGAGTTGATTGACGACCGCCTCGGCCTGGGATACGTGGATGCGGGCACCGGTGCCGGTCCGGTCGCGGTGGATCAACGCGGCCAATGCGCCGATCGCGGTGATTCGGCCGACGACATGGTCGGGAAAGACCGTGGTCGCGTCATAGAACCGGTGCCGCGAACCGGCGTCCGATTCGTCGGTTGCAGCGTGCTCGTCAGTCCAGAGCTTGCTGACGCCCGCCGTGGCGCGGACCAGCGGTCCGTAGCCCAGCCGGTTGCTCCACGGCCCGTTGTCGCCGAAGGCACTGCTTTCCGCCAGGACGATCCGGGGATTGAGCGCCCGCAGTGCGTCATACGGAAAGCCAAGGGCGGCAAACGTTCCGGGCTTGAAGTTCGCGAACACCGCGTCGGCGTCGGCAACCAACCGGCTGAATACAAGCTTGCCTGCGTCGCTGCGAAGATCCACGCCGAACGCCAGGTTGTTGCGATGTGTCCAGGCGAACGATTCGCTCATCGGGTCGCCGACCCGCGCCTGTCGCAATCCGTCCGGGTAGGAGGCACTTTCGACCTTGATGACCTCGGCGCCCAAGTCGCCGAACAGCCGGCTGAGTTCGCCGCCGGCGACGATGACGCCAAGGTCGACGATGCGCAGCCCGTCGAATGGACGCTGGCCGGATTTTCCGGGGGCCTGAATCGCTGCCGGCTCGGCGAGCCAGCGGGCGTCGTGCTGGCCGGCGGACGGGGCGACTGTGCGGAGGCCGACGTGCTGACCGTTGACGGCGAAATATCCCGCCGGGACGCGGCTGTGCACCCCGGGCGCGAGTTCGGCATCGGCGACGGCGCCCACTGCCTGGAAATGCTCGGACGCCAGGATCTGCGTAGGCTCCAGCACGGCCGAAATCGGCACACCGTGCGCCTGGCCCGCCGAGACCAGCGCCTTCATCGTCCGGTCGGCGAACAACTGCGCAATCAGCACACCGATCTTGGGCCAGGCCGCGAAGCGGGCGGCGATCACGTCGTAGCTGGGGTCCTGGAACTCCTCCGGCTCCCCCAGCCAGCGTCGTAGGCCGTGCCATTGGCGCGCCGACATCACGCAGAGCCGGACGTAACCGTCTTGGCAGGGATAGATCGGGTAGGCGTCCTGGTTTTTCGGACGTCCGCGCCACCGGGTGGGGTGACGCATGCCGGCGGCGGCCTGCCCGTGCGCTCCGAACGCCGGGTCGAGCGCCATCACAACCGCGTCGAACCGGGAGAAGTCGATGTAATCGCCTGTCGCGCAACGTAAGCGGTTGTAATACGCAACCAGCACCGCCCACGCGGCCTGAACGGCGGCAGTGGCCGAGGCGATGCCGTCCGGCGGCGATACCGGGGTCCCCTCAGTTGGTCCCGAACGCGACAACGCTCCCGACAGCGCATAGAGCACCGGATCGGTCGCTCGCCATGACGACCGCGGCCCGGTTCTGCCGAAGTCGGTGACTGACAGTGCCACCAGATGCGGGAACCGGTCGGCCAACGCTTCGCAGGACGTTCCGTATGCCGCGGCCTGACCGGGAATACCGCTGTCCACGACGATGTCTGCGGCACCGGCAAGCTCGATCAATTGCTCGCGGTCTCCCAAGTCGCCCGGGTCGAGTACGGTGCTGCGCTTGTTCGCGTTGTGCAGTGCGAAGCGCAGGCTGCTGCCGCGCAGTGTGGGGAGTTTAGTCCGCGACGGGCTGCCGCCCGGCCGCTCCACTTTCAACACGTCGGCGCCCAAGTCGGCAAGCAGTCGAGTCACTGAGTCGCCGTCGTCGCCGGACATGTCGAGCACCCGCAGTGACGCCAATAGCCCTCGCCCGGCGTCGACCATGTCAGCGTCCTCAGGCATCAGGCCAGCGTAGTTTGCGCGCCGCAGAGCACTTCGCCTACCTCGGCATGGTGCTTTGTTCATCCAACACGCGAAGAATCGGCCAGATGACCTCAAATAACGCGACGCTGTCCGACGACGAACGTGCCGGCATCCATGCGTACTGGCGGGCGGCCAACTATCTCTCGGTGGGTCAGATTTACCTGTTGGACAATCCGCTGCTGCGCGAGCCGCTGACGCCTGAGCACGTCAAGCCGCGACTGCTGGGACATTGGGGCACCACGCCGGGGCTCAACCTGATCTACGCACATTTGAACCGCGTCATCCGCAATCGCGACGCGAATGTCATCTTCATCACCGGACCCGGCCACGGTGGGCCCGGGTTGGTGGCCAACGCCTACCTGGAGGGCACCTACAGCGAGGTGTACACAGGCATCGAGGAAGACGCCGAGGGACTGCGAAAGTTGTTCCGGCAGTTCTCGTTTCCCGGTGGCATTCCCAGCCATGTGGCCGCGCAGACACCGGGCTCCATCCATGAGGGCGGCGAACTCGGCTATTCGCTGGTCCATGCGTACGGCGCGGCGTTCGACAACCCTGATCTGGTGGTCGCCTGCGTCGTCGGCGATGGCGAAGCCGAAACCGGGCCGTTGGCCGCGGGCTGGCACTCGAACAAATTCCTCGACCCGCTCAGCGACGGTGCGGTGCTGCCGATCCTGCACCTCAACGGCTACAAGATCGCCAATCCGACCGTGCTGGCCCGCATCCCGCATGCCGAGCTGGAGTCGTTGCTGCGTGGCTACGGCTACCGGCCGATCGTCGTTGCCGGTGACGAGCCCGCTGACGTGCACCAACAGCTCGCGGCCGCGCTCGATGACGCGTTCGATGACATCGCAGCGATTCAGCAGGCTGCGCGCAGCGGCGTCACCATCGAACGCCCGGTGTGGCCGATGATCGTGCTGCGCACGCCGAAGGGATGGACGGGTCCCAAGGTGGTCGACGGCAAGCAGGTGGAGGGTACGTGGCGCGCCCATCAAGTGCCGCTCGCCGAGACGAAGAACAATCCGGCTCACCGCGCCCAACTCGAAGAGTGGATGCGCAGCTACGCACCCGAGGATTTGTTCGACGACGACGGCAGGCTGCGGGCGCAGCTACGTGCGCTGGCACCCGAGGGCTCCCGCCGGATGAGCGCCAACCCGCATGCCAACGGCGGTGTGCTGCTGCATGACCTGGACCTGCCCGACTTTCGCGACTATGCCGTCGCCGTCGAACAGCCGGCCACCCAAACCCACGAGGCCACCCGGGTGCTCGGCACCTTCCTGCGTGACGTGATCGCACGCAATCCCGACCGATTCCGCCTGATGGGCCCAGACGAGACCGCCTCCAATCGCCTCGACGCTGTCTACGAGACGACCGACAAGGTGTGGCTTTCAGAAATTCTGCCCGTCGACGAGAACCTCGCGCGCTCTGGCCGGGTGATGGAGGTGCTGTCTGAGCACCTGTGCCAAGGCTGGTTGGAGGGATATCTGCTGACCGGGCGGCACGGACTGTTCAACTGCTACGAGGCGTTCGTGCACATCGTCGACTCGATGCTCAACCAGCACGCGAAATGGTTGTCCACGAGTCGCGAATTGCCCTGGCGCCAACCGATTGCGTCGCTGAACTACCTGCTGAGCTCACATGTCTGGCGCCAGGACCACAATGGCGCATCCCATCAGGATCCTGGCTTCATCGACCTGGTCGCTAACAAACGGGCCGAGGTGGTGCGGGTCTATCTGCCGCCGGACGCCAACACGCTGCTGTCGGTGGCTGATCACTGCCTGCGCAGCCGTGACTACGTCAACGTCGTCGTCGCCGGCAAGCAGCCCGCGCTGTCCTATCTCGACATGGAATCGGCAGTCGCGCACTGCACCCGCGGAGTGGGCATCTGGCAATGGGCGAGCACCGCCGCCGGCGAACCCGATGTGGTGTTGGCCTGCGCCGGCGACGTCCCGACCCTCGAGACGTTGGCCGCCGCTGACATCCTCCGTCGCGAACTGCCCGACCTGGCGGTGCGAGTGGTCAACGTCGTCGACCTGATGCGGCTGCAGCCCGAGACTGAACACCCGCATGGCTTGCCCGACAACGAATTCGACGCGATATTTGCCAGCGACAAGCCGATCATCTTCGCCTACCACGGCTACCCGTGGCTGATTCACCGGCTGACCTACAGCCGCGCCAACCACCATCACCTGCATGTTCGCGGCTTCAAAGAGCGCGGCACGACAACGACGCCGTTCGACATGGTGATGCTCAACGACCTAGACCGCTTCCACTTGGTCATGGACGTCATCGACCGGGTTGACGGTCTTGCCGGGCGGGCTGCAGTGCTGCGTCAGCGGATGTCGGACGCGCGCCTGAACGCTCGCCGGTACACCCGGGAGCACGGTGAGGACGATCCAGAGATCTCCAATTGGACCTGGGGAGTTGAGTGAGCGGAACGAACGAAGTGAGTGACGGGAACGAGACGACCAATTGGACCTGGGGAGTTGAGTGACCCGGGAGCTGAGTAGCGCGCGTCGGTAGCCTGAAGAGATGTCTGGCTACGAGAGCGCTGCGGCGGAACCGCACCCGCCTGCCGCGCAACTCTCGAGCCTGCACCGATTCCGTGTCCGCGTCGACGTGGCGGTGGTCGTCGTTGTGTTGGTGTCCGCAAATCTGGTGGCGCATTTCACCACGCCGTGGGCCGGCGTCGTCACGGTCCCGGCCGCGGCGGTCGGCCTGCTCGCCTGGTTGCGGTTTCGCGGGCTGGCTTGGGCCGAGCTCGGTCTGGGCCGCGACGACTGGAAGTCCGGCGCCGTCTACGCGCTGGCCGCGGTCGGGCTGGTGGTCGCGGTGATCGCGGTCGGGGTAGCGCTGCCGATGACCCGGCCGATGTTCCTGAACAACCACTACGCGACGATCTCCGGCGCGCTGGTCGCCTCGATGATCGTCATCCCGCTGCAGACCGTGATTCCCGAAGAGCTGGCGTTCCGCGGCGTGCTGCACGGTGCGTTGAACCGGGCGTGGGGATTTCGGGGCGTCGCCGTCGCCGGTTCACTGCTGTTCGGGCTGTGGCACGTCGCGACCTCACTGGGATTGACGAACAGCAACGTCGGCTTCACCCGGCTGCTCGGCGGCGGGGTGTTCGGCATGCTGGCCGGCGTCGCGCTGGCAGTGCTCGCGACCGGGGCGGCCGGGTTGGTGTTCAGCTGGCTGCGACGACGAAGCGGCAGTCTGATCGCACCGATCGCGCTGCACTGGTCGCTCAACGGGGTGGGCGCTCTCGCGGCGGCGCTGGTCTGGCACCTGTCCGGCTGATCGGTCCTCAGGGCAGCAGGACCGCGGCACCCGAAATGCGGCCGGCGCTGAGATCCGACAACGCCCGATCAGCTTGATCCAGCGGGTATTCCGGCGTGGTCACCGAAATGTGGTGTTCAGCAACGAAGTCGAGGAACGCCCGAGCGTCGGAACGGGTGTTCGACGTGACCGAGCGAACCTGACGCTCCTGAAACAAGTGGCGCTCGTAGTTCAGCGCGGGAATGTCGCTCAGGTGAATTCCGGCGATCGCCAGCGTGCCGCCGCGATCCAGTGCCTCCAGGGCGGGCAGCACCAGATCGCCGACGGGCGCGAACAGGATCGCGGCATCCAGACGGGCCGGTGTTGGATCGGCAGCGCCTTGCGCTGAGGCCGCGCCCAGCCCGAGCGCCAACTCCTGGGCGGCCGCGCCGCGCGTCATCACATGCACCTCGGCGCCCTGGGCCAGCGCGACCTGCGCGGTGATGTGCGCGCTGCCGCCGAAACCGTACAGCCCCAGCCGACCGCCGGGCGGCAGCGCCGCAAGTACCAGCGAGCGGTAACCGATGATCCCGGCGCACAGCAGTGGCGCCAGCTCGGTGTCGCTGTAGCCGCTCGGCAGATGGTGGGCGAACGCCGAAGGCACGGTGGCGAATTCGGCGTAGCCGCCGTCGGCGTCCCAACCCGTGTAGAGAGACTTCGGACACAGATTTTCGTCGCCGCGCCGACAGTACGTGCACTCGCCGCAGGTGTGCCGCAACCAGGCGATGCCGACCCGATCGCCGACGCTGAACTCGTCACCGGCGTCGGCGCCGACCTCGACAACCTCGCCGACCACCTCGTGCCCGGGCGTCACCTTGTGCCGGTGCACAGGGAGATCGCCTTCGGTGACATGTAAATCGGTGCGGCACACACCGCATGCCCGGACCGCGACCAACAACTCCGACGGTTCTGGTCGCGGCACCGTGGCGGTCACGCGTTCTAGCGGCCCGGTGCTCATCGGGCCCGGCCGGCGCACCCGCCACGCGTTCATCGTCGCGGGCGTCGCCACCGAGCTCATCGGTAGAGCATGTCGGGCCGCGCCGGTCAGCGAATCAACAAGCTGCGCAAGCGATGAGCTGGTCGCTTAGACACGCGATCTGGCAGCCTTATAAATCAACAAGACGATCACAGCTCCGACGAGAGCGCCCAGAAAAGAATGTTGGATGGGCGGGTGGACGTCGAATTTGTGCGGGGCGAAAAGCAAGCTTCCAAGCGTGCCGCCTACATATGCTCCGACGATGCCGAGCAACGCTGTTGCGAGCAATCCAAGCGGCTGACTCCCGGGTACGACGAAGCGCGCAACTAGTCCGACGATGAGGCCGAGGACTATCACCCAAATGATGTGCAACACGACCGGCTCCTTAGCGTTTGATCTGTGTTCAGCCCGCTGCTGAACTCGCGGGGGGTATACCCACTTCACGTAATTATTCATACGTTCAATGGCTGGATCGCCATGTGTAACAGCCGCGGATTATGTCGACACTGTGCCCGGAGCCGGCGGTGCGCCGTTGCCGCCAGCCGGCTGCCCGGGTGGCGGGGGCGCTGGGGCGCCCGGACCTGGCGCGGGAGCAGGTGCGCCGGGCGCGGGTGCCGGTGCAGGGGGTGCGCCAGGAGCAGGAGCGGGTGCACCCGGAGCGGGCGGTGGTGCGCCAGGCGCGGGTGCGGGGGCCGGTGCTCCCGGCAATGGTGGTGCGCCCGGAGCAGGTGCCGGCGCACCGGGCGGTAGCAGCGGAAGAACTGATTCGGCCAGCGTCTTAGCCCCGGCCTTATCTACCGCGTCATTGCCGGTGCCCAGCCACACCACGAACCAACGCTGGTTCGCCGCGGCCTGCGGGACGTTCGGCCCGGCCGGACCGACCACTGCGGCCCAGATCTGGCCGTTCGGTTTGCTGGCGTCGCTGAACTTCACCTCGTAGTAAGACGCACCGCCGGACATGCCGTTGGCGGTCAAGGGCGTTGTCTCCTGATTGACCCGCGTGCCCGGGTAAGGCATGAAGAATTCGCCCATGTCTGATGCCAGCCGGGTTGCGGCCTTGGTGTTGTCGGCTTCGGCGCTGGCATACAGCTTTTGGTCCAGCTTGCCGAGCACGACCCGGGTGTCGTTGGCCACTGCTGGTGGCTGCCCCGGGGCGGGCGGCGCCCCAGCGATCTTGCTGAGCAGTGCTGAACCGTAATCGAGGTGGGTCGCGTCCGACTCCACCCAACCCGCCGGAACGACATAGCTGAACGCCCCGACGGGGTTGTCGACCCGTCCGGGTTGGGGTGCGCTCGGGTCTGTCGCCGGCGGCGCCGGCACGTTGGGGTCGGCTCCCGGTGGCGCCGCGACCGGATTGGCGGCCGGAGGTGCCGCGGGAGGGCCGGCCGGGCCGGGCGCCGCGTCGGGCGTTGCGGGGACCGCCGGAGCGGGCGCGACGGGGCCGGCGGGTGGCGCCGGTGGCGGCACCGGGTCGGCGCCGGCGGAGGCGGGCAATGCGAGGGCGATCGCACCGGCACAGCCGAACGCGACGACGGCCCCCGTCCAGCGCTTTTTGGGCCGTGTTGAATTCCGTTCGACCTGGTCCATGAGCAAAAAACCTACCGTGTTACACCCGTGACGCAAGGGTGAATTGCTGACAATGTGATCGATTTTCCGCCGATGTCAATGACTAGATCACCGGCATCAGCCCAGTTCACCGGGTCGGCGGCCGAAAGCCGACGGCTACGACGACGATAAGGCATCGCGACTGCTGCCGGGCGCGTCTTGGCTCTATCAGGGGCCGGCGAAACCGGCTTGGTTCAATACCTTCTCGCCGGTCGGGCTGATGACCAGGTTGACGAACTTCTGCGCCAGCGCCGGCTGGGACGCGTGCTTGAGGATCGCGATCGGATAGACGTTCACCGCTTCGGCTGATTCGGGGAAGTCGACCGTGTTGATGACGTTGCCGGCCTTGCGCGCGTCAGTGAGGTAGACCAACCCCGCGTCAGCCTCACCACTGGTCACCTTCGTCAGCACCGCTGACACCGTCGACTCCTCGCTGGCTGGGCTGAGTTGGAGGCCGGTGTTGTCTTCGATGTGCTGGGTCGCTACTCCGCACGGCATCGGAGACTGGCACACCGCGACGCGGATACCGGGTTTCGCGAGATCGGCGAAGACATGGATCTGCTTCGGATCGCCCGGGGCGGTGACGATCACCAGGGTGTTGGTGGCGAAATTCACCGGGTCGCTTCCGGTGAGTCCGGCCTTGACCACGGTGTCCATCTGCGCGTTGTCTGCCGAGGCGAAGATGTCCGCGGCGGCGCCCTGCGCGAGCTTGTTCGCCAGTTGCGACGACGTCGCGAAGTCGAAATCCACTGTGGCGCCGGGGTTGTCGGTTTGAAACTTCCCGGCGAGCAGGGTGAACGCCGCCTTGAGCGGTACCGCGGCGAACACCTTGATCGACGTGGCCGACGGGTGGCTCGGGGCGTGTGGCGTCGGCGCCTTCCGGCCGCACCCGCTCGCCATCGCCAGTGCTGCCGACAACACCACCGCGGCCACTGCCCACCTTCGCGTTGACCTGAGCCGAGACCTCACAGTGCCCAGCGTTGTCCAAACGGAGATCGCGTCGTGCCGGATTTGGAGTTTCATCTCTAGCTACCGTCCAGTAACATGGCAAAAGGTTAAGGCCATACACGCCCTGAAATCCCAGGGACCGGTGTGGCGGTGTGCCACCATCGAAGCATCGGTCGAACGTTGCTCGAGGCGGAAGCCGCGGTGCTAGTTACCGGCCGGCACCTGGATTCAACGTTGAATACGAGGAGGTCATGGCGGTGGAAGTACTGATCACCGGAGGCGACACCGAATTGGGTCGCGCCGTTGCTGAAGGGTTTCACGACGACGGCCACTCGATCACCCTGGTCGGTGCACGCCGGGACGATCTCGAAGTGGCTGCGAAGGAAATCGACGCGGACGCGATCGTCTGCGACACGACTGACCCCGCCGGCCTCGCCGAGGTCCGCCACCTGTTCCCCCATCACCTCGACACCATCGTCAACATTCCGGCTCCCCGCTGGAACTCCGGCGACCCGCGCGCTTACTCGCTGTCGGATCTGGCCGCTGCGTACCGTAACTCCCTGGACGACACGCTGCTTTCGGCGGTCCTGGCGGTCGAGACCGTCGGTGATCACCTGCGCTCGGGTGGATCAATCATCAGCGTCGTGCCGGAGAACCCGCGTCCGGGAAGCGCTGAGGCCGCGGTCAAGGCCGCTCTCGCGAGCTGGGTCGCCGGCCAGGCCAAGGCGTACGGCACCCGAGGAATCACGATCAACGCGATCGCCACGGGACGCAGCGCGCAGGCCGGTTACGAGGGTCTGTCCAACACGCCGCCATCAGTAGCCGACGAGGTCGCCAGAATGTCGCTGTTCCTGACGACCGCCGCTGCCCGCCACATCACCGGCCAGCTGCTGCACGTCAGCCACGGTGCGCTGACGCAATTCGCTTAACGCGTAATTCGCTTCAGCGAGGTCCGCAGCTGACCTTGTGTCATTAGGGTCGATCCGGTGACTATCAAGCTTGGTTTCCAGATACCCAACTTCTCCTACGGCACCGGCGTCGAGCAGCTTTTCCCCACCGTGATCGCCCAGGCCCGCGAGGCCGAATCAGCAGGATTCGACTCGGTTTTCGTGATGGACCACTTCTACCAACTGCCGATGCTGGGCTCCCCCGACCAGCCCATGCTCGAGGCGTACACCGCACTCGGCGCGCTGGCGACCGCGACCGAGCGAGTTCAGCTGGGCACCTTGGTAACCGGCAATACCTACCGCAATCCCACGCTGTTGGCCAAGGTGATCACCACCCTCGATGTGGTCAGCGCGGGCCGGGCAATTCTCGGCATCGGCACGGGCTGGTTCGAGCTCGAGCACGACGAACTGGGCTACGAGTTCGGCACCTTCACCGATCGGTTCAATCGCCTCGGCGAGGCTCTGCAGATCATTCTGCCGATGCTCAAAGGTGAGCGACCGACCTTTTCCGGTAAGTGGTACCGCGCCGAAAATGCGCTGGCTAACCCGCGTTACCGCGATTCGGTTCCGCTGATGATCGGCGGCAGTGGCGAGAAGAAAACAATCCCGTTGGCCGCTCGGCACTTCGACCATCTCAACGTGATCGCCGGTTTCGATGAACTGCCGGGCAAGCTCAAAGTGGTCCGGGAGCGCTGCGAGGAGATCGGCCGCGACCCCGCCACTCTGGAGACCAGCATGCTGATCACCGTGCTGCTCGACGACAACGCGAAGCCGGACCAGATCCCCGCAGAGATGGGCTCGCGCATGCTGGCGGGAAGCGCTGAACACATCGCCGAACAGATTCAGACCAAGGTTCTCGACGTGGGCGTCGACGGCGTCATCATCAACATGCCGGCCTACACGCCCGGTGTGATCGCCGCCGTCGGCGACGCGCTGCGCCCGCTCGTCGGTCTCTGACCGGTGCAGCGTGACGCATCACGTCGGGGGTTCCCAGTGTGGGCGATCACACCTCGCCAACATCGATAATGGCAGGTCCGGGCGGCTACGGTGGTAGGCAACCCAGTCGCTGCTGAGGAGCAACCAACACCATGAACGCCCATCCCGAAGTCACCGCGCCCAATCGCCGACACCGGGTCGTTGTCATCGGATCGGGATTCGGCGGGCTCAACGCCGTCAAGAAGCTCAAGAGGGCCGACGTCGACATCAAGTTGATTGCCCGCACAACCCATCACCTGTTTCAGCCGCTCTTGTATCAGGTGGCGACCGGCATCATCTCCGAAGGCGAGATCGCTCCGACCACCCGCGTCATCTTGCGCAAACAGCGCAACGTTCAGGTGCTGCTTGGTGACGTGACACGTATCGACCTGAGCCGCAAAGTCGTTGTGTCGGATCTGTTGGGTCATAGCTACGAAACCCCATACGACAGCTTGATCGTCGCGGCCGGTGCTGGGCAGTCCTACTTCGGCAATGACCAGTTCGCTGAGTTCGCCCCCGGCATGAAGTCCATCGACGACGCGCTGGAATTGCGAGGACGCATCCTGAGCGCATTCGAGGCGGCCGAACGGTCCACTGATCCGGAGCGGCGGAAAAAGCTGCTCACGTTCACCGTCGTCGGCGCGGGACCGACCGGCGTCGAGATGGCCGGCCAAATCGCGGAATTGGCTGATTACACCCTGAAGGGCGCCTTCCGCCACATCGACTCCACCAGGGCACGGGTCATCCTGCTCGACGCCGCCCCTGCGGTGTTGCCGCCGTTTGGCGACAAGCTCGGCAAGCGAGCGGCTGCGAGGCTGGAAAAGATGGGCGTCGAAATCCAACTCGGGGCGATGGTGACCGACGTGGACCGCGACGGCATTACAGTCAAAGACTCCGACGGGACGGTTCGTCGCATCGAATCGGCATGCAAGGTGTGGTCGGCTGGGGTCTCCGCCAGCTCCTTGGGCCGAGATCTGGCCCGCCAGTCGGCCGTCGAACTCGACCGCGCAGGCCGGGTGAAGGTGTTGCCCGACCTGTCGTTGCCCGGCCACCCAAGCGTGTTCGTCGTCGGGGATATGGCCGCCGTCGACGGTGTGCCGGGTGTGGCGCAGGGCGCCATTCAAGGGGCCAAATACGTCGCCTCCGCGATCAAAGCTGAACTCGGCGGTGCAAATCCGGCGGATCGCGAGCCGTTCCAGTACTTCGACAAGGGCTCAATGGCCACCGTGTCGCGGTTTTCCGCGGTTGCCCAGATCGGTCCGCTCGAGTTCAGCGGTTTCATCGCGTGGTTGGCGTGGCTGGTACTGCACCTGGTCTACCTCGTCGGGTTCAAAACTAAGGTCAGCACGCTGTTGTCGTGGACAGTGACGTTTTTGAGCACCCGGCGCGGCCAGTTGACGATCACCGAGCAGCAAGCGTTCGCCCGTACACGACTTGAACAGCTAGCGGTACTGGCGGCCGAATCGCATGAAGGCGAGGCGGCGAAAGCCAGTTAGCCGGCTTCTGCCTCGAGGTTCTGCAGCCGGACCTGGCCGCGGGCGACGAGCCGCTCGTCGGAGTTGGTGATGGTGACCAGCCACAGTTGTTGACGCCGCCCGCGATGCACCGGCGTCGCCGCGCCGTACACCCTGCCGCTCCCGATCGCACGCAAGAAGTCGGTGTTGTTGTTGACGCCGACGACCGACCCGCCGCCGTTGGCCTGAAGCCAGGTGTAAGCGGCCACGCTGGCCAGACTCTCGACCATCGAGCAGTACACCCCGCCGTGCACGATGCCCATCGGCTGCAACAGCTTTGGTGCGACTTCGAGCTCGGCGCACGTCTGATCGGGATTGATCTCGGTGAACACCAGCCCTAACGCCTTATCGAACGGTGCTTCGAAACCCGGTGAGACGGCCGAGCCTGGCGATGACTTCACGCCTTTGTGTTTACACGGCCCAAGGAGGCTTGGCTGTTTTCGGGGTGCGGCCAGCGGGACGCGTTGGCTACCGATATTGTGGGGTGCCGGCACAGAAACCTTCGCAGCACGGGAACGGGGAGTGACGACATGGTAACGGCGACAACTGAGCCGGTACGGCTACCGCCGGGTCCGCGGATACCGAAGCCCGTCCAGGCCATCAGGTTCCTGGTTTCAAACCATGGAATGTATGCCGCTATAGCCCGCCGGTACGACAGCGCGATCATTACCGTGAATTTGCCGCGCGCAGGCCACGCGGTTGTGATCGGCGATCCAGTCCTGGCTAAGGACCTATTCAGCAGCAGCACCGATCTGATCGAACGGCCGACATCGGGGGGCGGGAGCCTGGGCGACGCATTCGGCCCAGGGTCGATGTTCAGCCTTGCCGGCGACAGACTTCTCGCGCGCCGCAAGGTGGTGGTCCCGCACTTTCACGGCAAGCGGATGCGAAGTTACGAGCCCATCATCGAAGAAGAGGTGATGCGCGAGATCGCGACCTGGCCGGAGGGCCGCGAGTTCGAAGCGCTGCCGCCGATGACAAGGATCACTCTCGGTGCAATCTTGCGTGCCGTCTTCGGCGCCGAGGGACTCGCGCTGGACGAGCTTCGCGACATGCTGCCGGCTATGGTCACAGTTGCCTGCCTTGTCCTAGCGTTGCCGCCGACGTTACGGCGCGACCTGGGGCCGTGGAGTCCATGGGGCCGGCATCTGCGGTCCCGGCGCCGTTTCGACGCTATCGTCGACGCGCTTATCGCCGCCGCGCGGGTCGACCCGGCCTTGGACGAGCGCAGCGACGTGCTTGCGCTGCTGGTGCGGTCTCGCTACGAAAACGGGGAGTCGGTCCCGGATCGGCACATTGCAGACGAGTTGTTCACCTTGGTGGCCTCCGGCCACGAGACGACCGCCGGATCAATGGCCTGGGCAGTGGAGCGGATATCCCGTCATCCACAGCTGCTGTCGCGGCTGACGGAGGAAGCCGACGCCGGCGGATCTGAATTGCGGCAGGCCACGATCTGGGAAGTGCAGCGCACCCGGCCGGTTCTGGACTCCTTTGTGCGGCGCACAAAGACGCGAATCCGACTGGGAGAGTGGGTTATTCCGGAGAACACTAACTTGATGGTCAGCATCCGACTGGCCCATGACCGAGAAGAGAGCTTCCCGGACGCGCTGTCGTTCAACCCGGATCGATTCCTCGGCGGCGGGCCGCAGCCCGCCACCTGGATCCCCTTCGGCGGGGGCATCAACCGTTGCGTCGGCGCGGCTTTCGCGAACATGGAGATGGACATCACCCTGCGCACAATGCTGCGCGAATTACGTTTCGCACCAACCGATGCGCCCGGCGAAGGAGGGCGCTGGCGCGGTGTGGCGACCGTGCCGGAACGGGGCGCACGAGCGGTTGTTTACCGGCGATCCGCCGAGGCGTTGAGTGGGGTCGATTCGGCATCCGCGGCCGATCACGGCAGCGCGTAATGCGCCTGGCATACTCGCCGCTGTGACAAGCACTCTCAAGCGGTACATCAAGCCCATCGACCCTTTCCCGTGGCTGAAACTGGCCATGAACAAGTACTGGTACCCCTTTATCACCCGCCGGTGGGAAAACGAAGACGTCACCTTTCTCAACTGGGGTTACGAGGAAGATCCGCCTATGGGACTGCCGCTGGCTCCCGAGGATGAGCCCAACCGGTACTGCATCCAGCTTTACCACCGCACGGCGACCCAAGCGGATCTCGGCGGCAAACAAGTCCTGGAGGTCAGCTCCGGACACGGCGGTGGAGCTTCGTATCTGGTACGGACGCTGCACCCGGCCGCCTACACGGGGCTGGACTACAACCCGGACGGTGTGGCATTCGCCCAAAAACGACACAACCTACCGGGGCTGGATTTCGTGCACGGCAACGCCGAGAGCATGCCCTTTCCCGACGAGTCCTTTGACGCGGTGATCAACGTCGAAGCCGCGCACTCCTACCCGCATTTC
>Ga0302326_10005962_pt1 | contig 27546 bp, 20 predicted proteins | sample Palsa_T0_3_FD_202264 | JGI IMG/M metagenome (GOLD analysis project Ga0302326, IMG submission 202264) | Peat permafrost microbial communities from Stordalen Mire near Abisko, Sweden - Palsa_T0_3 | ecosystem: Environmental > Terrestrial > Soil > Palsa > Peat permafrost | place: Sweden: Abisko... | reverse complement strand
CATGGTCTTCCGATTTCCTTGTCGAGAATGACGTCTCTCTCTGACTTCGATTTTCATATTCTGTTGTACTATCCCAGCGAATTTATGCCTGCGTGCAGACGGCAGGGCCTTGCGTATATAAGTGCTCCCATCCGGGAGATCGAAACGGAAATCCAACTTGAGAGGTTGTCGATGAGCGGCGTTCAAGTCGAACAAAAGAGCTATGAGATGCCCCCGCGAGAAGGGATCAGCATCGCGTATTTTCTGACCGTCGCCGACGTCGAGCGATCGGCTCGCTACTACGAAAAGGTCTTCGGCGCCCGCATTCTGACTATGGGTGACGGCAACGCGCCTCCGTACCTTCAGCTTGCGAATATCTGGATGATTCTGAACGTTGGGGGCGGGCCAACCCCGGACAAGCCGACGGTAACGCTCAGCGTCCCCGACCCGAATCACATCAACAGCTTTATGAATTTCCGCGTTGCGGATATTCAGGCGTGCTACGAATTATGGAAAAGTCGGGGAGCCGAGTTTCTCACGGAACCGATTGCCAAGTACGGCGAGATCCGCTGCTACATCCGCGATCCTGACGGTTACATCATCGAGGTCGGACAAAGCACCACCCTCAGGTACGGCTAGCGCTTGGAGCGTATAGGATGCGGGCGGGCTCTGCGCCTCGTCGTCGCACCTCCGCCAGCCTCGCCTTGAAGAGTCACGCGCGCTGACATCGAAAGGAGTACCAGATGGCTGGCACAAATGGACTCAAAGAGACCACGCTTGGCGTGAACGTTTTTACCGCCCCAGGAAAGGCTATGGTCGGCGAGCGGCCAAGGCCCTTCGGTGAGGCGCTCGGCTTTGACCCGATCACGTCGACCTTAATTTTCGGCGAGCACGATGCCGTGTTGGTGGACGCAATGATGACAGTCGCTGAGGCCGAGGCTCTCGCGGATTGGGTTGCTTTGCACAACCGCAACTTGGAAACGATCTATATAACGCACGCCCATTTCGATCATTTCTACGGTCTTGGCATTCTGCTCGACCGCTTCCCGGGCGCTCGTGCGATAGCAACGCCCAAGACGCTGAACGCCATGCAGACGTCTTTCACTCCTCCGGTCGAGCGATCAGCCCGCCGGTGCTTTCCTGGGCAAGTGCCCACGAAGTTGGTCGCCCCTCAGCCCTATGAGCACGACACGTTCACACTCGAGGGCCACGAATTGCGCATCATCGAGCAGGGCCACACCGATAGTGCCGATACCACATCTCTGCACGTTCCATCGATCGGCCTGATCGTCGCTGGCGACGTTGTGTACAACCAATGCCGTATGTATGTCGGCGATACCACCCCGGAGAGCCGAAAAAATTGGATCGCCGCGCTGGACCGGTTAGCGGCGCTGAACCCGGCGATTGTTGTCGCCGGCCACAAGAAGCCTGGCGCGCCCGACTCCCCCTCGGCGATTCAAGACACCAAGCGTTACCTGCAGGACTTTGATCGGGTACAGAAAACCGCGACGTCCGACCAGGATCTGTTCGATCAGATGACGGACCTATACCCGCATTGGGTAGCCAACCAGTCGTGGTTGATGTTCGGATTCCCGCAGGCATAACCCATATCAACCGCTTACGCCAATTGAGACGGATTACACCTTGATTGGGGGGCTAGGTCCTGATAAGTCGGATTCTCGGATATCTACCGGCCTAGTCCTCCACATGGACGGTAACTGCGTTAGTCAGGAGTTAGCGGTCGGAACCGGCGATTTCCTTCGATCCTGGTCAGGCGGCAAAAACTTTGTTACGAGCGGAGAAGAAGCGTACGATGCGCGAGTCTGCCTTTTTGAAATCGTACAGGAGGTCTCCATTGGGACGACTCGCCACTTTCGCCCTGATTTTCATTTGCCTTGCTCCGATTTCTGCCGCACCTCAACAGACGGCGCTCTCCAAGAAATTTGTCGGCGCTTGGAAATTGGTCTCGATCGAGGGGAATCCACAGCAGCTGCCAGGTTTTTACGATCGCCCGACCGGTCTCCTAATCTATGACGCATCCGGCCGGATGTCCGCCCAAATCGTCGCAAAGGCGGATCGCAAATCGCTTCCACCGAATAACAAGGGAAGGGCCATGGCGAAGCCCGAGGAAAGAGCGGCTGCCTTTGACAGCTACGTTGCCTATTTTGGTAGTTACACGATCGATCCCAAGGCGGGAACCGTCACTCACCACATTGAAGGCAATCTCGTTCCGGGTCGCCAAGGCACTGACAACATTCGCTGGTTCGAGTTCCAGGGAGACGACCATCTCATCCTCATTCCGATGGAAGATGGCAAAGGCGGAACGATCGCACGGAAGGATGCCACGTATACACTCCGCTGGGAGCGCATCAAGTAGTTTTCACTTGGAGTTCGACCGAGCGCCTCGGACCTAACTTCCACGGGAGATGTGGTGGCCTAATCTAATACCGTATATGGACGGTAACCTGGCTCTGCCGAACCGCCTGCATCCGATTCTTCCGGGACTTTGATCTTCACGGCTTTGCAGGAGCAGCTTGGACTCAAACTGGAATCGACCAAGGCCCCGTGAATACGATCGTCATCGAGCACATCGAGGAGCCTTCGGAAAATTAGCAGCGGGAGGGCTGCTTGGAAGATGTGGTCAGGAAACCAAAATGATGACTGCGGAGTCTAAGGGACTAATTTAGTAGGTACCCAAGCGCTGTGGGCGAATCCGCTTCTGCGTGCGCACCTGGGCCCATTAGTTCAAATCTCGACCGGAGATTGGAGGGGATCATGGGGAACCATCCTACCGGGCCACGTCTCGTAAGAAGGAACTCTCTTTTCAAGATGGCCGCAGCAATGGTTCTTGCGGCATTGCTCCTTGCGGCCATGGCGCCACCGCTGGTAGCTCAGTCTGGCGCAGGTCAGGCGCCCGCAGGCCAAGCCCCCGCCGGTCAATCTCCAGCCGCACAGCCCTCGAAAATGCCAGATTGGCAGATCGCGGCGGGCGGAAAGATGGCCTTCGATGTTGCCTCGGTGAAACCGGATAACGCCGCTCAGAGCGCGCAGACCGTAAGCTCTAATGTTGCGTTGGGTCCTGGGGATTACTATTCCCCTACCGGGGGTCGCTTCTCCGCGACGAATTTGCCGCTGCTCACGTACCTAGCGTTTGCATACAAGGCCACGGGCAATCAGCTTCAAATCCTACGGGCTCAGGCGCCCAAGTGGGTTCTTTCGGATCAATTTGACATCGAAGCTCGGGCAGGCAGCAATCCTACCAAAGACCAGATGCGCCTGATGATGCAGGCTTTGCTTGTGGATCGCTTCAAACTGGCCGTTCACATAGAGACGCGGCAACTCCCGATGTTTGGGCTTGCTCTGGCGAAGCCCGGAAAGCTGGGGCCACAGCTCCAGGCCCATCCGGAGAACACGCCGTGCTCCACAGCACCCGAGCTTTCAGGAGCGCCCGGCTCGGGAGCGGCGTCACCCACAGTTGCCGGTGGGTTCCCGACACCTTGCGGGGGAATCCAGCCTATGACGGCAAGCAATCCTGGCCGCATTCGTTTCGGAGCACGAAATGTGGGTGTGGCACTGCTCGCGACCACGTTGACCGGGATAGGGAGCTTGGACCGCCCCGTGTTGGATCAGACGGGACTCAACGGAACATATGACTTGGTCATCGAATGGACGCCGCAGCTCAATGGGCCGTTACCACCGGGCGTTGATTTTCAGCCCGACCCAACGGGACCGACCTTCCTGGAGGCTCTGAAGGAGCAACTCGGGCTAAAGCTGGAGTCGCAAACGGGCCCGGTGGACGTGATTGTCGTAGACCATGTGGAGCAACCATCCGAGAACTAAGAATGACGCGCGCCTGGATCTGCTTGATCGCGCTGGCGCTTTCGTTCTTGGATCCTCCTGCATTCGCGGCTTCAGAGCACCACGGTCAGGTGACATTTCATGGCCTTCCGGTTCCGGGCGCAACTGTAACCGCAACGCAAGGCAACAAGCGGCTGGTCGCCATCACCGATCAGCAGGGCGTGTATACGTTCACGGATCTCGATGATGGCCAATGGAAGTTTCAGGTGGAGATGCTTGGCTTCGCGACCCAGACGCAAGATATAGCGATAACAGCAGACGCGCCGGCCCCCATGTGGGAACTGAAGCTATTGCCGCTCGAGGAGATCACGCGCGGCCTAGAGCCCGTCAATACGGTGAGCGCCGAAACGCCGAGTCCACCGGCCGCGGCAAATGGGAAGACGCCCGCGGCCGCAGCGCCGCCCGCTTCCAAGTCCGGCGGCTTCCAGCGCGCCACGGTAAACTCTGCCGCCGCCAGCGCTGCTCCGCCACCAGCGGCAGCGAATGATGCAAGCTCAACCTCAAGTGAGTCTTCCGAGAACGCCGCGCCCGGCCTTCTTGTGAACGGCAGCGTGAATAATGGCGCCGCCTCCGCGTTCTCCCAGATAGCCGCATTTGGCAACAATCGCAAAGGGCCCGGATCGCTTTACAACGGCGGCCTCGGTGTAATCTTCGATACCTCATCGTGGGACGCAGCCCCGTTTTCGGTGACGGGCCTTGCGACGCCGAAGCCGTCGTACAACGACGTGCAGATTGTGAGCGCCCTGGGCGGGCCTCTCGGAATTCCGAGCCACCTGATTCGCAATGCAAATTTCTTCGTCTCTTATCAGCACCAGGCGAATGACAACGCCATTACGCTTCCGGGCCGCGTGCCCACACTTCTTGAGCGCGGTGGTAATTTGTCGCAGACCCTGAACCCGGCGACCGGCCAGCCCGTTCAAATTTACAATCCAGCCACCAACGTGCTCTTTCCAGGGAGCGTGGTACCGGTCAGCCCGCAAGCGCAGGCCCTCCTGACCGAATATCCGCTGCCAAATGTGAGCACGCCAGGCGCTTATAACTATGAGGCGCCGGTTCTGAGCTCCAGCCAGCAGGACGGCGTGCAGACGCGTGTCACGAAAAATAGCGGCCGAAATCAATTTTTCGGCAATTTGGCGTATCAACGACAGGCGGCGCAAACGACGAGTATCTTCGGCTTCACGGATGCGACGAATACCTCTGGCCTCGACAGCGCCGTTAACTGGTCGCATTACTATCGCCCGGGCGGCACGAGCTTTCTCTCGGTTCATTTCAAATACGAATTCAGCCGCTTTGCATCGAACGTGACGCCGTACTTCGCGAATCGCGCCAACGTTTCGGGCGATGCCGGTATCGTGGGCAACGATCAGACGCCGACAAGCTGGGGCCCGCCGAACTTACTCTTCTCGACCGGCGTGGCGGGACTCTCCGAACCGCAATTCGCGCGCGACGTGAACCAGACGCAAGCGTTCACCTATGACAGCTTGTGGAACAGGGGTCACCACAATTTTCAGTGGGGTGGAGATACTCGGCGGCAGCAATTTAACGTCCGCTCGCAGCAGAATGCGCGCGGGGCGTTTACGTTCACCGGGGCGGACACGCAGGAAATGTCCGGCGGCGTTCCGGTGCCGGGAACCGGCTCCGACCTGGCGGATTTCCTGCTCGGCGTTCCGGATGCTGTTGGGATCTCCTTCGGCAACGCCGACAAGTATCTTCGCGGGTGGAGCTATGACGCCTTTATCAACGACGACTGGAGAATGAAATCGGGGCTGACGCTCAACGTGGGGCTGCGCTGGGAGTTCGCCACGCCGCTAACGGAAGTGCATGATCGCCTCGCGAACCTAGATATCGCGCCAGGCTTTACCGCGGCTGTTCCAGTCGTGGCAAGCAACCCGGCTGGGCCTATCACCGGCCAGACGTATCCCAACTCCCTTCTTCGCCCGGACTTTCGCGGTTTCGAACCGCGCCTGGGCCTCGCGTGGCGTCCAAGGGCCAACTCTCCGCTGGTCATTCGCGCCGGGTACGGAATCTACGACAACACCGGGGTGTACCCCACGATTGGAACGCTGCTGGCGGAGCAGCCGCCGTTTACGAAGACACTCAGCATACAAAACAGCATCGCCGATCCGCTGACGCTGGCCACGGCGTTCAACGCGGCTCCGCCCGGCACGCCCAATACATTTGCCGCTAATCCTGACTTCCGCATCGGCTACGCGCAGAACTGGGACGTTTCCGTACAGCAAGATTTGCCCGGCTCTCTGGTGATGACGGCGACCTACCTGGGCACGAAGGGCACGCGGCTGATGCAGGAATTTCTGCCCAACACATTCCCACTCGGCGCAACGAATCCTTGCCCCACCTGCCCGGCAGGTTTCGTCTATCTCGACTCGAACGGCGACTCGACGCGAGAGGCTGGGCAGATCCAACTACGCCGCCGCCTTCGGGACGGTCTGACGGCAACGGTCCAGTACACGTATGCAAAGGCCATTGATGACGCCAGCGCTTTCAGCGGGACGGGACTCACGACCGTCAGTATGTCGGCTGCCAATCCGGCCACTGGAACCACTGGAGCGGGTTCGGGCAACCCAACTACGCCGACGCCCAGTCCGTCCATCGCGCAGAACTGGCTCAATCTGCGGGCCGAGCGCGGGCCGTCCACTTTCGACCAGAGAAATCTGTTGAACTTCCAGATGCAATACACCACCGGAGCAGGCATTCGTGGCGGCGCGCTTCTTGCCGGCCGGAAGGGCGCGCTCTTGAAGGAATGGACTGTCACCGCTCAGCTCACCGCCGGCGACGGGCTGCCGCTGACGCCTGTTTACTTGACGAACGTGACGGGCACCGCGGTAACCGGGACCGTACGTCCCGATTACACAGGCGCCCCGGTCAGAGAAGCGCCCGCCGGACTTTTTCTCAATCCCGCCGCTTACACAGCGCCTGCGCCGGGACAGTGGGGCGACGCGGGCCGGGACTCGATTGTGGGCCCCACGATATTTTCGCTGAACGCTTCGATTGGGCGTACCTTTCGATTGGGCAGCCGGCTCTTCGCCGACTGGCAAATGAACGCAACCAACGTGCTGAACAACGTGACATATACCTCGTGGAACACGACCGTCACGAGCCCGTTATTCGGTCTGCCCAATCAGGCGAATACGATGCGCAAGCTGCAAACTTCCGTTCGCGTGAGGTTTTAGTCTATGCGCCGGATGGTCTATACGGTGTGGCTGCTCGCGCTTTGCGCCCTGGCCGTTGCGGCGCAGCAGCCGGCAACTACGCAAGGGCCTCCTCAAGCGCCGCCTCAAGCACCGGGAACGATCCGGGTCGGCACTCGGATCGTCGTCGAAGAGGTCACCGTAAAGGACAAGAGCGGCAAAACAATTGAGGGGCTGACCGCGAATGATTTCATCCTCACCGAAGACGGCGTGCCGCAGACTGTCAGCTTCGTACAGTTTCAGCGGCTGCAAGCGGCGCCCAATCCGGCGGAGCAAGCAACAGCGTCGGCTCCGGCTGCCGTCCCCGCTATAGTCAATGCCCCTCCCGCCACGCGAACGCAGATTGCACCCGAAGTGCCGGGCGACAGTCGCTACCGCGACCACCGTCTGCTGGCCCTGTACTTCGATATGTCCACCATGCAGCCCGCCGATCAGTTGCGAGCTTTCAACGCCGCGCAAAAGTTCATTGACACGCAGATGGATCCCTCGGACCTGATGGCGGTCATGACGTTCAAGGGCGGCGCCGTGCAGGTCAAGCAGGATTTCACCGGCAATCGTGGGCAAATTCGGAAAGCGATGGATAAGCTTGTCGCCGGCTTGAGCGAGGGATTCGATGAGACCACGAGCGACGACAGCTCGGCCGACACTGGCGCCGCCTTCGGGCAAGACGACAGCGAATTCAATATTTTCAATACCGATCGCCAGCTGGCTGCGCTCCAGACGGCAGTGAAGATGCTCGGCGCGCTCAACGAGCAGAAGGCGCTGATTTACTTTGCGAGTGGCTTGCGTCTGAACGGTACCGACAACCAGGCGCAACTCGTCGCCACCACCAACGCGGCGCTTCGCGCAAATGTCCTGCTCTACCCCATTGACGCGCGTGGACTGGTGGCGCAGGCTCCTCTCGGCGACGCCACACAAGGATCGAATGGCGGCATCGGCATGTTCGCGGGCACTTCGGCGCAAGCCATGATGTCGAACTTCCAACGCTCCCAGGACACGCTTTACGCTCTCGCCAAAGATACCGGCGGAAAGGCAATGTTCGATTTCAACGATCTGGCGCTCGGTATCCGGCAAGCCGCCGAAGCCATGAGCAGCTACTACGAGATCGGGTACTACCCGACGCATACCGCCCTGGACGGCCGTTTCCACCGCATCAAGATATCGGTAAAAGAGGGTGTATCGGCGAACTTGTCCTATCGCCAGGGATACTTTGCGGATAAGGAGTTCACCAAGTTCACAGCTGCGGACAAGGAGCGTCAGCTGGAAGAGGCGCTGATGCTCGAGAATCCCGTCACCGACATCAACATCGCGATGGAGGTGAACTATTTTCAGCTCAACAGCGCCGAATACTTTGTTCCGGTAGCGGTCAAGATTCCCGGCAAAGAATTGGCTCTGGCCCGGCGCGGCGGGGCCAGCGAGACGCTGATCGACTTCATCGGCGAAGTGAAGGACGACTTCGGTAACACGATTCAGAACCTACGGGACAAGCTCGCCATCAAGCTGAGCGACAGCACCGCGAGCCAACTGGCGACGCATCCGATCCAGTACGAAACCGGGTTTACATTGCTGCCGGGCAAATATCTGATCAAGTATCTCGCGCGAGACACCGAGACCGGTAGGATTGGCACCTACCAAATGTCATTTACCATACCGAACCTGAACAAAGAGGATAAGCGCGTCCCCATCAGCTCCGTCGTTCTGAGCAGCCAGCGCATGCCCCTGGGCGATTCCATATACAACGTAAAGCAGAAAATTAACGCCGAAGCCGCCGACCCGCTGGTGCTCGATGGACAAAAGCTGATTCCCAGCGTGACCCGTGTGTTCAGCAAGAGCCGGGACTTGTACGTATTTCTCCAGGCCTACGAGCAAAGCGCGTCAAATACTCAGCCGCTAATCGCATTTCTGAGTCTGTATGACGGCCAGACGAAGGCGCTGGAAACAAAACCGATAGAGGTGGCGAACGGGTTGAATAATAAACTGAAAACGGTGCCTCTGCGATTCAGCGTGGCTCTCAACCAAGTCCCACCGGGCCAGTATGATTGCCAAGTGACCGTCTTGGACCCAACAGGCGAGAAGGCGGCATTTTGGCGTGCCCCAATCGTTATTGTGCCTTGATCCTCCGGACTACTCGCCAATGACTGTCGCCGGAATCGGTTTGTGGTTCGCCTTGCTTGTAGACAGATTTGCCAAACCGATGAATGATTTGGCTGGGTCCCCGGTTTCCATCCCTTGCAACGAAGGAGAAGGACCATGAACCGACCGCTGTCGGCCATCTTTTCCCTGAGTGCGTTCCTAAGTACGTTTCTCTTCCTGAGCACGTTCCTAATCGCGTTTCCCCGCGCGGCATTCGGCCAGTCCGCGCAACCCGCTTCCGCCGACTCGCAAGCGCAAACCCAACCCTCCGCGACCAAGCCTCCGGCGTTTGACATCGCGGACGTCGAGATCAGCGCACCTCGCCGCTATCCTTACATGAGCGGCGGCGACCTGCGCGGCGGCCGCTACATCGTGCGCGACGCCACCGTGGTGGACCTGATTGGCGCCGCCTACGGCCTCGACCCCGACAGCGTGCTCGGAGGCCCGGCGTGGCTTGAGACGGACCGCTTCGACGTCATCGCCAAGGCGCCGCCCGTCACTTCGCCCGACGCGCTTAAGCTGATGCTGCAATCTTTGCTGGCCGACCGCTTCAAGCTCGTCGTCCACCCGGATAGCAAGCCGCTCCAGGTGTACGTGCTCTCCGCGAACGGCAAGCCGAAACTCAGGGAATCGTCCGGTTCAGGCAACGGCCGCTGCCAACCTGAGACGCAGAATCCTCCGCCTCCGCCCGGATCGGTGCCGCAGGCGACCGTCACCTGCCATGGCATAACTATGGACGCGCTGGCCGGCGCGCTGCACGATATGGCCGGCGCGTATCTGGATCGTACCGTGGTCAATTCCACTGGGCTCGACGGCACCTACGATATGGACATCAAATGGACGCCGCGCGGCGCCCTCGCGCAAGCTGGCAGCGACGCGATCACTATCTTCGACGCGGTGGATAAGCAGCTGGGCCTGAAACTCGACCTGCAAAAGGTCGCCCGGCCGGTGCTCGTCGTGGATAGCGTCAACGAAAAGCCCACGGCCAACCCTCCCGACGTGGCGACAATTCTTCCGCCCGCGCCGCCCGCCGCGTTTGACGTTGCCGTGATCAAGCCCACCGACCCCAACAACGCCAATCTGATCGGCCGCATTGACGGCGCGCAGTTGAGCCTGCAGGGCGCCACGCTGAAATTTCTCATCAACTTCGCCTGGGACCTCAATCCCAGTGACGACGAGATGCTCGTCAACCAGCCGAAATGGATCGAGGCCGATCACTGGGACATCATCGCCAAGGCCGACATAGAAGCTCCAGCCAATGGCAAACGCGCCCCGCAACTCGCCCAGGAAGATTTGCAGCAGATGCTGCGCGCGATGTTGATGGATCGTTTCAAAATGCAGGCACACATGGAAGACCGTCCCATCAGTGCGTACACGCTGGTGGCCGATAAGCCCAAGCTCACCCCGGGCGATCCCACCGATCGCACTCGTTGCGTCGAAGGCCGCGGCAAGGATGGAAAGGACCCGCGCATCGCCAATCCCATTCTCGGCCGGCTGCTCACCTGCCAAAACATGAGCATGGCGCAATTCGCTGGAATGCTCACCGCGCTTGCCTCCGGCTACATTTTCGTTCCGGTAAAGGATCAGACCGGCCTCACCGGCGGCTACGACTTTACTTTGTCTTTCAGCACGGCCGGCCAGCTCGCGAACGCCGCGCGTCCCGCGGCTCCGCCGGCGGACGGCAACGCATCCGATCCCAGCGGCGCCATCTCGCTGCTGGACGCGATCCACAAGCAGCTCGGCCTCAAGCTGGTGAAGGAGATTCGCCCAGCTCCCGTCCTGGTGATTGATCACCTCGAACAAAAACCGACCGACAATTAGACCCACATTATCACGCGCTAGAACTTGCCGGCGCGGCCTACGACAACGGTAAGATGTTTGGGAAAGCGGTACTTCAGGCGTTCGCCTTTAGCCGTTGGCTTTCGTAAGCAGTTCCGAAGGTATGGCGTCGAGTTTGTGGATGGCCTTGGCGAAGACTTCGATCTGGCTTTGCATCACCTCAGGATTCAGGCGGCCGATAAACCCGTCGGCCGGAGCGGCCTCTAGGTAACCCACCTGATCGATGTATTGAATGATGGGCACGCCGGCGCGATTGATAGGTTGTCCGACGCCGAGAACGTTGCCGTCCAGCTGGTTGACGATTCCCCACCGGCCCCTTGCCACCTGCGTCGATTCCAGCATCACATCCGCAAGTATTTTGGACGGCGTGATGGCGATGCCCCAGTCATCTTTTCCAGTCGGGTGATAGCCCCGGTCGATATCGTCTATCCATTCGCTGCAGCCCAGGTGTTCGATCGTCACCGCTGCGATGGATTTTTTTATCACGTCAGGTCGCCCCTTGATGGCGCCGGCGGTGCCTCCCACATACGATTCGCACAGGTGCCCAGTCGAGTTGAGGAACACCAAAGTGCGCTTGCGCTGCTCCTTCGGAAGCTTGGCGAAGTACCTTGCCAGAGCGATTAGGGCCAGGCTGCCATTTTCCTCCGGGGCGTTCGGGCCGTCCGTGTGTGTGTTGATGAGGATGACCTCGTCAGACGAGGTGCCCGGCAAAGTAGACCACAGGTGATCGGTGCTGGTGTTCGGGAACATCTCCGCCGTAAGCGTGAGATTCACTTTTGTGCCGGTTCCGATCAGTTCGCGGAGCTTTATGCCATCTTGCCGCCCGACAAACAGGGCGGGGATATTCGCGATTGGCCGATGAGCGAACGGGTACTGATCCTTCGCGGCGGAATCGGATACGTTGGTCCACGCAAGGATGACGCCGACCGCTCCGGCCTTCTTGTATTCGCTGAGTGCAGTCTGGTGCGGGCGCACCGGATGCGAGACATCGGGCAGCTTTTCGCTCGCCGGCGCCGTGCCCCAAACGGAATATATCTTGCCCCATGGGCGATCTTCGTTGGGATGCTCCACGAAAGCGATCTTGCCTTCCAGATTAGAAAGCTGCGGCTTGGCGTAGGAGCCACCATACGCAAGCTCAGCGGTGACGCCCTCCTCCGTGGTCTGGCCTGAATACCCGTAATACGAGGTGATGGGCACGTCGAAGCCCTGCCCCGCTGCCGGATTTACCCGTATGGAATAGCGGCCGACATTCCAGCGCGAAAATTTGATGTTGTCGCGGGTGGTTTCCAGGCCGGGGATCGCGTTGAGCTTATCGGCGATAAATTCCATATACTTGTCGTGAGCTGGATTCCCCGTGAACTTCGGTCCTAGCGCGGCCATCCATGTCTGCCAGTCCCATACCTCTTTCTGTGGCGTCAGTAGATTGCGCTGCAGAGACGCGCCCGGGACAGGCGTGTCCGCAGCGCCGGCGGAAGGCCGTCCGAACAAGGAAAGCATCTTGGCATCACCGCCGCGACCCACCGCGACAGTCGACGCAGCCGCCATCCATTGCATGAATTTTCGCCGTTCGATCTCCATCGGATTGCCTCCTGGCAAGTACCCCAAATCTCATCGGTCATATACCACATGCCACGTGGGCCTTCAACCCAGACTCCTGCTCACCATTCTCACTGCGCCGAGAAAGCAAGGAGCACGTTGCCGGGAATTACTCCACCGTGATGAGAATATCCCGAATTCAGATACAGCGTGCCGTTCACGATTGTCGGGCCCGAATTACTCAGCGAACCTCCTTTGGCCTTCACTCCGTTCAAAGTGGGATAGTCGCGAACGGTATCGAGATCCAAGAGGATCTTGCCGTCCTCCGTGGAATACGCGTACAGGTGACCATCCATAGTGCCGGAAAATACCACGCCCGGCATGATCGTGACGGCAGCTGTGTGGGACGGCTTGCACGGCTTGCGATCCGCGCATGGCGGGTTCGGAGTCCTCCAGACAACATGCCCGTTGCTGAGTGCGAGCGCCGCAATGTCGCCGCTGGCATCGGGATTGGCCTGATCGAAGAAGCCGTTGGGTACATATATTTTCTCAGCGTCGACACCGAATCCCCAAAGAACGCCGCCTTGGATACTTCCCTTGCCGGCATTCTGCGCCCAGATTGTTTTCCCCTGGCGATCGGGATCCAAAGCCCACGTCATTCCTGCCTTGTTGGCCACAAGCAATATCTCACGTCCGCTCGGTAGTTTGACGAGCACGGGTGAGGACGCGAAATCAGCATCGGGAGCATCCGCCTCGGGACAGACCGCGGGTTCACGCTTTTCTCCGCCAATCAAACAGCTTCCGTTCCAAACGTCGCCTGAGGTGAACTGATGGACCCACTTCTTCTTTCCGGACTTTAGATCGAGTGCTATTACCGAATCGGTAGCGCTGGTCGCAGGTGGCGAGTAGTTGTTCCCCGTGCCGACGTATAGCACGCTTCGCTTGACGTCAATGGTCGGAGTATTCCAAACAGCTCCCCCGGCAGGGCCATAGAGCTGCGTGCCGATACGGTTCTCCTGTGTGGCCTCGTTCGTTTCGGTAACCGTATAAGTCTTCCAAATCTGTTTTCCCGTTGCTGCGTTGAGTGCCGCCACGCTGCCGCGGAAGGTGCAACATGCATATTTCGGATCTCCGCCTCCACCCTCTTCGCGCGACGATATTGGTACGTACAAAATCCCCTCATATAGCATCGGCGCGCCGGTGATGGCAGCGCGCGACGCATCGTCGACCTTGACCTTCCACAGCGTCTTTCCCGAATCCGCGTCTACCGCGTACATGTTTGCCGCCTGATCGCCGAAATAGGCGGCCAATCCGCCGGCTCTTTTGCCGATCGTAACGGCGCTCCGGATGCCCGCTTCCACCTCTGTCGTCCAATAAATGCACCCAGTTTGCGCGTCCAGCGCATAGAGGTCTCCCTCCGCGTCCCCCACGTAGAGGCGCCCTCCGACCACGACCGGCTCTGTCCCTCCAGAACTCGCTCCTGGGTAACCGAAGGCCCATTTCAGTTGGAGGTGTGGAACGTCCTGTGCGGCCAGCCTCGCCGTTTCGGCCGGCACGAAGCGTGAGTTCGTTAAGGTAACTCCCCAGCCGTTCCACGCCGGACCATCGAGCGAAGCCTGGGCCTTTCCACCGGCATTGCAAAATGCGGATTTCGGAATCACGTTCAAGGGATCACCGCCAAACGGCTTGCCCGAAAGATATTCCGCAAGCGCGCGGCGCTGCGCACGGCTTCGTTCCGCCGCCTGGGCTTTCATAGGTCCCTTTTCTAGAACCTCCAGAATTTGCTCCGGGCTCATTTTTGCGATCACGTCACGGCTGGGGGCTCCCTGGTCGGTCGCATTCTGGTGGCAGGTCGCGCAATACTTCTGATAGAGCGCGGAGCCGTCTTGCGCGCATACGGGCCCGGACAAGCCCAACAAGAGGCTAAGAAAGACAAATGACAAAAAGCGCTTCATATTAGTCGCGATGATACACCTCAGAGGCAATCAATCGGGGATAGAGGATATTGGGCCAAAGTCCTGATAGGCGCTGAAGGCTTGACATCCGTAGTTTGGCTGGCCAAAAATGGGGGCGCCCGCTCCATATGTTCCTTCGGCCCGGAAGTGGGAGTCATTCAAGCCATGCTCTGTAACGTAACGCTCTCCGCGGATGGTGAACCCTTCGTATCATCTGCATCACCTACTCCACTAAGCGGGATAAACGTGCCACACCCGCCCGGCAACATCTGATCCTCAATTCTGCAGCCGCAAAGTAAAGGAGACCGCCAATGGCCAAGAGTGCCGCTACTCCAGCAAGGGAACCGGAAAAGATGAAAGTGCCGACGGATCTCAGCGCCGATGGTGTCGCCGAAATCGCGGCGGCCCTCCGTCCGCTGCTTGCCGACGTATTTGCGCTTTACCTGAAGACAAAAAATTTCCATTGGCACATGAGCGGCCGGCACTTTCGGGATTACCACTTGCTCCTCGATGAGCACGCCGACCAGATTTTCGCCATGACCGACGCCATCGCCGAACGCGCCCGCAAGCTCGGCGCAACTACCCTCCACTCCATCAGTGATGTCGCGGAACACCAACGCCTGAAAGACAACAACGCGGAATTCGTCGCTCCGAAAGACATGCTGGAAGAGCTCCGCACCGACAGTTTAGAGCTCACGGGCTTTTTGCGCTCCACTCATGAAGTTTGCGAAAAGCACAACGACGTTGCCACCGCAAGCCTGATCGAAGTGTGGATCGACGAGACCGAGCGCCGAACCTGGTTCTTGTCCGAAGTCGTCGGCGGTCTATAAAACTGCAAACAAACAGCCACGCAGTCCAGACCCGCATCTTGGCCAGCATTCCTAGCGTTTTGGAGCCTTCGCCGCGTTCTCCCTTCTCGCGGCGACAGGCGTGGGGCGGGCAGCATCCGCCGCTCGAAGGGAACTAATCTAAGGAGAACTTCTATGACGATGATCGCGATGAAAGACGGCACGCAGATTTATTACAAGGATTGGGGCAAGGGTCAGCCGATCGTTTTTAGCCACGGCTGGCCGCTTACTGCGGATGATTGGGATGGCCAGATGTTGTACTTCGTTCAGCTGGGATACCGCGTTATCGCCCACGACCGCCGGGGCCATGGCCGCTCCGACCAGACGTGGGACGGCAACGATATGGACACCTACGCGGACGATCTCGCCGCGCTATTTGAAAAGCTCGATCTCAAGGACGCGATTTTGATTGGGCACTCGACCGGCGGTGGCGAAGTCGCTCGCTACCTCGGCCGCCACGGTACGAAGCGTGTCGCCAAGGCTGCACTCATCAGCGCCATCACGCCGCTCATGTTGAAAACGGAAAAGAATCCACTCGGCTCGCCCATCGAAGTCTTCGACGGTCTTCGGGCAGCGCTTGCGGCCAATCGTCCACAGTTCTACAAAGACATCACGCTTCCGTTCTACGGATACAACCGGCCGGGCGCAAAGATTTCCGAAGGCATCCGCGAGCACTGGTGGCTGCAGGGGATGGTAGGAAGTATAAAAGGCCACTACGACTGCATCAAAGTTTTCTCGGAGACCGATCTAACCGAGGACCTCAAGAAGATCGACATTCCGGTGCTGGTGTTGCATAGCGATGACGATCAGATCGTGCCCATAGCCGCCGCCGGCCCGGCTGCCGCGAAGCTACTCAAGCATCCGACGCTTAAGGTCTATTCCGGCCTTCCGCACGGCATGCCCACGACCCACGCGGACCAGATCAACGCCGACTTGCTTGCGTTCATCAAAGGTTCGATGGCCAAAGCGTCGGCGTAACCGCTGAGGGCTTATCTAGCCTCTTTAGAGGTGAGCCTGTCTGCTGTCCGAAGAGGAAGGCGCGCGGCCCCAGACCGCTGTCGCAGCAGGTGGTTGTTGTGACTCAGGGCACCAAAAATCGGGGCCGCGCATATCTTCCTTAGACTTTCTCCGCCTCGCAGCGGTGAAATTCTTGCCGTTCTATCTCGCGAGCGCCAAATGGCTCCGCCCTGCTTCACTTGCGGCGGAGTATGGCTGGCCCTATGATGGTCCATTGTGAAATCGGCGAAGAAGAAGAATGATTTCGAGGGCGTTAGGATCGTCGCGCAGAACCGCTCCGCGTCCTATAACTACGAACTCCTCGACAAACTGGAAGCCGGCCTGGTTCTAGTCGGCACCGAGGTCAAGAGCCTCCGTGAGGGGAAAGGAACTCTTCGCGAAGCCTATGCCGAGCTTCGCGGTGGCGAAGGTTGGCTGATAAACTGCCACGTCCCGGAGTATCAACCCGGCGGATTCAGGAATCACGATCCGCTCCGGAAGCGCAAGTTGCTGCTCAACCGCCGCGAACTCGATCGCCTGACGGTACAGACCCAGCAAAAGGGGATGACGATCGTTCCCCTGAAAATCTATTTCCGGGATGGCATCGCCAAGTGCGAGCTGGCCATCGCCAAGGGGAAGAAATTTCACGATCGCCGCGAATCGGAGCGGCGCAAGGAAGCCAAACGCGAGGCGGACGAAGCCATCTTCCACTCACGCCGGCGCTGAATACGAAGCTGAAAGCGAAAGGGAGACATGCAAATTCAATTGGAGACTCAGCCTTACTCCTCGGTCGCAGCCGACGCACTCGTCGCCTGCGTCTTCGATCAGGAGAATAAGTTCGAGGGAGCGCTCGGCGACGTCAACAAATCCATGCACGGCCGGCTCGAATCGCTCGCGGCCTCTGGCGAGATTACCGGCAAGGCTCTTGAAACTGTGCTGATCCATTTTCCTGAGGGTTTGGCGGCGCAACGCCTTCTGTTGGTGGGAGCGGGCAAGCGAGAAAAATTTTCCGCCGGGGACTTGCGCAAGATCGCCGGCACCGCGCTGCGCTATCTGAAGGGGCGAGGCCTGAAGACGTTTGGCTTTCTGGCCCCCGAAGCCGGCCGCGGACCGTCGGCCGCACAGGCTGTGGTCGAGGGCCTCATCGTCGCGGATTTCGAATCGGACAAATACCGCAGTGAGAAAAAGCCCCGCGAAATTCGATCCGTGTCGCTCGTTGGTTTTGATTCCGGCTTGGGAGCTGATCTCACCGCCGCCATCGAGCAGGGCCGCGTGATCGCCGAGTCGCAAAATTTCGCTCGCGACCTCATTAACGAGCCTTCCAACAAGCTCACCCCGCGCATGCTCGCGGCCAAGGCCGAGGCCATGGCCAAGGAAGTGGGCCTGGGAATCGAGATCCTCGACGAGCGGAAAATCGCCGAGCTGAAAATGGGCGCGCTTATCGGCGTTGCTCAGGGGAGCGTCGAACCGCCTAGGATGATCGTCCTGCGTTACGAACCGCTCCACGCGCGTCCTGGCGGCCCCGTGCTGGGCCTTGTCGGCAAAGCCGTGACTTTTGACACCGGCGGCATCTCCATTAAGCCCGCCAACAATATGGAGGCGATGAAATACGACATGGGTGGCGGCGCCACCATGCTGGCGGCCATGCGCGCGCTCGCGTTTCTGAAGCCTTCCGTCTCTGTGATTGCCGTGATCCCCGCCACCGAAAACATGCCCGGGGGCCGCGCACAAAAGCCCGGCGACGTACAAACGGCTATGTCAGGAAAGACCATCGAGGTGATCAATACGGATGCCGAGGGCCGGCTGATCCTGGCCGACGGCGTATTCTATGCGCGCAAGCTGGGCGCAACACACCTGATCGACGCAGCCACGCTGACCGGCGCGATTGGAGTGGCCCTGGCCCATGTAAACGTGGGCGCCTTCGGCACGCCCCGCGAATATCTCGACCAATTTCTCGAGAGCGCCAAAGCGACGGGCGAAAAAATGTGGCCCATGCCAATGGACGAGGAATATCAGGAGATGATTAAGAGCAACATCGCGGACATTCGCAACACCGGTAGCGGCAAAGGCGGCGGCGCCAGCACCGCCGCGTGGTTCATCAGAGAATTCGTGGGGGATACTCCCTGGATCCACCTCGACATCGCCTCAACCTGCTGGCTCGATGAAGGCCGGCCGTGGCTCGCCAAGGGTCCGACAGGAGTGGCCATTCGCTCCATCATCGATTTCGCGCTGAAGCTGTAGCGATCCGAGGAGGATCGTAGGAGAGACGCTCTACATGCGCTCCGGAGCTGTGATTCCCAGCAGATCGAGCGCACCCACGAGTCGATCCTTCACGAGCTGCGTGATGCGCAGCAGGAAGTAGCGCTTCTCGGCGTTCTCTTCCGACAGGATGTGATGCCTGTGGTAGAAGACGTTGAAGCCCTGCGCCAGCTCGAAGGCGTAGCGCGCTAGAAACGCCGGCTCCTGCTGGCTGATTGCCGCCTCGATGCGCGCATCGAACGATCCCGCCAGCAGGATCAAATCCCATAGATCGTCGCCCTCGGGCGGCGCGAGGAAACCGGCCACGTCGATTTCGCCGCTTTCAACTTGCAGAAGCTTCGCAGCGCCGTCGATCACGCTTGGCGAGTCGAATCCAGGGTCTTTTTCGGCGCCCTTACGAGCGATGCCGTTCACGCGCACCACGGCGTACTGAAGGTAAGGCCCGGTCTCGCCTTCAAAGCTCAGCGCGTCCTTGAAATCGAAAGCGATCACCGTCGAGCGCGTGAAGCGCAGCAGAAAATAGCGCAGCGCGCCGATGGCGATGGAGTCGACCATCGCGCGAAATTCATCCGTGCCCGCCAGTTCAGGATGGCGCTTCTCGATCTCTTCCGCGGCGCGCGCCTCGAGCTGGTCGATCAAGTCGTCAGCCTTCACGCCCTGGCCTTTGCGCCCGCTCACTTCGACGTAGGGCCGCTTGGCGTCTTCGGGCGGAATTTCGTATCCGAGTTCAACGGCGCAACGAGGCGTGAGCGCCACGACGTTGTACGAAAAATGCTTCAGCCGGTCTGCTTCTTCGCTGTAGCCGAGCGCGCGGAGCCCCGCAACCACCACCTGCTGCGGATAGGCCTGCCGTGAATCAATCACGTTGAAAACTTCCCTGGCGTGTCCAAACGCCGGAGCGCCCGGATCGTCCGTTTTTGAATCGGTGGTCCAGACTTCATGGCCATCCGGATGGGTGTGAAAGCGGCGGTAGTGAAAATCGCGGCCGAGCAATCCGAATTTCCAAAGATGGTAGGCAATGTCTTTCCCGACATACGTGACAGTGCCCGTGGAACGTACGATTATTTTCGCCTCCGCGAGTTCATCGGGCTCCTCTTCTCCCGCGGGCTCTCCCTCGGGAACCTCCTTGTCCGAAGGGAGTGCCATCACCCAGCAGCCGGCATTCTTCCCCGATGTGGAAAGCTGAATCGCGCCGCGCTGCTTCAGCAATTCAAAGGCGGCATCCCAGAATTTCAGGTGCAGAATTTCGCTTTCGCGAGAGAGCAGGTCGTAGTCGATTCCCAAGCGGTCCAGCGTACGCAGGTGACAGCGCACGATGGCGGTCGCGATGGTTTCCGCGATCCGGGCCGCTTCGCCATGCCCCTCTTCGATGTCTTTCAGAATTTGCGAGCGCAGGGAAAGCCGCGATTTGTCTTCCGCGAGCCATTGGGTCACCTGCGCGTAGCGATCCCAACAAACGTAGTCGAACTTCGGGCCCTTGGCTTCGACGGCGATTTCGTCAAACGTCTTCGGATCGACGTGCATATAGCTGAGCACGACATCGGCGACCTGCACGCCGGTGTTGTCGATGTAGTTCTGCACTTCGACCGGCCGGCCGGTGTGCTTCATGATGCGCGCGAAGGTGTCTCCCAGCACGGCGTTGCGCAGATGCCCGATGTGCGCGGCTTTATTTGGATTAATGCTGGTGTGCTCGATCATCACCTTACCCGCAGGCGGGGTTCCCCGGCGCGCGTGGGCTTTGGCTTCCGCGCCGGACTCCTGGCCAGACTCCTGACACGCCGCGCGAAAAAAAGCCGCGCGATCGAAGAAAGCGTTCAGATAACCTCCGCCGGCCACTTCGATACGCGCCACACCCTCAATGGGCTTGATCGAGTTGGCAATCTCCTGGGCTAGCACGCGCGGCGGCTTCTTTAGCCGCTTGGCCAGCTCAAAGCACAGCGGCGATGCAACTTCACCCATAGCGAGCCGCGGCGGACGCTCAAGGATGATGGGTACGTCCACCTTGTACCGCTCATGGATATGGTGCCGTAGCGCTTTTCGGATGCGGTCTTCGACCGTTTTATACACGCGGCTCCTGATTCTTGCGGGTGGGTCCGAGGATGGCCGGACGCGAGAAGTAGCTCACATCTTCCATGGTAGTGAGCGGGTGGCGAAATTCAAGTATAAAGGCCTGTAGACTTGAGGCCCAAATCAGAATGGAGGGATAACCGTGAACTCACTCCCATCATTAGGGAAAATTGGAATCTGGACGGCGGCTTTCGAGCACCAACCCGCCAGTAAGGTACAGGAGGCCATTGCCGAGTTGGAAGAGCTTGGCTACAGCGCGGTGTGGTACAGCGAAAGCTCGGGTCGCGAGGCGTTGACACAAGCTGGCCTGCTGCTTGCGGCGACCTCACGAATGGTTGTGGCCACTGGAATTGCGAATATCTACGGGCGCGACCCACTCACGATGGCTTCCGGCCAGAAAACGTTGAGCGAGGCTTATCCGAACCGGTTTCTTCTGGGGCTGGGTGTAAGTCACATTCCGCTAGTGGAACGATTGCGGGGCCATACTTATGCAAAACCGGTCGAAAAGATGGCGAGCTATCTCGACGCCATGGACGCGGCTCCCCATAACAGCGTTGCCCCTCCGTCCACGTCCAGGGTGCTGGCGGCGTTAGGTCCCAAGATGTTGCAATTGGCGGCTAAACGCACCGATGGCGCACATCCCTACAACGTTTCGCCCGAACACACATCCATGGCTCGCCAGCTGATGGGGGCAGGTCTCTTGCTGTGCCCCGAGCAAGCTGTGATTCTTGAAACCAATCCTACAAAAGCGCGGGAAATTGCCCGCTCCTTTCTTGCGATGTATCTGGGCCTGCCGAACTACACGAACAACTTCTTGCGCCTGGGGTTCACAGAAGAAGATTGCAAGAACGGCGGAAGCGACAGCCTGATCGACGCAATCATAGCCTGGGGCGATCTCGAGACGATCTCCCAGCGAATTCGCGCCCACCAATCGGCGGGGGCGGATCACGTCTGCATTCAGGTGCTCACCGCAAATCCCAAAACCCTCCCTTTGAGGGAATGGAGGGAGCTTGCCAGTGCCCTAATTGGACGGAAGTAAACCTGGTCGACAAGCTTCTCGCAAGCTCAAGGCTCCCTCCGAAACGTGTGCCCCCGGCGAACTGTTACTAACGAAAGGCGGGGCCGCCGATCGAGACCAGCGGCGCATCGTCGTAGCTGTCATGGCGGCGGACCCAGGCCATGGCATGGGGCTTTACGTTGGCTTCATCGCGTCCTTTGGGGGCGAGGTCGATCCAGTTGTAGGCGCCCAGCAGGATGTCGAGGCCGCGTCCGTAGGTTGAGTAGGTGTGGAAGACTTCGCCGGCCGGATTCTTGTAGAAGACGCTCGCGCCCGGACGCTCTTCGCCCGTGAACCGGCTGGTCATCTCGTAGTTGTAGTAGGTTTCGCCGCCAGCCATGTCTTCCTTCGGGTACGAAGCCTGGTAATCGAAGTTGAAGTCGCTTCCGAAGGAAGAAACCCAGTTGAAGCCCCATCCCATACGCTTTTTGTAGGCTTCGATTTCGGCGAGCGGCGCGCGCGAAACGGCAAGCAGCGTAATGTCGCGGTGCGCGAGATGCACGGGAGTGCCGTCGAAGCAGTCGGCAATGAACGAGCAGCTCGGGCAGCCCTCGATCCATCCCGGGCCGAGCATGAAATGGTAAACGATGAGCTGGCTCTTCCCGCCGAAGAGATCGGCGAGCGATTCCTTGCCCTTCGCGCCTTCGAAGATATAGGGCTTCTCGACCTTTTCCCATGGCAGCTCGCGGCGCTCGCGGCTCAGTTCGTCGCGAAGGCGGGTAAATTCCTTTTCTTTGGCCAAAAGCTTCTTGCGGGCGGCGGTCCATTCCGCCGGAGATACAACCTTCGGATTGATGGTGCTCTTCGCTTCTGAAGCCATGATCTTTTCTCCTTTGCGCTTTATCGCTTGGATTCAGCGCTCTTTGTCTTCTTCTTCCACCACAGGAACCGCACAACGAACGCCGCAAGCCCGCCGGAGGACATCACCCCTCCGGCGGTTGCAGCCGCACTCGCTATGCATACGGGACACATGGTTTTAGGCGAACGGATTTTCGTCGGCGCTGGGGCCGTAGATCGATGGAACCGGCACGTCCAGCAACCGCAGGTAAACGGACAGCTGACCGCGATGGTGGTACCAGTGGTTCAGCATGATGGCCCGGACGACGCCGATGCGTGGCATGGTCAGAATCGCGCGCCCGTTCGACATCAGCCGCCATGTCGCAAAGGCCGTTTTTTCGTCCAGGCCGCTGGGGAACTTCTCCGCCGATTCGGCGCTGCGATCCATGGCGGAATGGATCTCGGCGAGATTTTTCGGAGTTGGCGGAGCGAAATTCGCCGGATTCAGTTCGAATTCGTCCGGCTTAAGAAGGTTCGCGATGTTGCCCGGAACCGTGGCGATGTGCGTGGCCAGCTCGCCCAGAGACATCGACTTCGGATGGGGCCGCCAAGTGAGTTTGTCCGCGGGGATTCTATCCAACACGCGCCTGGTAGCGGCTGTCTCGTGGCGGAATTCGTTGACGATTGATTCGAAGGTCTGAGTCGTTTGAGCTACTTGAGCAGCCTGCGTCATGTACCTCTTCTCCTTTCGCCCTCTATAAGCTTTTCTGCGCTTGGGATTCGGCTCGCTTGCGAGCGCTTTCGTGGATGTACGTCCAACCCGTGACCACGCCCTGCCGGTGCTCTTCCTGAATCAGACCGAATGCGGCGTGGTGGAACTTGATGACGGTGCCGCCGTATTCCTCACTCAATCGGTATTGAACGTTGGACGAGACCGGATAGGACATGAATAGCGGGCCGGTGATCTCGAGCAAGGTGGGGTACTTGATGGCCTGCACGCTTCCCCAGAAGTGGCCGTTGTTGTCGCCCAAATCGCGGTACCAGCGGCCGCCCGGCCACGCCTCGATCTTCATGTTCATGGGCTTGCCATCCGTTCCGCTGCTGTCCGGCCCTAACTGATTGAGCAGCGCGGCAAAGGTCACGTTGAGAGGCGCCTTCACGTGAATTTCCTGAGTGATGTTGAGGGTCATGTTTTCGAGACTGAGTGCTGGTGCAGATACCGATGAAGCCATATTTGCCTCCTTAGTGTGATTCGTCGTCATTCGTTGTGAAGTTTGATGGGTTCTTGACTGTGCCAGTTGCTACTCTCGCCTCCGCGCGCTCCTTGATGCTATTCAGCTGATGGGTCCAGAAGCGCTCGAAGGTCTCGGTCCACTCATGGAGCGGCCGAATGGCCTGCGCGTCGGTGCGATACAGAATGCGCCGGCCGTCGCGGCGCGAGCGTACCAAGCCGACCTTCCGGAGTACGCGTAGGTGTTTCGAGACGGAGGGCTGCCCGATGCGCAAGCCGATGACAATGTCGCCGACGGGGCGCTCCTGCTGGATTAGGAACGCCAGTATCTGGCGGCGGCTGGGCTCAGCCACAGCGTTGAAGGCATCGGAGGTCGTAGCGGCTCGCGGCATGAACAAACAATACATTCCCATATGGGAATATGTCAAGCGTTAAAAAATATACAAAAATGGCGAGGGGAGCGGCAAAGAAGGCGAATTCCGCGCCTGCGTGTGAAAATTCATCAGAGGAAGTTCACGTCCGAGCCATCGCCAATATCAATTCCCGTCCGTGCGAACCTTCTCGCCGATTCCCAGAAAGTGCGCGCTATTGCACAGCTTTAGAAATGCCCATCTGTCACCCTCGACGTGTCACATAGCCAATCAATCCGCGCAACCCGTAAGACCGACGCACGGCCGGGCAAGCGAAGGATGATCTGGCGAGGTCATAGAGATGCGTATTCTCCGCTCCATTCGTTTCTTGTTACTCCTTTTTGTGATGTTGGCTGTACCGGCGGCGTCGTTCGCACAGTTCGGCCTCGCCATCACCATAGCGCCGCCGCCGCTGGTGGCGTACTCGCAGCCTATTTGCCCACAGGAGGGTTATCTGTGGACGCCCGGTTACTGGGCATACGGTCCGGAAGGCTATTTCTGGGTGCCCGGCACCTGGGTCGAGCCGCCAACTGTTGGCTTCCTCTGGACTCCAGGTTATTGGGGTTGGGGCAGCGACGGATACGCTTGGAACGAAGGCTACTGGGGACCGACCGTTGGCTTCTACGGCGGCGTTAACTACGGCTACGGTTACGGTGGCAACGGCTACGAAGGCGGATATTGGAGAAACAACCAGTTCAGCTACAACCGAGCGGTGAATAACGTCGATCGCGGTAATTTTCACAATACCTACGAAAAATCCGCGAGCAGCAGCAGGGCGGGAAGCGGAGTCAGCTATAACGGTGGCACCGGCGGAACAAGAGCCCGTGAAACGGCGGCGCAGCAGAACTTGTCGCGTGGGCGTCATGACCCGGCAACAGCAGCACAAACAGGACATCAGCAGGCCGCAAGCCAGAACCACGAGCTTTTGAATTCCGTGAACCACGGCAGGCCATCTGTTGCGGCAACATCCCGGCCGGGAGAGTTCACCGGCAACGGCGTAGTGGCTCCTAGGGGCAACGCCGCAGCTGCGAATGAAGCAGCTACGAATCGCGCAAACAACGCAACTGATAAGCGGTCGGTTGAGAACAATGCAGCCGCCACTCGGACGAATGACAACAGAGCAGCTGCGAACGAAGCGTCTGCGGCTCGCGCCAACACCGCAGCCGAGAAGCGCTCGGTCGAAAGCAACGGTGCCACGACTCGGGCCAGCGAAAACAAGGCTGCAAATGAAGCAGCCGCCACTCGGACGAATGACAACAGGGCAGCTGCAAACGAAGCGGCCGCGACTCGCGCGAATAACAACAGGGCCGCCGCGAATGAAGCAGCTTCCACCCGCGCGAACAACGCAGCCGAGAAGCGGTCCGTCGAGAATAACGCGGCGGCAACTCGGGCGAACGAGAACAGGGCTGCTGCGAACGAAGCGGCGACAACTCGCTCAAACAACGCAGCCGAGAAGCGCTCACAGCCCGCTCCGTCACACGTAAACAGCAATGCGACGCGATCGGAAACCCAACCCACGCGTACGAACAACAACTCACAGCAGTCCCGTCAGTCGTCTCCTCGTGAGCAAAGCGCGCCCAGGGCCGCTCCCCAGCAGCATGAAAGCGCACCGAAGCAGCAATCCGCGCCGAGGGCCCAGCCGTCGCATCAGAACGAGTCCAGTCCGGAGAAAAAGCACTAATCCGGCAAGACTGATCGGTTGAATAGAAAAGTCCCGACTAATAAAAGCGGCCGGCCGATTCATCCGCCGGCCGCTTTTTCTTGCTCGGCTTATCCCGCGCAGATGAACCTAACGAGGCCCCAGCTGCAAGTCAGCGTGGTGGCCTGCTTTCCTTGACCGTATAACCGCTGGCGCCCACTTCCATCATTTGCGCGGCCAGATTCAGGATGCGAGCTGCAGCATCGGCTGAGGCCACACCTCGGGCGTGGATGTTCGAAATCAGGTTGCGGTCCGAATCGGACTGACCTAGGCGGGGATGATAGGCCATGTAGGCGGAAAGGCTCTCCGCGGTGGCCAGGCCCGGGCGCTCTCCGATAAGCAGCACCGCGACACGGGGATCAAGCAATTCGCCGATTTCGTTGAGGATGCCGACGCGGCAGTAGCGCACGACGAACGCGCGCCCCGCCTTCCAACCGCGCGCTTTGGCGCCCGCATACAGAAGAGGCAAGAGCGCCGGCACTTGCATGGATACAGCTGGCACGGACAAACCGTCCCCGATGACTACTTGCAGATCGCTCCCGCGCGCGCAACGTTCTCGAATTTTCCGCTGAGAGACCTCATCGAACCGCCGGCCCAAATCAGGCCGCAGAAGATACTCATCCTTTCCGGCGGCTCGCGTTTGCACTTCGAAGAGCTCCCAGCGTCGAACACAATCCTCGCCGAAAACCCCCTGCAAATCCATTTCGCCGCGGACGGCATCTCGCGCGGCGGCGTGCGCCTCGCGCAATTCGAGTTGCACGCTCGTGCGATACGCAGCTCCCGCCCTTCCCTGCAGGATGCGCGCCGGCGTCCGCGCGCGAACCTTCCGCAAAGCTTCGGGCAGATCGGAAGGTACTAGAGAATGATCGGGCGCATCCGCCATCAGAGCATCTCCGCGAGTGAGGATTCGAGCCCGCGCATCAACTGGCGCCGCTGTGGCGCTTCGAGCAGCGCGGGCTCGCCATCGCGATAGATTCCTCTTGCATCGAGCCACGCCAGAAACTCCGGCGCGGGCCTAAGCTTGAAGAGGCGCCGGACGGCAAGGGCGTCATGATAGCTGGTCGATTGATAGTTCAGCATCACGTCGTCGGAGCACGGAACGCCCATGAAGTAGTTGCATCCCGCCGCTCCGAGAAGAAGAAGGAGATTGTCGGCGGAGTTCTGATCCGCGTCTGCATGGTTGGTATAGCAAACATCGCAGCCCATCGGCAGCCCGAGAAGCTTCCCCATGAAGTGATCCTCAAGGCCGGCGCGAATGATCTGCCGCTCGTTAGCGAGATATTCGGGGCCGATGAAGCCGACGACGCTGTTAACGAGAAACGGATCGAAGCATCGCGCGAGACCATAGGCGCGCGCTTCCAGTGTGAGCTGGTCGACTCCATGATGTGCTTCGGCGGAAAGCGCGCTGCCCTGCCCCGTCTCGAAATACATGACGTTATCGCCCACCCAAGTCGTGTCCCTCTGGCGATGATGCTCCAGGACTTGCTCGCGCCCCTCGCGAGTCGCCTCGAGCGTTATGCCGAAGCTCCGATTCGCTGCCTGAGTTCCGGCGATCGACTGGAAGAGAAGATCCACGGGCGCGCCGCGTGCGAGCGCCGCCAGCTGCGTGGTGATGTGCGCGAGACAGCATGTTTGCGTGGGCGCCTGATACGCTTCGACGAGGCGTTGTAACGCCTGAAGGATCGCGCTCGTG
>Ga0302326_10005960_pt1 | contig 27548 bp, 29 predicted proteins | sample Palsa_T0_3_FD_202264 | JGI IMG/M metagenome (GOLD analysis project Ga0302326, IMG submission 202264) | Peat permafrost microbial communities from Stordalen Mire near Abisko, Sweden - Palsa_T0_3 | ecosystem: Environmental > Terrestrial > Soil > Palsa > Peat permafrost | place: Sweden: Abisko... | reverse complement strand
CTCATCGCCGCGAGGATCTCCGCGGTCAACGGCGCCGCCAGCGGATGAGGCGGGGTTGCCGCCAGCGTAGACGGGCGAACCGTCATCACGTGATGCAGCACCATGCCCGCCGGCCGCACGTCGCGCAGCGCCTCCACCGTCTCCGTCGGAGACGGGGTCTCCCCCGTGCGCGTGAACAGCGTCATGTGCCAGTCCTGGGCAACGCGCTGCGTGCCGTTCCAGCCGACGCGCACCACCGCGAACTTCGAGCCGGTCAACGTCTTCGCGGCGTGCGTCTCCATTGCGTCGAAGTGTGGCCAGCGCCAGCCCAGCCAGCGTTCCCACCACTGCACCGGCGTCTGGGGCAGCAAGCTCAGCATCGCTGCGACATCAACGGTTGGCCGGGTCGCCTTGCTCTCAGTCACCACGCCCTCCATCGTCGCCTCTCCCGCGGACGAGCCGCTGGTGGACCAGCAGCAGCCGCTCTAGTCCGTCCGCCAGCTCCCCGAGCGCGCAACCCCATGCGAACACGACCGCTGGTGGGACGAATACCCAGGCGGGTGAAAGATGAGGGAGTAGACGCGACAGCATGTGTCCATGATGCACCCACTCCGGCGGCTAGCCGAGGCTCGCGGGCCAAAAGACCGGCGAGCCGTTACGCGCGGCCATCGACCGCATGCCGACGACCGCTGCCTCCTCGTCGCCCACGCGGCACTCTCGCCGCGGGTTCTGCTCTCCGCGCGAGCCAGGGAAGGCGCCGACTATGGTCGAGTACCCGCCGGATCACGAAAGCAGGAGCCCGAACTCCCGCGCCAGGGTTATCTCGAATCCTCAATATGTGCACTCCTCGCACGTTGCCAACGGCGACGCACTATGAGGGGTGTGATCTGGGCGAAGCAGTCCGGCTCAGTGAGACGCCGGAGGGTGCATCCACTTCTCAGTGGTTGACGAAGAACCGTTGCAGTTCTTTCGCGACGACTTCGGGCTTGCCGTCGTTGGCGGCACTCAGGTGGTCGAACCCAGCCAGCGTCTTTCGCTGGACGCTGGGTAACACGTGTTCGAGGGCATCGATCGATGTCGTGAGGAACGACGGGCTCTTGCTGCCACCCAGCAATAAGACGTCTGCGCTGACTGATTTGTAGTCCTGGATGCTGTCGGCGGTTTCCTGGATGATGATCATGTCGTAGTGCTGGGTCGGCACCAGAGCCTTGATCGCGACATCATCCCCCTCGGGGTTGTCGACAAATCGCGTCGCGAGCGCGAGGACAGGACCGAGGATGAAACGCGGTGCTCGCACAAAAAATGTCGGTCCGACCGGTGTTCCTTTGAAAACGCTAACCAGTGCTTGGTTGATCTTGCCTTGCGCGATCTCCCGCTCATACCGAGGCAGCCACCACACGGGAGTTGATCCGTTGACAGACAGCGGCGGCTCATACAGCGCTACCCGGCGAAGCCTCGGAATGGTTAGGCTGGCACGCAGAGCGATGATGGCTCCCGAGCTCAGCCCGAAAATGTTCTGAGCTCCTGTCTTCTCGACCAGTGCGGCAACGTCCTCGCACTCTTTGGTCACCGAATAGTTGTCGCCGAACGGTCCACTCAAGCCACGACCTCGGCGGTCAGGAACGTAGATCGTGAACTGGCCCGAGAGCTCAGTCGCCAGCTTCATGAAGTCCTGGGATGCCTGCATGCCGCCGTGGATCAAGATGACAGCGGGACCGTGACCGAGCTGTCGGTAGCCGATTGACGTGCCGTCAGCAGATCGCACAGAGAACTTCGTGTAGGAAAGCTGCTCATGCCGTGGCATCAATCACCGCGCCTGCGTCATCGGGAGGAGGTCGAGATCTGCCCGGTCACAGTAGTCCATGCTTTCCGCGCGCTGAGCGGGGGGCTTGTGGAGCCGTCCGAGATCCGCGTAAGACGATGAACATAGGTCTGCGTCGCCCGTCGCGAGTGGGCCGCGCATCGCGAATTTGGGTTATACGGTTCTTAGCGCGTCGGTGGGTGACAGCCGCGCGGCACGGATTGCTGGCAGTAGTCCGGCGATCGCACCGATCAGGATCGCCGATGCGATCCCGCCAGCCCACGCTTCGGTTGGGACTACAACAGCCCAATGCTTGGTGTGCGCATAGACAGTTGTCGCCAGCGCACCCGCAATGACACCGACCGCGCCGCCGAGTAGCGCGAGCAGGATCGCCTCGGATAGGAACTGCGCGCGGATCTGCCCGCGGGTCGCGCCGAGCGCGCGGCGTAGCCCGATCTCCGAGCGGCGCTCCAGGACGCTGATGATCATGATGTTCGCGACCCCGACCGCACCGACGAGGAGGGCGACGGCGCCGAGGCCGAGGAACAGGCCGTTGAACGCGCCTTGTGCGTCGGCGCGGGCGGTGAGCGCCGCGGAGGGCTGGCTGACATCGACGTAGCTGGGGTTTTCGGGGTCGGCGGTATCGGCGAGGACGTTGTCGACGGCGTTGACCTGGCTGTTTTGGGCACGGACGTAGATCGTGGTCGGCGGCCCGGTCGTGGTTTGGCCGTTCGGGGCGGTTGAGGTGTAGTCGAGGTAGTTGCTGGCGGCTGTGTAGCCGACCAGGACGCTTGAGTCGATCTCGGGTGCGAGGACGGCTGGTTTGAGGATGCCGATCACGTAGAACCACATCCCGCCGAGCCAGACCCGCTCACCGCGATAGACATGGTCGATCCCGAGGCGTTGGGCGGCGGCAGCTCCCAACACGACGGCAGGCTCGATGGCGGTCGCGGCGTTCAGGTACGACCCCTGCGCGACGCTGGTGCCGACTGCGGGTAGCAGGTTGAGGCTGGCCGCGTCAACCGTGAGAGCATTTGTGTCGATGCTCGGGATCAGCGGGCTGCGGAACACGTTCGCGGTCGATACATCGCCGGTGTCGGCGACCTCGGTGACCGGATCGATCCGTCCGATCATCGGCGGGGCGGTCAGCGGCAGCGTCGCGGCCTGGCCGGTGAACGTCTGCCCGTTGGTGACGGTGAGTAGGTTGGTGCCGAGTCGGTCGATCTCCGACAGCAGCCCCGCCTGGCTTGAGGATGAGAGGCCGAGTACGGCGACGATTGCGGCGACTCCGATCGCGATTCCCAATGCTGAGAGAGCGGCTCTGAGCCGTCGGGTTCTGAGGCCGACGCTCGCGACGCGGGCCATATCACCAGACCGCAGACGCGCGGGGATTAGTGATGTGGTCGCGCTCATCACTGATCCTTCGTGGTGCTGTTGGCGTCGGTGTGCGGTGGGGTGGTGGTGGTGTCTGAGACGATCAGCCCGTCACGCATGTGAACCTGGCGATGCAGCCGGTTGGCGAGGTCGTGGTCGTGGGTGATGACGATGATCGTCGCGCCCCGCTTGTTGAGGTCTTGCAACAGCTCGAGGATCTGCTCGCCGGTGTGGCTGTCGAGGTTCCCGGTCGGCTCGTCGGCAAGCACGATCGCGGGTGCGCCGACCAGCGCGCGAGCGATCGCGACCCTTTGTCGCTCGCCGCCGGACATAGTGGTGGGACGGGCGTGCTGGTGGTCAGCAAGCCCGACCGCATTGAGGGCTTGGGCGGCCATCTCCCGCCGGTCATGGACCTCGACCCCGGCATACAGCAGCCCGTCAGCAACGTTCTCCAACGCGGCCTGGTGCTCGGCCAGGAAGAACTGCTGGAACACGAACCCGATACTCCTGGCCCGTAGCGCGGCGAGCTGACGGTCATCAAGTCCGGCGACGTCGATCCCGTCGATGCGGACCGTCCCGCTGCTGGGCCGGTCCAGAGTGCCGATGATGTGCAAGAGTGTCGTCTTGCCCGAGCCGGACGGTCCGACGATCGCGACCAGCTCACCTGCATAGACGGTGAGACTGACGCCGCGTAGTGCCGGTACCGGCGGATGCGATCCGTAGGTCTTGGTGACCTCGTGCAGCTCCAACGCCGCCGACCGGGCGCTGTCAGGGACGTTACGGTGGTGAGTGGGGGCCAATCCAGTAACGGCGACGGCGGTCGGCTGGTCGTCGCCCGGAACCGACGTGGTTCTGGGATATGTGGGCGGGCTCATATGTTGGGCACCACGATCCGCTCACCGGCCTGCAAATCGCCGGTTACCTGCACCGTCCCGGCCGCGTCATCGAACGTGCCAAGCGTGACCGCCACCAGCTTGTGAATCCCGTCCGCCTCGACGGGCTCGACCGCGTACCCGCCACCTGCGAGCGCGAGTAGCGAGTCGATCGGAACGATCAGCGCGTGCTCGACCGCCGCGGTTGTGATTTCCAGCGTCACAGGAGCTTGGTCGAGCGTGCCGCCGGCCGTCGGGTGCTTGAGCGTGATGTAGATCGGCAGTGTCGCCCCGGACCCTGAGCCCGATGAAACGGTGCCCATGCTGCTTACCACCCCCGGCGTGGCCTGCCCATCCGGGAGCGTGACCTGCACGCTGTCGCCGACCTTTACCTCGGTCTGTTCGGAGGCGTTTAGGTCGACGACTACCTGCCGGTTGGTCGAGGTCGCCTGCATGATCGGCGCGCCGGGTCCAGCGTTTGTTCCCAGGGTTGCGTTGATCGAGCTGAGCCGCACCTGCCCGGGGAGGAACACGGCCTGCCCCTCGGCCAACTCGCCGGTCTCGTCCTCCCCCAGGTGGTACTCCAACCGCTCAAGCGCATACGCGGTCTCAGCGCTGAAATAGTCCCAGTCCCAGTCGACATCAGCGCTGGTCGTATATCCAAGCGCGACCAGGTTGCGGTTCAGCTCCCGCACGTCCGGGCCGGTGTCGCCCTCGGACAGTGAGCGGTAGACGGGCGTGGTCCCGTAGAACAGGATCTCCGGATCGTTCGAGACCCGGTACAGCACCTGCCCGCGCGACACCGTCTCACCCGCCGCCGGCAGCTCTGTGAATGTCCCCGACGCCTGGTTGACCACGTTGTAATCAGACCCACCAGACGTCGTGTACTCAAGCGTGCCGCTATCGCTGATCTGCGAGGCGAGGGACCCCTCAGCCACGGTCGTGATTGAGGTTGGGTACTCGTTATCGCTCACTCCGCTCGACCGGGCGTGACCAGCGTCGAACACTCCGCTGGCCCATGCGACGACCGCCGCACTCACGAGCAAGGCCAGGACCGCGCCGGCAAACGTCTTCCGTCGACGTCGCCGCGCACGGCGTCTCGCTACCCCCGCGTCCGCTTCGTCCGGCGGCAGTTCCCCCGTGGCCGCGCTCACGAACCGCTTCCAGCGCTCGAGCTGCTCTGATTGAAGCCGCTGTCCAGGCTTTGGCAGGCATCTGCGGCTTTCTGGTACTGGGGCGAGTCCTGCTCCAGGACGCCGGTCGCGTTGCTGATCTGAATCACCCCGTGACCGTTAGGGTCAGGGAAGTCGGGCTCGCCGTGGGCCCGCATGCACGCGACGTACTTGAGCGCTTTGGCGTTGGCCGCCGCCTGGTCGCCCGGTGTCTGCTCGCCGAGGTTGGGCAGGTCGTTCTTGCAGGCCCGCTGAGCGCTCTGGAACTCGGGCGAGTTCGGCTCGTCAGCGCTATCCCCGCTGCCGTTGAACGTGAAGCTGGGCAGGCCGTTGGAGCCGATGGTCGGGTCGGGAAAGTCGGTGAGCCCGTGAAAGCGCATACACCCCGCGTACTTCAGCGCGTCCGCCTCCGCACGCTGTGACGCGCTGGAGCTCGAACAGCCGGCGGCCGAACAGCCAGAGCTCGCCGACGTGCCGAGGTCGCTGCTATGCGACGCCGAGGTGTTGATGTGCGCGACACCGCCGCCGGAGCTGCCGCCACAGCCCGCAATCAACCCCGCTGCCAGCAGTGCGGCAGCGACCGGCCAGCAGGTCCGCCGACGCAGGCGCCGACTGGTCCGCCGGGGTCTTGCGGGCACCGGTCGCGACGGGTCGGTCGCACCAATGCGGTTGATGGACTTCATGCTGATCGGCCCTCCTTCAGCTTTCGACTTTCGCTTCGGAAGGCGGTTGTACGAAAGGGCCGGTTGCAGGACCGTTCCAGAAAATGTCACCTGGCTGCAACCCTTCCACGCCTAAGCTTCGGTGCGGGTGCCGAGCCCCGAAACTGCGATGCGAGTCCTGGTTGTTGACGATCACGAGGTTCTGGCCGAGACGGTCGCGACGGGGCTGCGGCGCGAGGGGATCGCCGTCGACATCGCCTACGACGGTCGCGACGCGCTCGCCCACGCCAGGCTCACGCCCTATGAGGTGATCGTGCTGGACCGTGACCTCCCCGAGATGCATGGCGACGAGGTCTGCCGAGCGCTCGTCGCCGACAGCTTTCAGGGCAGGGTGCTGATGCTGACCGCCGCGGGCACGGTCAAGGACCGCATCGAAGGTCTCGGTCTCGGTGCCGATGACTATCTCCCCAAGCCGTTTGACTTCGGCGAGCTCGTCGCCCGCGTCCGGGCGCTCGCCCGCCGCGGCGGCGCATCGGTACCGCCGACTCTTGAGCACGGCGATCTGAGCGTTGATCCCGCGCGGCGGGTCGCGATCCGCGCCGGACGGAGACTGGCGCTGCGCCCGAAAGAGTTCGGGGTGCTCGAATGCCTGCTCACCGCCCGCGGCAGAGTCGTGTCCGCCGAGGAGCTATTACAGCGCGTGTGGGACGAGCAGGCCGACCCGTTCACCAGCTCTGTAAAGACGACGATCTCACGGCTGCGCGCCGAGCTCGGCGACCCAGCCGTGATCGAGACGGTCCGCGCGGGCGGCTACCGAATCTGATGCGCTCCCTCTCACGACCATCGCCCCCGGGATCATGGCTGCGACTCCCCGCGCGGACCGCGCGACTAAGGCTCACCTTGCTGTATGGCGCCCTGTTCCTCGCCACAGGAGCCGGCCTGCTGGCGCTCATCTACCTGGGCGTCAACCACACTTCCAGCGGCACCAGCAGGTCTAGCGGCAGCCTAGGCTCCAGCGGCTCAGCTCAGCAGTCGGCGACCGCAACGCAGACGCACAGCCAACCCGGCAGTCAGGTCTTCCTGCAGCGCCACTCTCAGCCCCCCTCTGACCTGCATCACCTGTTGGTCTGGTCGGCGATCGCGCTGGTGGTCATGACCCTCGTCTCGATCCCGCTGGGCTATTACATCGCAGGCCGGGTTCTCAAACCGCTGCGAGCGATCACCAGCACCGCCCGGGCGATCTCCGCCCGCAACCTCCAAGAGCGCCTCGCTCTCACCGGCCCGGACGATGAGTTCAAGATGCTCGGAGACACACTCGACGGTCTGCTCGCGCGCCTGCAGACCGCGTTCGACGCCCAACGGCACTTCGTCGCCAACGCCTCACATGAGCTGCGCACCCCGATGACCGTTGAGCGGTCGCTGCTTCAGGTCGCGCTCGCTGACCCCAACCCGACCGTCGACTCACTGCTCGCCACCTGCGAGCAAGCGCTCGTCGCCAGCGATCAACAACAACACCTGATCGAAGGACTCCTGACGCTCGCCAGCAGCGAAAGCGGACTCGACCACCAAGAACCCATCGACCTCGCCCAACTCGTTGCCCAAGCGCTGCTCAGTCCCTTGAGCGACATCGACCGCTTGCACCTTGACCTCACGACGACGCTTCAACCCGCGTCCACCGAGGGGGACCCGCGGCTGATCGAGCGGCTGATCGCGAACCTGATCGAGAACGCCATCCGCCACAACACCTTGCAAGGGCACGTCCAGATCACCACCGGAACCCGCGACCAACACGCCTTCCTGACCGTCACAAACAGTGGCCCTGTGATCTCTCCCTCCGAGGTGCAACGCCTCTTCCAGCCGTTCCAACGGCTGAACGGCGCCCGCACCCGACACAACAACGGATACGGCCTCGGGCTCTCCATCGTCCAAGCAATCGCCACCGCGCACCACGCCACCATCACCACCCACGCCCAACCAGACGGCGGTCTCGCGATCGAAGTCAGCTTCCCGCGATCAGACAGGCCACGCGACCGCGTTGGGCGGCAAATACCTGCGCCAGCATAAACGCAGGGCTCGCGGCGGGCGATCCAAGAGACCCCCGATTCGCCAAATTCGAGACCGAACGGCGCCAATTGGAAACCACGGCGCAGGCTACGACTCACTTGAAGCTGGCCTGAACGGCAACAGCCGTTGTTCAGCGCACTAGCTGGCCGGCGAGCAAATCAACCGCCCGCCAACCTCCAGGCTCGCGGTTCAGGACGACTGCCCAGTTCCGCGGTCGCACCGTTTGGCGCAACTCGAGCACCGCCGTGCCGCCGTCCCGCAGCACCCGGTGAACGACAACCGAGAAGCTTGTGATCTGTTTGAAGTAGTTCATGCAGCTTCCGTGCAGCGCCTTCCCGTAGGCCTGAGCGAGCTCGGGCGCAAACAGCTCGGTGCAGACTCGGGACGGATTGTCGATCGCCGCGGCCTCGTACGCATCCAGCCAGGCTCGCGGCGTCGCTGGCAGTTGCGAGCGCGCCGGGCTGGGCGAAAGCCACCAGATCGCCGTGAGACAGCCCACGGTCATCGTCACCCCGATCAAGCTCGACCACAGGGCCCGGCGCCGCCGCGCCTCGGTGCTGCTCTGTCGGTCGAGAACGGGTGCGGTCTGGCGAGCCGGGGCGTCGGCGGTCTCACGAGCTTTGGTGGGAAGCCATCTCCCCCAGCGCGCATCGTGCTCCCCGCGGATCCGCGCGATCATCGCTTTCGATGCTTGGCCCGGTGGCGCTTGTGCTTATGGTGCCGGCGGTGAGCTGCCGGGGGACGCGGGTGTCCGCCGACCAGAACGGACCGGCGTCCGGACGCGGCCGGCGCGTAGGGATAGTCGCCCATCGGCAAAGTTGCGATCTGGAACCAGTAGCGCTTGAAGATCCCCGCATACCCGGCCCCAAACGCATAGGTGGTGGTGAAGCGACCCCTGCCGGTCACATGCTCCTGCACACCGTAGGTCTGATAGCTACTCCCCTGCCCGATCCGCAGCCGCACCAGCGCTCCTCCGGGCGGCAGGTACCCGCCGAGCAGCTGGCCGGTGATCCGCACGGTCCCGCCCCAGGCCACGCGTCGCGTGACGCTCAGCAGCTTCACCTTGGCGTGGACGATCACGCGAACCTGCCCGGAGGAACCGCCCTCCGTCGTCGGGTCGCCGCCGTAGACCGCCTCGACGATCCGCGACGGTCCGGGCGGCAGCGTAGCGGTCCACGTCCCGTTCGCGGCAGTTGTCACGACAGCCGCCTGGGTGAACTGCCCGCCGCCGTTGTCTGGCGCCGTCAGGACACTCACCGCGTGACCTCCGATCGCGATCCCCGCGGAGGTGCCGAGATAGCCGTTGACGGTCGTTCCGCGCCCGAAGGCAACGGCTCGCGACGTCCTGGCGATGATACGCGGAGGGACCACCACGCGCACCACCTTGATTCGCTTGACCTTGACCAAGTGGCCGTGACGACGCACGCGCACGAACACGACGGTGCGCCGTCGTACGGTGCGCGGATGGCAGCGCATCACCCGCTCGACCCGTGTGTGTGCCCGCGTCTTGACCTTCACCCGCTTCCCGTGACGGCGAACGGTGATCCAGTGCCCGGGAACCTTCACGCGCGCGCGCGCTGCGTGGCACCGCAGCCCGACGAGCTTGTCGAATGCGATGCCGACCACGGTGGGTTGACCGATCTTCAGGGACCAGGTCGCCGTGGACGATTGACCATGTGCGCCCGAGGGATCGACGGCGTTGTCCTCGGCATAGCAGCTCACGGTGTGCGTGCCGATGCCGCTCACCGGCACCTGCGCGCTCCCGCCGGAGTAGCTCTGAGCGGGACCGCCATCCACGCTGCACACGATGCCCGCGATGCCCGACGGGCTGCCACCAGCCGTAGCCGTTACGTATTGCGTACCGGCAGTCGAGGCCGCATCGACGGGGTCCGAGAGCGAGATCGTCGGAGTGCTGTTATCGACATAGACCGTCTTGGTCAGACTCGCTGGCACGGACGCTGCATCCGATGCGCTGAGCGTCAACGCCAAACCGCCCTGGCCGTACCGGCTTGTGTCCACCGATTGGCTGATCGCCGGCGCCGCGCACTGATGCCACGTCGAGACGTTCTGCGCGGACGTCGTCGTATCGATCAGCTGCCCATTAAGCGTTGCCGACAGGGAACAGAGTCCAGATGGCGAGTCCCCTGAAGCTACGAGGGGCCATGTCCCCCTGATCCACCCTGTCGTCTGCCACAGTCCGCTCGGCGCACTGAAACCTGGGCCGCTCGTCTCACGGACGTAAAGCGAGAAGGCTTGCACTGCCAGCAGCGCGGGCTGTGTACAGGTGCCCCTGCCGCACACGAGCTGCATGCCGAAGTAGCTCGATGGAGACGAGAAGACCATCCCCAGGGTGCCCTGCGTCTGGTCGTTGGTCTGGGTCCCGCCGCCAGCCCAGTAGAAGCCGCCGCCGTAGTCGGCGCCATCGTTCACTCCGGTCGAGACGAGCTGAAGCGCCGTTGCGCCGACGAGCTCAAGCCCGGCGGGAGTCCCGGTCTGCCAGCGGCCCGTCTGGCCTCTGGTCGTCGTTCCGCTGTTGTACAAGCCGAACCCGCCACCGTTGTAGGAGGGCGCGGGGCATTGGCCGGTCGTGGCGATCCCTGGCACTGAGCTCGCCGCAAATACGTTGTTGGCATATGAGCCGCAGACCTCAACAGTCTCATCCGCGAGCGCGTACGAGCAGCAGACAAGCAGAGCCAGCACTGTTGTTGGCAGCGCGAGAACGCGAACTCGCCGGGGTTTTGTGATCCAGCGGCGCATCGTCAGCAAACGGTCAGGGGCAGACGACCATGACGTTGACGCTCTCAGGGACGTTGCTGCCGCTCGAGTCAAATGTCTCGACGAGCAGCGATGAGTTAGCTCCGTGACCGTCTGGTCCGAACGTCTCCGCGGTCTCCTGTCCGAGCACCGTAGGGACATTCGCCGGATTGGCGAAAACGACACAGTTCTGCGGAAGGGACCGGTGCCAGGACACCCGGAACAACCCTCGCGTGGGGTCCGTCATCGAAACAGACGCGCTGGGGCGTGATGAGGTCACGTGTCCAGCAGCGTTGATCTGCGCCCAGTCCGCGATATGTCCGGCGATCGACTTCGGATCCAGGCTTGCTGCGGTAACGGCGCCCTTCGCGATCTTTCGGCTCGTGACCGCTCCGTTGCGCAGCTGCTTCGTGCCGACGCTGCCGACGGGAAGGCTGAGCGCGGCGTATGACGTGCCGCCCAGCGCGACGAACAATGCGAGCAGGGCGATGGCGTTGTGGCGGATGAAAGTCAGGGTCTTAAGCACTGAACGTATGTCTCCTTATTGGGTGCCAGACGCGCCTCTGCCTGGACCCAGGCTGCCGCCCAGACCGAAGACAGGTTGGCTTTGGTGCGACGTATTGCTGCTGGTCACGGGAGCAGCCGTGCTGGTCGCGGGCTGAGAGCTTGACGCAGCCGTCGAGCTCGAGCTGCTGTACGACGGGCTGGAAGTCGCGGGCGACGTCGAGGCGGCGGCCGCCCCGCTCGCATGGGTAACCGAGTGGTGCCGAGTCGAGCGCTTCCGGGCGGGCGGGAACCGACTATGGTGCCGGACCGGCGCCTTGATGCGGCGGGTGAGCTCCCGACCCTCATTGGCGATCGCGTTGGCTGCCGCGGCAAGCAACTTGGACGGCGCCAGCGTGAACGCAGTCGTAGCGGCAAGCCTGCCTGACCGACTGGGAGTCCGCGGCGGGACGGACTTGCCGTCCAACTGAGACAGCGTCACAGCCATTGCGGTAGTCGTAAACATCGCGGCCACGGCCACCCAAAGCGCGACCCGTTTGCGCCGGCCCCGGGGGTTCGACTCGCCACGGGCTTGACTTCGAACCGTTCGCTTGCGTGTCGGTCGCGCCTGACGCCGCGAGCGGGGCTGCAGCTCGGCCGAGCCGCGCGGTGCGCTCGGGCGAGCGGCCACCTGACCGCGCTGGTGGTGCTCTTCAAGCTCCCGCAGGATCTCGTCGCTCTGAACGTCCTCGACGGCTGGCATATCCGCCCCCTCATCGGCTTGCGAGCCCGCGGGCGGACCGTCCGGATCGGAGACCGATGGTTCTGGAGCGAGCGTCCCGAGGATCTCGTCCGGAGAGCGGAAGTCGACGTCGTCGAGGTCGAAAGTCCCGAGCATGCTCAACGCCGCATTGCGATCGGGAGGGGGCGTCTCTTGATTCGGCGCCGCCGGTGCCTTTGGGAGACTCCTTCTTCGCTTTGGTCGATCCGGATCGAGCGCGTGGACGCTCGCCAGTGGCCCATTGTGCTTTTCCCCGCCAGAACCGGACATTTTCCCCATCATCACTCTACCATTGAGCTAATTCGCCGCGTAGCGCTGATCCTGCTAACCTTAGCGCTAATGATGTCGAGCTTCCACCGCAAGCATTTCGACTAGTGTCTACGGCCTCTGACGAGTGGTTCACGCTGCCGCAGATCGCGGAGATGCTCGCCGTCAACCCGTCGACAGTGCGCCACTGGGTCAACACCGGCCGACTCTCCGCTGAGAAGCGCGGCCGCCGCTGGCTCGTCGAGCGCGCCGACCTGGAGACGATCATGGCGGAGCGCCGCCGACGCGCCGGACGCTCGGCACTCATCGAGCCGACGGCAGAGTCCGGCGAGCAGCGCAAGGGCCTGAGCATGGCTGACTCCATCGACCTAAGTAACGACACATGAGCGACGAGTTCGGATCGCCGCAGGAAGCAGCGATGCATGTTCGACGTGCCGACTCGCGCTGGCAGGCCGCGGTCCACGGCTTCGACCCCTACCCGGACCGGCTTCGCCGCCTCGCCGACGCCGCCGAGGCAGAGCGCAAAGCGCTCCTGTTCGCCGACCTGTGCAACGTCAAATGGAAGCCTCAGCCTGGCGCGCGCGGACTGCGGCTCGCGGCCGAACTCGACCCGGGCAACCGGCTCGGCCCCGAGAAGCTGTGGGCCAAGTTCGATAAGGCCCTCGACCAGCTTGGGGTCGCGCTCGAGGGCGACGGCTTCGCGCAGCTCGCCGGGGTGTTCGGTTCGCTATCCGCCGCGGCGATCGAGATCGCCGACGCGCTTGAGCAGCCGGACGAGATCAGCCAGACCGGCTGACCCTCCTGTCCACCCCGTTCTCCGGCTACTGCCACGTGTGCGCCTGCTGCACGTGACGTCGTCAGGGCGGCTCTCGTCACCGCCCGCCGAGCCGGAGGCATACGACAATGCCGGTCTTCGAGCGGTTGCTCGCGGGCGACTGGTTTGGGAGGATCGACCGATCGACGGCTTGGATTCGGTAACGGTGGATGATCGCGGCGCGATAGCGGCGCTCGTGAGCGATCTGCACTGGCAGATCGATCAGATGCGCCCGCGCGGTATCAAGGACGCCGCGGGAAACCCGTACAACCCGTCGTACTACAAGAGAGGTTTGGAGGCGGCGATCGACCGTGGCGGCGTAGCGGTTGCGGACTACCTCAGGCGCTACCTGTCGAAGCCCCCGAGCGACGGCTACCGGAAACTCGAGGATGCGAACTCACTTGACCTCGCCTGCGAGGCGCTCATCGCAGACGCGGGCAAGCCCTACGCGCACTTGTTCACTGATGCAGAACGGTCCGCAGCGCGAGCGCGTCTCGCACATCACCTTGACGCGATCGAGCGCCGCAAAGCCGCACGAGAGCGGCGGATCACAGCCCGTCGCTTGGAGCTCCCTGCACAGATCGGGGAGTTACGCCGGCTGTCTGCCGGAGCCACGGACGATGAGGAGGCGGTCGCGATCAACTCGGCGATCCTCGCGCTGGACGCGAGAGACGTCGTCGCGCTCATCCGTCTCGGAAGGGCATGCGCGGCGATTGGGAAGGTCCGCGAGGCAAAACAGACGTTTTTGCAGGTGCTGGAAATCGATCCCACCAACTCGATCGCCGACCGGCGGCTGCGCGACCTCGATCGCGAACATCCGTAGGGATCTCGCCCAGGTTCGCACCTACCATTCCGTCATGCCGCAGCTTTACACGCACGGCAGCCGTTACCAGCTCGGAGGCTGGATCGCCAATCACCCAGCCGAGCTTCAGGAGCATGTCTTCGAGGCGAGTCCGAGCCTGGCAAGCTTCGCGACTGGAGATCTCCAATGGATCGCGCCGACGGGGCCAACGGACCCTCGGGAGCTGCGCGACCAATTCTGGGAGGAGATCGGCCTCGCGCGACCCACGCCGCAATCGGCGGACTGGTGGCCGGAGCGCGGGCCCGTGTGGGACGCCGTCGCACGCGTTCCCGGCCCAAACGGCCAGGCCGGCGGGGTTGTGGTAGAGGCGAAGGGCCGGCTCAACGAAGTATCGGCCGGGGGGTGCAAAGCCGAGGGACCCAGCCTGGAAAAGATCCGAAACGCGCTACTCGATGTGCAAGCGAGCCTCGGCATCGCCCCAAACCTCGGCTGGTTGCGAGCCTACTACCAGATGGCGAACCGTCTGGCTTTCCTCTGGTTCGCTCGCCTGAGAGGCGACGAGCAGCCGCTTTGGCTTGTCTGGGTCTACTTCCTCGGCGAGCACTACCCGACCGCCACCGGCGTGAGCGTCGGCCCGGAGGACCCGGAGGCGTGGGCGCCAGTCATCGCCGAGGCGCACAGCGAGCTTGGGCTGCCGGAGACACACGAACTGTCCGTCTTCGAGGCGACGGTGTTTGTGCCAGCGCTCGAGCCGCCTGAGGGCTCGCCGGCGTAAGAGCGCGCTATCGCTCCTGCTCGTGGCGAATCTCGGGATTGCGTGTGCCGACGCGGTCACGTCCGGCTTTCGTGATTCCGCGGGTATCGGGCGCTCGACTGCCGGGCGCCGCGACGATGCAAACGTGGCGGAACAGTCGCCGGCGGCGGCGACCCCGGGCGATCCAGACGTCGCCAATGCGATGACCGCCGACGCACAGCCCCGAGGACCGAAGCGATCGTCGGCTCAGCGGCCGAGTTGGAGGGCATCGTCAAGGCGGCGCATGAGGAGGCTCGCGAAGGCGAGCGTCTCGAGGGCTTCCTCGGCGTCGAGCGCCTTGAACAGCTCGTGGGCGTCGGGGTTGCGGATGCCTCTGACCGCGCCCATGAACAGGAACCGGTAGCCAGCCTGGATGTTCCTGCCGGTCTCTGTCGAGAGGTCTGCGAGCACGATCGGTGGATCGGAGTCTTTGAAGGCTTCGCCCATCAGGGTGCTGCCGTCCAGATCGAGGCCGGTCATAGCCTTGACGCGGTTGTTGATCGCCTTGAATGCCTCGAAGATCGCGACCTCCGCGTGGCCGCTCTCGAGGTAGCGGTCGGCGACCCCCCGTACATCAGCATGGAGCGCGGCGATTCGAGCGTCCTGCCCGAGCGGCGTGAGCGCGCCGACCACGTCGGCTGTCCGCTCGCCGATTACCAGGCGCCCGTCAGTGACGTGCCAGCCCTGGGCTGCGAGCAGTGCCACGATCCGCTTGCGGACCTCCGAGCGCGGCGGTGTGTGGTAGCGCCCCTCGAGCCACCCGCCGATGAACTGCCGTAGCGCGCGCCTTGCGGCCGAACCGCCATCGTGCAGCGCCTCGAAGATCCCGAGCACGTACTCCCACTTGCTGCCCGTGAGCTCGGCCGAAATGAACTCCTCGGGGATCCCCGACGCGTGCAGGTAGCGCGGCAGCTGTGATCCGCTGTAGGTATCGCCGATCGTGCGTGCGATCTCCTCGAGCGTCATCCCGGTGATCGGCCGGTCGTCGTCCTCGCCGGGATCGGGCAGCGGCCGCAGGATCACGCGGCCACGGGCACGATCACGGCCGGCGGTAGTCAAACTCAGATCACGGATCTCCTGCAGCCACTGGTGGGCGTTGACGGCCGGGTCGGTCTGCGATCGGTTTGGGTAGAGCTGGTCGATCCACTCGAGGTAGCCCGCGGCGCGGGCGAGCAGCAGCTCGCGCGCGAACGTTCTCGTATCGCGGTCCCAGTCGATCGCCTGGCCTGCGCTCGCCGCTTGGATCAGGTTGTAGCCGCTCGAGAGCTGCCCGATCTGCCCGCTCTCCTCGAACTCGTCGATCAGGCGAAGGAGCTGAAGGTCATCCCACCGCATACGCACAGCTTCTCAGGACGCACCGATACGCCCCGGCGGGCGGCGAGCCATCTGGCTCTGGCACATGAGTCGCGACATGACGCTCTGGCCTGGCGGCAAACGCTAGCCCGCGAGGGAAGAGGCATCGTCAGCGTCATTCACGGGCCAGCGGACGGGCAACTCGAACAGCTCGGCCGCGCTCTTTGCCGCCGGACGCTCGACGAAACGACCGCTGGAATCGATCTCCCAGGAGCGCCACGGCAACGAGCTCGGATCGATGGGATGGGCGGCGGCCGGGTTTAACCACAGGCGCGGTTCTACGGCCGCCACGGCATGGGGGGTGAGATTCGGCGCGGTCAGCACGGCTGAGACGCGGGTGTAGCGCGCTCCCCCGCCATCGTGCCAAAGCCCGCCCGGTTGGAAGTCGCCGTCGGCGCGGCCGGTGCTGATTCCGCGCCAGTAGTCAATCTGGCCGAAAAGGGCTTGGGCGATGTCGTGCTCGTCGATGAAGTCGCCGGCGCACAGGACCGCGATCACGAACGGCCGACCGCCGAGCTCATACCGGTGGCCCGCCTTTCTGAGTAGCGCGTCGGTCAGCGGTGTGATGTCGTCGATCTTCGGTAGAAGATCCTCGCCGTCGGCATCAGGGTCGAACCCCTCGACGCGGCTGCCGATCACCCCCATCTCGGGATCACCCCTCAGCTCGACCAGCTTCCCGGTCGCCTCGATCACAACCAGCCACCCGTCCTTGTCGATGATGAACTCTGGCGCCGCCTGCCCTGCGTCAGCGTCTCGGCGCACCGCATCAGGATCGAGCGTGTCCAGCCAGCGATCGACTGGATCGGCGACCAGCTTGCGACCCGGCGTCGCGTCGCCGACCCGTCGCAGCTCTGTGTGCAGGAGGAAGTTCCGGTTGTGGACTCGCTCGATCGCCGCGTACAGCTGGTCGGCGCGAGCCCTGTGGTTCCGGCGCACAGCGCCATCGCCCAGTGCGACCGTCGCCTCGAAGAAAACCCCGTCGGCTTCACCGCCGATAAGCAGGTCAGGGCGACGCCCACCGTGATCGCGACCGACATCGAGATCGACGTCGCGGTCAAGCCGGCTCGCCGCCTCGTACAGATACATCTCCCAGAACGCTCCGAGATGATCGCCCGATGCTGGCGCTCTGAAACGTTGGCGAATCTCTGACCGAGCGTGTGCTGGCAGTCGTCGATACCACCCGTCCATCAGCCGCCGAACCTCATCCGCGACCGCGCCGCACGCCTGGTCAAGCCGCTGGTAGTCCGTCAGCGCCCACCGCTCGCGCCTGCTGCCCGGGGAGCGCTCGGCGGAGAACAGCGAATCGTCAATGAGCGGCTCTGGCATCTTCCTCGAAGCGTACGTCCCTCCCCACCCACGCGGGCGTACTCGCCTCACAGCTGCTCAAGCTCAGGGCCGCGCGATGCCGCGCTCGAGTCGAACGCGGATGCGACCACGGGCTTGGGACTACGCGTCGCCGGCGGTGTCCGACGCGGCCGATTTGGCCCGCCAGCGTTCGATCGCGTCGGCGGAGAGCTCGCCCCTGCCGCGGGTCTGATGCTTGCGCCCGTCGAGGATGTCTTGTGAGAGGTCCTCCAGCTCCTTGGCCTGGCCGCCCGACCATCCGTTGTTGGCGGCCCACATCCGGATCTCGCTCGGAACGTACGCCTCGCCGTTGGCAAGCAGCGTCTTGAAGGTGTTGATTGCGGTTGCCCGATCGAGCGGGTGAAGCTTTGAGCGGTCACGATCGGCGCCGGTGGTCAACTCGCCGAGCGCGACCTCGACGACAGGGTTAGAGGTATGCGCTGGCGGTCGTGAGGATGTGGTGTTGGCGAGATCCTTCTCGGGATGGTGATCCGCGATCCACTCCGTGATCAGCCTCTCTTCCCATTCCACGACACACAGATGCTCGGGTCCGAGCTGCTCGATCGCGCGGAGCTGCCCGTCGTCGGGCCAGATCGCAAGAATCGGCTGCTCGTAGGCGGCGGGCAAGCTGCGATCGGTAAGCAACTCTACGGTGATCGCCCCCATCCGGATCTCCTTGTCGGACCGGAGGGCTCTGGCCTGCGCGTCGCCGATCACTGGCGCGATCGCGTCGAGCTTGTCGAGGTCGGGCAGGTAGAGGCCTCCCTTGCCGTAGAGGAGTAGCGCTGCCTTCATCTCGAGCCATCGGAGGCCGCGCGCAACCTCGGCCTTATCTGAGCCAGTTCGTTTGATGAGGTATCGGCGGATGTCGGACATCAGCGCGACAGTAGCGGCTGGTCGGCGTCCGGATAGACGGCGGCGAGAATGTGGCGTCGGGCGCTCGGCGACAATGAGCGACCGTTGCTCTCGCACGAAGCCGAACATGTGCGACGTCGTCGTGACGTCGCGGCCGCGCGGTACAAGCCCGAGGTGGTCGAGCTGCTACTTGTCGCCGAGGCGCCACCCGCCGCGCTTGACCGCTACTTCTATTTCGAGGATGTGCCCGACCAGGACAGTCTGTTTCGTCACATAGTCCGCGCCGTCCTGGCGATCGAGCCGTCGCGCTCACAAAAGCCCGCCCAGCTCCAGCGCTTGGCAGATCGCGGGGTGTTCCTGATCGACCTCAAGCCCGACCCGAAGTTGCCAGGCGAGACGCTCGAGGCCTATGTGGCAAAGCTTGTTGGCAGGGCCGTCGAGCTTCAGCCGCGCCACGTGATCACGATCAAGGCCAACGTGTGCGAGCTCTCCCAGCAGCCGTTGCGCGCCGCCGGCCTGCACGTCATCGACGAGCGCGTCCAGTTCCCTGGTAGCGGACAACAGCGGCGGTTCCTCGAGCGCATGGCGGCAGCGCTGACGTCGATCGGTTGGCGCCCGTAATCGCCCGCGCCGGGGGGTACGGTTGCGGTTATGCCGGGCACCAGCCCTCACTCGCCGTCGCCGATTCCAGTGCACGTCGGGCTGGCGGCACCGAAAGAGCCCGGCGAACAGCAGTCTGCGCCACCACATGGATCGTCGATAATCGGCCGCAACCGTCGCGTGTCGCCGCTCGAGGATCCGGCGTTCGGGTGGGCTGAGCACGATCTCGAAGCGCGGTGGCTTGGGATGGAGAGCAGCGATTGCGTGGCGGCGCTTGATCCGAGCATCTACCACGGCCGTGGGGCCGACGAGCTGAAGCGGTTCCTTGCCGGTGCACAATCCCGCGGCGAGCTTGCACTGCTGATCACGACGATGGGCAACGTGAACGATCACAGTTCCCGCCCGCTCACGGCAACCGCGGACGCGAGCATCTCGCTGCCGGACCTGGAGACCTACATCAGTGGCGCCCGGGTTCCCGCTGGAGCGACGATCTCGCTCGCTGACGGGCTAGACGCCACGGACCGGGACCTGGCGCTGCGCCTGCGAAACGGGCGAGCGTCAGACGGTCCGTGGTGGAGCTTGACCCTCAGCGGCAGCGAATCCTGGCCAGGCTCCGGGGGACCGCCCACCCGCTATGAGCCAAGCGGGGAGCTTCAACCGATCCTGATCGATGGCCTCGGCCAGCCCGTGCTCGCAGCCTTTACGCCCCCCGACGGTAGCCAGCGCTGGTACGTCGTGCCCGACGTCTGCAACTGGCACAGCGTCCTTGACTGGCTCGTGCAGCGCGCACTGCCACAGCACGTGCCGGGCGCTCTACGGCGCTCACGCTCACCACTCGCGCTCGACCCGCAGCTACAGACCCCAGCTGAGATCGCCGCCAGACGGGCGCTGGAGGACCTGAACGCAACCTTCGCAGAGGCACAACGCGAGCTTGAGAACCAGCTCGAGCAAGCTACCGCCAAGGCGGAGCCGATCCGCAGTGGGCTGCTGTACGGGACGGGGACAGACCTCGAGAATGCCGTTGCGGCAGTCCTGGAAGCGGCTGGGCTGAACGTCGTGAAGGTCGACGAGCTGCTCGGCGACACCACCTCGGCCGATCTGCTCGTGTCGCTGGCTGGCAACCGGCGGCTGATCGAGGTGAAGTCCGCTAGCGGAAGCGCCTCAGAGACGCTTGTGCGCCAGCTGGAGACACATCTGCAAACGTGGCCTCAGCTTCGTCCCAAAGACCCCGTCGATGGGGGCGTCCTCGTTGTCAACGACCAGTACCGACTGCTCCCCGACGAGCGCAGCACATCGGTGTACACCCGCCCGGAGTTCCTCGCCGCGCTCACCACGCCCGTGCTCTCGACCCGCGAACTGTTCGACTGGTGGCGTGCATCCGACTGGGCAGCCATGTGCGCGGCAGTGCTCGGTGACGCGCCCACGGCTGAACACGAGAGCGAGCGAGCCGACCCCCCGCCTCAGACTCCACCCAGCGCAGCCGCCCCGGAGCACGGCGGACCGCGAAGGCGCGGCGGACTGTTCGGTCGGCGCGAGCGGTCCGACGCCGAGTAAGAGCAACGAGCAGCTGGACGCGGCTGATGCTGGCTCGCGCGGCCGATCCGGCTCAGGACCGTCGTGCCGGCGGGTAGTTCATCAGCACGGGCAGCAGGACGCGGTTCGCTACGACTGGGCTTGGCCACTCGATCAGCGCAGTGCGCAGCGGCCAGAACTGGCGGAAAGGCTGAACGTCGCCGTCGAGCGTCTCGGCAGGCTCCGGACGCTCGAACCCCTTGACCGAGAAACCGATACCTGCGAACGCGAGGACGGCGCCGTACGCGGTCGCCCGACCGTCATCGACTGAGACGAATCGACTGGTAGCGATCGTTGGCTCACCTCGCCACGAGAAGAACCCGACCCAGACGCCCTCCGGCACCTCTGCGTTTTCCCGAACCGCTCGGCGATGGACGATCGGCACGGCTCCCGCCAGCCCATCGGTCGCGCCGATTAGTGCGATCGCGGTCTTGGTAGCCCACAGCGCCAGCAGTTGCTGGCTCTGACGACCAAGGACGAGCTGGAAGCCCCTTGCCATCGGCACGAGCAGTGGAATCACGGCGTCCTCGAGGTGCTTGAAATGGGTGTTGCAGCCGGTGCAGAAGATCCGCTTCCGGTGGCTCGCGAAGGAGATCGGCCGCTTCTGGGGGAGGACGCGCCCACCGCTGCTGGTCTGTGTGAGGAAGGTCTTGATGCCGAGCCGTTTGGAGATCCAGCCCGGAATGACGTGCTCCTTGCTGTCTGCCGGCTCGCCGCAGAATATGCACAAACCTCCCGGCTGCCTCGGCGCGCGCGGCATCACCGCCCACGTGAGTTCATTTCGCGAACGCGTAAGAGGCACCCAGCAGTTAGGGCACTGCACGTTCTGCGGATACCGTGCATCCCGGGGCGCCGGCAAGTCGAGCGCGATCAGCTTGTTGCAATCCGGGCAGGGAAACTCCTCGTGGGTTCCGGTGACGAGTAGTCGGGGATCGACCGACAGCGTCAGGTACCGAAGACGCGTCTCGCGCTCACACTTGTCGATCGGGTCTGAGTCCTGCGGAAGGTTTGCCTCTTCCTCCGGATCCTCGTGTTCCACCACAACAGCCCAGTGCGTCGGCAGAGACCCACCCGCGAGAGACGGCAGATCATCGAGCTCGATCTGGTGCGCGTCGATCGCACGGAAACCGGCGACACCCCCCGTCGCCTGCCTCATCGCCTCCTCACGCGTCTCAGCGACCGCTGTCACGCCCCTAGGCACGCTCACCGCTCTTTTCTGCTGACCATGAGCCCAAGCATCAATCCAAGGGTACGTGGAGTGTCGTAGTACCAGGCGCGCCGCGTTGACTGATCCGGAACCCACAACGGCACCGGACCCTGAGGACACCACACTCCGAAAAGCCCCTGCAAATAGTCCAGTGACGCGGGCGAGATCGTCGGAGCGCCTGTGGCGAACGGCGCTCCGGAACTCGTCCTCATCGATGTGAAGGGTGACCGATGCTCTGCTCTCGCCGACCGCAGGCGAAAGAGCCGGTTCGTCGGGCGACATCCGCACTAGACCCCAGCTGTTCAAGCTGCGGCGGCCGACCGACGGATCGTCGTGGAGCATTTGTTCTCTTAGACCGAAGACCATCTATCGAACTGCGTGGTCTTCAGACGGGAGATGCGACTATCGCGCAATGCTAGAGCCCGAACAGGAAGCACTACTTGCGGAGATGGTGGAAGCTGCTCGGTCCGTCCCCCGTCATGAGCAGAAGTTCTTCGTCGCCGAGTACGACGGTGGCGAGGTACTCGTCGGCGCGGGCCTGCAGCGGGAGATTCTCGGCAGAGATATCCGATCCCTCGTCCGGGCTGGGCTCGTCGAGGAAACCGTTCGCGACATGTTGATCGGCAGTTGTGATCTCCACATCACGTCGGACGGATACGCCCACCACGCTGCGATGCGTCAGCGGGAGGGTGAGCCAGCGGACAGAATTGAGGGTGAGGTCCGGCGTCTCCTCGATGCCGAAAGGTTTCGTGGCGCCTATCCGGAGGCGTACCGCCTTTGGGCCGAAGCCGAGGCGCTGCTTTGGGACGACGCGTCGGAGCGCAACCTTTCGACAATCGGGCTGAAACTGCGTGAGGCCATGCAGGAATTCGCAGCGGCGCTCATCGCAAGCTACGGCCCAGAAGACGCCGACCCAAGGCCGCAAGCCACGAAGAACCGCATCCGAGCAGTCATCGATCAGCACAGGTCGTTGCTCGGTCAGCGGCGATCGTATTTGCTCGCGGCACTCGTCGACTACTGGTCATGCGCGGTGGACCTGGTGCAGCGACAAGCTCACAGCGGCGAACCGGGTACCGAGACCGCGACTTGGGAGGACGCGCGGAGTGCGGTCTTGCATACGGGGGTGCTCATGTCGGAGATCGCGAGCGCTTTACCGGAGTAGCAGCCCGTGCCTTCCTGGTCGATCCGGGACATACCGGCTGTGTTAGGGCGTGCGGCACCAACAACACGAGCCGGTCGCTGGCAACGGACAGGATCTCTTGAGACGCGAGCCGCCAGCCAGCCGCCGGCGAGCTCGACGACACTCGCGCCTGAGGTCGAACCTCAGGCTGTAGAGCGAATGCCGGTCGCGACCGGTGCAGCGGCGTCGCGTTCAGACACTTGGCGTGGCTGATGAGTCAGGCTCAACGTCCTCGGAGTCGACGTACTGATGATCGACGTCGCCGGCGATGAACTCCGCTGAGGCCTCGGATTCGTAGCCGAGGCTCTGAGCCCAGAGCTCGGTGCCGAAGTAATGCAAAGAGACGAGAAGGCCTGTTTGCCGACGGTCCGAGATGACCTGCACGACAAGCGCGTGGTTCGGAAACGTCGAGTTGCCGAAGCCATGTTTGAGTGGAACTGACGCTCGGCTGAGGACGGCGTCACGCACGTGGTCGTAGTGAGACTGGGAGGTCTCGTTGGGTCCCTTCGCCAGCCACAGAATGCCAAGGCCGACCTTCATGAGCGCGCGAGCCGTCACCTTCCGCTGAGCGGGACCGATGTTGGTCCACTTGACCTGCGCCGTGAGGAGGTCATCGTCGGTCGCTGCATGGCGCGGATGGTTGGTTGCGACTCGGAGATCACCGTGAGCCGTACGGTGCATCGTCAGGTTGGACGCCTTCACCGCCGGCGGCTGGCCCTTGCGGCCAGGGATATTGGTGAGCGTTCGGGTCAGGGCGATGAACGGATGCGCTCCGAGACGTTCATCGAGTTCGGCGAGCGGTCCGTGGTTGCACTTGTGGCACACCACATCGGGCGGGATGACCCACCACCAGTTGCCGAGCGAGATTCCGAGGACGTGCTCTTCGCTGCCGGCCGGGCTCGAGATCCCGCAGTACAAACAGCGTCGCTCGGGCAGCGCGGCCCACTGACGATGCTCGGGCCCGTACATCGACCGAGGACGACTGCTGACGTCGGGGCTGACGTGTTGTCGGGCGGCCAGAGCGGTCGCGACCACGAATCGTTCATTCGAGTTATCAAGGACAGGCATCGGCGGCGCGATCGTCACTCTTCGAATTTACTCCGGCCGAGGGCCTGCCAGAACGTTTGGGTCAATGGCCGCGGCCGGGACGGCCCCGCTACCGCCGGCGCGCGACGATCGCTTTCGTCCGCTTTAGGTCGTCGCGTTAGGCGATCCCTTTGGCGACGAGGCGCTGGTAAGTAGATGACCGCCCTCGGTCGGAGTGCCCGATTTCGAGCGAAGAGCCGCCGTGTGAAGCGTGCGCTCGGTTGTCATTGCTACGAGCGTGGGCTTACGCGACAGACCATTGGGGCTCCGCGATCTCCGCATTCAACATGCGCACACGCCGGGCCACAATGCCACGGGCAATATGCGATGTAGCGGCTTGCGAGACGTAACAGAACTTGGGCGATACCTCATAGACCCAAGCGGTCGTGGTCCCTAGGGTCAAGGGCGTGTCCGGACCACGAAAAGAACTTCCCGTGCATTGGCAGCAGGACGGCGCGCAGACGTCCAGCTTGCCCCCCGCGGATCACGTGGATCAGGCGATCTTGAACCTGCTGCTGTTCGAGCCCGGCTTCGCAGTGTGGGGGGTCGAGGAGATCGTGCGCGAGATCGGCAGTCCCATAGCCGTGGACGAGTCACTGTGGCGCCTGCACCGTGTGGGCCTGATCCATCGTCTCGACGAAGGCTTCGTATTCGCATCGCGCGCGGCCGCCCGCGCCGCTGCGCTGCTTGACCCGGGGTCTGAGCAGGTGTCGTGGACCGGCGGCTCATGCAACTGATCGGCCCCGGGGCCGGCTGACGTATGGCGCCTACCGAGGCCTGGCATGCCGGGCGAACGATGCGGATCCTGGAGCTGCTGGCCTTCGGGAGTCTGTCGGCGCCACAGCTTGCGCAGGCCATGCATGCTCACCCGCGGACGGTGCGCCGCGTGCTCGCGCGACTGCTTGAGGATGAGTACGTTACGGTCACCGGCGACTGTCGGCGTCTGTACGCGCCGACGATGCGACTCGTTGCGCTCGCCGGGCAGATTGTCGATGGCTCGGCGTTGGCGGGTCGCGGACGGCCGTATGTGGCACTGGCAGCGCAGCGGACCGGCGCAGAGGCTCATCTCCTGGTTGCCAGCTATACCTCGGTGCTCTGTCTCGTTCACTGCGGCGGTCCCGACGAGGAGGTCCGTCCGCGCCTACGCGAGCTCGTGCCGGCACATTGCGTCGCCGGCGGCAAGATGCTGCTGGCGTGGCGAGAGCGCTGGAGGGAGAGCGTTCTCGCCCGCCCGCTTGAGCGCGTTACCAGCCGCACCGTCACTGACAGCCGGGTCTTACGCAACGAACTTGATGCGGTGCGGCGCGAGGGCTATGCCACCGAGGACGGCGAACTGCAGCCCAAAGTGCGCGCGGTAGCAGCAGCCGTACGCAGCAGCGGCGACATCGTGGCGGCGCTGTCGGTATCAGGGCGCCGCCTCGACCTTGCCGCGGCCACGCCGCGGGTGATCCACCTCGCCGACGAGCTGAGCGCCGACCTCACCGTGATCGAGCCAGGACCGAGTCGGTGATGGCGTCAGATCGCGCGGAACCGCCGGCGACGGGTTCGCGAAGCCTCATGATCCTTCGATCACCGTCGACTTCTGGCGCCGACGCGTCTCGGGCGACCTCGCGGCGCTCGGCCACCGCCAATCGCTCCTGCTCAGCGCAGACCGACCTCCCCACCAGCCGGCGCGCCGAACCGTCACCCGCCCTGCAGCGCGCGGCGACCGGATGACTTCGACGGATGACCTCTCACGCCTCATTGCCTCCGCCATCGGTCGCCTGATCGCCGCAGGCATCCGTCAGAGCGGGGCGCTGGCCAGGCGCCTCGAGGCGACGACGACCGACGTCCTCGCCCTGCACCACGTCGCCACCGCGACACAAAGCGCGCCCGGTGATCTCGCACGAGCGCTCCTGTTGTCGCCGAGCGGCACCACGGCACTGATCGACCGGCTCAGCCACGCGGGGCTGATTCGCCGCGCCGCAGGCTCGGGAACACGGCGCGTGGTGCTCACGGCGACCGACGCCGGGCGCGAGCTACATGCCCAGGCGCTCGCTCCGTTACGCCACGACGTAGAACGCCTGATCGAGGACCTACCGCGAAGCCACCGGGTTCTGGTCGAGCAGTTTCTGATGCGCGTCGCCGACCTAGCTGAGCGACAGGCCGACCAGCTCATCGCCACGGCGGAGGCTGATACGCGAGCGGCGTCCGCATTTCCGCCTCCCGTCATGTGGGGCTAGCAATCTCGTCGAGAACCTGCATGCGGCGATTCGCTTTTGCGTCTGTGCGACATCCCGAACGATCATCGCATTAGCGACCTCTGGATCGCCAGGTAGTTGCTGGCGCCGGACGAGATCGTCCGGTCGTCGAGACCTCCTTTGATGTTCGGACGTGCCTGCCCGCACGCGGGCTGGTGGTTCCCATTTGCGCGGCAACCGGGATCGCCGCCGGGCTTCAGCGGCGGTCGCGCGAGGTTCCGAGCTGACGCTCGACGCCGGTCGTTCGGAGCCTGAAGGCCGCCATCGCTTCGCTGACCTTGTAGGCCTCGGCGATGGCGGCACAGTCCATTCCGCGCTTTGCGGCGTGCAGGAGCAGGGGGCGCGGCAGCAGCAGGCAGGCCGCGAGCCAGTTGGCCTCCTGTTCCTCGTCGGCGTCGCAAGTGAAGAAGCTGACGCCGCCGATCGTTTCCACCGTTTTCACGGAGTGCTTCAGCAGCAGGTGAGCCACCTCGTGAGCGATGTCGCTCTGGGTGCGGCCGGGGGTCGCCAGCGGGTTGTAGACGACGATGTGCCTCTCCCCGAAAGTGAATGTGCACGCAGAGAAGGCCCCGGGCTGGAGGTCGTCGAGTTGCTCGAGCTTGGCGAGGCTCGTCAGCTCATCGGCGCAACGGACCTCAGCGCCGGCGTGGTGGGCGAGCTCGACTGCGTCGACGTACGCCGAGGGACGCTTGCCCATCTCCTTCCGGACGCTCGCCGCCAGCCGCTCGGCATCCGCCTTGAACCCCCGACGCATGGGCTACTCCGTCGTCTGGTCCGTGAGGGTCGACTGCATCTCCCGGAGGATGTCGGCGAGGGCGGCGCCCGCGGCGGGGGTGAACGTCCTCGCGGCCCTCAGGTGGACCGCGACGGTGAGTTGCTCACCCAGGAGGCGGTGGTACATCTCCTCCACCATCTCGGCGATGCTGGCCGCGGCCTCCGGGGAGAGGCGCTGATCTGAGCTGAGGTGGCGGGCGATGACCTCCGGGGTGGAGGCGTCGGCACCCGGCTCGATGAACATCTCCACGGGAACCTCGAGCCAGTCGGCAATGCGGCGCAGGGTGCGGAGATCCGGCACGTGGCCGCGCTCGACCCGTGAGAGGGTGTTGAAGGAGACGCCGGTCTGGTCGGCGAGATCACGCAGGCTCAGGCGCCTGCGCCGGCGCCGCTCCTTGAGCATCTCCCCAAGGCCGGCGATGCCCGGCTCAGGCACCGGCGGGCCATCGTGGCTGTTGGGCTCTCATTACGCTCCTCATCATCGCGGCTGCCGGCTCGCACGGCGCCGCTCCGCCCTCGCCATGTTCGAGGTCACGGTGGAGTTTGCCTGCCGGGGCGGCGGCCACTCGCCGCCGCCGTACCAGCTGCCCGTAGCGAGCCAGAGCTCGTAGTTGAGCAACCACTCCGAGGTCCACGGGACTGTTGTGTCGACGACGAGCATGTCCGGCGACCACTCGTCTTCGAGATGTAGGCACAGGGTTCCATTGCTGAAGAGGTGG
>Ga0302326_10005959_pt1 | contig 27551 bp, 26 predicted proteins | sample Palsa_T0_3_FD_202264 | JGI IMG/M metagenome (GOLD analysis project Ga0302326, IMG submission 202264) | Peat permafrost microbial communities from Stordalen Mire near Abisko, Sweden - Palsa_T0_3 | ecosystem: Environmental > Terrestrial > Soil > Palsa > Peat permafrost | place: Sweden: Abisko... | reverse complement strand
GGAAGTTCGCTGCGCGCCAATCATCTGCGAATCATCGAAACGGTGCTCGAGTCCAACCCGCAACTGGTCGCGAACAAGGCGGCATGGGCCGATCCCGAGAGGCGGCGCAAGATCGAAAACCTGGCGGTGATGCTCTGCGGAGCCATGGCTGCGCAGGGCCGGGTTGGCCTGATGCTCAACGTGCGCAAACCGGATTTGGCCGCGGTTCTAGCCCTGCTCCCCGCGTTGAAGAATCCCACCGTCGCCCCATTGGCCGATGGCGAATGGGTCGCGGTCAATACCATCATCGAAGAGCAGACCGCGTGGACGCTGATTCCGAAGCTCAAACTGGCGAATGCACAGGGAATCGTCGAGTATCCGCTGAACAAGGTGGTGATGTGATGCGCATTCTTAGCGGTCCTAAAAAAGACCGGTTCGTGAGTACGCTCGAGCAGCGGGGAGCGACCGATCTGGAAGAAGTAGAGCCGGAAGTGCGGCGCATCGTGACCGATATCCGGCGCGACGGTGATCGGGCGTTACGCCGTTACGCGGCGAAGTGGGACGGGTTAGGCAAAGGCGAACCCCTGCGCGTGCCCGATGCTGACCTGCGCGAGGCCTGGCAGAAAACCCCCGGGGAACTGAAGGACGCCATCAGGCAGGCTGCGGAAAACATTCGCCACTACTGCGAGTGGCAGAAACCGGAGGAGTGGCGACGCGAAATTCATCCCGGAGTTTGTGTGGGCCAGTTGGTGCGCCCGCTGGAATCGGTAGGCTGCTATGTTCCCGGCGGCCGCTATCCGTTGCCTTCCACCGTGCTGATGACGGTGATCCCGGCGCAGGTTGCGGGCGTGCCCCAGATTCGCGTGGTATCGCCGCGCCCGGCCCAGGCAACATTGGCCGCGGCCGCGTTTCTCGGGGTGCGCGAATTCTACCGTGCTGGCGGAGCGCAAGCCGTCGCTGCCCTAGCCTATGGAACGGAAAGTATTCCGCGCGTGAGCAAGATCGTCGGCCCGGGCAACCGGTACGTGACCGCAGCCAAGAAGCTGGTTGCATTCGATTGTGCCATCGAGTTCCTGGCTGGTCCCACCGAAGGCGTATTCATCAGCGAAAAGGGTGATCCAGTTTTTATCGCGTGTGACCTGGTGGCGCAGGCGGAGCATGATCCCGACGCGCTCTGCATCTTCATTACGATTTCGCGTAGATTGGCGAAGGCTGTCCAGACGGAAGTGCAGCGACGCACGCGGGCCAATCCAATCGCCGCGCAGTCGCTTTCTCGCCGTGGCGCGATACTTCTGCTTGCTTCTCTTGACGAGGCGGTTGAGATCGCGAACCGCATCGCGCCCGAGCATCTCACGCTGCCGGCAGATCTGGCGCCGGCAGTTCAAAATGCCGGCTCGATTTTTCTCAACGAATTCACGCCCCAAGCCGCGGGGGACTACATCTCAGGTCCGAATCACGTGTTGCCTACCGGAGCCATGGCACGCGTGCGTGGCGGCCTCAGCGTAGTCGATTACGTCCGCATCATTGCCTGCCAGGAAGTTTCCCGCGAAGGCGTGCGCCGAATCGCAGCACCGGCCATGGCGCTGGCTGAAGCCGAGGGCTTGCGCGGACACGCTGAATCGCTGCGCGTGAGGTGCTGCTGATGCTCGAGGCTCGCGCCGCCGTGAAAACTTTGCATGCCTATCGCCCGCCTCTGGCCGGCCGTCAAGGACTGCGTCTTGATTTCAACGAGAGCACGATCGGTTGTTCGCCGCGTGTGCTAGGCCAGCTGCACTCACTGGATGCCGAAGCGCTGGCACGCTATCCCGAGCGCGAACCGGTAGAAAAACAAGTGGCGGACTTTCTCGGAATCGATACCGCGCAGGTTCTGCTCACCAACGGAGTGGATGAGGCCATTCATCTGCTGTGTTCGACCTATCTCGAGCCCGAAGACGAGGCGCTCATCGTCGTGCCCACGTTTGCCATGTATGCCGTCTTCGCTCAGGCGGAAGGCGCGCGCCTGGTGCAGGTTCTTGCCGGGGAGAACTTCACCTTTCCTCTCGAAGGCGTGCTTTCGCAAATCAGCCCGAAAACACGGCTCATCGCGGTGGCGAATCCAAATAACCCGACGGGAGCGGCGGTGGCCTGCGAGGTCCTGCTTCAGATCGTTCGCGCGGCGCCCCACGCGGCCGTTCTGGTGGATGAAGCTTATTTCGAATTTCATGGAGAGACGATTCTCAACCATGCTCCGTGGCCGACCAATCTTTTCATGGCCCGAACATTCTCCAAAGCCTACGGATTGGCTGGCCTGCGCATCGGCATTCTCGCCGGAGCTGCGGAACAGATGGCGATGGTCCGCCGCGTGGCTTCGCCCTACAACGTGAATGCGGTCGCGCTGGCGCTGCTGCCCGAGGCGCTTCGAGACCAGGTGTACGTGAGAGACTATGTTGCCGAAGTGCGACGCGGCCGCGCAGCACTGGAGCAGGAACTCAAAACTCTCGGCCTCGAATACTGGCCGAGCTGCGCCAACTTTGTGCTGGCACGCGTGGGCCCCGCCCATGGGGAATTCATTCAAGCTTTGCGCGCGCGCGGAATCCTGGTCCGCGACCGGCACACCGATCCAGGATGCGAAGGCTGCGTGCGCCTGACCGTAGGATCGCAGGAACACATGCGAACTCTGATTGCCGCGCTGCGCGATGTGGTCGAGAAACTCGGAGTGCCCCGCGAGGTGAAGGCGTGAGGAAAGCCAAGTTGCATCGCAAGACCGCGGAAACCGAGATCAGGATTGCGCTCACCATTGAGGGGCGGGGAAAGTACGAGGTCTCGACAGGAATCCGTTTTCTTGACCACATGCTGGAGCTTTTCGCGCGGCACGGCGCATTCGATCTGAAACTCAAAGCAACAGGCGATTTGGACGTCGATCAGCACCACACCGTGGAAGACGTCGGGATCGCTCTGGGTGAGGTCTTCGACCGGGCTCTCGGGGATCGCCGCGGTATTCTGCGTGCCGGTTATTTTGTCATGCCCATGGATGAAACGCTGGGCTTGGCGTCCGTCGATTTTGGCGGACGCGCGGCTGTAGTCGTCGATACGAAAGTACGCGGGGCGCTAGTGGGAGACCTACAGGTCGAATTAGTGCCCGATTTCTTCGAGGGCTTTGCACGGGGCGCTCGCGCCAATGTTCACGCGCGCGTGCTTTACGGCCGCTCCAGCCATCACAAGATCGAAGCGCTTTTCAAAGCGTTCGCACGCGCCCTGCGCGTGGCGTGCTCGCGCGACCGCCGCCTCGGCCGCATGCTGCCCAGCACCAAAGGACTTCTATGATCGTCATCGTGGATTACGGCGCGGGCAATCTGAATTCCGTGAAAAAGGCCTTCACTTATCTCGGCGCTGAAATCGTGGTGACCGACCAGCCTAAAATGCTCTCGGCGGCAGACAAGATCGTATTCCCCGGAGTAGGACATTTTTCCTCGCTGCGTGCTCTGGACCGCAGCGGCCTGCGTGGGGCCTTGCTGCAAGCCGCTTCCACTGGGAAGCCGTTCCTTGGAATCTGCCTGGGCATGCAATGGCTTTTCGAGGGAAGTGAGGAGTGCATCGAGGTCGCAGGCGCGGGCATATTTCCCGGCAAGTGCCGGCAGTTTCCGTCCTCGGTGAAGTCGCCGCATGTCGGATGGAATTCTCTGACCGTTCAGCCGGGCTCGCGTTTGTTGCGCGACCTGGCGCAGGACTCATTTGTCTACTACACGCACTCTTTCCATGCCCCGCTGGTTGCCGCAACGACTGCGGCCACTGAGTATGGACTGCAGTTTGCCGGTGCTGTTGAACGAGGAAACATTTTCGGCGTGCAGTTTCATCCTGAGAAATCGGGAGACGTGGGACTCTCGATCCTGAAGAATTTCTGCGAGGTCTGAGGGTGTTGACCAAGCGCATCATCGCCTGCCTCGACATGGATGGGAGCCGCGTCGTAAAAGGCGTGCGCTTCAAGAACCTGCGCGACGCCGGCGATCCCGCGGAGTGCGCGACGGCCCATGCTCGCAGCGGCGCGGACGAAATCGTGCTTCTCGACATAACCGCGACCAGCGGAAACCGGAACACCCTGCTGGACGCGGTCCGCGCCACGGCACGTTCACTGTTTGTTCCGTTTACTGTGGGCGGCGGAATTCGCCAGCTCGAGGATGCCGCGGCGGTCTTCGATGCGGGCGCGGACAAGATCGCCATCAACTCGGCTGCCGTGCGCGATCCGGCATTGATCGGCAAGATCGCCGGACGCTTTGGTTCGCAGGCAGTGGTGGTGGCCATCGATGCCAGAAAATCTCAAGGAAGCTTTGAAGTGTTCGTAGCCGGAGGACGCGTGCCCGCGGGCCGGGATGCGATTCAATGGGCGCGGGAGGCGGCCGCTTGCGGGGCGGGCGAAATCCTGCTGACTTCGATGGACCGCGACGGAACGCAATCCGGTTTTGACTGCGAACTGGTGCGCGCCGTGGCCGAGGCGGTTTCGATTCCTGTGATTGCCTCAGGAGGCGCGGGATCGGCGCGCGACTTCATTGAGGTGTTCCGCGACGGCCGCGCCGACGCGGCTCTGGCCGCGTCCATCTTTCACTTCGGTCTTGAGGATATTGCCGAACTGAAGCGCGAACTGCGCGATGCCAGCATACCCGTGAGGTGGCCATGCTGATTCCGTCGATCGACCTGATGGGCGGCAAGATTGTGCAGTTGGTGCAGGGCGAGAAGAAAGCCCTGGAGTTCGAGGACTTCGATTATTGGATCGAACGCTTCTCCAAATATCCGCTGGTGCAGGTGATCGATCTCGACGCGGCTCGGCACGCCGGGGACAACCGGCACATCGTGAATCAGATTGTGCAGCGCCTGAACTGCCAGGTCGGAGGCGGGATTCGCAGCCTTGAAACGGCGCGGGAGGTTCTGCAAGCGGGTGCGCGCAGGGTCATTCTTGGTTCCTCGTTGGTGGAGGACGGTAGGATCAACACGCGGTTCGCCGCTACGATGACGAATGCACTCGGCGCGGCGGCGCTGGTATTTGCTCTTGATTCCAGAGGCGGACGGGTTGCGATCGACGGCTGGCGCAAAGAAACGGCCGTCACTGCGTTCGACGTGATTCGGGAGCTCGAACCATTCTGCGAAACTTTTCTCTACACCCACATCGATACGGAAGGCTTGATGAGCGGAATCCCCATGGAGACCGTCTGCGCAATCCGGAAAGCCACGTCGCGGCGGCTGGTAGTCGCTGGCGGTATCACGACACAGCAGGAAATCGATAGCCTCGACGCGCTCGGAATGGATGCCGTCGTCGGCATGGCCCTCTATTCAAGCAGGATCTCGGCGTGACTGGACCGGCTTGCTGTCACCCCGACACGCCTTCCCTCCCGAGCGGGATATTCCGCGCCCGTCGAGTGATACAAATGCTCTTAATCATGAGAGTCTGACCAACACGCCGGTTCGAGGTGTGGGGTCTGTGTTGAAGTGTCCTGATTTGGGATTGCTCGAACGACAGAGCAGATAAGGGAAGGCGATTGCTATGAGCGCATATCTGGTTTTCATACGCGAACGGACGCTCGACGCGGCCGAATTGGAAATTTATTGGAGTGAGATCCGTTCCACCTTCGTTGGGCACGAAGTAAAAGTGCTTGCGTCGTATGGCGCACACGAGGATCTGGAAGGACCAGCAACTGAGGGAACAGTCATAGCAGAGTTTCCCTGCATAGAAGCTGCCAAGCGCTGGTACGACAGCCCGGCATACAGGAAGGAACGCATCCATCGGCAGAAAGGTGCAGTCTATCGCGGGATTCTCGTTCAGGGGCTATGACGGGTGTGTCCTGCGGACCCAGCACCTTGCGCGCAGTCTCAAGCCTAGTTCAGCGCTGCACGAGGTCCGATGGTCATTTCAAGTAGGCGCGCACCAGGCCGATCAAGTCTTCGCCCAATTCTTCTGGCGATTCCATCTCGTGTTCCGGATTCATTATGTGGAGGCGGATGTGATCCTCCAGAATCTCAGCCATCAGGCCGTTAACGCCCCCACGAATTGCAGCCAGAAGCATCAGAATGTCGGCGCATTCGTCTCCCGCCGTAAGCGTGCGCTCCACGGCCGCAAACTGACCGCGGATTCGCTTGATGCGAAATAGTAGCTTCTGCTTCTCTCTTGAAAGGTGAGGGGACTTGTCTTCAAGCTTTTTTCGTTCCTTTACAGCTTTTCTCTTTGTTGTGACCATAGGGGGGTATGATATAAGAAGGCGAGCTGGAAATCTATAACTTCTCCACCCGGAGAAATCTGGAGACCGGTGCTCGATTAACGGTGTTCGCATTCTGGTGGTACTGCTACTTCTGGTTGGCCGCACCACGCTTCGGGCGCAGGCCTGCCTTCCGGACGCGCCCGAAGCAAACCCGGCAAGACCGACAGTCTCAACTCCGGCAACGCTGACCCCGATAGGCTATTTGCAATTCGAGAATGTTTTGTACGCGGCCGATCCGCCTGAATTCTCGAAGCGTCTTGGCATTAAGCAAGTGACGAGACTAAGTATCAACTAGCGAATGGAGGTACTCGCTCTCTTCGAGCCCTTCACGCACAGTACCGGCGCGGCGGTGTCTGGTAATCGACCCGCAGGATGCCTGCTTGCATTCCTGCGAAGACCTCTCCGGACACTTCACACAGCCGTTGACGCACGGTTATGGGGTTGGGAATCTATGGTCCACGTCGTATGCGGTGAGGAAGAACCTCGTAGTCGACGCGGGCTTCGATCACGGATTGGCCAGTACTTCCACACCGTGGGAAGGCTTTGCCGGTTTCGCGTATCTTTTGCCTCGACGACTGTGGCGCCAAGAAAGATGAACCACAAGAATTCAACGAGCTGTCACATTTGTAACGATCCTGTCATTTACACTATTGCGACATTTCCACATTTCATGCGGAGGTTGGATGCGTTTCTGGTCGCTGCTCCTTGCCGTTGTGCGGTGCGTGAACTGCCCCGAGCGGCGCGCAACGGTCTTTAACGGATATAGCCGCGGCGTTCCCGACCGGAGCCTCGGGCAAGCGAATCCCGCTAGGGTGTTACTCGCAAGATCCACTTTGCGGGTGCTCGTGAGTTTTCTGCTTTTATGGTCGTTCGCAAGCGCCCAAAACGGCACCCCAGCGCCTAGACCGGACGATGAATTTAGCTTCACGCAGAGGCTGGCAGACAAAGGCTTCCATGACATCGAGAACGAAAGCTGGAACGCGTACGGACAGTTCACTTACATATCGAGCTGGAAGCCGTCGTTTGATGCCCCTTATACCAATTTGAACGGTAGTATCAATTCGCTGCTTCCGACTGCCGAGAGAAGTTTCACGGGAACTGCGACTCTATACCTGGGTGTGCGGCTCTGGAGGGGTGCCGAAGGCTATCTAGTGCCAGAACTCATTTCGGAGCGCCCATTCTCTCAGCTCAGGGGACTGGGCGGAGCCATCCAGAATTTCGAGCTGCAAAAGACTGGCGGGGAGACGCCCCAACTGTATCGTTCCCGGATTTTCATCAAGCAGACGTTCGCACTCGGCGGCAAAAGCGTGGTGGAGGAGTCCGGTCCCCTACAACTGGGAACCCATTACGACAGTCGGCGAATCGTCTTGGTTGCTGGCAATTTCAGCATTTTGGATTTCTTCGACACCAATGCTTTTGACGTCGACCCTCGCGACGGCTTTCTCGGTCTGGGATTCATGACATACGGTGCCTATGACTTTGCATCCGACGCGCGCGGCTACTCTTACGGAGGGGTCGCGCAATTCTTTTGGGATGACTGGGCGGTGCGCGTGGGTCGCATCACTCCCCCGAAGGAGCCCAACCAACTCCCCGTAGACTTCAGATTGTTTAAATACTACGGAGACCAGATGGAAGCAGAGCACAAGCACAAAATTCGCGGGCAGGAAGGCATGGTTCGCGTGCTGGCCTTCCGCAACCGCGAGGATATGGGACGCTTCAGTGACGCGATAGCAGCCTTCGAAGCAAACCCCAATGAGAACGCCGCCACCTGCACTGGATTCAACTACGGATCACAGAACGCCGATGCCCCGGATCTTTGTTGGGCACGGAAATCGAACGTAAAGAAGGGCATCGGCGGGTTCGCGGAACAGTACATTGGCCACGACATTGGGGTGTTCGGTCGGGCGATGTACGCGGACGGACAAACCGAAGTGGACGCCTACACGTCAGACGATCGCTCGGCGACCGTTGGACTCCTGGCAAAAGGTTCCTCCTGGTCGCGCCCAAAAGACGTCGTGGGCATTGGTACCAACGCCGGATGGATTTCGAGCATGCACGCGAAATACCTCGGGATGGGTGGCGTAGATGGATTTGTTGGTGATGGCGCCATCACGGCTGCATCGGAAAGGTCTTTAGACCTCTTCTACAGCGCCCACTTCCGCGCAGTGTATTGGCTCACCGGCGATTACCAGCACATCACGAATCCCGGCTTCAATTCCGCCCGTGGCCCGGTCAACGTCTTTACTGTGAGAATCCATGGCCAGTTTTGAATCACATCGTCGCTGTGTCCGCGCGCTGCTCGCCGGATTTGTCCTGTTAAGCTTCTGGCCCTCGCTCGCAGACGCTCAGGAGCAGGCGGACGGTTTCGCGATCGAGCGTCTCTATCAGTCAGCTCCTGGCGCCGGCTGGTTCGTCATGGACGACCTCGATATCAGCGGCCGGCTCGGAGGAGCAATTTCGCTCACCTCTGGCTACGCACGAAACCCGCTGGTCATCACAGGTCCAGACGGCAAGCAGAAGCTCGCGGTCGTGTCGGAAGAGGCATTCGTCGATTTCGGCGCCGCGATTACTCATGACCGCTTTCGGGGTTACATCGACTTTCCCGTACCTCTTGTGTTGAGTGGAGCGAGCGGAACGGTGGGCGGGTATCAGTTCACCGCCCCGTCACTAAGTTTCGGAACCAGTCCCGATACCGTGTCCGACCCCCGCGTCGGGTTTGATATTCGCTTACTTGGTGAGCCGGGGGGCTTGCTCCGTTTAGGCGCGGGTGCGCAACTCATCTTTCCCAACGGTAACCGCGCGGATTACGTGACCGATGACAAGTACCGCGCGATGTTTAGATTTCTTGCTGCCGGCGACGCCGGCAAGTTCACGTATGCGGGACAGCTCGGTGTCCATGTCCGTACGCTCAACGATGCGCCCGTGCCCGGCAGCCCAAACGGGAGCGAATTCCTCTACGGTATCAGCGGGGGACGCAGGTTCGCCGGATCCAACGGTTGGACATTTGTTGCCGGGCCTGAGATCTTCGGTGAAACAGCTTTTCACGCTTTCTTTAGCGGAGAGACGGGTACGGAAGCTCTCTTAACCGGGCGTCTCGAACACACCTTTACTAGCAGGAATTTGCGGATAAAGCTGGGCGTCGGCCATGCTCTCGTGCAAGACTTCGGGGCTGCACAATGGAGAGTCGTTTTCGGCGTGGAGGTGTTTGGTCACAAGTAGGTTGCATCGGCTCCCCTGGAGCGGGAGGATAATCTCAACCATGAGCGTTTTCCGGTTCCGGTTAACCGCGTGTTTTGCGTTCTGCTGCGTGATCTTCGGACCCGCGCGGGCCGGGGAGACGCCGACCGCTAATCAAATCAGACGACTCTATGTTGAGCCGTTCGCTACCCGGGCAGGTTCTGAGAAATTTCGCGAGGATGTGATCACCGAACTTCGCAAACTGAAATCGGTGTCGTTGGCTGCCGACCAATCGAGCGCGGATGCAATCCTTGGGGGCGGCGGTGAGGTCTGGATCAAAGGATACCGCAGCCACAATCCACAATTGGGCAATGTGGCGCCCAACGGGACACCCATCTATTCCGGCTTCCTTTCGATTGAGTTGAGAGATAAGAATGGGCAAACGCTATGGTCGTACCTGGCAACACCGCCAAGGGCGTCGGACGATGTGTCGAAAGACCTTGCGACTGTGATTGTAAAGAAACTAGTCGAAGCCCTGAAACAAGGCGAAGCACCTTCCCGAACTGCCCCTTTGCCCCAGGCCACAATCGTCCTGAAAGGAGCTGGCGCCACTTTCCCATTTCCCGTCTATGCAAAATGGTTTACAAACTACCGGCGCGAAAATCCATCTGTGCAGATAACATATGAATCAATCGGGTCTGAAGCGGGCATTCGCAAACTGCTTGCAAACAGCGTCGATTTCGGAGCCTCGGATAGCCCGGATGTGGTTCACATCCTCGCTACGGGAGACGAGGAAAGGTATTTGTTCTTTCCCTCGGTAGTAGGTGCAGTTGTGCCTGTCGTTAACCTGCCCGGATTGTCCAGCGACATCGCATTCACTCCGGAAGCACTGGCAGGAATTTATCTGGGAAAGATCAAGAAATGGAATGACCCGATTTTGACTCGCGCCAATCGGGGCGTTCACCTTCCCGATCTCGACATTGCAGTCGTTCATCGCTCGGATGGCAGCGGCACCACTTACGTCTGGACGGACTATCTCTCAAAGATCAGCCCTGAGTGGAAGACTCAGGTCGGTGCAAGCCTGGATCCGAAGTGGCCAGTAGGACTGGAAGCAACCGGGAATGACGGAGTGTCCAAACTGGTGAAGGAGCGGGCGGGCTCAATTGGGTATGTTGAATTTATCTATGCGCTGCAGAATCACCTGACCTACGGCAGAGTTCGAAACCGCGATGGCAAGTTCGTTTCGGCCCGTCTGGAAAGCATCGCTGCGGCTGCGAGCCATTCCATGAAAATCAGTCACGACTCCAAAGCATCTATCGTGGACGCTCCGGGTGCAGAGGTTTATCCAATCAGTTCCTTTACCTGGATTGTTGTTCCTGTCCATACTGCCAACGAGGCTACGCAGAATGCACTCACCGGCTTTCTGCGCTGGATGTTGGGTTCGGGCCAGCGGCAGGCCTCGGCATTGGGGTATTCCCCTCTTCCTGCGGATGTCGTGATTAAAGAAGAGGCTGCTATCGCCAGGATTCACTAGCGAAGACGATGCGGCCACGGACTTCCTTGGGTTGTTGCTATATCTCAACTCTGCAAACGTGGAGCAAGACACCCTCGCGATCCGCCGCTCGATAAAGCTCGTTGCGCCGATCCGATTCAGTTTTTGGCGAAGCACCCCAATTGTTGCTGAGCGGAGGTGAAACTCGCGGGTGGAGAAGATGTCAAAGGTGCCGGTCGTCCGAATGTCTCGATTTGAACGTCGATGAGCACTAGAGGTCCCGAAACATCAGTTCTTCCAGAGCCATCCGCCGCACCTGCCAAAAGTCGCGTTCCTCCCCGTTCACTTTCAGCCTGCACTCACCTTCGTCACTGAATGTCGCGGTCACCTCAAACATGGGATTGCTTTTATCATCCTTCACTAAAATCGCGTGCTCGGCGAGGCGGAAAACTACTGACTGTTGCAGTTCCTGAGCCTTCAAGAGAATCGCAAACTCGCCGTTATCCTCCTTTACGGAAAACTCGTACGGGGAATAGCTGGGACGCAGCGCGTTGCGAGTCTTTACGTCCTCCTCCACTTGCACTCTGAGGGTATTGAATACCTTTGGAAGAGAGCAGGAAGAACGCTCAGTCACCCAGTCAAACTTCGAAGTGCCGTTCCCGGCCTTGCCATTTCCGGCCATGCCGTTTTTTTCTTCGCCATTCCCAACTTTGCCGTTGTTGTCGTCCATGTTCCCCCCATTTTCCCGGGTGGACTCTGAATCGGTGTAGATAAAATCTTGGCTCCATTCAGAGAAACAGTAAAAATCTGAACTTCACTGCCTCATACCCTCCGCCGATTCTCTGGCACTGTTCGTCTTCGATAGTCCAATCCTGGGACGTGCTGCTCCATTTTCCCCGCTTTGGATGCATTTTGCGAACTCTGCGACCAACCAAAATCGCACCGCCTTCAACAGACTCTAAGGTCAACGGCCAATTCCGCTGTGAAGGCTGGCCTGCCCTCCGGTGCAGCAACCATCAGCAAACGAGCCGAACTGGAGCAGGCGGAAGAGCGCTTGGCCATTGATGCGAATGTGGTTCACGAGACCATCGGCATCAAGGCGAGGTAGGCCGGAGAATAGCTTTTCGGCTGCTACCTTCGGGCCGTCTCTGGCATCTGAGTACCATGACCTTCAAGTTAAAGTCTGAAACCAGATTGCCCGTCCCCAACCGCACGCCGGCCGAGCCGATGCCGGCGCCCATAAAAGAACCACCCAGCCCTCTGGAGAATCCTGACGCGCCGGTGCGTGAGCCTGGTCCCGAGGATCCCGATCAGATCTAAGTCCCGGCTTCCGGCCGGGTCGCGATATTGCATGTAGTGGGCAGAGCCGATTGCTGCGGATTCAGCCACGCTTACAGCCCTGTCTCGGCGGGTGACCTTTCAATCGAATGTCCAACGCGTAGCAGTTTTCGGGAAAGTCTGCTCGACGAGACCAAAAGCGCGTCGGGGTCGCACACGATAGAGGGGTTCAGAGCCGTCTCCTCCGCTCATTCCATACTTGCTGAGCGATGCTGGTTCCAGTTTGCGCCGTATTTCCGCGTCTGTGATCAACTCCGCAATCCCCTCTAGGATCACCGCCTCGGCAGCATTTTGAGTACCCACAATACAGTTAGGATTCTTTGCCAAGTTGTGTGCCTTCTGGGTATTGCCACCTGTACCGAACCAGAATGCACCGTCGAACCAAAGCCCCCAAATGATCATGGCGTGGGGCCGACCGTCGGGGCGTACTGTGACCATCCAGTATTCGCGAGAGTCCGTAAGCGTCTTCACGGCCCATTTCCAAGGCAACATTCCGGTTTTGCTCTTGCTGATGCCGTAGCCAGGTATGTGCGGTCGTTCAGTTCGCGGCTCTATGTCACTCGGTTTCAGTTTTGGCATGAGAACCTCCGATTTATATAGCTCATCGACCCTGTAGCGAAATAGATTCTATCGGGAATTCGTCCGGTTTGCCTCAGATGGGACCAACGAGTTCGAAGATTTCGTATCCATGGAATCAGTCGATTGCAGCTGCTGCGGGAGACCCTTTTTGACCACCGGGTGGCAAGGCCATCTCCCCGGAATCGCATTGGCATCGTGGATGTCGTAGGGCACAAGGTGCTCTCGGGGTTTCGCCGGTCAACGGAGGAAAGCCGGAGAAGGTCTGCGCATTCCCCGCCCCCGGCGTAAGAATCGACTACCCCGTCTGGCCGCCGGACGGGAGATGGGCGATGTTCGGCCGCTTCCGCCCGCAGGAAGGCGACATCTGGGCGAGGAGCGGGGTGGAGTAGCGAGGAGGGTTGTCATGCGTCGGGAACGTGCGCTGAGGGTCGTGCTTGTTATGGTGGAAGTGCTCTCTACCGCAGGGTCTATTTGGTGCTGTTTGTGAAGCAAGACCCATGGCTGGCGACCGTGGGTGCGAGCGACACGCCCGGAGCAGAATTCGAAATCCGCGGAGCGGAAGCGCGGCTTCAGGCAGGGGCATACCGCTTGATCGAGATACGCGGTCGGCGCTCTCGCGTCTTCGCTAGGTCATACGGCGGTGCTGAAGACGATCAATGGCTGATCCGCAGCCCAGTGGCGAGTCCCATCAAATCGGCGACGACAATGTCTGGCTCGAATTCCCAGGGATCAAACACGGCCTCGGGACTTCGGCGAACCCATGCGCCTTTTAGGTGAGCAGACTTGGCACCGATCACATCGAACGGATTGGCGGAAACGAGCCAAGTATCTTCACTGGAATGACCGCCACGACTCACAAGATAGGCGTATACGTCAGGATTCGGTTTGAACGTTTTGAGGTCGTCCACACTGACCACCGCCTCAAAATGGGACAACACGCCAGCCTTGCCCAGCAGCGTCCGCAAACTGCTTTCGACGCCGTTCGAGAAAGCCAGCAGCGTGCAACCCGATGCCTTCAGAGTCTCCAACGCACGTGCGACGTCGGGGAACACTGGCAGGTTCAGGTAGCCAGTCAGGAGTTGTCGCTGCGCAGCGTCGGACAACTCGACCTTGAATGTCTTAGTCGCGAACAACAATGCCTGTTGGGTGCAAACGTCAAAATCGTCGTAGCACCGCATCAGCCCCCGCCTGAACGAATACTCCAACTGCTTTTGACGCCATAAGGCACACATTGCACTTCCCCGATTTCCGAACAGGGCTTCCAGTTGCAACTCCATCCCAAATGGGTCTACCAGCGTCCCGTATACGTCGAATCCCAGTACAATCGGCATATGTCCCTGTATCCTCGCACCTTTAAGCCTTCAGGTTCTTTGAACCCATCCTGCGCCTAGACACGGACCCTACTCCACTGCCCGACTTTCTCCCGTCCGGCGGCCCTCGCACCAACACCCCTGTCAAGCCGTACAGCCGCTTACATCAAAACGCAGGGGGCGGTTGCGTATCGCTCGCCGCATTGCCGGCGCTCGAGGGGTAAGGCTCGTCGGCGCTCTCCACGTAGATCGCGGGAACTTTTCCTCCCATCGCCCGGAGAGAGGCTGAAAGCTGTCCCCGATGATGGACGAAATGTCGGATTGCGATATTCACGGAAGCGACGGCCGGATCATTGCGCAGACCGATGAAGTCCACAGGAGTGACAAGAGCGTCGCCGGACAAAGCCTCAAGAAGCGGCACGCGCTGAGTGAGGTTCTCCTCGTGCCATTGGGTAACTTCACAGGCGGTCTTCACCTTCGCGGGCCGGGGAGCAGTTTTTCCAAATTCCCGTTGAATAACCGCGTCCAAGAACCAAATCTCAACCACGGACAGATGCCATGCGAGTTGTATTGCAGTCATGCACTTTGCATTCGGTCTGTACTCGCCGCGATCCGGTGGAATCGCGCACAGGACTCTCTCGGTCCCAGCCTGCTCGGACTTAAGTTGCGGCAGCAGAAAATTCAGAAGAAACTTGGTTTGTTCTGGTTGCATTGCGAGATCACCGTCTTATTGTCATTGTAAGCGGAAGAGTTCCAGTGGAGAATGCGCTTCAAACGTCTGGCGCAGAGCCAGGCGTGTAGCCGCGCGATCGAGTGTCCATTGCCGCGAGGCATCGACAACTTGGCCGTCAGGGAGAAAGCCGTGGGCGTCGATTTGTTGGCGAGAACTTCACTGCTAGCGGCGCAACTTTAGGCTAAGAGATTTCGGACGGGTAAAGAAAGATAGTCTGCCCGACAGCCAGTCGCCCGATGCGCGTGACCGTACCATATATTCCCGCGTTGTTCTCGTTGGCACGAACCGCTGCCTTCAGCACTTCCGGGCCAAGACTCCCGTTGTCAGGATCGATGTTCACCATCGCGCAGCGAACGTCTCGCATCGTAACGGCGACGGTGGGTGCATCGTCACCGTCACCGAATGTGAGCAGTCCGCCGACCCAGTCATTTTCCTCAAAGGGAACGGCACGGGTGGATCGGACTACGATGTTCGGACGAAATCGCCGGACATCTGCGCCCCTCCCCGCGAGTCGGCAGATCTCGCGAACGGTCTCGGAGGTGATCAGGGAGACGGTCGCGTCGTCGAAAATACCGTGCTTCAACTGCATCATCTCCACCTGGGCACCGTAGCGTCGACCGACCTCTGCGGCTAGAGCTTCTCCGAACAAGGGCAGCTCTTCCCCCTCCGGCGTAAGAACGTATGAGGGCAGCGCGTCGCCCTTTGCGTCTTTACTCGGTTGTGGCGCGAAGAGGATGAGGTCGGGAAGCTTGCTCGCAGTCAGCCAAGGGAAACCGCCGCGCTCGTCAAGCCGACGAAACGCGAGTCGCCTATCGCCATCAAGACCATGCCAGCCCAGCCCAGCCTTTTCTAGCGGCTCGCCGCGCATGGATTTTACCGGATAACGGAAAATCGCTTCAATCTGTCCAATCTTGATCGACACTTCGTGCAAGGTACGCACGGGAACGCTAGGACGTCAAGCGAAACTGATCGAACTTTGACTTTCCCATCTCGAACCGAATGCGGGCGACTTTGAGCCAATCATTTGCCCGAGTTCGCTGGCGCCTACCAACAGTTACACCATCGAGGTCAGGTTCATGCCCAGCACCACGGCTCACGCACGCCACCCTGACGGTCACTGACAACTTCAAAATCAGCAGGCAGAACGTTTAGCCTTCAGGCAGGGCGGCAACTAGGAAACGGACTGGTAGCAGTCGCCAGAATCCGTTCCGAGACACCGGTGCCGCGAACAGAGCCGCCCGCCGCATGAAAGCTTCGGTGCCCTGCGTTACGTTAGAAAGTAGACGTCGGGCTTATCGGTCACGCCGGATTCTTGCATCTTCTGACGCAGATCATCCGAGCTAACGAACGCGCGGGCCTTGCCGGGATCACTTGTCTCGAAAAGCAAGACGCCGATAACCCAAATGAGGCTCTCTGCTAGCATGAGGGTGCAATGAGAGCGTGGACACAGGATCTTCGATTCGCTATTCGCTCCTTCGCAAAGGACCCGTGGTTCACTCTGGTCGCGGTGTTGTCTCTGGCGATCGGGATCGGAGCGAACACCTCCATCTTCAGCGTTGCAAACGCGCTACTGTTCCGACCTCTGCCCTATGACAGCCCAGACCGATTAGCGATCCTGTGGAATCGTTCTCCTGGCCTGGGCATCACCCAGGATTGGTTTTCGACGGCGCAGTACTTCGACATTAAAGGAGGGCACCACGGGTTTGAGCAGGTCGCCCTCGCGATTGGCGGCACCTACAACTTGACCGGCTGGGGTGATCCTGAACGAGTGGGAGCCATTCGTGTCTCGTCGAATCTTTTTCCAACGCTGGGTGCTCGTCCGGCACTCGGCCGCCTGCTGACGCGAGACGAAGATTCGCCCGGGGTTCCGGCCACCGCTGTCCTCACTGACGGAATGTGGACGCGACGTTTCGGGCGCGACCCGCGCATCATCGGCAAGTCCATCATGATTAACGGACAGACTTATGAGATCGTCGGCATCCTTCCGCGAAACTTTTCCTTGCCCCAAGAGGTTGTCCCTCTGCTCTACGGAACAGAACAGGCGGAGATTTTTCTGCCATTGCCGCTCGATCCGGCAGCCGCTTCTCTAGTTCGCGACCACGAAGATTACAACATCGTCGGCAAGCTGAAACCGGGCATCTCAGTGACGCGAGCTCAAGCGGAGATGGATACTATCACGGCTCGGCTGCGTCGCGAGTTTCCCGAGAACTATCCGCCCAATGGCGGCTTGACGTTCAGCATCGTGCCACTGCTTGAACAAGTTGTCGGCAACGTGCGTCGCTCGTTGTGGGTGCTGCTTGGTTCAGTAGGTTTTGTATTACTCATCGCGTGTGCCAATGTCGCGAACCTCATGTTGTCTCGGGCTGTGGCGCGCCAGCAGGAAATTGCTGTTCGGACGGCCTTAGGAGCAAGCCGATGGCGCATCGTTGGTCAATTGTTGGTCGAGAGTCTATTGCTTTCGCTCTGCGGCGGCATGCTGGGTTTCTTGATCTGCCTTCTCAGCGTGAAGTGGCTCCACATTCTAGGAACAAAAAGCATTCCACGGCTGCAAGACGTGGCGATTGACGGACGCGTCCTCCTGTTTACCATGCTGCTCTCGGTTTGCTCCGCCTTTCTTTTCGGACTTGTTCCGGCTTTGCGTCTTTCCAGGCGGGACTTGAATTCGACATTGAAGAATGCGAGCCGTGGTTCGGCAGGAGCGAGCGCGGTATGGGGGCGCGGCAATAATTTTCGGCGGCTGCTCGTTGTTTCGGAATTGGCACTCTGCGTAGTTCTTTTGATCGGTGCGGGACTTCTCACTCGAAGCTTCACCCACCTGCAGAATGTATCGCCGGGATTCAACCCGCAGGGCGTGCTCACGTTCGACCTGACGATGACTGGTCAGAAATACAACGATCAGCAAAGCATACTAAACGCATATCGTCAGCTTTGGGAACGGCTTGAACATTCGCATGGAGGAATTGCGGCAGGCGGAGTTACGTCACTTCCATTGAGCGAAGCCTATGCCTGGACGCCGATAACCGTGGAGGGGCGAACGCCGCTTCCCGGCGAGAAATTTCTCAATGCGGATGAGCGGCTTGTGAGTGGGCACTACTTTGAAGCCATGGAAATCCCTTTAAGGGGCGGACGATTGTTCAACGAGCAGGACGACAAGACCAAGCCGATTGCAGTCATCGTTGACGAATATATGGCGGAGCAACTCTGGCCTGGACAAGTTCCGATTGGCAAGCGCATTCATATTGTCGAACTCGGTTCGAAAGATCCATGGCAGACAGTGGTCGGTGTGGTTGGACGCGTGAAGCAAGATTCTCTCGACTCGAACCCACGGATCGCTTTCTATCTGCCCCATACGCAATTCCCTACGCGAGCCTTGACCGTAGCTTTCCGAGGAAACACGACTCCGGGCGCAATGTTGTCCTCTGTCCAGAACGAACTGCGGAGCCTCGATCCAGACCTTCCGATTTACCGTGTTCGAACCATGGAGCAACAGGTGGACGAATCGCTGGCTGGTCGGCGTTTTTCAACTCTGCTCCTGGGAATTTTTGCAATCGTCGCGCTGGCTCTCTCTACGATTGGCATTTACGGCGTGATGGCGTACCTGGTCAATCAGGGATCTCGAGAATTGGGGATTCGAATTGCGCTTGGCGCTTCACCTGGCAAAATCCTGAACCTTGTTGTCGGACAGGGGATGGTGCTCGCTTTTGCCGGCGTGACGATTGGTTTGGCCGCGGCTTTCCCCCTGACACGGCTGATTCGAAGCCTTCTATTCGGCGTGGAAGCTTTTGATCCAATGATTTTTGCCGCGATTTCCTTGTTGCTCGTGATGATCTCATTGCTCGCCTGTTACCTTCCGGCACGTCGCGCCGCTCGAACCGATCCTCTGATCTCGCTGCGCTGCGAATAGCCGGCTTTGAGTTCGTCAGTTGGCGGATTTTGCCGCTGTCAACGTCCAGGATCTCTATGACCGTTTGATCGGAGTCGCCGTAATGCGGGTCGGCTTGGCGAGGGAAGCAGATCTGCTTGCCGTCCGGCGACCAGGAAAGCGGGGAGGACGGCGGAGAAGCCTGCGCGGTTTTTGACAGGCTGCACGCGCCGGAGGTTAGGCGCTTTGCTGCGCCGCCTGAGGCAGAGACCGGCCAGATGTGCGAAGGAGTGGGAGCGGCGGTAGCGCGAAATGAGTTATCGCCCACTTCGAAGAGGTCGTGGTGCTTTTCGATGTCGGCTTGGTTGGGCGGTTCGTCGGGCGAGACGAAGGCTATGCGGGCGCCGTCCGGGCGCCAGGCAAATTGCTCGACTCCCAGAGGCGCGCCGGTGACCTGCTGCGGCTCGCCACCGTTCATGGGCAGCACAAAGATTTGCTCGGCGGCTTTCTTTTCTTCGCCAGTTTCCGCAAGGAATGCCAGCCGATCGCCGGGCTGGAAACATCGACGATTTTCTGCACGTCTCCCATCTCGAATTTTCGCGGCTGGGCCTCAGCCCGACCCAGCGCAGCGATGGCAAGGAGCGCCGCTAGGATTCCGACAAGAGACTTTCCGGCGAATGGGGCCGAATTTCTCGTCTTCGTGGGCATGACCAGAAGTCCCGCCTCCGCGTCAGGCATGAATTTCGACTGAGAGCTGTCATCCGGGGCTCTGTGATTGGAATTCGTGACTCGCGCATCATACGCTACGCCTCCCCGTGTGACAACGAACTTGCCCCGCGCCCCCCGCGCCCCCCGCGCCCCTGCCTTCACCGTGAAATCAGCGGAAAGCGCCCAGCGTGACCTAGCTCCCGGTTGACGGTCTACTCTTACCTAATCCGGTAAGATAAGGGTTGCCGATCCAAGAGTAACCGGCGACGATCTGCGGCCCCCGTTCAGAATTGGGCGGATCGGAGCATCTGACGTAAATTATCGCGGGGGTGGACGTGCACATCCGGATTTGGAAGTAGTGATCAGCATCAAACATTGGAAAATAGTACCTAGAGGAAAACGAAATGTCGTCTGCTCTCATCCCTCCGGACAATCCAAAACGCAGCCTCACCGTTGCTCAACCCGACAACCTCCCTCACATCGGGCTGGTCGGCGATACCTATACCATCACCGTGACAGGCGAGCAGACTGCCGGACGCTTCTGCGTCATCGACATGCACATCCCGCCCGGCGGCGGTCCGCCACCGCACCGGCATGACTTCGAGGAAACCTTTATCCTCCTCGAAGGCCAGATGGAAGCTACTTTCCGCGGCACGAAGTCGACCGTCCGCGCTGGCGAAACGCTGAACGTTCCTGCCAACGCGCCGCATCGGTTTCACAATGCTTCTAGTGAGGCCGTACGCATGCTCTGTATTTGCTCTCCTGCTGGGCAGGAGAAATTCTTCATTGAAGTTGGAGTTCCGGTCGCCACTCGCAGTACGCCTCCACCAAAGCTCAGTGAAAAGGAACAAGCGGTATTCATCGAAAAAGTAAAAGCGCTTGCGCCCAAGTACCGTACCGAACTGCTGAGAGAGGCCTAAGGGCATCGACCGCCATCAGCAGCTTGCGGGATGCTGGAACTACTCAACTTTTTATATTGCATTTCATGTCGTGAAATGATTTATTTCACGATGTGAGTACAATTAAGCCGCGCTGGTTCCGACATAATCTCCAAACGGCTCTACGCGTCCTGCCCGTCACTGTTCTGACGGGCGCGCGGCAGACAGGCAAGACCACCCTCACGCAGTTGATTAGACCGGAACGAGCGTATTTCAGTCTCGATGATGTCGGAATACTCGATCAGGCTGAGCGCAATCCCGACTCGCTTCTCGCTACGCGTCCTGTGATCCTGGACGGGGTTCAACGAGCGCCCCAGATTTTGCTAGCGGTTAAACGTGCCGTGGACGCCCATCGGAGGGCAGGCGACTTCATTCTGACCGGCTCTGCCAACCTCCTGTTGATGAAACACGTGGCTGACACATTGGCGGGCCGCGCGATCTATCTGGATCTTCGCCCGTTCTGCCCCACGGAGTGGCAGGAACGTAAGGCTGCATTACTGCCGCTGGAACGTTTGTTCGCCCAAGATTTTGACTGGCGCGAATGGCCGAATGAGCCAGGTGACTGGCCGACATGGTTGTTGCGCGGTGGCTTTCCACCCGCGCTGCAAATTGACTCCGAAACCGATCGCGGCCTCTGGTTCGCCGCTTATGTCCAAACCTATCTAGAGCGAGACTTGCGCCAGCTCAGCGCCGTTTCCAGCTTGCCTGATTTTCAGCGCGCGATGATGCTTGCCGCGCAACGAACCGGCAAACTCCTCAACCAAGCTGACTTGTCCCGTGATGCAGCGCTCAGCCATCCGACGACGCACCGGTATTTGAACCTGTTGGAAACTGGTTGTCTGGTTACACGCGTCCGGCCATTGGCGTCCAATCCCTCCGTTGCTCTCGTAAAGACCCCGAAGTTGCTCTGGACAGACTGTGGTCTTGCCGCCTGGTTAGCTGGTATCAAGTCGTCCGCAGAAGCCACTCAACGCCTGGATGCCGGTTTTTGGTTGGAGCAAACTCTGTTTCAGACTCTGGACACTTGGCGTGCCCTCGATGCACCGCACCGCAAGCTGCATTTTTGGCGCGATCGCGCAGGGCATGAAGTGGACTTCATTCTGGAAGAAGCCGGCAAATTCGTGGCGATAGAAATCAAAGCGGGCAGTCAGGTCACCGCAGAGGACCTCGTCGGGATTCGTACGTTCCGAGATTCCCTGAAGCACAAATCGTCACTCATTCGGGGAGTAGTGTTGCATGGCGGTAAGGCACGTCCGCTTGCCGCCGAAGATAGTGCGCTGCCCTGGGGATGGATGGTCCCCAAATCGCCGTAATCCAAGACGATAAGGCACAATCCAAGAAATTACCTAGGGTTTGGCTGAACATAGCTGGACAGCGCAACGATACGCCGCTCAAGCGCGCTACCTCGGTCTTCGCATGACCAGCCTTCAGCAAAATCTCGACTTCGTGTCGTTTCAGCATCGCCAACATCCTCCTCCCTCCACCTCCGGCAAGCCGGGGCATAGGGAGTTTTCTAACGCTTTTGGTGGTTCTTAGGCGTGCCAGAATTTCCGGAAATCAAGGGGGTCAGAATTTTTAGAACCGACACAACTTTACCCGTGGAACAGCTTTTTGTACCGAAAATTCTCGCGCACTTGCTTTTGCTCTCTCGAACTGTTAACCGCAGCGATGGCTGCTAGAGCCATATATCATTTCTTCCGGATTCGGGGCACACGAAGGCTGCCTGCCGTGCCTGAGCAAAACACTTGTGCCCACGTTCCCTGCACATGTGTGGTGGAAGTAGCAAAGAATACTGTAGCGAATCTTGCAGCGATGCCGGATCGGGTGAGCTGGAGATCGCTTGCGAGTGCGGTCACGCAACCGGTTCTACAAGCATCGAAGAAGTAGCCTAGTAGCTAGAACACCCCAAGAATTCTCGTGTTTGATCTGCCGGGCAGGCTTTCTTACACTCAATGACGTTGGGTTCGAAGGGCGGAGCGCTTAATCGAGTGTACCTCAAAGTAGGCTCTATCGATGCCAGGCTCCAATCCCGACCTACTGTCTTAGTCCGTTCGCCACCCGGCTCGACGCTATCCTGCAAGGATGGTCTCTCGGCATGTTCGCAGACCATGCCGAATCACACGACACTTATCAAGGAGTTGACGGAAGGATAGGGAAAATCGGCATTGGCGAAAATGCGATAGGCGCTGGAAGGCCCGCTGGCCATCACGGCGGACCCTGCGAGGAGCCTCTCTTCTGCGTTTGCTGAGCGTGTGGGCTCGACGCCGCGCGATGTCTTCGAGGTCATGGCGGAAAACATGCAGGCGAGGCTCTTGCGCGAGAAATCGCTCGATGGTCGCGTTGTCCATCTTGAGGATCTCGGGTTCAATGAAGGCGGATTCGGTGCCCAGAACGGATCCGAGCTGAACCATTTCCTGCTGCATGCCCTGATAGGTGCTGACTCGGGTGTCCTCGTCGGACTTCATGGCGGCGTATACGAACAGGCGGTTGAGTTCTTTGTCGAAGGAGCTTTGAGTCTCCAGAGCGTCCGCCAAGCGGGATGCGGAGGAAGCCAGCGTGCCTTGAAACTGCCGCAGCTTGGGCAACTCGGAGGCAAGCTCGTCCTTCGTCGCACGCCAGGCCTGGTCGGAGGGATAGATGGCTGTCAGATCCCATTTGGAGTCGTCCGGTATTTTGCTGCGATCGCGCTCCTGGTTTTGTGAAACCTCGTTTTGCGATCCCTTCGCATGTGAAACCAAAGTCGAAAGGGCGAGCAAGGCAAGCGCTCCGGACAAGGGGTGCAGGACGGTGGCGAGATCGAAGTGCATGGGTATGGCTCCTTCACAACTTAAACGGGTTCCGAAATAAAAGAGAGGCTGGATTGGAAGTATGCGGATCAGAAATATCGCACATCAGCTTATCGCCTTTACGATTCAACAACTTACCAACAATCAAGCCCGCACGGAAGCAATCTGGTTCGGTATTGAAAAGACGCGAGTTAGCGCACATAGGATCGAAGCGCACGGCACACTTATGCACACCTTTATGAGATGAAGTATTTTGATGCGCGAAACGCGTGACCTATGCTTTGACAGGGTCGTCAACCCTCTCTACCGTGAGAACCGCAGCCATTCTTTGCTCTTGTCCTGGTGCAAGATTGATCGCAGCATCCAGGATGTTGCTGGCCTCGACGCAGAGAAACTGCCTCCATTCGCCATCGCCGAGATCTTGCAAGCGCGCTGCCCCTTCGCTCCAGGGATTCCACACCACGGTACTGAGCGAATGTTCCTTCCGCAATCGGATGCGACGCTTCTTGTTCGGATCCAGCAGGTCAACTTCGCTTTGCGTGTTGCGGTAGGCGTTGTCGGTCGGAGAAGCGATGGTTACGTCACCCCGCTGCGTCTTCTCCTTATTTGATTCCGTGTTGTCGAGATAGCTCACGCTATCGAGTCCCTGCAGCCGCACGTCCTGTATGTCCGCAATCCGGTTGTAGGTGTGGAGCGCCTCTTCGAAGCGGAAGAGCGTTGTCCCGGTGTTCCTGCAAACCAGCTCCAGACGCAACTCAGGGCCAAATGTGACGCGATCGACGAGGCGAAATTCTCCAGGCCACCATTTCCGAGTGTGCTCATCACTTTGGGTGAACATGGTCACGGCAACTCCGTTTTCATTTTCAATGATGGACTCGAGCTGCCAAAGTTTTGTACGCACGAATCCATGCGCAGGAGCGTGCGGGTCGTCCAACTTGCCACGGAACCAGGGAAAACAAATCGGGATCCCCCCTCGGATTGCCTGGCCTTCCTCCCAGCGCGATTTCGAGCTGACGAAAAGCACTTCGGCATTGCCCGCGGGCTTCCACGAGGTCACATGAGCGCCGTGCAGATACATCTCTCCCTCCCCGAAAGCGCCAGTGATCTGGACTCGCGCCAAACCAGAGTAGCCTTCGGAAACTCTCGCGACACCCGGGATTCCCAGTTGACGGTCAAGTTCGGCCAACGTGAAAACTGCATTCATTGAAGCTCTCCTTCGCGAACAAGGCGAGAAGCCTGTTTGCGAACCCACTTTTCTTGCTCTTAGAGAGTGGCTATGTGCTGCAGTATTAAACAATTTCAGCTCAGCCACACTCATGAGATTCACACTTAGATTGTTGGCTCTGAAACGCCAAGCCACCGCCAAGTTTCTCGATGATGCGGTAATGCGAGATGGTTTGCCCGACCATGCGCCGAGACTCAGGGTGCAATGGTAGGGATGACAGGAGGGCGAAGTCAACGACAACGGGAGCACGATCAGGATTGGGACTGCTCCAATTCTGCCATTTCAAACTTTTTATCAATACCGTGTTTCGTGCCGTTTCAAAAGGCTGGAAACCTCGGCCTCATTTTTCGCGACCTTTCGCCCCCTGTTTCGCATCGGTGGGAGATGGTCAGCCAGCATACTTTTTGAGCGCCCACTGTTCAGTCCTCACTGTGGCAGCCCCACCTTCCGTATTAGCTCGGCAAACCGTCGTCTATTTGACAGCAACATCAGAGGGCACGTCGGGGCAGGTTTTGGTTTTCACCAACGGCAGAAAGTCTTTCGGAACCGGCTCGATGCCGGTCGAACTGGGCAGAATGTCCCAGCCCGTAAAGGTCACAATCAGACCCTCTTCTGGGAACACTTGGAGATTCTGCCCGCCGTATCCGGCGGCCATCCAGACGTACTCTGTTGAGTCCGGCAATGGGGCCAACCACCACTGAAAACCGTACTTATAGATTAAGTAGTCGACGATCTTGTCAGCGACGACCACCGGCCATTTGTTTTCGAAGTACGGCGTCAGAGACCGTCTCACCCATTCACTGGAGACAATCCGCTGGCCGTCCCACATGCCATCTCGCAGAAATAAGAGGCCGATCTTCGCCAAATCGCTACCGTTTAGATACAAGCCGCCTTCGGTGTCCACAACTCCCAGATACGACCGCTTCCATTCATGCCTGATCCCAAGTGGTGCGAAGAGATATTTCTGGCCGTAGTCGTCAAGGTCCCAGCCGGTTTCCTTCTGGAAGACGTAGGCGAGGAGTTCCGTAGCGCCGCTGTTATAGTTCCAGACCTTGCCGGGTTCGGCGGCCATAGGCTTATCGATCGCGTACTGCACCCAGTCATCAGCGGCTTCCATCAAGCTCGTGTCATTTTTTGGGTCGCCGGTCTCGAACCCCTCGTCATTCCAATCGAGTCCCGCGCTCATGGTCAGAAGGTCGCGCAAGGTCATGCGGCGCTTGCGGTCGTCCACATTTTTCACTTTGGATGGGTCGAAGTATTTCAGTACCGGCGTATCCAGACTGGCTTTGAAATCGCCGCGTTCGATGGCCACGCCGATAATGACCGAGGTGATCGTCTTGCTGACCGATTGCATCGTGTGCAGATCGGTGCCGTGATAATAAGGGTGCCAGTAGGGATCGAAATAGTTGTAGCGGCCGATAAGGCGCTCGTTGTACGGCCCTCGTTCTCCGGCTTCCTTGGCATAGATTTTTGCGTAGTCGCGCGGGTAGGTGCGCTCGAAAACTTTCTTGCCGCAGCGGAAGACGGCAAAGCTGTCGAACATCTGCGAAACAGTGCCAGAGGCAAAGTCGTTGTCCAGCTTGAGGAGAACCTGTTCGTCAATCCCGACGCTGGCCGGGCTGGCGGTCGCCCAGCCTTTGGTTGGGCAAAGGGTTTCATCCGCTGGCGGCGTCGGCGGCAGCCCCACCTTCCGCACTAACTCGACAAATCGTGGGTCGGAACGGATGGGATCGAGTGTGAAGTCAGTCTTCAAACCCATGAGACCTTCATCGTGCTCCTGAAACGCGGTGTTGAGCCACTGGAAAGCTTGATCTTTGTCGCCCAACTCAGCATAGGCGTCAGCGATAATGTAGGTAACCGAGTAGCCTGCCTTGCGTTGAGCTTTCAGCGTTTCGATGCTCTTGCTGAGAGCTCCCTGCCAGCCCCCCGAACGAAATCCTTGCTCCAGCGCCGCAGCGTAATCGGAATCGCTTCGCTCACCTGTAAGCTTGGCATAGGCCCTCCATTCTTCAATGACCTGCGGGTACATCTTCTTTCCCCAATAGGCATTGGCTAAACAAGTGTGCGCATCAGCGAAAGTCGGGTGTTCGTTCGCCACTTTCTTGCACGCGACAATGGCCTCGTCGAACCGCCGTGCAAAGGCGTAAACATTACCTACATCAACGCTGATGGCGAGTGACTGTGGATCAAGCTGGTGGGCGCGATTGATCTCAGCAAGGGCGTCCTGCTCCCTGCCGCCAAGCAGATCCAGATTGTCTGCATATCGCTGGTGCGCATGGGAATCGTTGGGGTCGAGTTCTAAAGCCTTCTTGAACTCAGCCTCTCCGCCTGCGAAATCCCAGTGCGCCATCTTCATGCCGCCCAAATTGACGTAGGGACGCGACAAGGTAGGGTCCAACTCGATTGCCTTGAGCGCGGCAGCTTTCGCCTTCGGGATGTCTTCGGCACTGGCGCCGTAGACAGGCAACATTGCATAGCAATCGGCCAGCCCCGCATACGCCAACGCGTAGCCGGGGTCTTTGGCGATGGCTTGATTGAAGTAGGAGACTGCCGTCTCAAGGTCCTCGCGAGTCCGTTTGGCCCAGTAGGAGCGCCCCTTCAAATACAACTCATAGGCTTCTGGATTTTGCGTGCCCTGCTTGTCAGCCTGTTGCTTTTCTGATGTGTTGAGTTGTTGGCCGTTGGGGTCAGCGGCGTAGAGGGTGCTGGCAGAGATGCACAGAGCCACCAACAGGCAGGTGAAGTTGGACATGTTTTGTCCTTCGTGAATGAACGGCAGATACGACTCGGTCGGACAGAATTCTACGCCACAATCGGTGTTTCGAATGGCTCAACTCAGTCGCTTATTCTTGAGCGGCTGAAATGTCAGTCAACATAGGTTCGTGCAAGCTGTGAGGGCGAGGGGGGAAGTCAATGCGAGTAGAATTCGACATCACCCAAACGGAGGCAATATGGCGATCCACTTTCATCTTGCGTCGTTGATACTTCTAGCGACCGTCCCGTTGTCTGCTCAGACCACACCTGCGACCGCGCCGACGGCGAGCACTAGACGACGCTCCATCGGCGGCTGGATCGGAAAGCCGCCAACTTCATGTTGTACTGGATCCCATTACAATGTAACATTGACAGCATGACCATTACTCGTACCTCCCGCGTCTACACTATCAGCCTTCCTCCCGAGTTAGCGCGGAAGGCCGAAG
>Ga0302326_10005957_pt1 | contig 27554 bp, 23 predicted proteins | sample Palsa_T0_3_FD_202264 | JGI IMG/M metagenome (GOLD analysis project Ga0302326, IMG submission 202264) | Peat permafrost microbial communities from Stordalen Mire near Abisko, Sweden - Palsa_T0_3 | ecosystem: Environmental > Terrestrial > Soil > Palsa > Peat permafrost | place: Sweden: Abisko... | reverse complement strand
GAGTCCCACCAGCAGCCGGTTCGACCCCGTCATGTTCGCCGCGGCGTACTGGGTGTAGGCGGGCATGTGACCGGCGGTGTAGGCGTAGTAGAGGTCGACCGCGTATTCCGGAAGCACGGCGATCACGGCGAGGACAGCCACCGCGAGGCTGCCGGATACGTCGACCTGGGCGGCTTCGGCGGCCCAGGCAAGCACGAAGCTCGCTCCAACCACCGCTCCGCCATAGGCGATCAGGCCGACGACCGGATCGACCTGAACGCCGAGGATTCGCAGCGCCAAGGCGGGGCAGATGACGACAGCAACGATCGCCAGTGAGCGCAACAATGTGTGCGACGGCGCGGCTGGCCTGACTGCGTCGCGGGCGGCAGCCGACACCGATACCTCGTCCCCTGTCAAAGAGAGGCCTGCGGCGACCCCCGCCGCTCAAGCTACCCGCCGGGCAGGCACCCAGCAACGTAGACGCGCTACCAAATGTGGCCAAGCCGCACGTCGAATTGGCAGCTCAGCATGGTCACACACAAGAGTTCGGCGACCCGATACTACGGATGTGGCTACCCTGCCGCCGCTGCGGAGGAAAGGTTAGTCAGCCTCGGCCAGACGCTGCTTCAGCGCGTCGAACTCGTCCTTGACGCCTGTCGGCAGCTTGTCGCCGACGAACTCGAACCACGCTTCGATCAGCGGCAGCTCAGCGCGCCATTCGTCGGCGCGAACCGCAAGCGCCTGATCGACGTCAGCAGCATCGATGTCGAGATCGGCCAGGTCGAGGTCATCCGCACTGGGAACGACGCCGATGGGGGTCTCGTGGCCGCCGGCCTTGTGCTCGATGCGGTCGACGACCCACTTCAACACCCGGCTGTTCTCACCGAAGCCCGGCCAGAGGAACTTGCCGCCGTCACCGCGACGGAACCAGTTGACGAAGAAGATCTTCGGCAGCTTGGACTCGTCGGCGTTCTTGCCGAGGTCGATCCAGTGCTGGAAGTAGTCACCGACGTTGTAGCCGAGGAACGGCAGCATGGCCATCGGGTCGCGGCGCACGTCGCCGACCTTGCCCTCGGCGGCCGCGGTCTGCTCGCTGCCCATGGTGGCGCCCATGAACACGCCGTGCTGCCAGTCACGGGCCTCGGTCACCAGCGGCACCGTGGTCTTGCGGCGAGCACCGAACAGGATGCCCGAAATCGGCACGCCCTGTGGGTCATCCCACTCCGGCGCCAGGATCGGGCACTGCGACATCGGTGTGCAGTAGCGAGAGTTCGGGTGCGCGGCTTTGGTCTCCGTCTCGCGGAGTTCCCAGTCGTTGCCCTTCCAGTCGATCAGGTGGTCAGGCTCGCCCTCGAGACCCTCCCACCACACATCGCCGTCGTCGGTGAGCGCGACGTTGGTGAAGACGGTGTTGCCGCCCTCGATCGTGCGCATCGCGTTCGGGTTGGACTTCCAGTTGGTGCCGGGCGCGACTCCGAAGAAGCCGAATTCCGGGTTGACGGCGTACAACTGGCCGTCCTTGCCGAACCGCATCCAGGCAATGTCGTCGCCGAGGGTTTCGGCACGCCAGCCCGGAATCGTGGGCTGCAGCATCGCCAGGTTCGTCTTGCCGCAGGCCGACGGGAACGCCGCGGCGAAGTAGTACGCCTTGTTCTCCGGCGAAATCAGCTTGAGGATCAGCATGTGCTCGGCGAGCCAGCCCTCGTCGTGGGCCATCGCCGACGCGATCCGCAGTGAGTAGCACTTCTTGCCCAGCAGCGCATTCCCGCCGTAGCCGGATCCGTAGCTCCAGATCTCCCGGGTCTCCGGAAAGTGGGTGATGTATTTGGTGTCATTGCACGGCCAAGGCACGTCTTTTTGCCCGGGCTCAAGAGGTGCGCCGACCGAGTGCAACGCCTTGACGAAAAAGCCGTCGTCGCCGATCTTGTCCAGCGCGGCCTTGCCCATTCGGGTCATCACCTTCATCGAGGCGACAACGTATTCCGAGTCGGTGATCTCCACGCCGAGCTTGGGGTCATCCGCGCCGAGCGGGCCCATGCAGAACGGGACGACCCACATGGTGCGTCCGCGCATGCAGCCGCGGTACAGCTCCGTCATGGTGGACCGCATCTCGGCCGGGTCCATCCAGTTGTTGGTGGGACCGGCGTCGACCTCACGCTCGGAGCAGATGTAGGTCCGCGACTCGACCCGCGCGACGTCGGAGGGATCCGACAGCGCCAGGTAGGAATTCTTGTGCTTCTTCTCGTTCAGCTTGGTGAACGTGCCGGCCGCGACGAGCTGGTCGGCGAGCCGCTGGTACTCCTCCTCGGAGCCGTCCGCGAAAACCACCCGGTCGGGCTGCGTGAGCTCGGCGACCTCCTCGATCCAAGACAACAGACCCTGGTGCTTCGTCGGGGCAGTATCCAAACCGGGAATCGTCGCTGAAGTCATCAAAATCTCCTGCTGTCGCGTTGCACGTGATGCGCGGCTAGTTTGCGGCGGCTTTCCTAACAGGTTATCGCGAGCTGTATACCCAAAAAAAGTCGAGGGTGTATTGGCTAACTCACAGGAACGATTCAGAACACGTTATCAGCGGTATCTGTCGACGAGTTTTCGTCAATTTCACCGTCCTCGGCGTCCGCCTGCGCCGAGGTGTCGGACGAGACGGCCGCCGTGTCGGACGCCAGTTCTGGCGCCTGATCGTCGCGGGACGGCGGATCGCCGAGCTCGGCGCGCACCGCCTCGAGGGCAGCCAGCAGGGTCGGCATCTCGCGTCCCCGCAGCGCCGCGGCCCGTGCCCCCACCACGGAGTGCTCGCGCAGCTCGGTGTCGATCGCGCCGACCTGCTCGGCGACCCGGGTGCTCTCGTCTTCGTCCTGCTCGCCCAGAGCCGCGGTGAGCGCCGACTCTGCCGACAACACCCGAGTCGCGACCAGCTGCTCGGCCGCGGATTGCGCCAGCCCGGTCGCCTCGCCGGCCCAGCGGTCCAGCAACCCGCGGTCGCGGAGCAGCCCGCGGGTTCCGACCACCCATACGGTGAGCCCGAGCCCGATGGCCGCGCACGCGACGGCTCCGGCGATCGTCAGTCCGGGCGCCAGGTGGGCCAACAGCCGGCTGAGCGTCAACGCCACTCCCAGGCCGAAGCCCGCACCCACCAGCATCATCAGCCGGGATTCCAGCTTTCTCGACTTCAGCTGCGGCGCGGGCGGGTCGATCCTGGGCAGCGGTGCGGACGCCGGCGTCTCGATGGTCAAGCCCAGGCCCTGCGCGACGTCGGCCAGATGGGTGGTCGTGCCGTTGTCCACCTCGGCAACCACTTGGTTGAGCCGGACACCGGCGTAGGACGCGAACTCGGGCAGCTTGGCCCTGGTCAAGCCGGCCGCGTCCTCCTGCAGTTCGGAGCGCACCGAGGCGCAGCGGTTGCGGGCGAAGTAGGACAGCTGGACCCGGGCCTGCTGGGTTTGGCTACGCAGCGCGATCGTCCGCTCCGATTTGGCGAGCCGTCGCTGCCGCAGAATGGCGCTGCGCTCCTCACGGAGCGCTTCGACCCGTGAGCGCCGCCCGGCTCCGTCGGCGTCGCGGTCGTATCGGTCGGCAGCGTTCTGCAGCCGGAATTCCCACGCGCGCAACCTGTTTCGCCGCGCAAGCTCGTCGTTGACACGTTGGCCGGACACTGCATGGAGCAGGTCGTCGACCTGTGGTTCGCCCTGCTCAGGCGCCGCCGCGGCGCCCACCCACGGCACATCCTGGTACCGCGGCGCGTGGGCCGCCAACACGTCGCGGTTGGCCGCCAGCACCTCGTCCCAGTTGCGGTGCACATCGATCTTGGACACCACACCGATCACCGCATCCGTCTCGGAGATCGCCGCGTCCAGCAGTGCGCAGTCGGATTCGGTCAACGCAGCTGCCGCCGAGACGACGAACACGACCACTGTCGGTGCTTCGCCGGTCGCCAAGTCGGTCGACTCGATGAAGCGCTGCTCGGGTAGCCGTTCGGTCAGGGCGGCGACGACGCCGGTCACCCCGGACAGCCACGGACCCGTCACCAGGACGGCGTCCAGGCGGTTGATGATCGGAGCACCGAACTTGGGATCGATCGACGCCACCATGGCGTCGACGTCGGCGTTCGCGTCGTTGTCCGGCTGGTCCGTCACGCCGCACCCCCGGCCTCGGCCCACAGCCGCAGCGAACCTCTGACGATGTCGGCGCTGCAGACGCGGTGCACATCCGCGACTGGTCGGCCGCGCCGCCAGTCCAGCGCGCGACGCAGATGCCGGTCGGCGGTGTCGCCGCGATCGACGACGAAGCCAGCCGCCTCGACGACGTCCATCGCGGCCATCATCCGGGCGACTACCGTGTCGTCGCGGGAAAGGAATTCGCTGATCCGCGGGTCGGTGACGGCCAACGTCTCCAAGTCGGCGACCGCGTCGAGTACACGCTGGTAGCGCGCCTGCGCGCCAAGCCGTTCAATCGCGTCGACCACATCGTCGATGCGGCTCAGCCGTTGCAGCACGGTGACGGCCTCAGTGCGCGTGGCGCCGACCCGGATCGCGGCGATCGCCTGCGCGATGCCGAACGCGTCGAGGATGTCGAGGAGCCGTCGCTGCACCGGCGCGGCGACGTGGCCTCCGGCAGCCAGCTCCTGCAGCCCAGCCCACACCGTGTCGTCCACCAAACCGTCGAGCGCGGCGACGGCGAGGATGCCTACCAGCGGTTCGATGGACAGTCCGGTGCGGCCCGACAGCTGCCGGCAACGAGCGCCGGCCGCGCTGGTCGGCCCCTGCGGGTAGCGACCGACTTCGGTGGTGGCGATCAGATCCGCCTTGGTCAATACCGTCAGCACCGGCCGGTCGATAGCCCCGATCGCGGCGCGGTCTTCGGGTTTGACCACCTCGGCGAGAAGGTAGACGTTCAGCTCAGCGTCCGATGGTTCGGATATCAGCGTGATGGTGCCGCGCTGCTCCCCGACGCGCACCAGCGCACGCGCGGCGGTGCTGCGACCGACACCCGCACGTCCGGACACCGCCACCCGCAGCGGCGTGGCGAGCCGCTCGGCGACCGCGGCGCAGCGCGGATCGCGAACGTCTGCCGCGAACCGCTCCAGCTCATCGACGAAAATCGGATTTGCCCCTATCCGCTCAAGCTCGCCTAAAGGTGCTGCAACGCTCCATTCTTGCTGAGCAACTGCCGATAATTGCGCAGCACCACGGGTTTGTCGGTCGAATGGTGACATCTGCACCGCCTCGAAGCGAGTCACTCGCTACCAGTCAAAGGCAACTGTTGGGTATCAATCTGGCCCGCAGGCGGCCACATCATGGGTTCATGGGTAACGATGAACGGATGCGCGTGCAGCCCTCGGTGGACGCGGCCTCACCGCCGACGCCCTCTCTGACCCTGCCTGCCGACCGTCTGAGCGGCTATCGCCGCAACACCAGCTTCCGCTCGCGTCGTTCTCAGTTGTCGCACGCTCAGCAGCGGACCTGGGAGCGGCTGTGGCCCGAACTCGGCTACGTCGCGAGGCCGCCAGGCGACCCCGAAGCTGCGGTCGATCCGCTGGACACCCGGGCCTGGTTCGGTCGCGACGCACCTCTTGTTCTCGAAATCGGCTGTGGCACAGGGACTTCGACGATCGCGATGGCGCGGTCCGAGCCGAACGTCGACGTCATCGCCGTCGAGGTCTACCGTCGCGGACTGGCGCAACTGCTGTCGGCGATCGACCGCGAAGACGCCACCAACATCCGGTTGATCCGCGGAGATGCCGTCGACGTGCTGGAACAACTGCTCGGGTCCGGCTTGCTGAGCGGGGTTCGGGTGTTCTTCCCCGACCCCTGGCCCAAGGCCCGTCACCACAAACGCCGGCTGTTACAGCCGGAGACGGTGGCGCTGATCGCCGACCGTTTGCGTCCCGGCGGGATTCTGCACGCCGCCACCGACCACCCCGGCTACGCCGAGCAGATCGCCGAGGTCGGCGACGCCGAACCATTGCTGGCCAGGCTCGATGCGAACGCGGAACCGGTGATCTCCGTGGTCCGTCCCACCACCAAATACGAGAATAAGGCGCAGGACGCCGGTAGCGCCGTCACCGAATTGCTCTGGGATAGAACGCGACCATGAGCCTGACCGATCAGACAACCCCGCCGGTCGGCGCACCGGTGGGCCTACCCGACGACCCGACAGGCGATGTCGCGCCCGCGGTTCGGCGCGTGCTGCTGATCTGGGACGCACCGAACCTGGACATGGGCCTCGGCTCGATCTTGGGCCGTCGACCGACCGCCCTGGAACGCCCGCGCTTCGACGCGCTCGGCCGCTGGTTGCTGGCCCGCACCGCCGAAGTGGCGGCCAAGCGGGACGACGTCTCCGCTGAACCTGAGGCCACGGTGTTCACCAACATCGCCGCGGGCAGCGCCGACGTTGTCCGTCCTTGGGTGGACGCCCTCCGCAACGTCGGATTCGCGGTTTTCGCGAAGCCGAAGCTCGACGAGGACAGCGATGTCGACAGCGACATGCTCGATCACATCGCGCACCGCTCTCAGGCGGGATTGGCGGCGTTAATGGTGGCGTCCGCCGACGGCCAGGCTTTCCGTATACCGTTGGAGGAAATCGCCCGCAGCGGGGTACCCGTTCAGGTGCTTGGATTTCGTGAACATGCCAGTTGGGCGTTAGCGTCGGATACCTTGGCGTTTGTCGACCTGGAGGACATAGCGGGTGTTTTCCGGGAGCCGCTGCCGCGGATCGGGCTCGATTCGCTGCCTGAGAAGGGGGCGTGGCTACAACCGTTCCGGCCGCTGTCTTCGTTGCTGACCTCGCGTGTGGCGACAACTTAAAAACTATGCGCGGGTCGTTGCAGATCCAGTAAGGAGCTTACGTGTTCGCCTGGTGGGGTCGAACTGTATATCGCTTCAGATACATCGTCATCGGTGTCACGGTGGCGATGAGTCTGCTCGGCGGCATCTTCGGGATAAGTCTCGGCAAGCATGTGACGCAAAGCGGTTTTTACGACGAGGGCAGCCAGTCTGTTAAGGCATCCGTCGTCGGCGACAACACCTACGGCCGCGATCGAACCAGCCACATCGTCGCCACCTTTACCGCACCTAAGTCCGTCAACGACCCCGCGTGGCAGCACCAGATGGTCGACGAGCTCAACGCATTCAAGAAAGACCACCCCGATCAGGTCGTGGGGTGGGCCGGTTGGTTGGCAGCACCCACCAGCACCGACCCGATCATCAAGGGAATGGCCAGCGAGGACGGCAAGCACACGTTTGTCAGCATCCCGCTGAAGGGCGACGACGACGACACGATCCTTACTAACTACAAGGCCATCGAGCCCGATCTCTACAAGCTCAACGGCGGCAACGTCCAACTCGCCGGCCTGGAGCCGATCGCCAGCGCGCTGACCGGCACCATCGCCACCGACCAGAAACGCATGGAAGTGTTGGCGTTGCCGCTGGTCGCGGTGGTGCTCTTCCTGGTGTTCGGCGGTGTGATCGCGGCCTCTCTCCCGGTGATCGTGGGCGGCCTGAGTATCGCCGGGTCGCTGGGCATCCTGCGATTCATCACGATGTTCGGGCCCCTGAGCTTCTTCGCCCAGCCAGTCGTGTCCATGATGGGTTTCGGCATTGCGATCGACTACGGGCTGTTCGTCGTGAGTCGTTTCCGTGAGGAGATCGCCGAAGGCTACGACACCGAGGCCGCGGTACGCCGCACGGTGATGACGGCCGGTCGCACGGTGGTGTTCTCCGCGGTCCTGATCGCCGTGTCTGCGGCAAGCCTCTTCTTGTTGCCGCAGGGCTTCGTGAAGTCGCTGACGTACGCGGTGATCATCTCGGTGACGTTGGCCGCGGTGCTGTCGATCACGCTACTGCCGGCCTGCCTGGCAGTGCTGGGTCGCAACGTCGACGCGTGGGGCGTGCGCACCCTATTCCGCATCCCCTTCCTGGCCAACTGGACGCCGTCGCGCGTCTACCTGAACTGGTTGGCGGACCGGTTGCAGAAGACGAAGACCCGCGAAGAGGTCGAGGCCGGGTTCTGGGGCAAGTTGGTCAACGTCGTGATGAAACGACCGCTGATCTTCGCCATTCCCATCGTCATCGGAATGATCGCCCTGGTCATCCCGCTGCACAACCTCTCCTTCGGCGGCATGAGCGAGAAGTATCTGCCGCCGGACAACTCGATCCGCTTGGCGCAAGAGAACTTTGACAAGCTGTTCCCCGGCTACCGGACCAACCAGTTGACGCTGGTCATCGAGAGCAATAACGGCGGCAAGGTCACCGACCAGCAGATCGCCGAGATCCGCAACGACGCCGCATCGATCAACGGCTTCACCGACAAGAGCTGGCAAGAGCGGGCCTGCCCCTCGATCGAGGGCAACCCGTGTGTGCCGGGACCGAACGGGACCACCAAACCCAAGAACGATTCGGTCCGGGTGATCCAGAACGGTCTGTCCCACGCCAACGACGCGGCCAAGAAGCTCACCGAACTGCGGTCGATCACGCCGCCAAAGGGATTGACCGTCTTGGTCGGCGGCGTGCCCGCCCTCGAGCAGGACAGTATTCACAGCCTGTTCGACAAGGCTCCGCTAATGCTGGTGGTGCTGCTCACCACGACGATGCTGTTGATGTTCCTGGCATTCGGATCGGTGGTGCTGCCGATCAAGGCCGCGGTGATGAGCGCGCTGACCTTGGGCTCCACGCTGGGAATCCTGACGTGGATCTTCGTCGACGGCCATTTCTCCAAGTTGCTGAATTTCACGCCGACACCGCTGATGGTCGTCCTCATCGCGTTGGTCATCGCGGTCGGTTTCGGTCTGGCCACCGACTACGAGGTCTTCCTGGTGTCGCGAATGGTGGAAGCCCGGGCACGCGGCATGTCCACCGCCGAGGCGATCCGGATCGGAACGGCGACCACTGGTCGTCTCATCACTGCCGCGGCGCTGGTGCTGGCCGTGGTGGCCGGGTCGTTCGTGTTCTCCGACCTGGTGATGATGAAATACCTGGCGTTCGGTTTGATGGCGGCTCTCTTGTTGGACGCCACCGTCGTTCGAATGTTCCTGGTCCCATCGGTGATGAAGCTGCTCGGTGACGACTGCTGGTGGGCTCCGCACTGGATGAAGCGCCTGCAGAACCGGTTGGGCCTCGGCGAGATTCACCTACCCGACGAGCGCAAGAAGCCGGCCCCCCGCGCCCGCGCCGATCGTCCCGCGATCGCCGCGCAGACCGCGGCTGCCACCGCCACCAAGCCACGTCCGCACGACCCCACCCATCCCGGCGTGGATGGTCCGCCGCGACCCAGCAGACCGGCCGGGCCCCCGCCGCAGCCCGAGTCCCGGCCCCCGGCGCAGGAAACTCCGTCGTCCGCTGGCACCACGAAGATCCCGACCGCTGGCCGAGCCGCATCGAAAGAGCCACCAACGACCCGCTTTTCGGCACAGCCCAACGCGTCGGCGGCACCCGTCCCCGGGCGCGAACGGCCACCCACGCCGCCCGCGCCGCAGCAACGTGACGACCGCGAGATCGAGTCCTGGCTCAGTGATCTGCGCGGATCCGGGACCGGCGACCCGCGTGGCGCCGCGCCGACGCAGCCGTCCGCCGATCAAACCTGGGCGATGCCGATCCCTCGGGAACAGCCGTCGCCCCAACCGCCCAGCGAGCAGGAGGACGCCACCACGGCGATCCCCACTCCGCCGCGGGAGGACAAGGATTCCGACGCGGCCACCGAGAAACTGAATGCTCGGGGCGAGAACCCACCGCGTCGCCGCGGCGGCGGACTCAGCGCTGCGGATCTGCTTCGTCGCGAAGGGCGCATGTAGCTGGTTAGCCGGTCGCCGCGAATTCGACTGCGGCTACGGCTCGCTGCCGGGCTACGGCTAATTGCCCGGCTCGCCCCCTCGCCGCTCCGCGGCTGGGAGGTACCCCCACCTCATCGCTTCGCTCTGCATCGTTGCCGGGCTACGAACTTGTGGACTCCAGCTCGTCCGGCTCGACCTGCATGATCGAGCCCTCGCCGTCCTCGGTTTCCTCGACAGCGGCCTCGGGATCCCTGGCCAGTAGCACCTTGAACGCGTTGTTGAAGAACGCGACGGTCGGGACCGCCAACAAGGCACCGACGATCCCGGCCAGCACACTGCCGGTCGAGATGGCGACGACGACTCCCAGCGGATGAATCGACACCGCCCGACCCATCACCAACGGCTGCAGAATGTGCGCTTCAAGTTGGTTCACCCCGATCAGCACGCCGAGGGTGATGAGCGCGTAGACGAAGCCCTTGGCGAGCAGCGCGACGATCACCGCCAGGAACCCGCTGAGCACGGCACCGATCAGCGGGACGAACGCGCCGAGGAACACCAGTGACGCCAGCGGCAGCGCCAGCGGCACACTCATGATCACCAACCCGGTGCCGACTCCTGCCGCATCGACGAGCGCCACCAGGAAGGTGGCTCGGATGTAACCGGTCAGCGAGTGGTAGCCGACGGCGCCCGCGGCGCGGATCCGGTCCCGAACGTCGGTCGGGAAGATCTGGGTGACGTACTGCCAGATGTTGCGGCCGCCGTAGAGGAAAAAGATCAGCGTAAAGAACATCAACAATGCCGCGGTGATGATCTCGGTAATGGTGGCCGCGGTGGCGAGCGCGCCGCTGGTCAGCTTCTCCTCGTTGTTCTGCAGCGCCTGGATCGCCGAGTTGCCGGCGTGGTCGATCTGCTGGCGGCTCAGGTGCAGTGGACCGTCGATCAACCACTTCTTGGCCGAGTCGATGCTGCGCTCGACCTGGCTGGCCAAATCCGGCACACCGACCACGAACTGGCTGACGACGAAGGTCATGATGCCGCCCAGGATCGCGAAGCCACCGAGAATCACCAACGCGACAGCGCCGCCGCGCGGGGCGCCGCGGCGGTCCAGCCAGTCCACGATCGGAACCAGCAGCGCGCTCAGCATCAACGCGAGAAGCAATGGGACAACGATGATTTCGAGTCGTTTGATGATCAGCAGCAACGCCACCAGAGCTGCCAGGATCACCAGCAACCGCCAGGCCCACGCTGAGGTCTTGCGAACGATCGGTTCTACCGACTCGGCATAATCGGCCTTGGCCTGCGATGGCATACCGCCAGCCTAGTCGTCGCCACCCCGGCGGCCGCCGGGAAAAAACAATGGCGGACACCGGCGTCGCGCAACGATCGGACAGGACCTGCACGGTTACCCTGAAGGCGTGTCGCACGACGCCGCGGCCAGCCACGTCGACGGGACGCGCGAAGAGCGCGCCCGTAGCAGATACTGGTGGTTGCGTTGGGCTGCGTTGGCCGTCGTGACGATCGTGCTGGCCCTCGAAGTGGCACTGGCGTGGGACCAGTTGGCCAAAGCCGCCCGAAGCCTCTCAGGCGCAAAATGGTGGTGGCTGCTGGCCGCCGCCCTGGCGGCAGTGCTGTTGATGCACAGCTTCGCCGAGGTGCAACGGACCCTCTTGGCGTCGGCGGGGGTGCGGGTCAGGGAATTGCGTTCCGAGGCAGCCTATTACGCGGCCAACGCGCTGAGCACCACGCTGCCCGGCGGTCCGGTGCTGGCGGCGACGTTTCTGCTTCGGCAGCAACGGATTTGGGGCGCGTCGACGTTGGTGGCGTCGTGGCAGCTGGTGATGTCGGGCGTGCTGCAGGCCGTGGGCCTGGCGCTGCTCGGGCTGGGCGGCGCATTCTTCCTCGGGGCCAGGAACAACCCGTTCTCGCTGGTGTTCACCCTCGGCGGCTTCGTCGCGTTGCTGTTGCTGGCCCAGGCAGTCGCATCGCGACCCGAACTGATCGACGGCATCGGAGGCCGGGTGCTCGCGACCTTCAACTCGCTTCGGGGCAAGCCGGCCGATACCGGCCTGGCCAAGTGGCGGGAGATGCTCTGCCAACTGGAATCGGTCAGCTTGAGCCGGCGCGACATCGCGAGCGCCTTCAGTTGGTCGCTGGTCAACCGGTTCGCCGACGTCGCCTGCCTGGGCTTCGCCGCCTATGCGGCCGGTGCACATGCCTCGTTGGGTGGCTTGACGGTCGCCTGCGCCGCCGCCCGCGCGGTCGGCACGATCCCGCTGATGCCCGGCGGCCTGTTGGTGGTGGAGGCGGTGCTGGTACCCGGTCTGGTGTCGAGCGGGATGTCATTGCCCAGCGCCGTCTCGACGATGCTGATCTACCGGCTGATCAGTTGGTTACTGCTGGCCGCGGTCGGCTGGGTGGTGTTCTTCTTCATGTTCCGCACCGAGAACGAACTCGACCCCGACGATGTCGACGTGCCGACGGCCGAGGACGCACCGCAGCGCCCGTCACCGCCCGCTGACGACGATCGGCCTACTTGACGACGCCCATAATCGGCGCCTCCGCCGCGCGTTGCGGCAGCGCACCCTGACCGCCGGAGACGACCGGCGCCGCGGCGCCCGCTCCGGGTGAGCCACCCTGAATAGACTGCGGGAAGCCGAGCGCCTGCGGGAGGCTGATCGGCGGCGTCTGGCACCTGCTCGACAGGCCCGCCAGCGGTAACGCGATGGTCTGCAGGTCGCTGGCAGCCTTGGGGTTCGCCGCGAAATAGGTTCGCAGCGAGTCGACCGACTGTGGTCCCGCCGACTGCTGCAGGGCGAAGGTCATCGCCTGGTTCGTCTCCGGATGCCCGTCGAGGTAGTCGCCTGCCGAGCGGGCCACGTTGCTGATCGCTCTGGCCATCTCGCTGGCAGCACAGGGATCGGCCGCGCCGACCGCCGCGGGCGCCGACAACAGCACCGCCGCCGTCGCACCGGCCACACCAGTAGCGGTCAGGACGCCAAGCAGCCGACGGCGCAACGTCGCACTACTCCCAGTCAGGGAAGTCATAGATAGCTCCTTATTGCTTGCGAGCAGCGATTCGACTCGCATCCGGCTTGGCTGCGGGCCGGCCGGCGCTAGGGACTGCCCGCTCGTCATCCTGCCATCGTTTCCGGCGCTGCCGCCAACCCCGCTGTTGGGAAACTGGTCACACCGCCTGGGAATCGACATCGTGGCCGAGTCGTTGCAGCTCAGCGACTCGTAAGCAACATTGACACATAGGTTGCTGGGGTACGCTCGCGTGCACGCAACGCTTCGCGGCGATCGCAGGTGCGGCGAAGGTGATTGCAGCGGGGGTGCCGCGCAAAAATCGAATGCGGGGAGATCGAAATCCAGCACTTCATGATGCGCCTCAGCAGCAACCTGCGCAGATTCCGCTGGCTGGTCTTCTCGGGCTGGTTTCTCGCGCTGATTCCGGCCGTCTACCTGGTGGCGACCCAGGCGGGTCACCTCACCGGTGGCGGTTTCGAGGTGCCCGGCTCACAGTCGTTGACGGTCCACGACCAACTGGAAGCGCACTACCCCGACCAAGGCTCGTCGCCGCTGGCGCTGGTGGCCGCGCCGCGGGCTGATGCCGGCTATCAGGACATGAACTCCGCGGCCGGTTTCCTGCAGGACGTGGCTAAGCAGGTCCCCGATGTGGCGGTGGTGACCAACCCGGCTCAGCCGTCACCGCAGCCCGACCGGCCGTACGTGGTGTCGCTGCGGCTGGACTCCGCCAACAACGCCAGCGCCAGCGATGCCGCTAAGAAACTCCGGCTCAAGATCGGTGTCCAGGGCGACCGGCCGGGGCAGATGGCAGACGGTCGGGTCCGGCTGTACGTCATCGGACAGGGCGCGCTCAGCACGGCCGCGGCGGCCAACACCAAGCACGACATCGCCAAGGCCGAGCAGTGGAACTTTCCGATCATCCTGATCGTGTTGCTCGCGGTGTTCGGCTCACTCGCCGCCGCCGCGATCCCGCTGGCGTTGGGCATCGTCACGGTCGCCATCACGATGGGCCTGGTCTATCTTCTGTCGAACTACACCACGATGTCGGTCTTCGTCACCTCAACGGTGTCGATGTTCGGCATCGCGCTCGCGGTGGACTATTCGCTGTTCATCCTGATGCGGTTCCGCGAGGAACTGCGCGCCGGGCGCCAGCCGCAAGAGGCGGTCGACGCGGCGATGGCGACGTCGGGTCTGGCCGTCGTGCTGTCCGGGATGACCGTCGTGGCGTCGCTGACCGGCATCTACCTGATCAACACCCCGGCACTGGCGTCGATGGCCACCGGCGCGATCCTCGCGGTCGCGGTGGCGATGTTGACGTCGACGACGATGACGCCCGCGGTGCTGGCGACGTTCGGGCGGTCCGCCGCCAAGCGGTCGGCGGCGCTGCACTGGTCGCGGCGCCCGGAGACGACGCAGTCACGGTTCTGGAGCCAATGGATCGGTTCGGTGATGCGCCGGCCGTGGGCGTCGGCAGTCGCGGCGTCAACGGTGCTGATCGTGATGGCGGTGCCGGCGCTGTCGATGGTGCTGGGCAATAGCCTGCTGCGCCAATTCAGCTCATCACATGAGATCCGCGCCGGCGTATCGGCGGCCGCTGAGGCGCTCGGCCCGGGTGCGCTGGGACCGGTGCAGGTGCTGGTCACCTTCCCCGACGGCGACGCGACCTCGGCATCGCGCACCCAGATTCTCGATGCGGTCCGGCACGAAATGGGCCAGGCCCCCAACCTGGTCACGGTCGCCCCGCCGGCATTCGCCGACAACAACAGCAGCGCCATGCTCTCCGGAGTGCTCTCGGTAGACCCCGAAGACCTCGGCGCCCGCCAGACCGTCGGATGGCTGCGTGGCCACCTCCCCCAGGCCGCGGGCGGGTCGGCGCAGGTGTCCGTCGGTGGACCGACTGCGCTGATCAAAGACTTCGACGATCAGGTGTCCAGGACCGAGCCGTGGGTGTTGCTGTTCGTCGCCCTGATCGCCTTCGTCATGCTGCTGCTCTCGATTCAATCGGTGTTCTTGGCATTCAAGGGTGTGCTGATGACGGTGTTGTCGGTGGCCGCCGCCTACGGCAGCCTGGTGATGGTCTTCCAGTGGGGCTGGCTCGAAAAGCTCGGGTTCGGCCAGATCAGCTCGATCGACAGCACAGTTCCGCCGCTGGTACTGGCGATGACGTTCGGCTTGTCGATGGACTACGAGATCTTCCTGCTGACCCGCATCCGCGAGCGGTTCCTGCAGTCGGGCAACACCCATGACGCGGTGGCCTACGGCGTCAGCACCAGCGCGCGCACCATCACCAGCGCCGCGCTGATCATGATCGCCGTGTTCATCGGCTTCGCGTTCGCCGGCATGCCGTTGGTAGCCGAGATCGGAGTGGCGTGCGCGGTCGCGATCGCCGTGGACGCCACCGTGGTGCGCCTGGTGATGGTGCCGGCCCTGATGGCGATGTTCGCCCAGTGGAACTGGTGGCTACCCGCTTGGCTGGAGCGCATCCTGCCGTCGGTCGACTTCGAAAAGCCTTTGCCTGCGGTCGATCTCGGTGACATCCTGATGATCCCTGACGACATCTCGGCGCCGGCGGTGCCTGGGGCCGATCTGCGGATCGCGCTCAAGTCCGCCGCTCGGCTCAAGAATCTGGCACCCGATGCGATCACCGTGGCCGACCCATTGGCGTTCACCGGATGCGGAAGCAGCAGCGAGCCGCGCAGGCGAATCAAGGGCAGCGAATACGTCGCCAGTTCGACCACTCGCCAGCTGGCGGTGATCGGGACGCCAACCGGAAATAACGGGCACTCAGGCCCTAGGAAGTTCGTCAGCGGGCGGTCCCACCGTAACGGCGGCGGCGCAGACCGTGCGGCCCCGCGTGGGGTGCGGCCCGTTCACCCGGTCACGTTGTGGCGCGGCCGGCTCTCCGTCGCGCTCGATGCGCTGGAGGCCGCAGCCGGGGTCGACGACCCGGAGTTCGAGCGCAGCAGCCCGATGGAGACTACCCACGTCCAGCTGCCCACCGGTGACCGGCTACAGATCCCCACCGGCGCCGAGACGCTGCGACTCAAGGGCTACCTGATCATGAGCCGCAACAGCTGCCGGGATTACACGGATTTCGCCGAGCTGGTCGACACAATGGAAGCCGAGACCGCCGCAGTAGTGCTGGGCGGCATGGACAGGTATTACGCTTGTCAAACACCTAGGCAGCAGTGGATCGCGAGCCAGTTGGTCCGGCGATTGGCCGACCCACATCCGGCGGATCTTGAGAACAACGGTTGGCCCGAGCCCGATACACAGGCAGACTGGGAGAGGGTCAGGCAGCGCTGCCTGTCCGTAGCCGTAGCGATGCTGGAGGAGGCGAGGTGACGTTGGCAGCGGATCGACGCCATGGATCGGCGCCGCATCGAACGCCCGCCCGTCCCCGCAACGGCGACCGGCCGGTCGAGGTCTGGCCCACGTCAGCGATTCGCTCGGCGCTGGAGAGTGGCGACATCGCCACCTGGAAGCAGATCGCGGTCGCGATCAAGCGCGACCCGTTCGGGCGCACCGCCCGGCAGGTCGAGGAGGTGCTGGAGACCTCACGGCCGTACGGCATCTCCAAGGCTCTGGCCGAGGTGCTGGACCGGGCCCGCGCCCACCTCGAAGCCAACGAACGCAACGAAGTGGCCCGCCACGTCCAGGTGCTGATCGAACGGTCAGGGCTGAAGTTGCCCGAATTCGCCTCCCGGATCGGGGTGCCCGCCGACGAGCTGCGCGCCTATCTCGAGGCCACCACCAGCCCGTCGGCGTCGTTGATGATCCGGATGCGCCGGCTGTCGGACCGCTTCGCCAAAGCCCGGTCTCATCAGCCGCCGCAGGAGCCGCCCCGGCGCACTGCGCCACGGCCGCCTCGCGGCTATTGATGACCGCCCGTTCCGACGATCTGACGCTGCGCCGGATTCTGGCCGAGACCCGCACCATCGCGGTGGTCGGCGCGTCGCAGAACCCGGCCCGGCCCAGCCACGAGATCTACTCGTACCTGCTTTCGACCGGCGAGTACCAGGTGTATCCGGTGAACCCGACGATCACCGAAATCGAGGGCGCGCAGGTGTATCCGCGGTTGGCTGACCTGCCGGTGGTGCCGGACATGGTCGACGTGTTTCGCCGGTTCGGCGAGCTGCCGTCGGTACTGGCCGAGACGCTCGCCCTCAAGCAGCGTCCGAAAACCCTGTGGCTGCAGCAGGGGTTGTGGCACGAGCAAGTCGGTCGCGACGCTGAAGCGGCAGGCGTGCAGGTGGTGATGGACCGCTGTCTGATGGTCGACCACGTCCGCCTGCGCTGACGAGGGTCAGCGTGGGTTGAGCGGCGACACCCCCAGCACCAGCCAGTGGTCGCTCTGCTTGGTCAGCGTTACACGCAGCGCCAGCACCGCATTGTCGGGCGGCTGACCCGGTTCGTTCTGGGTGGCGCGCAAGATGACTGCCACCGACGCCGCGGCCGGCCCGATCGCCTCCAGGCCCGCCTCCATCGTCGAGGCATTGGCGGTGACATTGCGGTGCGCCAGATCCGTTGTGGCCTTACCGAATTGATCTCTGAACGTAGTGGCCTGTTCAGGCACCATCAGAGCCGCGGCGCGGTCGATGGCGGCCATCGGCTCCTGCGGCGAGAAGGTTGCCGTCGCCTCGGCCATGCCGACCGCGATCCGAACCACTTCTGCCGAGTCGACTTTCAGGTCGTGGTCCGGCCGGGTCCAGTGCGTGTAGCCGGTCAGCACCGCCGCGACGACCGCCACCGCGCACAGCGCGACCACCGCCAGACGCAGCGCCGGCGCCTCGTCGTCGGTGCCGACGGTGACCGAATCCCGCCGCAGCAACCAGACATTGACCGCCACGCCCTCGACGATCAGCAGGATCAGCACCGAAGACAGCGACACCCACCACAGCGGCCAGGTGAGCACGTGCCCGATCGCGAGCAACGCGGCGATCGCGGCCAGCGGCGCCCCGACGTCGAACGCCAGCACCCGCAACGCGTTCCTCATCGAATCGACTCGAGCCGCGAGACCATCAGCTTGCCGTCGACGTCGGAGATCCCGAGCCGCAGGTTCCAGTGCACGGTCTGCGGATTGCCGCCCGAATTCTCACTGACCGACGTGGCCACCACCATCACGGTGTCAGTGCGACGAGCGATGGAGGCCGGCAGTTGCTCGGGTGACGCGGGCCGACCCGGCTGGGCATCCAAGTCGTGGTGCACCGTCTCGAGCGCCACCGCCTCGACCTCGCCGCGGCTGCGCGACTGCAGCCGCTGCACGACCTGTTGATAGGGCTGGATCGCGGAGTCGAAATCGGCGTTGAGTTCGCCGATCGTCCCATCGTGCAACCGCTGCAGACTGGCCTGGATGTTGTCGGCGTTCATGTTGATCAACACGCCGGTCCAGTCGGCGGCCGCCTGCATGGCCCGACTCTGGTAGCTCCGTTCGTCGACGTCGCTGCGATGGGCCGACCAGATGAACCAGCCCAGCACGATCGCGGCCACCGACAACACTCCCAGCGCCGCCGACGCGACGCCGTAGGGCGAGATGGCCGGGCCGTCGGTCTGTTCGGGCTCTTCTGGCGTCGACGCGGCCGCAGGCTCGTCGGCCGCAGGCTCGGCCTGCTCGTCGTCGGGCATGGGCGTGAGCCTAGCCGGGCGACGATGCGGGCCACTGAGGCCCGCTGAGGAGGCAGGCCGTCGAACAGAGCAAGGTGAACGGCCGCGCCAGATGGAAGGATGGTGGCGTGACGGTAGAAGCTATCCGCTCAGGGCTCGACCTGAGCAATGTCGACGCTGGTGCCCGGCCTCAGGACGACCTGTTCGGACATGTCAACGGCCGCTGGCTCGCGGACCATCAGATGCCGGCCGACCGCGCCACCGACGGCGCGTTCCGACTGCTCGCCGACCGCGCCGAAGAGCAGGTGCGCGACATCATCACCGAGGCAGCCGCGTCGAAAGCCGCCGAGGGCACCGACCCACAGCGCATCGGCGACCTCTACGCCAGCTTCATGGATACCGAAACCATCGCGCGCCTTGGTGTCCGCCCGCTGCTCGACGAGCTCGCGGGCGTCGACGCGGCGAGGACACCCGCCGACCTGGCGGCTGAGCTCGGCAAGCTCCAGCGCACGGGCATCGGCGGCGGCACCGGCGTGTACGTCGACACCGACTCGAAGGACTCCACCCGCTACCTGCTGCACCTGTCGCAGTCGGGGCTCGGATTACCCGACGAGTCGTACTACCGCGACCAGCAGCACGCCACCATCCTCGCGGAGTACCCGAAGCACATCGCCCGGATGTTCGCACTCGTCTACGGCGAGGATGCGGACTGGGACGCGACCGCCGCGCAGATCGTCGCGCTAGAGACCAAGATCGCGGCCGCGCACTGGGATGTGGTGAAGCGACGCGATGCCGACCTGACCTACAACCTGCGCACCTTCGCCGAATTAAACTCGGAGGCAACCGGTTTCGACTGGTCGCTGTGGCTTCAGGCATTGGGTGCTGACCTATCCGGCCACCATAACGGGCCCTCCGAGGTCGTCGTCCGCCAGCCTGACGCGCTAACCGTGTTCGCCGCGCTGTGGGCGAACGAGGACCTCGAAGACTGGAAGCGCTGGCTGCGCTGGCGCGTGATCAGCGGGCGGGCCTCGCTGCTCAATGATGACATCGTCGACGAGAACTTCGCGTTCTACGGCCGCACGCTGTCGGGCACCGAGCAGCTCCGGGACCGGTGGAAGCGCGGTGTCGGTCTGGTCGAGAGCCTGATGGGCGATGCCGTGGGTCGGCTCTACGTCGAGCGGCACTTCCCGCCGGACGCCAAGGCGCGGATGGACGAGCTGGTGGCCAATCTGCGGGAGGCCTACCGCGTCAGCATCACCGACCTGGAGTGGATGACGCCGAAGACCAGGCAGCGGGCGCTGGAGAAGCTCGACAAGTTCACCCCGAAGATCGGCTACCCCGCGAAGTGGCGCGACTACTCCGCCCTCGTCATCGCCCGTGACGACCTGTACGGCAACTACCAGCGCGGCTACGCGCTGGAGTACGAGCGCGATCTGGCCAAGCTCGGCGGTCCTGTCGACCGCGACGAGTGGTTCATGACGCCGCAGACCGTCAACGCCTACTACAACCCCGGAATGAACGAGATCGTCTTCCCCGCAGCAATTCTGCAGCCGCCGTTCTTCGACGCCGAGGCCGACGACGCCGCCAACTACGGCGGCATCGGGGCGGTCATCGGCCACGAGATCGGCCATGGTTTTGACGACCAAGGTGCCAAATACGACGGCGACGGCAACCTCATCGACTGGTGGACCGACGACGACCGCGCCGAATTCGGTGTTCGCACAAAGGCTCTGATCGAGCAGTACGACGGATTCACGCCCCGCGGGCTGGAGGCCTCCCACCACGTCAACGGTGCGTTCACCGTCGGCGAGAACATCGGCGATCTGGGCGGGCTGTCGATCGCGCTGCTCGCTTACCAGCTGTCGTTGAAGGGCCAGAGCGCCCTGGAGATCGACGGCCTGACCGGCGTCCAGCGGGTGTTCTTCGGCTGGGCGCAGGTGTGGCGCACCAAGTCACGCGACGCCGAGGCGATCCGCCGACTCGCCATTGACCCGCACTCGCCGCCGGAGTTCCGGTGCAACGGGGTCATCCGCAACATCGACGTGTTCTACGACGCCTTCGAGGTCGTCGAGAACGACGAGCTGTACCTGGACCCGCGGCGCCGGGTTCGGATCTGGAACTAGGCCGGGCTAAAGCTGCCAGTCGTTCGAGCCGTCGTTCTTGCTGTACGTCCCGGTCGAGTTCTTCACGACGATGGGGTCACCGGCGCCGAAGTTGGTGAAGAACCACTTGGCGTTGGTCGGGCTGATGTTGATGCAGCCGTGGCTGACGTCGCGCTTGCCCTGGTCGGCCACCGACCACGGCGCGCTGTGCACGTAGTCACCGCTGTTGTCGAACTGCACGGCGTCCTGGACGTCCACCTTGTAGCCGTACGTCGAGTTGACCGGCACACCGTAGGTGGACGAATCCATCACGACCTTGGCCTTCTTGTCGAGCACGTAGTACGTGCCGTTAGGCGTCTGGTGACCGCCCGCGGCCATGCCCATCGACATAGGGAAGGTCTGCTCGACGGCCCCGTTGCGGGTGACGACCAGCTGGTGGGTCGCATCGTCGGCGGTGGCGATCAGCGTGTCACCGGTGACGAAATTGTTCTGGGTGCCGGCCGCGTCGACGTGCACCGCGGTGTGCGCAGGCCAGAAGCTGAGCGGGCGCCAGCGCACCTGGCTCGACGTCAGCCAATAGAACTTGCCCGACACCGCCGGGGTCGACGACACGTGAATCGCCTGTTCGGCCATGTGCTGGTCGGCGATTGGGCGGGCGAAATTGACGATGATCGGCTCGCCCACACCGACAGTGGAGCCGTTGACCGGGTTGAATGTCGGCGGCACGAATGGCGGCGAGCCAGTGAACGGCGACGGGTTCTGCCCGACAACGGGTCCCGTCGGCGCGCTGGCCGGCGTAGCGGCCGGCGGCGCGAGCGGGTCGCTTGGGGGCGGCGCGGGTGCGAACGGGTTGGGCAGCGCGAACGGGTTGGGCGGCGCCGGCGCAGCCACCGGGTCGCCGGGCGGCGGCGGTGGCGCCGGGGCGTCCACACCGGGCGGCGCCGGTGGCCCCGGCTCCGGGTCGGCCAACGCCGAACCGGCGCCCAGCGTCAGCACAGCAAACAACCCCACTGCGCTGAGCGCAGCGGTCACAGGACCCTTGGTCCATCGCGACATTTCGATCCCTCCAAGTCACGGTCTCAACCCAGTATGCAGTAGCGGAGGACCCGTCCTTAAATTCTGCAATTGCCGGACCGTCGATAAGCGGGCCACAGCCGGGCCCCTGAGCTGCGGTTTTATCTCAGGCGATGATTATCGGGACGTCGAACAACTGCCGCTTGGCCGTCATCCCGGCACCCCCGATGCCGATCAGGACCATCGATGCGGCCAACATCACCAGCACACCGTGCTCGTAGAACAGGCCGCCGACGAACGACCCGGCCATGATGCCGACCTGGAATGCCGCCACATACAGCCCGGACGCGCCGTCGGGGTCGTCTCTTCCGGCGCGCATCGCCGCGGATTGCAGCATCGGCGGCACCGCGTTGGCGGTGGCACCCCACAGCGCGATGGCGATGATCCCGATCAGGGTGGTCGCGGTAGAGGGCAACCGGTGGAAGGCCAGGCCGGTCAGCACCAGCAACGTCAACCACAGCGCAACCATGCAGATGGCGATCGCAGCTCTGGGTCGATGATCCATCGGCCGGGCGACCAGCGGCATCACCAACAGCCCCGCGACGCCGTAGGTGGCCAGCAACCAGGCGATATCCGGTCCACGCACTCCGACGACGTCACGGATGATCACCGCGATGAAGGTGAACGAAATGAAATGCCCGGTCACCGCGACCATGGTGAACACGCTGACGATGACCAGCCGCGGATTGCGGTGGTGCCGCGCCCTCGAGCCGACGGCGGCGCGCTGATCGTCGGTCAACGCCAGGACCGGCAGCACGATCCAGGCCGCCAGGGTCACCGCAGCGGCCACGACCGTCACTGCGGCGACGGCGACGCGCCAATTCCACTCCAGGCTCATCGCTGCCGTTGCCGGGCTGCCCAGCACGACGGCCAGGCTGGTGCCGACGTAGATCATCGTCGTTGCGCGGCCGGAGTGACTGGCCGGCACCAGCCGGGTGGCGACCGGCGCGATGACCGACAGCATCAGGCCGTGGGTGACCGCCGAGAGCGCTCGGCCGCAGGCCAGCACGACGAAGTTGGGCGCCAGCGCCGAGATCAGTTGGGAGACGGTCAGGCACGCCAGCGACAGCAGTAGAGCCCGGCGCCGCGGCCAGTGCGCCGTCCAGCGGACCAGCGGGATCGTCGTCACCGCCGCGACCAGCGCGTACCAGGCCAGCAGGGTCCCGACTACGGGAACGCTGACGTGCAAGTCTCGGGCGATCGCGGGAAGGGCGCCGACCGGCAGCAGTTCAGCGGTGACGTAGGTGAAGGCCGCGGCGGCCAGCACCGCCAACTGCACCTTGATTCGGGGTGTCCACGGCCCGCTGGCGACGCGTGATCGCGTTGCTTCGTCGGCACGGGCTGGCCCCACGGCCACTACTCAACCATGCATTGCGGGCAAAACGTCAACCATCAGGACCGGACGAGTCGCGCGATGGCCGCGGAGGCCTCGGCGAGCTTCTGATCTGCCTCCGAGCCGCCCTCGGCGACCGCGCGGGTGACGCAGTGCCCGAGGTGCTCGTCGAGCAGATTGAGCGCCACCGAACGCAGAGCGTTGGTGGCCGCGCTGATCTGAGTGAGCACGTCGATGCAGTACTTGTCGTCGTCGATCATGTTCGCGATGCCGCGCACCTGGCCCTCGATTCGCCGCAGCCTTTTGGCGTAATTGTCTTTCTGCGACGAGTATCCGTGTTCGGGTGCCATGTACCCCTCCAACATCTGATCTGACGGTGCTCGGGCCTTCGCGACGGCACCGGTTTGTCCCATTGTCGTTGTCGGCCCGGGCAGGCGCCACGCCGCCCTGGTAAATCGGCGTTTCCCGGTTCCGGGGGGTCATACCCCGTGGGGGTATCTTAATGATTTTGGCCGAAAATGCTGCTAAGCGCATAATTGGACCGTGCCCGAAACCAAGCCCTCTGCCGAAGATCTATCGTCCGCCGTCGACATCAAGCCCCGCAGCCGTGAGGTCACCGACGGCCTGGAGAAGGCCGCGTCGCGGGGGATGTTGCGGGCGGTAGGTATGGACGACGACGACTTCGCCAAGCCGCAGATCGGCGTCGCCTCGTCGTGGAACGAGATCACGCCCTGCAACCTGTCCCTGGACAGGTTGGCGAAGTCGGTCAAGGAGGGCGTGTTCGCCGCGGGCGGCTACCCACTGGAATTCGGCACGATCTCGGTGTCCGACGGCATCTCGATGGGCCACGAGGGCATGCACTTCTCGTTGGTGTCCCGCGAGGTGATCGCCGACAGTGTGGAAGTCGTCATGCAGGCCGAACGGCTTGACGCGTCGGTGTTGTTGGCCGGTTGCGACAAGTCACTGCCCGGCATGCTGATGGCCGCGGCCCGACTCGATCTGGCCTCGGTGTTTCTCTACGCGGGCTCGATCCTGCCGGGACGGGCCAAGCTGACCGACGGCACCGAGCGCGACGTCACCATCATCGACGCCTTCGAGGCGGTGGGCGCCTGTGCGCGCGGATTGATGTCGCGGGAGGACGTCGACATCATCGAGCGGGCCATCTGCCCCGGCGAGGGCGCGTGCGGCGGCATGTTCACCGCCAACACCATGGCCAGTGCGGCCGAGGCAATGGGCATGTCGCTGCCCGGTAGCGCGGCACCGCCGGCCACCGATCGTCGTCGCGACGGGTTCGCGCGGCGTAGTGGCGAGGCCGTTGTCGGGTTACTGCGGCGCGGCATCACCGCCCGCGACATCCTGACCAAGGAAGCGTTCGAGAACGCGATCGCGGTGGTGATGGCATTCGGCGGCTCGACCAATGCGGTGCTGCACCTGTTGGCAATCGCCCACGAGGCCGACGTCAAGCTGTCGCTGGAGGATTTCCGCCGCGTCGGGGCGAAGGTGCCACATCTGGCTGACGTCAAGCCGTTCGGTCGTCATGTGATGTTCGACGTCGACCGGATCGGCGGGGTTCCCGTCATCATGAAAGCCCTGCTGGACGCCGGCTTGCTGCACGGCGACTGTCTGACGGTGACCGGAAAGACGATGGCCGAGAACCTCGTGCACATCGCGCCGCCCGACCCGGACGGCAAGGTGCTGCGAGCACTGGACAACCCGATCCACCCCACCGGCGGTATCACGATCCTCGGCGGATCGCTGGCACCCGACGGCGCGGTGGTGAAGTCGGCCGGTTTCGACTCCGACGTGTTCGAAGGCACCGCAAGGGTTTTCGAGCGCGAGCGGGCGGCGCTCGACGCTCTCGAAGACGGCACCATCACCCACGGTGACGCGGTGGTGATCCGCTACGAAGGCCCCAAGGGCGGGCCGGGGATGCGCGAAATGCTCGCCATCACCGGAGCGATCAAGGGCGCCGGCCTCGGCAAGGACGTGCTGCTGTTGACCGACGGCCGGTTCTCCGGCGGCACCACCGGGCTGTGCGTCGGACACATCGCGCCCGAGGCTGTCGACGGTGGACCCATTGCGTTCCTGCGCGACGGCGACCGGATCCGGCTCGACGTCGCCAGCGCAACCCTGGACGTGTTGGTCGACCCCGACGAGTTCGCTTCCCGCCGTGAGGCTTTCACTCCCCTGCCGCCGCGCTACACCACGGGGGTGCTGGCCAAGTACGTCAAGCTGGTCGGGTCGGCGGCGACCGGCGCGGTCTGCGGTTAGGCCGGGTTCAGCGCACCACCGCGATCGCGAAACCGTCCCAGTGCTTGGCACCCACCGTCTGCAGCACTGCGGTGTCGAGCTTGGGATGCTCACCCAAGATCTCCAGCGCCCGCCGCGACCCGCCCGCCACCTCGTCACCGGGTTCCGGGTTGAGGATCGAGCCTTCACGAATCACGTTGTCCACAATGATGACTGAGCCCGGCCGGGTCAGTTTCACGGCCCACTCCAGATAACCGGGGTTGTTTTCCTTGTCGGCGTCGATGAACACCAGGTCGAACGGACCGCCGGTGACGTTCGGCAGCGAACCCAGGGCGGCACCGACCAGGATCTCCACCCGGTCGCCAACTCCGGCGCGGTCGAGGTTGGCCCGGGCGACGTCGGCGTGCTTGGGCTCGTATTCCAGCGTGACCACCCGACCCTCGGGGCCGGCACCGCGGGCCAGCCAGATGGTGCTGAAGCCGCCGAGGGTGCCGATTTCCAGGATGCGTCGGGCCCCGACCGCGCCGGCCAACAGGCTCAGGAACTTGCCCTGCTGCGCCGAGACGGCGATCTTCGGCAGCCCTGCGGCATCGCTGGCCTCGAGGGCGGCAGACAGTGCGGGATCGTCGTCCAGCACGGTGCGGTCCAGGAAGTCGTCGACGTCGACGGGGTTCGGTTGTGAAGTCATGAGCCAACGCTAACGCGCTGCCGTGGCCGGCCGCCACTGCGTTTCGCCTTCCTTGCCTTATACCCCCTAGGGGTATAGGTTGGTTAATGTCATACCAGGCGACCAGAGGTGGACAAAATGTCGAACGAAGCGGGAACACTGCTGAGCTGTGGCCACGACGGCTGCGGCTGTCGAGTGCGCATCGAGGTGGCGTGTCATTGCTCGGGCGATCAGGCGTACGTATGCAAGTGCGGCGACGAGATGGTCGCCGTCAGCTAACCCTGTCAGCTAACCAGTCGGTTAGCGCACTCCCTCTTTCGCGTACACCACCCTCAGCACATGGCCGAGCTCTGGTCCCATGACCAACTCGGCCAGTGTGCACAGCGTGGCGACGTAGTGCGATCCGTGCGGCGGCGATGCGTCGCACAGGTGGTGGGCGATTTCGTGCAGCACCACCAGTTCACGCATCGCCCAGTCGGCGGTAGCCAGGTCGGGAACCGCGATAACGCCCGTGCCGTCACGATTTTCGTAGTGCGCCGCGCTCGCGGCCCGTCGTGCACGCACCCGCACGGGCGCCACCTTCGGCCACCCGCGTCGCACCGCAGGCAACGCGAGCACGTCGTCGACATACCGCTGCACCGAGGCCACCGAGCCGAATCGGGCTTCAGGCGGGAGCGTCAACTGAGCGCCGAAGAACTCGATGCTGCGAGATCCGTGTTCGGCGGCGCGGTCAAACAGCGTTCGGACGAATTCTTCTGCGGCATAGACCTTTGCCCGCTGCCAGTCCCGGTCAGGCGGTTCGTCGGCGCTCACCGGTCCAGCGCGGTCCGCGCCCCCGACAGTTCCGAGGCGGACCCCAGCTTGGCCCGTCTACCTGCTCGGTCGCCGGCTCGCCGGGCCGACGATGAATACCCCGCGGTGGCCCGACTGGCCTGCCAGGTACCCCGCGCCTGGGACGCGTCGCGATAGTAGTCACGGAGCTCAAGATCCTTGTTCCGCAACGCAATAGCGGTTCCAGGTGGCCGCCTACGGTCTTTCTTTGCTGCGCGCTGGGTCTGGTCGCGGGCCTCGGCGAGCCGCTGGCCGACCCGTGCGCCGAAGGCCAGCTGAAAGTTCAGCCGCGCGGTGATCGTCGACGTCGGCCGGTGCGCGCCCGAGGAGATGTAGGAATCCGACGCGCGGACCATCTGTACCACCAGGCTGGCGTACAGGGCGTGGGTGGCGTCGATGTCTTCGGTGAATCCGTAGGCGTAGACGAACGTGGAGTTGGACGCGACGTCGCAGCGCACGTCGTTGGCCGCGGCGATGACCACGAACAACTGCACATACGTCCGTAATCCCTTGGTACCGGCCGCGCCGATGGTGATGGTGCGTTGGATCGGTTTCTGTGCGGGCGTGCGCTTGTCGGCGTGGGACCGGGCGACTGCCAGGTCGATGGACGTCGCGGTGGCCAGCCGTTGCGCGGCCGCCATGAATGCTTCGGCCTCATGCGCGTTGTCAGTGCCTTCGGCCTGACGCAACAGGGCTGCGATCCGCGCCAGCATCTTGTCGGTCATGAAAACCAAACTAGTTCAAGCGTACGACTTTCCGGTGCAGCCATTCACAGTCGGGCATTGATCCACGAGACGACGTCGTCAAGCACCTGTTCTTGCTCGGGCTCATTGAAGACCTCGTGATAGAGGCCCGGATAGACCTTCAGCTCGACATCCGGACTGCCGACCGCCTCGACCAGTTGGTGGCTGCCGATCTCGGGGA
>Ga0302326_10005956_pt1 | contig 27556 bp, 22 predicted proteins | sample Palsa_T0_3_FD_202264 | JGI IMG/M metagenome (GOLD analysis project Ga0302326, IMG submission 202264) | Peat permafrost microbial communities from Stordalen Mire near Abisko, Sweden - Palsa_T0_3 | ecosystem: Environmental > Terrestrial > Soil > Palsa > Peat permafrost | place: Sweden: Abisko... | reverse complement strand
AGGACCTGATTCATCAACCAGCAACGCGACAAGCCGACCACATCCGGGAACCATGATCGCGCTGCCGCGGCACTTCCATCCAAGTGAAATGCAGGTGCGACGGGCGTGATACACGCTCGCCTGCACCAGCGCACGCCGGATACGCGGACTCGTAGCCAGACAACAGCGGAGGCCGCCTGCCGGCCGCCCCCTCGCGCTCAACCATCCATTCGATGAAGTCGGCGGCCACCCAACACGCACCGCACGTTGCCAGAGCCACGCCAAACTCAAGTGGCGAACCCATAAAAAGTGCCGCCAAAGCGTAAAACCCAGACACGATGGCGACAACGATTGCGCCGGTGCGGAAGGCCATCAAGGGTCGGCCCTGAATTTCGGCTTGCGTGTTCATGGTTCCTCCTAACTAGCATGTGGTTACCGTTGGTTACTTACACGGATGTAATTCCCGGACTCTCGGGTTGTTAAACCCCATGTCAGGGCAGGTAGCTGCTCAGACTTCGGGCCGCGCATAGGCTTATTCGACGTGCAGACACGAACGCCACGAGAAGAGAAGTCATGACAAAGGCGGAAAACCCACCGGAGGGTAAGCAAGAGCACTCCCCCTCCCAGCTGATCGACGCCAGGATCAAAGAGTTGGGCGACTGGCGCGGTGAGACACTCGCTCAGATTCGGAAGCTGATCAAAGAGGCGGTCCCCGACGTCATCGAAGAGTGGAAGTGGAGAGGTGTCCCGGTCTGGTATCACGCCGGAATGATCTGCACCGGTGAGACCTACAAGAACGCGGTGAAGGTGACCTTCGCCAAAGGCGCCTCGCTGGACGACCCGTCCGGACTCTTCAATTCCAGCCTGGGCGGCAAGATCCGACGCGCCATCGACTTCCATGAGGACGACAAGATCGATGAGAACGCCTTCAAAGCGCTTATCCGCAGCGCGGTCGCATTGAACACCGCCTAGCCGACGTTCGTGCGACAGAGTCGAATTCGTCACGGTGACGCTTCGATTCGAGGACGCCCGCCGCTTGATTCAGCTCGCCTCTTCGAGTTCGTCCTCGCCGTCGGGGTGCTGAACATACGCAGCCGCACGCACGGCCTCGTCGGGTTCCAGTGCCGCGCCCAAACATCCCCCGATCATCGCCAACGAGCAAGTGAGCCAGGCTAATTCGAAGAAGTCCCGGACCGAAGCTGGATGCCCGACCTGATCTTTCCAGATTTGCGGCACCACAAACCAGTAGGCGGCTACCAGCGCCAACACGTAAAGCGCGGCGTAGAGCACGGTGACGCCGATCAAGACGGTGACGACGGTCGCGACGTTGAACAGAATCACTTGCTTGCGCACAGCGCGACTGACGATCGGCTCCCAGAGTTCACCTCCGATGATGAGGGTCGCGGCCGTCGCGCCGATCGACACCAGCGACGTACCGGCGAGGCGGTCCCACCCGTAGGCGTCGGAGAGCCGCCAGATATCGGCGGTCACCAATCCGATGACACCGGCGGCGACAGCACCCGTCAGCGCGCGCGACAGCCGCAGCGACAACCGCCACGGCTGATTGGCCGCTACCATCCCGAAGATCAACGTCAGATTGCCGGTCAGCACCCGAGCGGTATAGAAAACCGCCTCGTCGGCCGGGTCGCTGCCCAGTTCACGCACCCGCTGCACGGTCACCCGCCGTGACGGCCGGCCGGCGCGCTGAGCATCGGCGCCGCGTTCCTCAGGTGATCCGATGAGCCGTACGAGCAGTCGCCCGATCACTTCCCGAACCCGGTGGCGCGCCCCGATCGCACCCAGCGCAGGCACCGACACAATCGCCACGTTTCGCACCGGAGTCGCATGAGCCACGACGGGACGCTGCTCAACATGCAACGGAAGATCGGTCAGGCAGACGACGACGTCCCACTCTCTCTTGAGAAGTAGTTTCCGCGCCGCTTTCACGATCTCGTCGTCGGTGGCGGGCGGCTGCACCAGGCGGCCTTCGACGACCTCGATAAACCACCGGGCTCCGGGTAACCGTTGGTTGAGCTCAGCTTCCAACCCGTTCTCTGCCAACTCGCGAGCCAGCGAGATTGCCGCACCTGGATCGGCGACCAGGCCCAACACGATATGTGGGTCTTGTTCAGCACGAACTAAATGAGTCGCAGGCACCATGCATCGATCCTCACGACCTTCGGTTAACCGTTGTCAAACATCATGTTTCAACTGGGCGCGGCGGCACGACCTGGAGCCACGAATCCGGGAGCAGTTCAATCAGTTGGCCGTCCGGGTCGCGGATCATTGCCGATTGTTCAGAGACGGTGCCTTCGACAATCGATCCCGCGAACGCCTCTACCGCGGCAAGCACTTCGCCGAGGTCGGACACCGACAAAGACAGATGGGTGAGACCCACCTGGTCCATGACCCGATCCGACCCGGCGCGCAGCGCGCGGTGCGAGTACGCCAGCAGTTCAAGCACCAGACCGTCCCGGGCCAGGTAGGTCGCATGCAATCCGACGGGCGGATTCAGCTGGAGCAATTGACCGGTTCCTCGGTCAGGCGGCTCGAGTTCCCACCAGAAGGTGAAGCCGAGCAGGCCCTCGTAGAAGCGCCGAGACCGCGCGGTGTCGGCGACGCACAACCCGACATGATTGAAAGTTATTCGCTGACTTGCCATTAGCCTGCCGCCTACGGAATTCTCACGGGGAACGGGCTGTCTGCGAAATTAATCTGCGCCGCCGGATTACTGACGGCGGTGATCATGCCGGACCCAAAGGCACCCGACGGGTCAAAGAGTGTCGCCGTCCCGACCGCGACTCCGTCTGAAGCCCAGTGCGAGTCGGCCTGCACGCCGATCCAATCCCCAACCGGTAACCGCGCCAATCCCACTGTCAGATCCCCGTTGATGTAGCCGACCCCGTGCGTTCCGAGGTTGGTGACGAGGCTTGTTGCCTCTGCGACCATCACCGCACGCACGAACTGCGAACTAGCTTCCCCTGAGACAACGTCGACGGCTTTGTTGAAGAACCGCTTCCGGGCGTCGTTCTGGTGCTCACCCGGCGAGCGACTCAATTCTGCAGCGTCACTGCCGACCGCAGTCGGGGCGCCGTCGTCGAAAGCGGGCGGAAACGACAGCGTGACCGGCGCGGTCCATAAACGGCCCGGCGGCGACTCCGACCGGCGGTACTGCACCAGCGTGGCTCGTGCGACGGGTCGACCATCCTGCGCCACGTCGCACTCCGCGCTGCGTATTCGCCTGCCATCGCGCACAACACGCACGGCCACTGACGTCGGTACGGAGCGTGCGGCTCGAAACATATCCACAGTGAGCCGCGTCGGCATGAAATCGGATGACCCGCAGTGTTTTTCGAGCGCTCGTGCTGCCAGTCCCACCACTGCCGGACCATTGAGATGGTCGTCGCCCCAGTGGCTGAGCGCGAACCGAGTCGGCTCGAATTCGCCGCTGTCAGTCAGCGTGAAGTGGGCCGGTTCCGTGGTCATCCGGGTATCTTCGCACGGCGCCCAGCAAACACACGGGCCGCAGTCTTCCGGGGCGCGCTCACGCCAGCCGGCGACCATCGATACCGAAGAAATGCAGATGCTCCGACTGAGGCCGAAGCCGAACCCGCCCACCCCGCGTCGGTGGGTCGCGACCATCAGCGCGCACGACGATGGTGTGGCTGAAGACGTTGTCGGGCAGAGCTATCCGCCCATAAAGGTAAGCGTCCGCGCCGAGTTCCTCGACGACGTCGATCTGCATCTCGACACCGGCGGCACCGATCTCCAGATGCTCTGGACGGACACCGACGACGAGCTCATTTGCGGAGTCAGCGATCTCGCGCGGCACTGGTATCGGCCAATCGCCCAACCGGGCGGTGTTGCCGACGACGGGGAGGGCGAACAGGTTCATTGCCGGCGATCCGATGAACTCGGCGACGAACACGTTGGTCGGATCTCGGTACAGCTCGCGAGGCGGCGCGCATTGCTGCAGCACACCGTCGCGCAGCACCGCGACGCGGTCACCCATGGTCATCGCCTCGACTTGATCGTGCGTCACGTACACGGTGGTCGTGCCCAGCCGCCGTTGTAATCCAGCGATCTGGTTGCGGGTCTGCACGCGCAGCTTGGCATCCAGATTGGACAGCGGCTCGTCCATCAGAAAGACCTGCGGCCGCCGAACGATCGCGCGTCCCATGGCCACCCGTTGACGCTGTCCTCCGGACAGCTCCTTCGGTTTGCGGTCCAGGTAGGGCTCGAGGTCGAGCACCCGCGCCGCGTCCAATAGCCGTTCCCGGATCTCGGCTTTCGAGAGCTTGGCGATCTTCAGGGCAAAGCCCATGTTCTGCGCCACTGTCATATGCGGGTACAACGCATAGTTCTGGAAGACCATCGCCACGTCACGATCCTTGGGATCGTCGTCGGTGACGTCGCGATCGCCGATCCGGATGCTTCCGGAGTCGACAGTTTCCAGCCCGGCGATCATGCGTAACGACGTCGTCTTACCGCATCCTGACGGCCCGACCAGCACGACGAATTCACCGTCAGCGATGCTGAGGTCAAGGTGGTCGACCGCGGGCCGCTCCGCGCCTGAATAAGTCCGCGTCGCCTGCTCGAACGTCACCGATGCCATGCGCTACCCACCCAGTCCGGTGACCGCGATGCCACGGATGAAAGCGCGTTGCGCAATCACGTAGACGACGAGCAGTGGCAGCAAGATAAGGATGGACGCGGCCATCAAAACCGGCCATCTGGCGACGTATTCGCCCTGCATCCGGACCAACCCGAGCGTCAAGGTTGCGATGCTGTTGCGTTGAATCATCAACAGCGGCCACAGAAAGTCGTTCCATACGTTCACCCAGGTGAGCACCGCCAGTACCATCACCGCCGGCATCGCATGCGGAAGCAGGACCCGCCAGTAGATCTGCCACGGCGAACAGCCATCGAGAATCGCCGCCTCTTCGAGCTCGGCCGGGATGGTACGGAAGAACTGGCGCATCAGGTAGGTGCCGAACGCGCTGCCGAACAGTCCGGGAACGATCATCGCCCACGGCGTGTCGGTCAGCCCGGCAATTCGCATGAGGATGAACTGCGGGATCACCGTCACGGTCAGCGGCACCATCAACGTTCCCAGATATAAGACGAATAACGTGTCGCGGCCGCGAAACCGCAATCGCGCGAACGCATATCCGGCCAACGAGCAGAAGAACACCTGCCCGACACAGATACAGCCGGCATAGAACACCGAGTTGAAGAACATCCGCCAAAAAGGCATCAGTTCGAACACTTCCCGGTAATTGGACCACCGCGGATGGGCCGGGAACAGTATCGGCAGCGTCACCTCGCCCTCGCTCTTGAGGGAACCGGAGATCGCCCACAGAATCGGGAAGAGCGCGCACCAGGCAATGACCGTCAGCGCGGCGTACCACACGGCGGCGCCGATGATGCTGGGTTTGATCGCGCGTTCGGCTATGCCCACGATCGCTCCTCCTGGTCGGTACGACGGCGTCCCATCCGCAGCTGGATGACGGTCAATACCAGCAGGATCGCGAACATCACCCATGCCAGCGCGGACGCATATCCGAATTCCAGAAAGGCGAACGCGTGCTGGAAGAGCATGATGCCCAGTACGTAGGTCGACGTCTCGGGGCCGCCGTTCCGTCCGGTGAGGACGTAGACCAGATCGAAGGCCTGAAACGCATGGATGATGGAGATGACGACCACAAAGGACAGGGCGCTCCGGATCAGCGGCACCGTGATCGACGTGAACTGACGCAATTCCCCGGCTCCGTCGAGTCGTGCCGCCTCATAGAGGGTTTCAGGCACACCCTGCATAGCGGCCAACAGGATGACTGTCGCGAAAGGCACGCTGCGCCACACGCTGGCGATGCAAAGTGACGTCATGGCCCACTTCGGTTCGACCAGCCACGGGATGGGACCGATCCCTACCCAGCCGAGCATGATGTTGAGCAGACCATTGTGGGTGTTGAACACGAACTGCCAGACGACGGCCATCACCGCTGACGACACCGCCAGCGGAAGAAAGACGATGGTCCGAAAGACGCCGATCCCCTTGAGTTTTCGATTGAGGAATCCGGCGACAACCAGGCTGATGAGGATGGTGGGCGCAACGGTCCCGACGGTGTACACGACGGTGTTGCGCAGTGCAATGCTGAACAGCGGGTCACCGGTGAACAGGCTGTTGTAGTTGGATAGTCCGACGAACTTGGCGGGGTTGAACACGTCCCAGTTGTGAAAGCTCATGTACAGCGAGAACGCCAGCGGGAAAAGCATGAACACCGTGACCGCGATCAAGTTCGGGGCGACGAACAACCGCCCGGCCCGCGCGCGTCGCTTCGACGAGCGGGGCCGCCTGGCGACCGGCGCGGCAGGTGCTGTGTCGATCGCGGTCATGCGGCTCGAAGCAGCTGTTCGATCGCCTGTGACAGCCCATCCGACAACGACGTCGCCGGCCGTACACCGCGCAGGACCGGCCCGACGTTGCGGTCCAGCAGCGCAGCGATTTTCGGCCACTCCGGCGTGATAGGCAATCCATCGGAGTGGGCGGGCCCGGCGGTCAGGACACCGAGATTGCTGATCCGATTATGGGCCTCGGCGAAGCCGGGCGACTCGAGCGCGGACCGCAGCACCGGAACGAACAGCCCCGACTCACCGATCACGGTCTGCCCGATCGGGCCGGTGGCGAACTTCACGAACTCCCATGCCTGTTGCTTGTGAGGGCTGCTCGCTGCGATAGCCAGCCCGGTGGTGCCGATGTTCGAGTGTGCGACATGCCCTTTCGGGCCCGTCGGCAACACCGCGACGTCGAAATCCAGGCCCTTCGTCCGAACGACTGTCTGGTATCGCCAGTGTCCGCCGAGCACCATGGCCGCGCGACCTGAGGAGAACAGACCCATGGTGGACATCGACTGCGACTCCGAGGCATTGGGCGCAACCTCGTACTTGCTGGCCAGGTCGGCGTAGAACTGAATGCCCTCGACGAATGCCTCGTTGTCGAAGTTGAGGTGCGTCGGATTCAGCCGCGGCGTCGACCACGGGACCCCGTTGTTCATGCCGAACAACATCGCCGAGTAGTACGGCGACCAGCTGTCGACGAATCCCCATTGACTGACTCGCCCTGAGCTGTCGCGTTTCGTCAGCGCCCGGGCAGTGTCGAGGAATTCGCCGAAACTCCACGGCTCGTCCCACCGCCCAGGCGGCGGACGCACACCGGCCTCGGCGAACAACTGCTTGTTGTAGTACAGACAGGTGCCAGACCACTGCTCGGGAAAGGCGTATTGCCCGCCGTTGAACGAGAATGTCTCGTACAGCGACTCGATGCTGTCCGATCTGAGCTTCGCAGCGAACGACGTGTCGCGCGCCAGCATAGTGTTGAGATCGAGCAGCACTCCACGGTCGGCGAGCCCGGAATAGGTGAAGTCCCAGGCCATCATCACGTCCGGGCACTTGCCACCGGCGCAGTAAATCGACACGTGCTGCAACGCATCCGGACCCGACAACAGCGTCCGAACCTTGATGTCGGGATGCGTGCGCTGAAAAGCCTCGACGACGCGCAACCGGGCATCGGCCTCGTCGGGATTCGCAGCGAAGAAGAATGTCAGCGCGTCGTCGTCGTCAGAGCTGCACGCGGTGGGCGACAACGCCAGCGACGCGGCGCCCACCGCACCGGCACCGCGCAGCAGCGTCCGCCGATCGAAATGCTTCAAACCAAGGCTGGTGTTCGTGGTCTGCGTCTCCGACTTGCAGGTAAGGGTTTCGTGGTTCTTTCGTAATCGATCCGGCTGTGGCCTTCCTGGGTGCCGGGCGCGATCACTGCGGGAAATACCGGATCCGGTGGATGCCGGCGCCGCGCCGAGTCACATCGGCGAACAGGACACCTCGCCGTGGTCCTGTCGTGATCGAGGCCGCTAAGGTGGAGCCGGCAGCGATCACCTTCGTCGTCATCGCGCCCGCGCACCGCTCGGCGAGTTCGGCGATGCAGGTTGCGTCGGCGGTGTCGCCGTCACCGAAAGTGATTGTCGCACCGGACGACAACGTCTGGTGCACGGCGAGTCTGTCGCCTCTGCCCACGGCGTCGGCGAATGTTTCGACCAGCGCCTTGTGGCGGGAGCCCACCCGGCGAAATCCGGCCGCGAAGCCGGCTGTGCCGCGGAGCCGCTGATTGCGGATAAGGCCTCGCGAGAGTTGGAGGCCGGCCGGCACCGCGGATACCCCATTACGCACGAACTCCCACAACATCGCCGGCAGCTCCCAATACGCGTTGAGCGTCGCGATCTTCCATTCACCGTCGACCTCGCTCAGGTCGTAACGCAGCAACGCCGGAATAATCATGGTGACCGCGGAACCCATCACCACCTCGAGATCGAGGTCGCGTATCACTGTCGAGCTCCGGACGATATCGAGATCACGATGAAAGGAAATCTCCCGCGGGCCGATGAACGTGTCGTAGAAGCGTCCGATGTCTTCGTGGCCCGAGTGAGGCCGCGAGCCCACCGGATCCTCGACCCGTCCGTCCGCGGTGAACAAACCCACCCAACCGGCGCGGTCGTGCGCCGCGGCAGCCTCCGGCGACCGCGCCACGGCCGCCAGCAGCGCCTGCTCCGTTGGAGTCGTCACGTGCTTGTCGCGATCGTGACTCCTGCTGAGCGCAAGGCTTCGATCGCCGCAGCGGTGGACTTCTCCCCCACACCCACCGTCAAATCCAGGAGTATCCGCGTGGCCAAGCCCGTCTTCGCAGCGTCTTCGGCGGTCCGGCGCACGCAGTGGTCGGTGGCGATGCCCACGATGTCGACCTCGTCGATCTCGCGTTGTCGCAGCCAGTCGGCCAGTAGGGTCCCGCAGTCGTCGGCGCCGCCGAATCCGCTGTAACCCGCGTCGTAGGCGCCCTTGCGGAACACCGCCTCGAATCGACCGGCGTCGAGGTCGGGATGAAATTCCGCGCCGATGCTGCCGGCCCGGCAGTGCGGCGGCCACGACGAGATGTAATCCGGGTGGTCGGAGAAATGGTCACCCGGATCGATGTGGAAATCCTGGGTGGCCACCACGTGGCGACAGTCCGGGCCATCAGCCAGATAATTGCTGATGGCGCCCGCCAGGGCCGCTCCCCCGGCCACCGCCAGCGCGCCGCCCTCGCAGAAGTCTCTCTGAACGTCGACGACGATCAGCGCACGCATGACACCAAGGTATCGTCGCCGCGCCCGAACTCGGGAGTCAGCGCATCCGTCCTCCTGGGTATGATCGCCGGAGTCGACGCCACTGACCTGTGCGTTGCATCAGGTAGCTTGTCAAACTATAGTCCAGACACGTGTCCAGAAAGTCGGCTGACGCCCCGCCCGAACCTTTCGATGTGATCTCTACCCCCACATTTGCTTCGGATTGGGCGTGACTATGCGGATTGCGTTGCTGTCGTATCGCAGCAAGACACACTGCGGGGGCCAGGGTGTTTACGTCCGCAACCTCAGCCGCGGACTGGTCGAGCTGGGACATCACGTCGAGATTTTCTCCGGCCAGCCCTATCCCGAAGAACTCGACCCCAGGGTCGTGCTGACCGAGGTGCCCAGCCTCGACATGTATCGCGAGCCCGACCCCTTCCGCATCCCGCACCCCCGGGAAATTCGGAACCGCGTCGACGTTCTCGAACTGGCTACGGTGTGGACGGCAGGCTTTCCCGAACCCCGCACATTCAGTCTGCGTGCCGCGCGCCTGCTGGCCGATCGGCTAGGGGACTTCGACGTCGTCCACGACAACCAGAGTCTGGGTGTCGGCTTGCTGACCATCGCGGAGACCGGCATGCCCGTGGTGTCGACCGTGCACCACCCGATCACCCGCGATCGCGTACTGGATCTCGCCGCCGCACGGTGGTGGCGCAGACCGTCGTTGCGCCGCTGGTATGGCTTCTTGAAAATGCAAGAGCGGGTGGCACGCAGCATTCCGGAGCTGCTGACGGTCTCCTCGTCGTCGGCCGCTGACATCACCACCGATTTCGGGGTGCACCCGGATCAGTTGCACGTCGTTCCCCTCGGTGTAGACACCGACCTGTTCAAGCCGTCGACCGAGCCGCGAGTACCTGGTCGCATCATTGCGATCGCGAGTGCCGACCGGCCGCTCAAAGGCGTCGGGCATCTGCTCCAAGCGGTGGCCAGGCTGCGGACGGAATACGATCTGGAGCTGCAGCTGGTCGCCAAGTTGGAGCCGAACGGCCCGACCGAGAAGCTGATCGCCGAACTCGGCATCTCCGACATGGTCCACATCTCCAGCGGGCTCTCCGACGCCGAGCTGTCGCGACTGTTCGCCTCCGCCGAAATCGCCTGCATCCCTTCGCTCTACGAAGGTTTCTCGCTGCCGGCGGTGGAAGCGATGGCCAGCGGCACGCCGATCGTGGCCAGCCGGGCCGGAGCGCTACCCGAGGTGCTGGGCCCGGACGGCGATTGCGCGAGGTTGGTGCGCCCCGGAGACGCCGGCGAGCTGCACCGCGTTCTGGGCGAACTGCTGGTCGCCCCCGACCAGCGGCATCGACTGGGTGCCGCAGGTCGCCGTCGTGCGGTCGACGTGTTCAGCTGGGAATCGGTGGCCGCCCAAACCGTCCGCGTCTACGAACGCGCCATCGCGCGGTGCACACCTGTCGACGATTCGAGCCAGGTCGTGGGCGATCCGTGCTGACGGTGGACTTCGACCGCCTTGCTATCGGTCGCGGCGCCAAGGTCATTGACGTCGGATGCGGCGCGGGGCGGCACAGCTTCGAGGCCTACCGGCGCGGTGCCGACGTCGTGGCCTTCGACCAGGATGCCGCCGAACTCGCCGATGTCGGCACCCTGTTGCGCGCCATGGCCGATGCCGGTGAGGCACCGGCCTCGGCCAGCGCCGAAACCGTCGTCGGCGACGCACGCGCGCTGCCCTACCCGGACCAGGCGTTCGACTGTGTCATCGCGTCGGAGATCCTGGAACACGTACCGGCCGATGACGCCGTGATCGCCGAGTTGATTCGTGTGCTCAAAGTCGGTGGCAGGCTCGCGGTCACGGTGCCCCGGTGGTTACCTGAGCAGTTGTGCTGGCTGCTGTCCGACGACTACCACAGCAACGAAGGCGGTCACATCCGCATTTACCGGGCGGACCAACTCCGCGGCAAGATCGCCGGCCGCGGCATGACATTCACCCACACCCACCACTCGCACGCCCTGCACGCGCCGTTCTGGTGGCTGAAATGCTTTGTCGGCGTGGAGAAGTCCGACCATCCCGCTGTGGTCGCCTACCACAAGATGCTGGTGTGGGACATGATGCGCCGACCGATGCTGACCAGAGTGGCGGAATCCACGCTCAACCCGCTGATCGGCAAGAGTGTCGCGTTGTATTTCGAGAAGCCGGTGCCTGCCGTTGAACTGGTCTAAGCCACCGGCCGTCGCGGGCGTGCTGTCTCCCGAGCAATGTCGCCAGACAGCGGAATCGATTGCTGCGCTGCAGGAGCCGTCAGGCGAGATCCCGTGGTCGAAGGGCGGCCACACCGACCCGTGGGATCACGTGGAATGCGCGATGGCCCTCACTGCGGCGGGCTTGATGAAGCCGGCGCGACGTGCCTTCGACTGGTGCCGCCATCAGCAACGCGCGGACGGCTCGTGGCCAATTCAGCTTCGGGCCGGTGTCGTCGAAGATTCCAACAGCGACAGCAACTTCTGCGCATACGTGGCGGTCGGAGTGTGGCACCACGTACTGGTCACCGGTGATCGCGACTTTGCCACCGCGATGTGGCCGACGGTGCGCGACGCCATCGAGTTCGTCGTAGATCTGCAGCTTGAAGGTGGTGAAATCTGCTGGGCGCGTAGCCCTTCCGGACCCCTCAAGGAGGCGCTGCTGACCGGCTGCGCGAGCATCTTCCACAGCATTCGCTGTGCGCTGGCGCTGGCGAATCTGGTCGATGAACCACAGCCTGAGTGGGAACTCGCGTTGGGCCGACTGGGCCATGCGATCACCACGCATCCGTCAGCGTTCACCGAGAAACCGCATCACTCGATGGACTGGTATTACCCGATCCTGGGCGGCGCGCTTCGCGGCCCGGCGGCGGCGGCCCGGATCGCCGACCGGTGGAGCGATTTCGTCGTCGACGGGCTGGGGATCCGGTGTGTCGACGACCGGCCGTGGGTGACCGGTGCAGAAACCTGCGAACTCGTACTCGCCTTGGAGGCGATCGGCAACCGGAAGGCCGCTGTGCAACAGTTCGCGGCCATGCAGCATCTGCGGGAGCAAGACGGTTCCTACTGGACCGGCCTGGTGTTCAGCGACGGAAAGCGTTGGCCCGTCGAGCGAACCACCTGGACCGGGGCGGCGGTGATTCTCGCCGCGGACGCGCTGTCGTCGACGACCGCGGGCAGCGGCATCTTCCGCGGCACCGACCTTCCGGTCGGGCTACAGGACGACTATGACTGCGAGTGTGTGGTCGGTCCGTCAGATCGTTAGACCGCGTCGCCGGCGTCGCCGGCTGCCCGCTCCAAGACCCGCATCGAACTGAAGACGGACCGCTCGACAAACGTGCCGCTTTCCACTGCGCGGCAATAGATTTGATACGGGGCCTGACCGCCGTCGCGCGGATCGGGGAAGACGTCGTGAATGATCAGGGCTCCTGCGGCGCTCACCCATTTCGCCCAGCCGTCGAAGTCGCGGTGCGCGGCCTCTTCGCTGTGACCGCCGTCGATGAACAGCAATTGCAACGGCGTGCGCCATCCGCGGGCCACCACGGTCGACTTGCCCACCACCGCGACGACGGAGTCGTCCAGACCAGCCTCGTCGAGCGTGTGCCGCAGCGTCGGCAAGGTGTCGAAACGTCCGGTGACCTGGTCGACCAGAGAGGTGTCGTGGTACTCCCACCCGGGCTGATGTTCTTCTGAGCCGTGGTGATGGTCGACGGTGTAGAGAACGCTGTCGCGGGCATGCGCCGCCGCACCCAGCAGCACCGTCGATTTGCCGCAGTACGTGCCGATCTCGACGGCGACGCCGTGGTCAAGATAGTTCAGCGCCGCGTCATGCAGTGCTTGGCCTTCGTCGGCGGGCATGAAGCCGGTGACCCGGTCAGCCAGCTCGAACAACCGGCTGGTGAGCTCGTCGCGAGCGGCGCGATCCGTTGAGAACGTCATCATCGCAACGGTAACGCACTTGCACCCGGGATCTGTTGCCGCACCGGTAACGGTGTAGTAGTGTCCGGACACGTGTCCAACCCGGTTTCTCGGGAATCGACCAGGCGGCAACTGACCGCCAAGCAAGCCGCCACCGTCGACCGGCTGGGCCAAGCCGCGATCTGCGTACTCAGCCGAGAAGGTTTCTCCGGCTTGACGATTCGCATGGTCGCCGCCGAAGCCGGGGTCGGCGCGGCGACGGCGTACACCTACTTCTCGTCCAAGGAACACCTTGTCGCAGAAGTCTTCTGGCGACGGTTGGCGTCCAGCCCGGTACCGCCGACCGACTCTCCCGATCCGACCGTCCGGGTCATTGCAGTTCTGCGTCAGATCGCGCTGCTGGTAGCCGACGAACCCGAACTAGCCGGTGCGGTGACGAACGCCCTGCTGGGCAGGGATCCTGAAGTCCAGCACCTTCGGCTCCGCATCGGCCGCGAAATCCACCAACGCCTCGTCGCCGCCCTCGGGTCGGACCACACTGCCGACTTGGTGGAGTCCCTCGAGCTGCTCTATGCCGGAGCACTGGTACGCGCCGGCATGGGTTACGGCTCGTACGCCGAGATCGCTGACCGGTTGGAGAGGTCGGCGCGGCTGCTATTGGCCGACAAGCCGAAGACGCGGTAACGACACCGGCAGGGCTGGCATGATCAACGCCCATGGACGTCGTCGATCACCCCGAACGCGACCAGACATGGGATGCCGGGGCGCGGTCCGAGACCGAAACCCAACGATTAGACCGCAATTGGCTCAGCCTGCTGCAGGAGTTGCGGGTCGTCCAGACCGGCGTCCAGCTGCTCACCGGATTCCTGTTGACGCTGCCGTTCCAGCCGCGCTTCGACGAGCTGAGCACAACGATGCGGGTGGTCTATCTGGCGACGGTCGGCTGCTCGGTCGCCGCCACAGTGTTGCTGGAGGCTCCGGTTGCGATGCATCGGCTGTTGTTCCGTCGGCATCGGACCCAGTTCCTCGTCTCGGCGGCGCATCGGTTCGCGTACTCGGGCCTGCTCCTGATGGGTTTGGCGCTGATAGGCGTCACGGTGATCATTTTCGGCGCGGTCGCCGGGCCCCCGGTCGGTGCCATCGCCGGGGGCTGCGCAGCCGTTGCTCAACTCATTTTTTGGGTGCTGCTACCGCTGTGGGTGCGTCGCCACATACCCTCACCAGCGTCTTAGGCAGTGAGCCGGCCCGGTTTGCTCCGGGCGGAAGGTGGGAACACACCCGCCATGTTGATACGCAGAGTCGCGCGTCCCTTGCTTTCCGCAGTGTTCATCGGCCAAGGCATCGAGACGCTACGCAACCCCTCGGTCACCCTCGAAGCGACAGAGCCAACCGTCGCCGCGCTGCGCAACCTCCCCGAACCGTACGGCGACAAGATTCCGTCGAACCCCGAAACGGCGGCACGGATCAACGCGGCCGTCCAGGTCAGCGGCGGCCTGTTGCTCGCGACCGGAAAGCTTCCGCGGATCGCGTCGGCGGCACTGGCGGTCACGGTGATACCGGGCAGCCTTGGCGGGCATCTATTTTGGACCGAGAAGGACCCGGAACGTAAAGCGCAGCAACGCCGGGCCCTGCTGACCGATCTGAGTCTGCTGGGCGGGCTGATCATCGCGGCGTCCGACACCGCGGGCAAGCCGTCGCTGGGATGGCGCGGCAGGCAGGCAGCCGGCCGGATCTCCGAGAAGGTGACGTCAGCGCTGCCGCTCGCGGGATCTGACGACTCGGTGTTCGACTCCGAGTTGGCCGACCGCATCGCCCACGGCCTGCACGTCAGTGCCGAGCGCAGTCGCGAACTGGCCAGCGCCGCGGCCGAACGCAGCGCACCTGTCGTTGAAGCCGCCCGCAAACGTGGCAGCGAATTGGCCAGCACCGCCGCCGAGCGCAGCGCGCCCGTGGTCAAGAAGGCCCGCAAGCGCGCACGCAAGCGTGGCGCCCAGCTGGCAGATACGGTTCGCGATCGTGGGGCCGACCTGGCCGAAACCGCACGCGAACGCGGCAGCGAACTCGGCGAGAAGGCCTTGGAACGTGGCAGCGAATGGGCCGACATCGCTCGCGATCGCGGTAGCGACTGGGCCGATATAGCCCGTGACCGCGGCAGCGAGTGGGTCGACATCGCTCGGGATCGGGGCAGCGATTGGGCCGAGGTGGCCCGCGATCGCGGTATCGAATTGGCTGACACCGCCCGTGAACGCGGCGCTGAGATCGGCGAACGAGCCTACGAACGCGGCAGCGAACTGGCCGACACGGCTCGCGAGCGCGGAGAAGAACTGGCTCACCGCGGACGCGTCAAAGCCCGCCGGTGGCGCTGAGCTTCATACCGCGCTAGCTGCTACGGCGTCTTTTCTGCTTTCAAAATCAGCACCCCACCCGGCGCGGTAGATTGACGTCCACCGCCGCTAGGAGCCCACGTCATGACCTCTGCTGACTTCGATCCCAACACGCCGCCGTACCGCTTTCCGGCAGGCTCGCCGCAGCGGCCCTACGTTCATCCCGGCGACTTGGCACCGCGATTCTTCGCCCGGCTGATCGACGGCGTCGTGGTGAACATCGTGGTGTTCGTGTTGTCAATGTTCTTCTTCCGCGACTACTGGTTTCTGGTGACCGGCCTGTTCTCCGGCGTCCTGATGTTCGGCTACTTCGTGCTCCTCGAAGTGACCCAGGGCGCCAGCTTGGGCAAGCGACTGCTCGGCCTGCGCGTCCTTGGCCCGGGCGGCAGGCTCAAGCCTGACGTCTCCCAATCGGCTATCCGTAATTCATTCACGCTGCTGGCAGCCGTGCCGTACGTCGGTTCGCTGCTGGCGTTCGTCGCCTACGTCGTCATCGCCCTCACGATCAACGCCAGTCCGTGCAAGCAGGGCAAGCACGACGAACTGGCCGGCGGCACCCAGGTGATCAAGGGCTGACCGCGCCGGCGAACGTCTCCACAATCGCCGCAATGCTGTGCCCCACGTCGATCGCCATCCCGCGCTCGTCGGCACCCAGCGGTTCCAGCGCATCGAACTGGGATTGAACCAGCGACGACGGCATGAAGTGACCCGGCCGGCCTGCCTGCCTGCGCGCAATCAGCTCCGGCGACCCGGTCAGATGCAGGAATTCGATTCTCGGACAATGTGATCGCAGCTGGTCCCGGTACCGGCGCGCGAGTGCCGAGCAGCTCATCACGCCACCGTCGCTGTGGTGCGCCAGCCACTGGCCGACAGCGTCCAGCCACGGGCGGCGGTCGGCGTCGGTGAGCGGCGTGCCTGCCGCCATCTTGGCGATGTTGGCTTGCGGGTGAAAGTCGTCCGCGTCGGCGAACGGAACTCCCAGGCGGCGCGCCAGTGCCACGCCCACTGTCGACTTGCCCGAGCCGGAGACACCCATCACCACGACCGGTGTGCTTGGCGGAGTGGAGTTTTCAGGGTGCACTACTGCGCGACGTTGTCGATGTGCGATGTCATGGCTCGTTCACGAAACCACATCGGCGGTCATCGCGCCAGGGAGAAACCCTCCCACGCCAGCCGCCGCTCGGGATGCGGATCGAATTCCAGATGCGACTTGTGGTCGAAGACCATGACCGCGCGGTCGGTGTCGCGGTAGACCGGCCAGTCGCCGCCGGGATTGCCGGTACGGCTGAATGACCCCCAGCGCCTTTGTACTTCGTCGGTGACCCGCAGCGCGGAGCGCCGGTCGATAGGCGCGGTCAGCAACGATCCGAACTTGGTGCGGTAGATGCCGAAGACCGCGAGCAGTTCGGTGGCGTGCGTTGCTCCCAGTCCCGACCAGCGCAGTATGCGGGGTGCGTAGTCATACCGGTACGTATAGGTGGGTGCGTGACGCCCGTGGGCTTCGGCGATCTGCCACGCCGCGGAGCTGAACGCGAAGTCCCCACCCAGCTTGATGCAGGCGGCTCGACCCGGATAGTCGGGATAGGCGCCGGTGATGCGTTCCCGCGCAGCCGGTTCCACCTCGGCGAGCAGCGCTTCGATCATCGGCTCGGTGGTCGGCAACAGCTGCAGGAAGCGGGTGAACAGCCGGCCTTCGTCAGCGTTGGTCCCCACGATCAGCGGCACCGGGTGCGCTTTGCCGTCCCGCATCGCAACGATGGGATCCAGCGGCAGACAATCGTCGCCGAAGACCGGGCCGATCGGGAACGCGCCCAGCATCTCTCGCATGCCGTCGTTGATCAGCCTATTCTGTGCGGCCACCAATTCCGCAGGCAATGCTTTCAGCAGCGTGTGGGCGGCGTCCTTGGTGCGGGCTCCCAGCAGCGCGGCATACCGCGCGGCGAACTCCGCGGCGACCTCACTCGATCGTGTCATGCCGCTGGCCGGGCTTTCCGAAATGACTTGAGCAAAAAGGCCTTCGGCATCCGGTACGGCAAGCAGCGAGGAAACGATGTGCGCGCCCGCGCTTTCGCCGAACACTGTCACGTTGTCCGGGTCACCACCGAAGACGGCGATGTTGTCTTTGACCCAGCGCAAGGCCAGCACGACGTCGCGCAGGAACAGGTTGCTGTCGAAGGTGACGTCGTCGGTCGACAGCGACGACAGATCGAGGCACCCCAGCGCCCCCAGCCGGTAGTTCACCGAGACGTAGACGCAGCCCCGGCGAGCCAGGCCCACCCCGTCGTAGATCGGCGTGGCAGAGCTGCCCATGATGTTTCCGCCGCCGTGCACGAAGACCATGACGGGCAGCGGTCCGGTTTCTAAAGCTTCGGGCGCCACGACGTTGAGGGTGAGGCAGTCTTCGCCCATCGGCTGGTACTTGCCGACGCCCATGATCGTGTAACGGGGCTCCTGGGGTGCGCACTTGGTGTAACCATGGCAATACCGCACGCCAGGCCACGGCTCAGCCGGTCGCGGGGCCCTGAACCGCAGCGCGCCAACCGGTGCCTGGGCGTAGGGAATGGACCGCCAGCGGCGCACGCCGTCGCGGGTGAAGCCTTCGACGGTGCCGGTAGCCGTGGTCACGCGGACCGTGTGTTCGTGCATCACCCGACGGTATCGAACGTCAGGGTGTGTCGCTCGACGGGTCGAATTCGAGCACCTCGATCGTCCCGCTGCTGCCGTCGACCTCGATCAGCGCCCCGGGTGGCAGCCACCGGGTCGCGGCCTGTACATCCACCACACAGGGGATCCCGAATTCGCGCGCCACCACCGCGGCGTGCGACATCGGCCCGCCCAGTTCCGTCACCACGGCGGCCGCGAAGGAGAACGCGGCGGTGTAGCCGACGTCGGTGACCTCGGCAACGAGAATTTCGCCGGCTTGCAGGTCGTCGATGGTGTCCGGCCGGACGATCCGTACCCGACCGCGGATCCGTCCGCCGCACACCCCGACGCCGGTGAGGGACTCCCCCGGGTTCAGCATGGTCGTTGCGACAGCGCCGGACCGCCACTCGCCGCTGAACACCGCGGGCGGCACGACGTCGGTCAGCCTGTGCTGCTCTGCACGCCGTTGGGCGACCAGCGCGGCCGGATCGGCAGGCAGCGCGTCGAGTTCGTCGACCAACAGATAGAACACGTCGTCGGCGTCGTGGAGCACACCCGATTTTGTCAGCCTCCGGCCAAGCTCACGAAGGAGGTTGCGCAGCAACCAGTTCGCACGCACCACGCGGTCACGGCGGACTTCGCGATCACGAACCTGGTGGACGGCGAGTAGTGCGACCGGTCGCGCGCGCAGCGGGATCGCTGGACGGGACATCTCCGGGCGGGTTGGCATGTCAAGTGCTTTCGACACCATCCGGAGCATCAACTCCGGGTCGTCGGCATAACTGGACGATTGCATCTCCAGTTCCGCTGGACCGCGGTGGCCGATGAGTTTCAGTTCGGCCAGCACGGCCGCGTGGAATTCTGGTGCGTCAGCGGCGAGTTCGTCGAGGTGGTCGCCGGTCTTGGCCAGACTCCGGAGCACGTTGGGATCACGTCGGGCGGCATCGACGATTCGGTACACAGCACTCAGCGGACCCGCGCTGGCCAGCGACTGACCGACCTGCAGCAACATGTCGCGTCCGTTCAATCCGCGCAGGATCGTGCTGAGCGCGGCGATGGCCATGAACGAGCCCGATGCCAGCACCCAACCGTCGACGACGTGGTCGCGCGCCAACAGGATCAAGCTCTGTAGCCGCGGTTCGGTGAGCTGCGAAAGATCGCCTACCACAATCTCTTCCAGCCGTTCGATGTCCTCAACGAAATCTCGTGTGTCGCGGTCTGCGCCCACGATCAGCCCGGCCAGGTTGACCCCGAACACACCCAGGTTGCGGATCGTGCGCAACGGACCCGTCGCGCTGCCCGGTTCCGGCGGTAACTGCTGCTCACCGTGAATCGGCGTGGCAAGCACACTCTCCCCGAAGTACTGGCTCTGCCGAACCACCGTCTCGGGCTTGACGAATGGCACGACCTCGGCCATGTAGTGCGCGGTCGTGATCGCTCCATACAACCGGTGTGCGAACACCCCGACGGTGCGCATCGCCATCTCGCGCTGAATCAGCCCCCCGGGTCGCAGCCGCTGGGCGATGATCGCACCTGATGCACGCAGCCCTCTGACCGTCACCGACGCCGATGACGGCGAGAACGGACCCGGCAACGCCTCGGACAAGTTGGTGGCCAGGTACGTCGGGAACCGGGGGTCGATCGGTGAGTCGAATTCGCCGTTGCCGCCGTCCGGGCCGGCCAGCACCGGGGCGACGCCATCAGCGGCGACTGTGTCGACGGCCGGGATGACCTGCGCGTGCGTGAGCCGCCACGGCAGCGAGGTCGACCGGGTGCCGATGCTGATCCGGCCGCGCACTGCAAGCGCGATGTCGTGGACACATTCCTGCGCTGTCCAAGCCGGCGTGAAGTTCCATTTATCCTGCAGGAGAGCGGTATTCATCGACGGACCACTCAGTAGCAGGTCCAGCTCAGCCGGTGAGCCCAGCTGTCCAGCCAGCTTGACCAGCAAGCCCGACCGCACTGTCGGCCGCCCAAGCGCGTCCGCGATCTGGCCGAGCGTTGACTCCCCCGGCGCAGCAAGGTTCACCGGCCCGTCGTCGATGCCCGGGTCAACCGCGGCGCGGGCGAACACCCGGTGGACGTCGTCGCTGTGCACGACCTGCACGGCGCGATCGGCGGACCCGGCGGGGAATACCGGCGACGCCAGCACCCGTCGAACCCAATTGTCCACGCCCCGACCCAGGATTGCGGCCGACCGGATCGCGACCCACTGCACGCCGCATGCCGCGACCATCTCCTCGACGCGGGCTTTGTCTACTCCGTAGGCCGAAACCGGTTGCCGCTGGTCGTCTTCCGACAGCTCTACGCCCCGATCGATGCCGTAGACATGAGCCGACGACGCCACCACGATGCGGCGGGTACCCGCTCGCGCCATCGCGTCCAGGACGTTGGCCGTGCCGCCGACGTTGATCTCGTGATTGTCCGCCTGTTCGAGGGCCGGGTTGACCGCCCAGGCGCAGTGCACGACGACGTTGGCACCGGACACCAGCCTGTCCACGCCGACGGCGTCGCGAATGTCGCTGTGCACGAAGCCGGCTGCGCTCGGCCAGCTTTCTGGACGACGACGGGCCAGGCCGATCACGTCGTGGCCCTGGCTGAGCAGTCGCGAGACCACGCCGCGGCCGACCACTCCGCTGGCGCCGGTGACGGCGATCCTCACAGCCGAACCTCGAACCTCATCCGGCTAGTCGTCATCATCCAGGAACGCGGCATTGACCAGGTCATCGAGATCCATGGTGGCGAGGTCTTTTTCCCTGGCCTGTTCGGTATCGCCACCGGCGTCCTCGTTCGCGAGGCTGAGCAGCAACTCCAGCACCCCGGCCTGTCGGAGGCGTTTGACCGGAATCGACGCCACCACCCGCTGAATCTCCTCTTCGCCGGGCGCAGCGTGCGGCACCGCCTCGGTCGACGCGCCGACAAGCTCGTGCCTGAAGTAACCCGCCAACGCCGTGGAGTTCGGGTAGTCGAAGATCAGAGTCGGCGAAAGTGGCAGTCCGGTCGCGGTTTTCAGCCGGTTGCGCATCTCGACCGCAGTCAGCGAGTCGAAGCCCAGCTCCTGAAACGCCTTGTCCGGGTCTATCGACTCCGGAGTGCTGTTGCCCAACACGGTCGCGATGTGCGATCGCACCAGATCGAGCAGCACGGCCTGCTGCTCGTCCTCGGCCAAGCCGTCGAGGCGGTGCAGCAGTGCAGATTTCGACTGGGCGGCGGCCAACGAGTCGTCGACCTGACGCCGTGCGGGCGCATTGATCAGATCGACGAACATCGGCGGCAGCGTGCCACCGTCGAACTTGACACGCAGTGCTGCGGTGTCGATCCGGGCCGGCAGCAGGAACGGCTGGTCGATCGCCATTGCGGTGTCCAACAACTGCAGTGCCTCGGTCGAGGACATCGCCACGATGCCGTCGCGGGCGAAGCGGGCGAAGTCGACGGCCTCCAGAGCGCCGGTCATGCTGCTGGTCTGGTCCCACAGACCCCAGCCCAGCGAGACCGCGGGCAGGCCCTGTGTCCGGCGATGCACCGCGAGTCCATCCAGGAAGCTGTTGGCCGCGGCGTAGTTGGCCTGACCCGACGAGCCCACCAAGCCGGCCATCGACGAGAACATCACGAACGCCGAGATCGACGTATCCCGGGTCAGCTCATGCAGATTCCAGGCCGCATCCACCTTGGCCCGCAACACCGCATCCACCCGTTCGGGCGTCAGCGATGTGACCACCGCGTCGTCCAGGACACCGGCGGTGTGAAATACCGCCGACAACGGGTGCTGCGCCGGAATATCAGCCAACACCTTGGCCAGCGCCGGACGATCGGCGGCGTCACACGCCACCAGCGACACCGCGGCACCGGTGGCCTCCAGTTCGGTGGCCAGCGCCGCGGCGCCCGGTGCATCCGGACCACGCCGACCGATCAGCATCACGTTGCGGACGCCATGATTGGCGACCACGTGGCGGGCCAGCGCCGAACCTGCCATCCCGGTGCCACCGGTGATCACCACGGTGCCCGACGCCCAGGTATTCGGCATCGTCAGCACCACTTTGCCGGTGTGACGCGCCTGGCTCAGGTAGCGCAGCGCCGCACCGGACCGGCGCACGTCGAACGCGGTGAGCGGCAACGCACGCAGCGTGGTGTCGTCGAACAACCGGGCCAGATCGGTGAGCATCCCCTCGATGTGGTCTGGCCCCGCCTCGAAGAGGTCGAACGCGCGGTAACGCACGCCCGGGTATTCCTCCTTGATAGCGTCCGATTCTCGGATGTCGGTCTTGCCCATCTCCAAAAACACCCCGCCGGGGGCGACCAAACGCAGTGAGGCGTCGACGAAATCGCCGGCCAGCGAGTCCAGCACCACGTCCACGCCGCGACCGCCCGTCGCCGCACGGAACTTGTCTTCGAACTCCAAGGTGCGGGAGTCGCCGATGTGATCGTTGTCAAAGCCCATGGACCGCAGCGTGTCCCACTTGCCCCGGCTGGCGGTGGCGAACACCTCCAACCCGAAGTGCCGCGCCAGTTGGATCGCCGCCATGCCCACACCGCCGGCGCCGGCATGCACCAGCACCCGCTGGCCCGGCTTGACATCAGCCAACGTGGTCAGCGCGTAGTACGCCGTCGCGAACACCACCGGCACGGTCGCGGCTTCCTCGTACGACCATCCGGTCGGGATCTCCATCAGCAGGCGCGCATCGGTGACAGCCAGGCTGCCGGTGCCCTCCGGGAACAATCCGGTGACCCGGTCGCCGACAGCGAAACGACCGCTGTTCGAGGCGGTTTCGATCACGATGCCGGACGCCTCCACACCCATGGCGGCGTCCTCGTCGGGATACAGGCCGAGCGCGATCATCACGTCGCGGAAGTTGGCCGCCATCGTGCGCACCGCCACCCGGACCTGCCCGGGCTCCAGTGGGGCATCGGCGTCCGGGATCGCCTCGACGATCAGATTCTCGAACGTGCCCTTGCTGGACATGCCCAGCCGCCACGGCTCATCGTTCGGCGGCGCCAGCAGGGTGTCCACGGCGCGGCTGCCGTGCACCCGCCCGGTGTACACGGTCTCGCCGCGCACCAGCGCCTGGGGTTCACCGGCGGCCAGGACCGCGGCGGCCGTCGAATCACTCAGCGACGCATTGGAATCCACCAGCACGATCCGGCCGGGATGCTCGGTCTGCGCGGAACGCACCAGACCCCACACCGCGGCGCCGGCCAAATCGGTGACGTCCTCCCCCGGCAAGCCCACCGCACCGCGGGTCGACACCACCAAGATCCCGGAGTCATGCTCGGCGAGCCAGGACTGCAGCGCCGCCAGGGCCTCGTGCGTGCGGCGGTAGGTCTCGGCCAACGGGTCGCCTTCGGCGGCCTGAGATTCGAACACGTCGTAGGACGGGGTCTCGCCATGCGAACCGGCGGCCGCGGGTGACCACACCACCTCGAAGATCCGGTCGGGTCCCGAACCCGATACCGCGGCCATCAACTGCTGGTGGGTCACCGGACGCGCCACCATCGATGCCACCGACAACACCGGCAGACCCAGCGCGTCGGACAGTTCCACCGACACCGACGACGGACCCGACGGCGCGATCCGCGCCCGCACCGACGACGCACCCGCCGCATACAACGACACGCCCTGCCACGAGAACGGCACCAGCACACCGCTTCCGGCGTCGTGGTCGGCCTCGGTAGCCACGATCACCGCGTGCAGCGCGGCGTCCAGTACTGCCGGATGCACACCGAATCCTGCCGGCGATACCCCGGCGTCGTCCGGCAGGGACACATCGGCGAACACCTCGTCGCCGCGGCGCCACATCGCGGTCAAACCCTGGAACGCCGGGCCGTACCCGTAGCCGCGCGTTGCCAACCGCTCATACAGCCCGTCGATGTCAACCGGCGTTGCACCCACCGGCGGCCAGGCCGACAGGTCGGTACCGGGCTCGGCGGCGCCCGGCCGGACGACACCTTCCGCATGCAGAGTCCAGCCCGAGTGAGCGTCGCGGCGGGAGAACACCGACACCGCACGACCGCCCGATTCGTCGGCACCGCCGACGATCACATTCACCGACACCGAACCGGTCGCCGGGATGACCAGCGGGGCAGCCAGCGTCAACTCTTCGACGACCGAGCAGCCGACCTCGTCTCCGGCCCGGATGGCCAGGTCGACGAAGCCCGCACCCGGGAACACCACCACACCGCCGACCGCGTGGTCGTTCAGCCAGACCTGGCTCCCCGCCGAAAGCCGGCCGGTCAGCACCACACCGCCCGACGTCGGCAACTCCACCACCGCGCCCAGCAGCGCATGCTCGCCGGCTTCCAGGCCCAGGCCGGCGGCGTCAACCGCGGCATCGTCGTTCGCCAACCAGAAACGCCGTCGCTCAAAGGCATACGTCGGCAGCTCGACGAACTTGCCTCCGGGCAGCGTCGCACGCCAATCGACGCCGACGCCCGACACGAACGCCCTTGCCACCCCGGCCGTCAGGCTGTTCGGTTCGGGACGGTCCTTGCGCAGCATCGGCACGGACACGATGTCCGCTTCGGCAAGCGATTCTTCGATGGACGAGGTCAGGCCGCCGCCCGGCCCCACCTCGAGGAACCGGTAGGCACCGGCCGAATTCGCGTAGCGGACGCTGTCCGCGAACCGGACTGCTGCCCGGATGTGTCGCGTCCAGTAGTCGGCCGACGCGAAATCGTCGCCGGCCAATTCGCCGGTCACGTTGGAGATGACCGGGATGCTGACCGGGTTGACCGTGAGTTCGCGTGCGGCGGCTTTGAACTCGCCGATCATCGGCTCCATCAACGGCGAGTGGAAGGCATGCGACACCGCGAGCTGGTGCACCCGGCGGCCCTGGCCGCGCAACTGGTCGGCGATCAGGGTCACCGCGGCAGCGTCACCGGACACCACCACCGACGACGGTCCGTTCACCGCCGCGATTCCGACGCTGTCGTTCAGCAGCGGGCGAACCTCGTCCTCGGTGGCCTGCACGGCGGCCATCGCGCCACCGGACGGTAACGCTTGCATGAAGCGGCCACGCGCGACCACCAGCAGCGCGGCGTTCTGCAGCGACAGGGCGCCCGCGACGTGGGCCGCTGTCAACTCCCCGACCGAGTGGCCCATCACGAAGTCGGGCCACACACCCCAGGATTCGAGCAGGCGGTAGAGCGCAACCTCGACGGCGAACAACGCCGGCTGGGCGAATTCGGTGCTGCTCAGCAGGTTCTCGTCGTGGCCCCACATGACCTCGCGCAGGGGGCGCAACAGGTGGCGGTCCAGCTCACCGACCGCGGTGTTGAACGCTGCGGCGAAGACCGGGTAGGCGGCGTGCAGGCCCATTCCCATGCCGAGCCACTGGGAGCCCTGGCCGGGGAAGACGAAGACCGTTTTGCCGCCCGCGATGGTCTGACCGGCAATCACTGATCCGCCGGGCTGGCCGCTGGCCAGTTCAGCCAAACCGGCGAGCAACTGGTCACGGTCCGCGCCGAGCAGCACCGCGCGGTGCTCGAAGCCGGCCCGCCCCGCCAACGACCATCCCACGTCTTCGGTCGTCAATTCGCTTCGGGCGCCGATGAACTCGGCCAGCCGGGATGCCTGAGAAGCCAGCGCCGTCTCCGACTTCGCCGACAACGTCCACGGCGCCACCGGCGGCGGCGCGACCGGACTGTGCTCAGTATGCTCGTTCTGGTTGATCACCGGGGCCGCCTCGATGATCACGTGCGCGTTGGTGCCGCTGATCCCGAATGACGACACGCCCGCCCGACGCACCCGGCCGTTGGCCTTCCATGGCTGCGGTTCGGTGAGCAGTTGCACCGACCCCATCGACCAATCCACGTGCGGACTGGGCTGATCTACGTGCAGGGTCGCGGGCAGCACCTCGTGGCGCATCGCCAGGATCATCTTCATCACGCCCGCAACGCCGGCGGCGGCCTGGGTGTGGCCCATGTTCGACTTGATCGATCCCAGCCACAGCGGGGTGTGTCGATCCTGCCCGTAGGTCGCCAGGATCGCTTGGGCTTCAATCGGATCGCCGAGCGTGGTGCCGGTGCCGTGGCCCTCGACCACGTCGATGTCGGCCCCGTTGAGTCCGGCGCTGGCCAATGCTGTGCGCACCACCCGCTGCTGCGACGGCCCGTTGGGCGCAGTCAGTCCGTTCGACGCGCCGTCCTGGTTGACCGCCGAACCGCTGACAACGGCCAGCACCGGGTGGCCGAGACGCTGCGCGTCGGAAAGCCGCTCCAGCACCAGCATTCCACCGCCCTCGGAGAACCCGGTGCCGTCGGCCGCGCCGGCGAACGCTTTACAGCGGCCGTCGGTCGACAGTCCACGCCAGCGGCTGAACTCCACGAAGATGTCGGGCGTGGCGTTGACCGTGACACCACCGGCCAGCGCGAGGTCGGACTCCCCCGACCGCAACGACTGCGCGGCCATGTGCAGGGTCACCAGCGAGGTCGAGCACGCGGTGTCGACCGAGACCGCCGGACCTTCCAAGCCAAGTACATAGGAGACACGGCCGGAAGCGACGCTGGACAGTTGGCCGGTCAGCCGGAAACCTGCCACCGGCTTGGCGGAGAACATGCCGTAGCCCTGTGTCATCAGGCCGGCGAAGACTCCGGTGGCGCTGCCGCGCAGGGTCGTCGGGTCAATCCCGGCTCGCTCCAACGCCTCCCAGGTCAGCTCGAGGAACATCCGCTGCTGGGGATCCATCGCCAGTGCTTCCGACGGTCCGATGCCGAAGAACGCCGGGTCGAAGTCGCCGACACCCTCGACGAAGCCGCCGGTACGGGTGTAGCAGGTCTCGGCGACGTCGGGGTCGGGGTTGTACAGGTTGGCGAGGTCCCAGCCGCGGTCGCCGGGGAATTCGGTGACGACGTCGCGACCTTGGATCACCATGTCCCACAGGCCTTCCGGAGAGTTCACTCCGCCCGGGTACCGACAGGACATCCCGACGATCGCGATGGGGTCATCGCCGCTGACCCGCACGGCGGGCACGTTCTTGATTTCCTGTGGGACACCGGCGAGTTCGGTGCGGAAGTACGACGCCAGCCGACTCGGGGTCGGGTAGTCGAAGATCAGCGTCGGCGAGAGTGCGAGCCCGGTAGCGGTCTTGAGCCGGTTGCGCATCTCGACGGCGGTCAGCGAGTCGAAGCCCAATTCCTGGAAAGCCTTGTCCGGGTCGATGGCTTCCGGCGTGGTGTTACCGAGCACGGTGGTGATGTGCGAGCGCACCAGATCCAGCAGCACGGTGTGCTGTTGCGCCTCCGGCAGCCCGTGGATACGTTGCGCCAGGGCAGATTTGGATTTGCTGGCGGCTAGCGAGTCGTCGACCCGGCGACGGGTCGGCGCGGTGATCAGATCGATGAACATCGGCGGGACCACGGCGGCGTTGGCCCGCAGCGCAGCGGTGTCGATGTGGGCGGGCAGCAGGAACGGCTCGTCGACCACCATCGCGGTGTCGAAGAGTTGCAGCGCGT
>Ga0302326_10005955_pt1 | contig 27557 bp, 20 predicted proteins | sample Palsa_T0_3_FD_202264 | JGI IMG/M metagenome (GOLD analysis project Ga0302326, IMG submission 202264) | Peat permafrost microbial communities from Stordalen Mire near Abisko, Sweden - Palsa_T0_3 | ecosystem: Environmental > Terrestrial > Soil > Palsa > Peat permafrost | place: Sweden: Abisko... | reverse complement strand
ACATCACCGGGCGCAAGCAGGCGGAGGAGGCGTTGCGCGCGACGCGAACGGAGCTGGCCCGGTACGCCGGGCAACTCGAAGGGTTGGTGACCGCGCGCACCGCGGAACTGACCGCGGCGAACACCCGGCTGGAAACAACGCTCGATTCCGTCAGAAAAGGACAGGAGCAATACCGGGTGCTTTTACTGGAGTCGCAGTCCATGCAGGGGAAACTCCGCCAGCTGACCCACCAGATCATCACGGTGCAGGAGGAGGAGCGACGGGAGATCAGCCGCGAACTGCATGACGAGGTGGTGCAAACCCTGGTCGGCATCAATGTCGAATTGGCGGCCCTGGGCAAGATGGCCAATGGTGAGGCAGGCCCGCTGAGGGAAAAAATCGCCCACACCCAGGGGCTGGTGGAGAATTCCGTGCATGCGGTGCACCGGTTCGCCCGCGGCCTGCGGCCCGCCGTGCTCGACGACCTCGGCCTGATCCCGGCGCTCCATTCGTATTGCAAGGGCCTGACGGAGCAAAAAAACATCCAGATTGAGATAACGGCCTTCGGCGGAGTCGAGGCGCTGGATGGCGCCGGCAAAACCGTGCTCTTCCGCGTGGCGCAGGAAGCGCTCACCAACGTGATCCGCCATGCCCAGGCCGCCCAGGTCAAAGTCACCATCGCCGAGACGCAGGATGCGATCCGGATGGAGATCAGTGACGACGGCCAGTCATTCCACGTCGAAAAGGTCCTCCTGGCCAAGAACCCCAAGCGCCTCGGCCTGATCGGCATGAAGGAACGGATCGAAATGATCGGCGGAAACCTTACCATCGAATCGGCCCCCGGCCGCGGCACCAGTGTGTGCGCGCGGATCCCGTTTATCCGGGAAAAAGCGAAAAGCTGACAAATTATATTTTAAGTATATAATTATAATATACTTATAAAATTCTTGAATTCGCGCGATCTTTTCGTCTGAATTCTCGTCTTTCCCGGCGCACGGCAACCCAGCGGTCCGGCTTAGTTTGTCCAAAAAACTTGAAAACCCCAGCTGATGAGCATTCCTCCGACTGAAGAAGCGCACAAAGTACCCGTCCGGCCGCCGGCGGCTCGCCGGAAAGCGCGACCCGGCGTGGTCATCCTGGTGTTCGCGATCGCGGCGGCGCTGATCGGCGTCCTGTGGTGGGTCAACCATCGGCAAGCCCCCCAACGCGCCCGCGGCGGACCCGGCGGCGCCGGTGGGCCTGGCGGAGGCCGGTTCGGCGCAAACGGCCCGCTGCCGGTCATGGCCCGGCCAGCGCGGTCCGGTGATATCAATATTTATCTCGATGGCCTCGGCGCCGTCACCCCCATTGCCAATGTGACCGTGCGGACGGAAATCACCGGCCAGCTCATGCAGATCGCCTTCAAGGAAGGCCAGATGGTCAACCAGGGCGACCTGCTCGCCGTGATCGATCCCCGTCCCTATGACGTGGCGCTGCAGCAGGCGCAGGGCCAGTTGGTCGAGGCCCAGGCCCAGCTCAAGGAGGCGCAGATCGACCTCACGCGGTATGAAACGCTCTCGCAGCAGGATTCGATCGCGACGCAAACCGTGGACACCCAGCGGGCGCTCGTCAGCCAGTACGAGGGCGCCGTCGAAGCGGACCAGGCCCAGATCGCCAGCGCGAAGCTCAACCTGACCTACTGCCATATCGTCGCGCCCATCACCGGACGCGTCGGCCTCACGCAGGTCGAGGGCGCGGGAAATTACGTGACTCCCGGCGACGCGAATGGACTGGTCGTGCTGACCCAGCTCAAGCCGATCACCGTCATCTTCACCCTGCCCGAGGACAGCGTTCCCGATGTGCTCGACCGGCTGCACTCGGGGGCGACCATCCCGGTCGACGCCTACGACCGCTCCGACTCGCGCAAGCTCGCGTCCGGGACGCTCGCCACGATTGACAACCAGGTCGATCCCACGACGGGCACATTCAAGCTCCGGGCAATCTTCCCCAATGACGACGAAAGCCTATTTCCCAACCAGTTCGTGAATATCCGGATGCTGCTGGATGTCGACAAGGGCGCGGTCGTCATCCCAACGTCGGCCATTGAGCGCGGCCAGCCGGGCACCTTCGTCTACGTCGTCAAGTCCGACAACACGGTGACGGCGCGACCCGTGACTCTCGGGCCCACCGAGGGAGAACGGGTGGCCGTGACCAAAGGCCTGGCCGTGGGCGAACGCGTGGTCACCGACGGCGCCGACCGGCTGAAGGAAGGGGCTCAGGTGATGGTGCAAAGGCCGGCCGGGTATGGCGGCTATCGCCCGGGAGGCGCCGGCGGGGCCGGACGTGCCGGCGAGTCCGGAAGCGCCGGTGGCACCGGGAGCGGCGGCGCAAAGCAGTGAGTCCCTCCCGCATCTTCATCCTGCGGCCGGTGGCGACGACGCTGCTGATGGTGGCGATCCTGATCGTCGGGTTCATCGCGTTCGACTTGCTTCCCCTGTCCGCCCTCCCGGAGGTGGATTATCCGACCATCGAGATGCAGACCTTCTATCCCGGCGCCAGTCCTGATGTCATGACCTCGGGGGTGACCGCCCCGCTGGAACGCCAGCTCGGCGAGATGCCCGGTTTGAAACAGATGTCGTCGACCAGTTCCGCGGGAGCCTCGGTCATCACGCTGCAATTTTCCCTCGATCTCAGCATGGACGTCGCCGAGCAGGAGGTGCAGGCGGCCATCAATGCCGCGACCAGCTATCTGCCCGGCGACCTGCCCGCCCCCCCGATCTACGCCAAGGTGAATCCGGCCGATGCCCCCGTCCTCACCCTGGCGCTCACTTCCAAGACCCTTCCCCTGATCGAGGTCGAGGACCTGGCCGACACCCGGGTCGCGCAGAAAATCTCGCAGCTGCCCGGCGTGGGCCTGGTGAGCATTGGCGGCGGCGAGCGGCAATCGATGCGCGTGCGCGTCAACCCGCGGGCGCTCGCCGCCTATGGCATCAACCTCGACGATCTCCGCACGTCCATCGGCAGCGGGAACCAGAACCAGCCCAAGGGCAGCTTCGACGGCCCCTCCCGCACCTACACGATCAACGCCAACGACCAGCTCAAGTCGCCCGAGGAGTACAAGAACCTGATCGTCGCCTATAAAAACGGCGCCCCGGTCAGGCTCTCGGACGTCGCCACGGTGGAAAGCGCGCCCGAAAACACCAAGCTGGCGGCCTGGTTCAACACGACCCCGGCGATCATCCTGAGCGTCCAGCGGCAGCCGGGGGCCAACGTGATCAACGTGGTGAAAAGCGTGCGCGCCCTGCTCCCGGTGCTGCAAGCCTCGCTGCCCTCCTCGGTGGAGGTGGGCGTCCTGACCGACCGCACCACCACGATCCGGGCGTCGGTGCACGACGTTGAATTCGAGCTGACGCTGGCGGTGATCCTCGTGGTCCTGGTGATCTTCGTCTTCCTGCGCAACGTCCCCGCGACGATCATCCCGAGCCTTTCCGTTCCGCTTTCGCTGGTGGGGACCTTCGCCGTCATGTGGCTGCTCGGGTTCAGCCTGAACAACCTTTCGCTGATGTCCCTCACGATCGCGGCCGGGTTCGTCGTCGACGACGCGATCGTCATGATCGAGAACATCGCGCGTTACGTGGAGAAGGGCGACTCGCCAATGGAAGCTGCGCTGAAGGGCTCCGAGCAGATCGGCTTCACCATCATTTCCCTCACGATCTCGCTGATCGCCGTGCTCATTCCCCTGCTTTTCATGGGCGACGTCGTCGGACGGCTCTTCCGGGAATTCGCCATCACCCTCGCGGTCACGATCCTGATCTCGGCCGTGGTGTCGCTGACGCTCGTGCCCATGATGTGCGCCCGGCTGGTCCGCCATCGCGCGCCCGCCGACGAGCCGGCGTGGAGCAGCAAGGCGGCGAGGTGGTTCGACGCCATGATCTCCTATTACGCCCGCCGCCTCGAATGGGTGCTCGAGCACCAAAACCTCACGCTGGCCGTCGCGTTCGGCACGCTGGCGGTCACCGCGCTGCTCTACATCGTCATTCCCAAGGGATTTTTTCCCGTCCAGGACACCGGCTTTATCCAGGTCATCAGCGAAGGCCCGCAATCGGCTTCCTACGCGGCGATGTCCCGGCTGCAGCTTTCGCTCGCCGACGCGATCCTCAAGGATCCGGACGTCGAGAGCCTCTCCTCCTTCATCGGTGTCGATGGCACGAACACGACGCTCAACACCGGGCGCATGCTGGTCAACCTGCGCCCGCGCGATAAACGCAGGTCAACCGCCTCCGAGATCATCCTGCGCCTGCAGGACGAGACGGCGGGAGTCCCGGGCATCACGGCCTATATGCAGCCCGTCCAGGACCTGACGATCGAGGATCGGGTGAGCCGGACCCAATACCAGTTCGTGCTCGAGAGCGCGGATCCCGACGATCTCGCAAAGGGGACCGCCGACCTGACGGCGCGGCTCAGGCAAATTCCGGAACTCTCCGACGTGGCGACCGATCTGGCCAATAACGGCTTGGCCGCCGATGTGATCGTCGACCGGGACACCGCGGCCAGGTTCGGCATCACCGCCAACACCATCGACAGCGCCCTCTATGACGCCTTCGGCCAGCGGATCATCTCCACGATTTACACGCAATCGACCCAGTACCGGGTCATCATGGAGGCCAGCCCCGCCCTGCAACAGTCTCCCGCTTCCCTCGATCAAATTTACCTGCCGTCCGCGAGCGGCGGCCAGGTGCCGCTTTCGGCCATCGCCCACGTCGAAATCCGATCCGAGCCGCTCCTGATCAATCATCTCGGCCAGTTTCCCGCCAATACCATCTCCTTCAACGTGCCGCGCGGTGGTTCGCTCGGCGAGGCGGTCGCGGCGATCCGGCGCGCGGAAAAGGACGTAAACCTGCCCGGGAGCATCCTCACGAGTTTCCAGGGAGCCGCCGCGGCCTTCCAGGATTCCCTCTCCAACGAGCTTTACCTGATCCTCGCGGCTGTCCTGCTGATGTACATCATCCTCGGCGTGTTGTACGAGAGCTTCATCCATCCGATCACGATCCTTTCCACGCTGCCCTCGGCCGGGATCGGCGCGCTTCTGGCGCTCATGCTGGTGGACGACGATCTCGGCGTGATCGGCATCATCGGCATCGTGCTCCTGATCGGCATCGTGAAGAAAAATGCCATCATGATGATCGACTTCGCCCTGGACGCCGAGCGCACCCAGGGCCTGGCGCCCCGCGACGCGATTTACCAGGCCTGTCTGCTTCGTTTCCGGCCCATCCTGATGACCACCATGGCGGCGCTCCTGGGCGCCGTGCCGCTGATGCTCGGAACGGGCATGGGCTCGGAATTGCGCCACCCCCTCGGCATTACCATCGTGGGTGGGCTCATTGTCAGCCAGGTGCTGACCCTCTTCACCACCCCCGTCATCTATCTCGCCCTGGATCGGGTTGCCCGCCGCGTGCGCGGGCGGGCCGTCGCCGCAGTCCAGTCCCCCCAAGCGGTGTCATGAACTTTTCGGAAATCTTCATCCGCCGCCCGATCGCGACCACCCTGCTCACCGCGGGCATAGCGCTGGCCGGATTTGCCGCGTACTTTCAGCTGCCGGTGGCTCCGCTGCCGCAAATGGACATTCCGGTCATCACGATCTCGGCCTCGATGTCGGGCGCCAGCCCGGAGACGATGGCAAACAGCGTGGCCAGCCCGCTCGAGCGCCATCTGGGCCAGATCGCGGATGTCACCACGATGGGTTCCACCAGCTCCGTCGGCTCGACCAATATCTTTCTCCAATTCGGATTCGACCGGGATATCGATGGAGCGGCCCGGGACGTCCAGGCTGCGATCGAGGCGGCGCGCGTCGACCTGCCAACCGCGATTCACAGCAATCCCGTCTATCGCAAGATCAATCCGACGGAGTTCCCCATCCTCATCCTGACGCTGACCTCGGCCACCATGAGCCAGGGGCAGCTTTACGATGACGCGGCCACGATCCTCGAGCAGAAATTGTCCCAGGTGCAGGGAGTGGGAGAGGTCGACGTCAACGGCAGTTCGCTCCCCGCCGTGCGGGTCGAATTGAATCCCTCGTCCCTTTTCAAGTATGGGATCGGATTGGAAACCGTGCGGGTGGCCCTCGCGTCGGCCAATGCGAACAGCCCCAAGGGGGCGATCGAGGATGACAAACTCCATTGGCAGCTCTACAGCAACGACCAGGCGCTGTCGGCCGCTCCCTACCGGTCCCTCATCGTGGCGTATCGCAACGGGGCGCCGGTCCGGCTTTCCGATTTGGGCACGGTCACGGACTCGGTCGAGAACGTGCGCAATTTCGGCATCTCCCACGGGCAGCCGGCGGTGCTGATTTTGATCACCCGGCAGCCGAACGCCAATATCATCGAGACGGTCGACCGGGTGAAAGCCCTGCTCCCGGCGCTGCAAAATTCCATTCACGGGGCGGCCAGGATCGACGTGGCGATGGACCGAAGCACGACGATTCGCGCCTCGCTCCACGACGTCGAGATCACGCTCCTCATCGCCGTCCTGCTGGTCATCCTGGTCGTGTTTGTGTTTTTGCGCGACTTCCGCGCCACCCTGATTCCCTGCGTGGCCGTGCCGATCTCCCTCATCGGATCCTTGGCCGCCATGTACCTGCTGCATTACAGCCTGGATAATCTCTCGCTGATGGCGCTGACCATCTCGACGGGCTTCGTGGTCGACGACGCCATCGTGGTCATGGAAAATATCGTGCGCCACATCGAGGCTGGCATGCCACGCTTCCAGGCCGCCCTGCTCGGCGTCCGGGAGGTCGGGTTCACGGTGCTTTCGATGAGCATTTCGCTGATCGCGGTGTTCCTCCCGATCCTGCTCTGGGGAGGGTGGCTCGGCCTCATTTTCCGGGAATTCGCGGTCACGCTTTCCGTGGCCATTCTCATTTCGATGGTCATATCGCTGACCACGACTCCCATGATGTGCTCCCTGCTGCTGAGCCGCAAGCACGCGGACGCGCAGGGCTGGTTTTTCCGCAAGAGCGAACATTTTTTCAACGACTTGCTGGGCAGCTATGAACACGCGCTGGCCTGGGTGCTGCGGCATGGCCGCCTCACGATGCTCACGCTCGCGGCCACGATCGCCCTGTCCATGTGGCTTTTTATCATCATCCCAAAATCCGGCTTTCCCGAGCAGGATACCGGCCGCCTGCAGGGCGGCCTGCAGGCCGACCCGAGCAGTTCGTTCCAGAACCTTTCCCGCAAGCTCAAGCAGGCGGTCGCCATCGTCCAGGCCGATCCCGCGGTGGCCGACGCGGTCGGCACGATTGCCTCGAACAGCGGGAGAGGCGGCGCCGGCAGCGGGCGCATCTTCGTCAATTTGAAGCCCCTCTCGGTGCGGAAAGTGTCCTCCCAGGAAATCATCGGCCGGCTGCGCCCCAAACTCTCCCGCATCCCGGGGGCAAGGCTCTTTCTTGCCTCAGCGCAGGAATTCGGAGGCGGCGGCCGCCAAAGCAGCGCGCTCTATCAATATACGCTCCAGTCGGACGACCTGCAGGCTCTTCAAACCTGGACCCCCCTGCTGGTTGACGCGCTGGGCAGCGAACCCTCGCTGACCGACGTGAACTCCGACCAGCAGATCAAGGGACTCGAGTCCGATCTCGTGATCGACCGCGACACCGCATCCCGCCTGGGGCTCACGGCCTACCAGGTCGACACCACCCTGTCCGATGCCTTCACCGAGCGCGTCGTGTCGACGATCTACAAGTCGCTCAACCAATACCCCGTGGTCATGGTGGTAGCCCCGAAATTCTGGCAGGATCCGCAAATGCTGGAGGACATCTTCGTGAGCAAGGGGGAAGGAACCGCGACCGGCACGCAGTCGTCCAATGCCGTGGCGGGAACTGTCCTCGTCGGAAAGGCGCAGGCATCGGGTGCCGCATCAGTCGCGGCCGACCCGGCGCGCAACGCCGCCCTGAACTCCATTGCAACGACTGGGAAAGGTTCCGCGTCGACCGCCCAGGCCGTGAGCACGAGCGCCGACACCATGGTCCCCCTGTCGGCCTTCGTCCATTTCCAGACGGGCGGAACCGCGACCTCGGTCAGCCACCAGGGATTGTTCGCCGCCACGACCATATCCTTCAATCTCGCCCCCGGCGCGGCCCTCAGCGACGCGGTGGACGCGGTCAACCGGCAGATCGCTCTCATTCACCTGCCCAGCACCATCCAGGGCACCTTTGGGGGATCGGCGGCGAACTTCCAGGGCTCAAGCTCCAGCGAGGTTATCCTTATCCTGGCCGCAATCGTCACCATCTACCTGGTCCTGGGCATCCTGTACGAAAGCTACGCCCATCCGATCACCATTCTTTCCACCCTGCCGTCCGCCTGCGTGGGCGCCCTGCTCGCGCTGATGCTTTTCAAGACCGATTGGAGCTTTATCGCGCTGATCGGCATGTTCCTGCTGATCGGCCTCGTGAAGAAAAATGCGATCATGATGATCGATTTCGCCATTCAAGCGGAGCGCGTCGACGGCTTGAGCCCGCGCGATGCGATCTTCAAGGCCTGCCTGCTGCGCTTTCGCCCCATCATGATGACCACGATGGCCGCGATGCTTGGGGCGGTGCCCCTGGCGATCGGATTCGGCAATGGCGCGGAAATGCGGCGGCCCCTGGGAATTACGATTGTCGGCGGACTGATGTTGAGCCAGGCTCAGACCCTTTTCACCACGCCGGTCGTCTACCTCTACGTCGATCGGGCCCGCGTTTGGTTCAACCGGCTCTGGGCGAAGGTCCGCCATCGCCCGGTGTCGGACAAAACGATCGTCCCCGGCCACGCCTGACCGCCGCCGCATGAACACCCTATTTTTCGCCCGCAATCTCGTCCCGGCCGCCGCCCTGGCCTTCTTCGCCGGCTGCGCGGCGGGACCCGACTACAAGCGTCCGGACGCGCCGGTTCCCCCGGCCTACAAGGAGGTCGCCGGATGGAAACAGGCCGCCCCGGATGACGCGGCCGGCAAGGGAACCTGGTGGGAGACGTTCCAGGATCCGATCCTGAGCGGCCTGGAGGCCCAGGTGGCATCATCGAATCAATCCCTGCGACAGGCCGCCGCGAACTATGAGGAGGCCCGCGAGGTCGCCCGGGCGGACCGGGCGACGTTTTTTCCGGATCTGTCGGCGGTGGGTTCGGCGACCCGGAGCCATCCGGCGGCGGCGCCCGGCTTCACCTCGACCACGGCGAACAATTTCTCGGCCGGGCTGGAGGCAACCTGGGCGCCTGATTTCTGGGGCCGCGTGCGGCGCCAGACGGAGGCCGACGTCACGGCCGCCCAGGCCAGCGCCGCGGATCTGGCATCCGCGCGCCTCGCCACCCAGGTCCTGCTGGCGCAGGATTACCTCTCGCTGCGCGCCGCCGATGAAAAGAGGCGCCTCCTGGACAACGCGGTGGAGTCGTACGGCCGCACGCTGAAGATCACCCAAAACAAATACGGCGTCGGCGTCGCCGCGCGCAGCGACGTCATTTCGGCGCAGGCGCAGTTCGATGCCGCCCGCGCCCAGGCGATCGACGTCGGCGTGGAGCGCGCGCAACTCGAACACGCCGTCGCCGTTCTCGCCGGCCAGCTTCCGTCCGAGCTGTCGCTCGCGCCGCTGCCCGCATTCACCCTGGCCGTGCCGACCCCGCCTCCGCAAATGCCGTCGGAACTCCTCGAGCGCCGGCCCGATGTCGCGGCGGCCGAGCGCACGGTCGCCTCCGCCAACGCCAGGGTCGGGGTGCAGACCGCCGCTTATTTTCCGGACATCACCCTCTCCGCCGAGGGCGGGTTTGAGGGCTCGCCCCTCGACCGGCTTTTCACCGCGCCCTTTCGCATGTGGTCGCTCGGCGGCAACGTGAGCGAGACCCTGCTCGACTTCGGCCAGCGCCGGGCGGAACTCCTGCAGGCCCGCGCCGCCTACGATGGCACGGTCGCGGGCTATCGCGAAACCGTCCTCGGCGCGTTCCAGCAGGTGGAGGACAATCTCGCTTTCCTGCGGATCCTCGAAAAAGAGGCGCAGGTCGAGGACGCGGCGGTGACCGAAGCGGCGGACGCCGCCCGGATCGCTGAAAACGAGTACAAGGCCGGCACCGAGGACTATATCTATGTGCTCACCGCCCAGATCAACGAGGTGACGGACCGCGTGCAGGCGCTCAACATTCTCCAGCAGCGGCTCACGGACGCCGTCGCGCTCATCGGCGCGCTGGGCGGTGGATGGAGCGCGTCCGACCTGCCGACGCGCCACGACGTGCTCGAGCGTCATTCGCAGGACGGCGCCGCCGTCGCGGCCCCAAAGTAGACGCTGCGTCCCGCTGCGTTCCTCTTACGATACGCGGCGGGACGCGGCGTCTACCTTAAGGCAGTCTTGCCGACTCTGGATTCATCCGTTAGCTCTTCTCCATGATCACCACACGCACCTTGGGACAGGGACTCACGGTTTCAGCGATCGGCCTCGGCTGCATGGGCATGTCCGAGTTTTATGGCGCCGGGGACGACGCGGAGTCGCTCGTCACGATCCATCGGGCCATCGACATGGGCGTCACCTTCCTGGACACGGCGGACATGTACGGCTGGGGCCACAACGAGGAGCTGGTCGGGCGGGCCTTGCGGGGCCGCCGTGAACGCGTCGTGCTCGCGACCAAGTTCGGCAACGTGCGCGGGCCGAAAGGCGAATTCCTCGGAGTCAATGGGTCGGCCGCCTACGTCCGCTCGGCCTGCGAGGCCAGCCTGAAGCGCCTCGGCGTGGACATCATCGACCTGTATTACCAGCACCGGGTGGACCTCAACGTCCCGATCGAGGAGACCATCGGCGCGATGGCGGAGCTGGTGCGAGCCGGCAAGGTGAGGCATCTCGGAATGTCGGAGGCCGCGCCCCAGACCCTGCGGCGGGCCTGCGCCGTCCATCCGATCGCCGCCCTGCAGACCGAATACTCCCTCTGGAGCCGCGATCCTGAGGCCGATATCCTCGCAACCTGCCGTGAACTCGGCGTCGGCTTCGTCGCCTACAGCCCCCTGGGCCGGGGGTTTCTCACCGGCCGCTTCAAGAGTCCAGCGGATCTTCCGGCCGACGACTGGCGCCACCGGCATCCCCGTTTTTCGGGCGAGAATTTCCAGAGCAATCTCGCCCTGGTTCGGGCCGTCGAAAAGATGGCGGCCGACAAGGGATGCACGCCCGCCCAGGTCGCCCTGGCCTGGGTTTTGGCCCAGGGCCGGGACGTCGTGCCCATTCCGGGAACGAGGCGTGTGCGCTTCCTGGAGGAGAACTGCGGCGCCCTTGGCGTGTCATTGTCGCCCGACGACTTGCAGCGCCTCGATGCGGCCTTTCCCGCCGGCGCCGCCGCCGGCCTGCGCTATCACGCCCAGGGGATGCAGACGATCAATCGGTAAAGCAGACGCCGCGTCTACTTTCTTCTTTCTAGCAGCTGACGTTCTTCCCCTCGTTGCCGAAGTTGGCCAAGCGCTCTTCCTTGGCGTCTTTGGCCACGCCCGCGGGCGCGTAATGAAACTGCAGCGCGCGGCGGCGCTTGGGGGAGTTGTTCTGGGGCGTGCCGTGCGGCATCATGCCGTCGAAAAAGAGCAGCCCTCCCGGCTTCAGGGGAGCCGCGGCGGATTTGGTGCCCAGGATCATCTTGTCGCAGATTTGCCAGTCGCGGCGCTGAAAGTGAATGATCGGGCCTTCCTTATGCCGGCCCGGCAGCACCTGCATGCAGCCATTTTCGATCGTGGCCTCGTCGAGCGCGATCCACACTCCGACCACCGGCGTCCCGAGGGGAAATTCAAAGTAAGCCTTGTCCTGGTGCCACGGCTTCTCCCGGCCCAGGCGCGGCGGCTTCATCAGCGCCATATCCTGAAACATCGTGGGTTCGCGATCGCCGAGCAGTTTCCGCACGACCTTCAGCAAAGCGGGATGGTCCGACATCGCCTTCAGCCGCGGATCGTAATCGACAAAAGCCCCCAGCTTGCGCACCGCGTCCTCGCGTTGCTCGGGGCTGAGGGTCGGCAGGATGGCCTTCGCCTTCGCCTCGAACCAGACCCCCTTGAACGCGGGATTCGCCCCCATGACGAGCCCGATCAAGCCGGCGAGCGCGTCGGAAACTTCCTTCGGATTGAAGGCCTGGCGCACGACCAGGCAGCCGGATTCGCGGTACTGGGCGATCTCCCGGGGGCCGATGTCGTCGAAAGTCTCCACTCCGGCCACCGTGCCCTCCGGCTGGTAGAGCTCCGGGGCGTGGATCTCGTCGGATGTGACGTCGTACTGGGCTTTCTCCGAATCGAATTGGAGCGATGCGGTATCGAGTGAATTGTTCATGGGTGGGTCGCTATCCGGTCAATGGTAGTCATTTCTGGCGCAATCACAATCCCTGCATAAACTTGAAACTCCTGTCGCCCTGGCCCGGAAGTCCTTCGTGGCCAAAGTCGGGATAGATGACCATGTGCTTCCTGCCCTTGATTTTATTGTAGGCGGCAAACTGCGTCGAGGGCGGGCAGACGACATCCATCAGGCCCGTGAACATGAGGACTTCGGCGCGGATGCGCGGGGCGAGATGCTGGCAATCGATGTAGCCGAGCTTGGTGAATACCTCGTTTTCCCGCTCGTGCAGCGGATCGAACATCCGGAAATAGGTCCGGAGTTCGTCATAGACGTCCTTGGCCAGATCCATCTCCCAGACCCGGCGGTAGTCGCAGAGAAAAGGGAAAACGGACGCCGCCAGCCTGATGCGAGGCTCCAGCGCGGCACAGGCGAGCGTGAGCGCTCCGCCCTGCGAGCCCCCCATGGCGCCGACCCGCGCCGGATCCACCTCGGGGAAGGACATGACGATCCGCGCCAGTTGCGCGGTATCGAGGAAGATGGAACGAAACAGGAGCTTCGTTGGGTCCGGATCGTCCAGGCCCCGGATGACCTGGCCGCGCATCGTGTTGCCCTTCACGCTGCCGGCATCCTCCGAAAGGCCGCCCTGGCCCCGGCAATCGAGCATCGCGACGCAGTAGCCCTGGCTGACGTAGGCGAGCTTGTCGAACCAGTCCCCGCTGTTGCCGGTGTAGCCGTGAAACTGGAGCACCGCCGGGCAGCGGCCGGACACGGCCTTGGGTCGCAGATATTTGGCGTGCACCCGCGCCCCGCCCACCCCGGTGAACCACAGGTCGAAGCACTCGGCGATCCGCGGGGCTATGACCGAGCTCGGATGCAACTCCACGCGGGAATCGATCGTGTCGAGTTCGGCCAGGGACGAATCCCAATAGGCGTCAAAATCGGCGGGCCGGGGATTGAGCCCCTGATAGCTGGAGAGTTCGGAGAGCGGTTTGTCGATTAACGGCATAAGTAAGTGCGATCTTTTAGGGCATGGCCCGGCATCGCCGCAACCAAAAGAATCATTCCTCCTCGTCGCGCATCCGGTATTCCAGCCCTTCGGTGTCGCCGCGGCCGTCGGGGCGGGGGCCGATCGAATGGGTGCGCGCGAAAGCTTCCAGCACCGACTCGTCGAAAGCGGAGCTGCCCGACGACTGAACGATGCGCACCCGGGAGATCGCGCCGTCGGCCGCCACATAAAAGCTCACGGACACGGTCAGCTGATTGCTCACGTCGGGCGGAGCCACGTGGTTTTCCTTGATCCGGGCCTTGAGCAGGGCCCAATACGCGTCGAGCAGCTCGCCCTGCTCGCGCGTGAGCGCCTTGCCGCCGGCCCCGCCGGTTTTATTCGCCCGGGAACCGCCGACCACCCCCTGCGCGATTCCCTCGGAAGCCTGGGCAGCCCCGTGCTCCTTCACATATTGGTCGTAGGACATCTGCTGGCGGTGCTGCTCGGCCTCGAGCTCCTTCTTGTACTTGGCCATCAGCCGCGCCGCGCGCCGGTTTTCGGTGCGCTGCAGGGCCTTGCTAAAGTTGGGAATGGCGTCGGATTTCGGCTTGGCCTTCGCCGGGGTGTGCGCGGAGACGGGAGCCAGCTTGACCGGGGGAGCCTCCTCCCGGGCCACCGGCTCCGGAGCGACCGACGCGGGAACGACCGGCTCTGGAGTGGCCGGTTCGGCGGGCGCCAGCGCCGCCGGCGTGGGCTCGCTCGGCACATCGATCTTGATGCCGCCGGGGGATCCCAGAGCTGGCGCCTCAGTGGCGCCGTAGTTGTCGCCCGCTCCGGCGACCAGCTCGAAAACCTTCGGCCCTTCGTTGGACGTTTCGTTCGCCAGGTAGGCGAAGAAAAGGATGAGCGCGACCACCGAGCCGTGCAGCAGCGCGGAGATGAAATACGCGCTGGACGATCGGGCGGTCATTGCCCCTCGGTCTGGGTATCGAAGGTTACCCTGAGCAGGTTGGCCTGCTTGGCTTCGTCCATGAGATGGATGATCTTTTCATAGGGCACCGCGCCGTCGGCGCGAATCCGGATGATGGGCGGCTTGGACTCGGTCCCGTAGGTGCGCAGGCGGGTGCGGAGGTCAGGCAGGTCGATCGGGCGGTTTTCCAGGTAATAATCGCCGCGGGCGTCGACGGAAATGGCGATAAAGCGATCATCCGGTTCCGGCTTGGTCTGGGCGCTCTTCGACTCGGACGGCAAGTGCACCGGGATCGTCTGCTCCTGGGTGATCAGCGGCGTCGCGATCATGAAGATGATGAGCAGGGTGAACCCCAGGTCGATGAGGTTGGTCACGTTCATCTCGGCGATGGGATGCGCCTGCCTCTGCCTGCGGAATGTGCGTGCCATCGGTAGGTTGGTTGCGGCCGTTTACTGACTCTCGAGTTCGATGCGATCAGCCAGCGCGCTCGCAAAGTTCTCCATCTCCGTTATCATCGTGCGGGTCTTGGCCAGCAACCAGTTGTAGCCGAAGAGCGACGGGATCGCGACCAACAGGCCGGAAATGGTCGTGAGCAGCGCGGCCGACACGCCGGGGGCCAGCGTCTGGATGCTCGCGGTCTGCTGGAGAGAGATCGCACCGAAGGCGTCCATCACGCCCCAGACCGTGCCGAGCAGGCCGAGAAAAGGCGCCCCGGAGACAATGCTCGCGAGAAAAATCATGCTCGATTCGTAGCGCAGCGTCTGGCGCGCGAGGGCGCGCTGCAGGGCATTTTCGGCATGCTCCAGCCGGAAGCGCGAGGTATCCATGCCCTTTTCCTTCCCAATGGCGGCGGCCCGCCAGTAGGCCTCGATCGCCTCCGTGCAAAGATCGGCGTAGGCGATGGTGCGCCGGCTGCGGAACGACTCCGGCAGGTCGAGCACCCGCCGCTCCTCGCGCAGTCGTTTATCGAAGGAGTGATTCAGTTGCCGCAGCTTCGTCAATTCGCTGCTCTTCCCCAGCATCACGGCCCAGGCGATAATGCTGAATACGAACAGGCCGCCGCAGATAAGCTGGCCGACCGCGTCGCACCGAAGGAATATCGGGATGGGATTGGTCAGGGCCAGGACGGGAACGAAGATCGGGGAGAGGATGGGCAGCGCGGGCATTTCGATTGGCAAGAAGAGTTGCCGGGTTTGTCCGGCGCATTCAATGGAAATTCGTTTTCATTCGCGTCCGGGCGTGGTTAGTTGCCACGTTTATCTCCGCATGGACTTCAAATCCCGCCTCCTTCAACAACTCCGCTCCCACGGCGCCCGGCTCGGGTCCCGGCAGTGTTTCGTCGGGTTCGACGGGTTTGTGGACACGATCGTCGTTCCCGTGGCGGCCCGCGCCGGCCAGGGTGAAAATTTCACGCCGTTTGCGGGCATCGCCGATTTCGGGCGGCGTATCGTGGACGCGGCGGGAAAGAGCACGAACATCGAGCTCTTTCCCCGCCTCGACAAGCTGGGCGGCAACGGGCCCATCATGGCGGGCGCCCTGCTCGCACTGGGGACGCGGGTGACCTGCGTCGGCGCCTTCGGCCGCGCCCCCGGCCATCCGGTCTTCGCGGACCTCGCGCGCCGCGGCCGGCTGGTATCGCTGTGCGAGCCGGCCCGCACCACGGCAGTGGAGTTCGCCGACGGCAAACTGATGCTCGGGACGATGCGCAGCCTGGACGAAATCACCCCCGCCGCCATCGAGGCCGCCCTCGGCCCGGAAGGCTACCGCGAGGCCCTGGCGGCCGCCGATCTCGCCGTGCTGGCCAACTGGACGATGATTCCGAACATGACCGCGATTTTCGACGACCTCACCGGACGCATCCTGCCCGCCGGACCGCCGCGGCCCGACCGGATTTTCTTTTTCGACCTCGCGGATCCTGAAAAACGCTCCCGGGCGGACCTCTCCGGCGCGCTGGATGCCATCGTCCGCTTTGGGCGCTTCGGGCGCGTCGCGCTCGGCCTCAACCTCAAGGAAGCACAGCAGGTTTTCACCGCGCTGGGTTTCGATCCCGAGCCGGAAACCCCGGAAGGGCTGCGGTCGATGGCCGCCAAAGTCCGCCAGCGGCTCGATCTCGCGACCGTGGTGATCCATCCCAGGGAATCGGCCGCGTGCGCGACCCGCGACGGCGCATGGTGGGTGCCGGGGCCGGTCGTCGCAAAACCGCTTATCACCACGGGCGCCGGAGATCACTTCAACGCCGGGTTTGCGGGCGGGCTGTTGCTCGGGCTCGATCCCGAGGCCTGCCTCGGGCTGGGCGTGAGCACCAGCGGCTATTATGTCCGCACCGGCCAAAGCCCCTCGGTGGCCGACCTCGAGGCCTTTCTGGTCAACTGGGGTAAATCCCTCCCCGGCACCAATTTTGTTGAAGGATGACCCCCAAGCTGACTACAATCCTCCGATGCCTCTAAAACAAAAACCGTCCGGCACCCTGATATCCTTTGAAGGCTCCGAGGGCAGCGGTAAATCAACCCAGATCATCCGCCTCGCCGCCCACCTGCAGAAGCTGAAGCGCGAGGTGATCAGCGTGCGCGAGCCGGGCGGCACCGAGATCGGCGAGCAAATCCGCAACATCATCGTCCACAACTCGAAAGGGGACGAAATGTGCGCGGAGACCGAGTTGCTGCTCTTCACCGCCGCCCGGGCCCAGCTCGTGCGCGAGACCATCGCGCCCGCGCTCATCCGCGGCGCCATCGTGCTCAGCGACCGTTTCCTCGATTCGTCCACGGTTTACCAGGGAATCGGGCGAAACCTGGCGCAGGACCCGGTGCAGCAAATCAATCAGTTTGCCGTGGGCAACGTCATGCCCGACCTCACCGTCATCATCGATGTGCCCACGGAAGTAAGCCTCGCCCGGATTCACCAACGCGCGTCCGACGTCCCCGACCGCATGGAACGCGAAAATATCGATTTTTATCGGAAAATCCGCGAGGGCTACCTGGTCCTCGCCAAGAGCATGCCCAAGCGGTTTGTCGTGATCGACGGCACCAAGAGCGAGGATGCGATCGAGAAAAAGGTCTGGGCCGCGGTGGAGCCCAGGTTGGGGTGATGTCCCGCCCCCCCCTTTCCTGGCCGCCGGCGCTCGCCGGGACGCCCGCAGTGACGGTCATCGAGCGCGCGATCGGGCGCGACCGGCTCGGGCACAGCTTGCTGCTCCACGGCGACGACCTGGACACCCTGGAGGCCGTCGCGCGAGCCATCGCCGACCGGCTCCTCCAGGGGCTTCCGCCCGACAAGCACCCGGACTATTTCACGCTGCGGCCGACCGGAAAGATGCGGCAGATCTCGGCGGATGCCACCCGCGAGCTGATCGCCGATATGCACGTCTCCGCCGCCGTGGCGTCGCGCAAGGTGGCGGTCGTCTACGAGGCGGATCGCATGAATGCCACGGCGGCCAACATTTTCCTGAAGACGCTCGAGGAGCCTCCGGCCAATACGATGCTGCTCCTGCTGACCACCCACCCCTACGCCCTGCTCCCGACCATCCGCAGCCGGTGTTTACACTTCAGATTTCCTTTGGGGTTTCCTTCCAAATCGGTGGGGCGGCGCGTCCCCGCGACGCCGATTGGTCTCCCGCAGGACGGAACGACGGCGGACGGCAGCAAGGGGGACTCTGACCCCTGGGGCGACTGGCGCTCCGACTATCGCGCCTGGCACGCTCGCATCTCCGCCGGCACCCCCGACAAGCGCGCCCTGGCGGACCACATTTTCTCCATCTATGGACTCGTGGCCCGTTTCAAGGCGATTTTGGACGATGCCACCGCCGCCGCCTGGGCGAAAGTCAAGGACTCGCTCCCGCCCGAACTCGAGGAAGACGAGCAGGTCGCCATCGAAACCGGCCTGGGCAAGGGACTTCGCGCCCGCTTTTTCGCCGAAATCGAGGAAGCGACGCGCATTTATGCGGTCCCGCGCCTGGAGGCGGGCGACGCGCTGGCCCGGCGCGCATTCACCGCCGCCATCGAAAAGCTCGAGCACAACGCGCGCCTCTTTGCCTACAACCTGAATGAGTCCGCCGTCCTCGAGGATTTCATGCTCGCCTCGCTGCGGCTGTGGTCGAAGCGATAAAGTAGACGCCTCGTTCTGTATTATAAACCCAGCGCCACGCCTGCGAAAGTAGACGCGACATTCTGTCGCGTTCCTTTTTTATACGCGGCATCATGCCGCGTCTACCTTCACCGCGCTGACAAACGCCTCCCGCGCTTCAACATGCGGATTGTGCCCCGCCTCCGATATCACCTTCCACGTCGCCGCGGGAAAATGCTCCGTGACGGCCGCCCAATCGGCGGCCCGGACGTAGGCCGATCGTCCACCCGATATGACGAGCACCGGTCCGCTGAATTTGTCTCCGGCCCCGAGCGAATTCCTTTCGAGCGCGGGAACCGCCGCGGAAAGCGCCGGCAGATTGATCAGCCAGGTCCACCCTCCCCCGGCGGTGCGCTCCAGGTTCGTGGTTAAAAATTTACGCATCGCCCCATCGGGCACGCGGGCGGCGAAGCGCTGCTCGGCCTCCGCGCGCGAGCGCAGGTGCGAGAGATCGAGTTCGTTCATCGCCGCGAACGCGGCGCGCTGCCCCGCCCAGTCATAGTCCTTCGGCGCGATATCGACCACGATCAAACGCTCCACGCGCTCCGGATGACGGCAGGCAACCAGCATGGCGACCTTTCCGCCCAAGCTGTGCCCGAGCAGGGTCACCCGCGCCAGCCCCTGCGCGCCGATCCACGCCAGCACGTCGTCCGCCATGGTCTCGAAAGTCATCCCGGCGGCGTGCGGGGAACCCCCATGGTTGCGCAGGTCCAAGGCGAACACATGATAGCGCGCCGCCAGGTCTCCGCCCGCGGTCTGCCAATTGCGCGACGAACCGAGGATGCCGTGCAGGATAACCAGCGGAGGGAGGCCCGCGCCGCCGAGATCGCGATGGAAAAGAGCTAATTCATTGTTCATGGTTCAATTCATGTCCGAGAAAGAAAAGCTGACCCCCATGATGCAGCAATACTTCGAGGTGAAGCGCGGCCTGCCGCGCGACACCCTGCTGCTCTTCCGTCTCGGCGACTTTTACGAGATGTTTTTTGAGGATGCCGTGGTCGCCTCCAAGCTTCTGGGCCTTACCCTCACCAAGCGCCAGGAACACCCGATGGCCGGCCTGCCCTTTCACGCGGTCGACAATTACGTCGGGAAGCTGCTCGCCGCGGGCAGGAAGGTGGCGCTTTGCGACCAGCAGGAACCCGCCCAACCCGGCAAGCTCGTGAAGCGCCAGCTCACGCGCATCCTCAGCCCCGGCACCACCCTCGCGGCCAATCAGCTCGAATCCGCCCGCACCCATTATCTCGGCGCCCTCGCGCTCGACAAGCTCGGCCTGCACGCCGCGTGGCTCGATTTGTCGACCGGGGAATTCAAGCTGGCCAGCGATGCGCGCATCGAGAACCTGCTGCCGGTCCTCACGGGGATCGACCCGGCGGAGCTGCTCGTGGGCGACGGCGAGCTCGCGCGCTGGCAGGCCGCGCCGCACGATCAGCCGGGGGTCCGCGCCCTGCATGCGTTCTGCGTCCGCCGCCTGTGCACGGAGCTGCCCGGGTACCGCTTTGCGACCGCCGCTGGAGCCCAGGCGGTCAAGGAGGCGCTCGGAGTCCTCAACCTGCAGGGTTTCGGCCTCGCCCCGTCGCATCCCGGCCTCGGCCCCGCGGGCGCGGTCGTCCACTATGCGACGGAAAATCTCTGCGCCAAACCCGAGAACCTCCGCGGACTTCAGGAGTACCGCAGCGCCGCCACGCTGCTGCTCGATCCGGCCACGCTGCGCAACCTGGAGATTTTCACCTCGAGCCGGGGCACGCGCGCCGGATCGCTGCTGGGGGCGATCGACCGCACCGCGACGGCGGCAGGCTCGCGCCTGCTCGAGCGCTGGCTCGCCGCCCCCACCCTCGACCTGGAAGAAATCCGGCGCCGCCAGTCCCTGGTGGGCGAACTCGCGGCCAAGCCGGGACCGCTTGGGTCGCTGCGCGAGTTGCTCGGCCCGGTCCGGGATATCCCCCGCATCCTCGGCCGCCTGCAAAATCGCCTGCGCAATCCCCGTGAACTCGGCGGGGTGAAGGACACGCTGGCCCAAATTCCCAGGGCAAAGTCCGCGCTCGATGGCTTCGGAGCCGATACCCGGCTTTCCGCACTCAATTCCCGGGTGAGCGAATTGCCGGCCCTGCGCGAACTCCTCGGCCGCGCGCTGGCCGAAGAACTGCCTGCGGACCTCGACGAGGGCGGCTTTATCCACGCGGGCTACGACTCCGAACTCGACCGCCTGCGGTCGCTGACGAGTGACAACAAGACCTGGCTGTCCGACCTCGAGCGCGCGGAGCAGCAGCGCACCGGTATTCGCAGCCTGAAGGTCCGGTTTACCAATAACTTCGGCTATTACATCGAGATCACCAAAGCCAACCTGCATCTGGCCCCCGCCGACTACATCCGGCGGCAAACCACCGTCGGGGGCGAGCGCTACGTCACCGAGGCGCTGCGCCGCAAGGAAAAGGAGATTTTTCACGCCGAGGAAAACGCCCTGGCCCGCGAGCGCGAGCTGTTCGACGCGCTGGTCGCCGCCGTGCTGGACGAGTCGGTCCCCCTCGCGCAGACCGCCGACGCGCTCGCAGAGCTCGATGTGCTCGCCGGCTGGGCGGTGCTCGCGCGCGAATGGGACTATTGCCGCCCGGAGCTCGGGGACGGCGAGACCCTGGAAATCACCGACGGCCGCCACCCGGTGGTCGAACAGGTGCTGCAGACCGCGGAGTTCGCCGCGGACGGCGGCCGGCAATCGTTCGTGCCCAACGACACGCAGCTCGCCTGCGACGATGCCCAGATTGCGCTGATCACCGGCCCCAACATGGCCGGCAAATCGACCTACATCCGCCAGGTTGCGCTCATCACCCTGCTGGCGCAGATCGGCTGCTGGGTTCCCGCCCAGGCCTGCCGCCTGGGGCTCGTGGACCGCATTTTTTCCCGGATCGGCGCCAGCGACGATCTCACCCAGGGCAATTCGACCTTCATGGTCGAGATGAACGAAACCGCCACCATTCTCAACCATGCCACGGACCGCTCGTTGATCGTTCTCGACGAGGTCGGCCGCGGCACCTCAACTTACGATGGCCTGAGCATCGCCTGGGCGGTGGTTGAGCATCTGCACCGGGGGGCGGAGCGGGGCCCGCGCACGCTTTTTGCCACCCACTACCAGGAACTCACCCAGCTCGAGAAACACCTGCCGCGCCTGCGGAATTTCTCGGTCGCGGTCAAGGAGTGGAACGACACCATCGTCTTCGTCCGCCGGGTCGTCCCCGGTCCCGCCGACCGCAGCTACGGAATCCAGGTCGCCCGCCTCGCCGGCCTGCCGCTCACTGTGATCGACCGCGCCCGCACCATTCTCGCCCAGCTCGAAAACGACGACGCCACCGTCGTCCTCCCCGCCCCGCAGGCGAAGCCGAAGAAGAAAATCACCGTCGCCGCCCCCGATGACGATGCTCAGATGAATTTGCTTTAGTTTCAGAAGGTGGGGCGACTTGTCCCCAAGACGCCTGTTCGACTCCGAACGACTGAAAACTCGGACTATCCTCAAACGGCGTCTTGGGACAAGCCGCCCCACCCTATATCGTGTTGAACTCCGCCGGCAGCGGCGCCTTCGCCGAGAAGCGAAAGCTTTTCCCTTCGAACTCATACTCAAAACTCGTCTCCAGCGAGTGCAGAAACATCCGCTTGATCCCCGTGGTCCGGGCGAATTCGCGGTTGAGGCGGAAGTTGCCGTAAGTCTGGTCGCCCACGATGGGCAATCCGCGGCTGGCGCATTGCACGCGCAATTGATGGCTGCGCCCCGTCTGCGGTTCGAGCCGCAGGAGCGACACCGGCCGTCCGGACCGAACGACGCTCATGCGGCTCTCGGCCGGGATGTTGCCGCCAACCGTGCGGATCCGTTCGCCGCGCTTCTGCACCGCGACCCGGTCCTGCCAGAGCTCGGCCGCTTTTTTTGGCGTGCCGAAGACGAGGGCGTGGTAAACTTTCCCGACCTGCTTGCGCTTGAATTGCGCCCGGACCGTCTCCGCCAGCGCGGCGTCCGCCGCGACCAGGATCACGCCGGACGTCGCCGAATCGAGCCGGTTGAGCAGCCAGAGGCGATGGGCGGCCCACTGGTAAAATTCACCGTCGATGCGGTAGGCCGCGTTGAGCAGGGCGCGCGACTCCTCGCCGGCGGCATTGGGATGCGACAGGATTCCGGCGGGTTTTGCCAGGGCGGCCACGCCGTTGGCGTCGTGGACCAGCAGCGCAACTCCCCGCCCGAGGGGCAGCGCCGCCCACGTGCTCTCCGGCGGACCATTCACTGATAATAAAACGTGAAGGTGAGCACCTGCTGCGTGCCGAGCATCGCGATCATGTCGTCGGTCCAGGGGCCGTACGGAGCCGGGAGCGAGACGCCGGCGACGCAAGCTTGCTTCGCTGCATCCGACGTCCCGTCCGTATTGTCGACCTTCAGGATGCTGGTAATGCCGCCTTTGGAATTCAGGATAAACGTCACCGAAACTGAATTTCCCGATGCCTGATAGATGGCGCTCTCGTCCAAAATCTTGTCCCACTGGATTTGCACGGCTTCGGTCAGGCGTTTCATATAAACCCCGTAGTTGCTCCATCGCGAATCGAGCGCCGTCACCCCGACGTTGGCGCTCCCGAACTTGTTCTCCGCAAAAACCGCCGGCCGCACGTGGATTTCGACCTCCCGGCGCGGCTGGGGATGCTTCGGGTCGATCTGCGGCAGGCCGGCGGAAAAATTGGACATCTGCGGGCCCTCTTTCACTCCATCGATTCTTTGGGGGATCAGCTGCTGATTGTCCGGATTCTTGCCAATATTGGTCGCAAAGCCGTCCGGGGAGGCGCCCTGGCTCTTGTCGATGCCCGCCAGCGGGTTCTCCTCCTTTCGCGGGGTCTGCGCCAGTGCCGCCTTGGGCGGCGTCGGGGGCGGGGTCGGCACATTTTCCTGCGGCTTCTCCAGGTTGCCGGTCACAATTTGCTGCTGCGGGATGTCCTTGCGACCTTCCTGCGTGGGCATGTCGCTCTTGTTCTTAAGCGCAGGCTTCTCCTGGGCGACCTGCTGGTTCCGGTCGCTGACATTGTCCGTCTTGTCGGGCGTGTTCTCAGGCGCGTTGGGATTGGCCTCGACGTACTTCATCCGGGCCCTGGCTGGCGGCGGCGGTTTGGGCGGGGGCGCCAGCTCGATATTGAACACGCGGTTCACATGCTTGGGCGGCGCCGCGTGCGCCCGGCTCGCCTTGAACATGCGCGGCGCAAACAGCAAAAGCAGAAGGTGGATCAGCACCGTGCCCAGCACGCCGATCTGCACCGAGCGCGTCTCCGGTTTGTCGGAAAGCCACGGCGCCAGCCGGCGACGGTTTTTCGATTTGACCGGGCCACGCGGCGGCGGCGCAAGATCTTGGCTCATAGGGGGCACATTTAAGGGAGGAGACCGCACCGGGTCAAAATTTGTTTCGTTGTTTCGAGCGGGAGGCCCATGATGTTGGTGAACGACCCGTTATAGCCCGCCACGATCAGCTCCGAGTGCTCCTGGATCGAATACCCCCCGGCCTTGTCCAAGGTGTTCACCCGCGAGAGATAAGCCTCGATCGCCGCGTCATCCAGCAGCCTGAAAGTCACCTCGCTCTCCACGTGGGCGTCGCAACTCAATGCCGCCCCGATGCCGCGGATCGCAAGTCCGGTGAAGACGGTGTGGGTGCGCCCCGCCAGGCGGCGCAGCATGGTCCGGGCATCCGCGAGGTCCCGCGGCTTGTTGAGCACGCTGCCGTCCAGAAAGACCGTCGTGTCCGCCCCCAGGACAATGGCCTGCGGGTGCCGGGCCGCCACCCAGTCGGCCTTCAAGGCGGCGTTGTGCGCGACCAGGGAGCGCGGATCCGCGGCGGCATCCTCATATTCGGTGACTTCCGCCGCCGCGATCGTGAAGGGCACGCCGAGCTGGGCGAGCAGCTCGCGCCGCCGCGGTGAGGCCGAGGCGAGGATGAGGGCGGGGCGGGGCTCCGGTGGCGGCATGGGATGGCGTGATCAGACACTCTCAACTCCCGGCGCTCAAGATATATAGGTCCTATAAGTCGTATAGGACCTATCCTTTTCAGCCTATAGTTCTTGAGCGCGCGCCCTGGAGCCCTGAGCATTGGCCCCATGCGTGTCGGCTTAGCCCAGCTCAATTCCACCGTCGGCGACCTCGCCGGCAATCGCCGGTTGATTCTCGACGCCTATGCCGCGTTGGTCGCCCAGGGGGCCGAGCTGGTGATTTTCCCGGAGCTGATCGTCTGCGGGTATCCACCGCGCGATCTGCTTTTCAAGCGCCGCTTCGTGGCCGACGTGGAGGAGTCGCTGCGCACCATCGCAGCCGCCGTGGGCGAGGTGCCCGCGCTCATCGGCACGGTCGAGACCAACGTCTCCGGGACCGGCCGCCCCTTCTACAATGCCGCGGCTTTCTGCCACCGCGGAAAGGTCGCCGCCACCGCGCGCAAGTGCCTGCTGCCGACCTATGACGTCTTCGACGAAGACCGGTACTTCGAGCCCGCGCCCCAGCCCACGGTCGTCGTCCATGCCGGCCGCCGCATCGGCGTCACGATCTGCGAGGATATCTGGACGCATCCGATGATCAGCACCCGCCGGCTGTATCACGGGCTCGATCCGGTCAAGCAACTCGCCACGCAACGGTGCGAGCTGATGGTCAACATCTCGGCGAGCCCCTGGCATAACGAGAAGGGCGGCGTGCGCCAGACGCTCGTCACCGACGCGGCCTTTGAGCTCGACTGCCCGGTGGTGTACGTCAACGCGGTCGGCGGCAACGACGAGCTGATCTTCGACGGTCGCTCCCTGGTCAGCGATGCGTCGGGCCACGTCGTGGCTGGTCTCGCCGCCTTCGCGGAGGAACTCCGGGTGATCGACGTCGCCCTGGAAGCGCCGGAAAAGACCATGCAGGCTCCGCGATTGGCGCCGTCGTTCGAGCAGGCGTCCCTGGCGGATATTTTCACCGCGCTCACGCTCGGGCTGCGGGACTACGCCCATAAGAGCGGCTTCAGGAAGGCGCTGGTCGCCCTGAGCGGCGGAATCGATTCCGCCGTGGTGGGGGTGATCGCCGCGGCCGCCTTCGGCCCGGAAAATGTCACCGCCGTCTCCCTTCCGTCTGCGATTTCCTCCCAACATTCCCGGGACGACGCCCTCACCCTGGCGGCCAACCTGGGCCTCCGTTTCGAAACCATCGCCATCGCGGGCGCCGTCGAGGCGTGCGAGGCGGCGCTCGCGTCCGAATTCAAAAATCGGCCCCGCGACGTCACCGAGGAAAATATCCAGGCCCGGGTGCGCGGCGTCCTGATGATGGCGCTTTCCAATAAATTCGGCGCGCTGCTCCTCACCACCGGCAACAAGAGCGAGCTGGCGGTCGGCTATTGCACGCTTTACGGCGACATGTGCGGCGGCCTGGGGGTCATCTCGGACGTCTACAAGACGCAGGTTTACGCCCTCGCCAGCTGGATCAATGCCGACGCCCGTCGGGCGGGCCGGCCGGCGCCCATTCCCCAGTCGAGCATCGACAAGCCGCCCAGCGCCGAATTGCGTCCCGATCAAACCGATCAGGACACCCTGCCGCCCTACGACGTCCTCGATGCCATCCTCAAGGGCTACGTCGAGGAGGGCCTCTCCCGGGCCGATCTCACCGCCCAGGGCTTCGACGCCGGCCTGGTGAACGACGTGGTGCGCAAGGTCGACTTGAACGAATACAAGCGCAAGCAAGCCGCACCCGGGCTTCGGATCACCCCCCTCGCCTTCGGCGTCGGCCGCCGCATCCCCATCGTCCAAAAATATGTAAGCTAAGGCAATTTTGAACAGGAAGGCCGGGAAGATCGGGAAGAAAATCCCGGATGTCCTGATCTCTTCCCGACCTTCCCGTTCTTCCTGTTCAAATAATTTCCTATGTCTGTTTCAGAGCAACTTTTCGCCCGCGCCCTGCAGCTGATGCCCGGCGGCGTCAACTCGCCGGTCCGGGCCTTCCGCTCCGTGGGCGGCGCGCCATTCTTCGTAAAATCGGCGCATGGCGCGACGCTCGTCACGGCGGACGACCGCGAGCTGATCGATTTCGTGTGCACCTGGGGGCCGGCCATCCACGGGCACAACCATCCGCGCATCAAGGCCGCCATCGCCGCCGCGCTTGAAAATGGCACGTCCTTTGGCACACCCAATCCCTTCGAGGTCGAAATGGCCGAGCTGATCGTGGGCATGGTGCCCTCGATCCAGAAGGTGCGCCTGTGCAACAGCGGCACGGAAGCGACCATGTCGGCGGTCCGGCTCGCGCGGGGATTCACCGGGCGCGACAAAATCATCAAGTTTTCCGGCTGCTATCACGGGCATTCCGACTCGCTGCTCATCAAGGCGGGCTCCGGCGCCCTCACCCACGGGTATCCCGACAGCGCCGGGGTGCCCGCCGCCTTTGCCCAGGAAACCATCGTCCTGCCGTTCAACGATCCGGCCGCGCTTGACGCGGCGTTTGCCGCCAATCCCGATCAGATCGCCGGGGTCATCCTCGAGCCGTACATGGGCAACGTCGGCTTCATCCCGGCGGAGCCCGGCTACCTGCGGCAGGTGCAAAAGTCCTGCGCGGCCAACGGAGCCCTGCTGATCTTCGACGAGGTGATGACCGGATTCCGCCTCGCTCCGGGCGGCGTCCAGGAGCTGGAAGGAATCAAGCCCGACCTCACCTGCCTGGGCAAAATCATCGGTGGCGGCCTGCCCGTGGGCGCCTTCGGCGGACGCGCCGCCATCATGGACCGGCTCGCTCCCCTCGGCCCGGTGTACCAGGCCGGCACGCTCAGCGGCAATCCGCTGGCGATGGCCGCCGGCATCGCCGCTTTGCGCGAACTGAAGGAACATGATCCCTATGCGCGCCTCGACGCGCTCGGACGCAGGCTGCGCGACGGCGTGCTGGCGGCCGCCGCCGCCAAGGGCCTGCCCGTGCAGGTCCCGCAGTTCGGCTCGATGCTTTCGATTTTTTTCACCCCGACGCGGGTGCGCGATTACGAGTCCGCCCTGCGGGCCGATGCGAAGCTCTTCAGCCGCCTCTTTCACGCCTGCCTCGCCCGCGGCGTCTATCTCCCCCCCAGCGCCTACGAGACCCTCTTTCTCAGCACCGCCCACGCCGGCGCCGCGATCGACCGCGCCTGCGAGGTCATTACGGAGGCGATCCGCGCGCTCTAATATGGTGGGGCGGCTTGTCCCGAAGACGCCTGTTTGGCTCCGACAGAGAG
>Ga0302326_10005954_pt1 | contig 27562 bp, 23 predicted proteins | sample Palsa_T0_3_FD_202264 | JGI IMG/M metagenome (GOLD analysis project Ga0302326, IMG submission 202264) | Peat permafrost microbial communities from Stordalen Mire near Abisko, Sweden - Palsa_T0_3 | ecosystem: Environmental > Terrestrial > Soil > Palsa > Peat permafrost | place: Sweden: Abisko... | reverse complement strand
CGGGCGGATGCCCGTGGGACCGTGAACAGACCTTTGACACCATCAAGCCCTACACCCTGGAAGAGGCTTACGAAGTTCTGGAAGCGATCGACAATCGCGACTGGCCGGAGTTGACCGGCGAATTGGGCGATCTGCTGTTGCAAGTGCTGTTCTATTCGCAGATGGCAAGCGAAGAAGGCCACTTCTCCGTGGATGACGTGCTGGATCGTCTTTCCAATAAATTGATCGATCGGCATCCCCACGTGTTTGGCGAGGTAAAGGCCGACACTTCCGCTGAAGTACTACGCAACTGGGAGGCGCTGAAGGCGCAAGAGAAAGAAAAAGAGAAGGAGAAGAAGAAGCCGGTTGTCGCCGGCAACGACGACAAGCATGATTCTGACCCCGCGCCGTCGGTGCTCGCCGGCGTGTCGGCGAAAATGCCTGCCTTGGCGGAGGCTTACAAACTCAGCTCCCGCGCCGCGCGTGTAGGATTCGACTGGCCGCGGATTGACGGTCTTTTCGCCAAGCTGGATGAGGAGACACTCGAGTTGCGAGAGGAACTGAAGGCCGGGCCAATACCCGTTTTCAATGATCCATCGGTTGGAACCGGCATTGCCGGGTCGGGAAGGCCGCAGGTTGCACCGGAGTTGCGCGAGCGTCTGGAAGATGAAGTGGGAGATCTGTTTTTCGTGCTGGTGAATATTGCGCGCCATCTGTCGCTCGATCCGGAGTCAGCTTTACGGAGGACAAATCGCAAATTCAGGCGCCGGTTTCAATGGATGGAGGAGCGCCTGCGCAACAGCGGGCGAGGGCCGCAAGAAGCGTCGATGGAAGAACTCGAAACCCTATGGCAGCAGGCAAAACAGCAGGAAAAATCAGCGTGAGCGCAGCCGCCGCAGGAGGGACCGCCAGCGAAGCGGTCATCCGCAAGTGCGAAACGCTTGAAGAAATGCAGGCCTGCTTTGCGCTGCAGAAAGAAGTCTGGCAGCTCCCGGACGCAGACCTGATTCCGGTGCGAATGTTCGTGCTGGCGCCGAAAATCGGCGGCCAGGTGATAGGAGCGTTCGCTAAAGCAAATAGCGACGAAACAACAAGCGCCCAGCCGGGCGACAAACAAGAACTCATCGGCTTCGCGCTGGCGATTCCCGGAATGCGGAACGGTCACTGCTACCTTCATTCGCAGATGCTGGCCGTCCGCCAGCAATATCGCAATAGCGGGCTCGGACGGCGCATGAAGCTCCACCAGCGCGAAGATGCGCTGGCTCGTGGTTTCGAGCTGATGGAATGGACGTTCGATCCGCTGGAGATCAAGAACGCGTACTTGAATATCGAGAAACTGGGTGCGATCACACGACGTTACAACGTCAACCAGTACGGGATCACATCGTCCCCATTGCAGGGAGGTTTACCCACCGACCGGCTGGTGGCGGAATGGTGGATGAAGTCAAAACGCGTCGAAGCTGTGCTGGCGGGCGCTCCGCGGGCGAAGTTCGAGTGTCGCGCGCAAATCGATGTGCCGGCGGAGATTTACCAATGGAAGGCCGATGGCACGACGCGTCCGCAAGCCCTGGCAGTGCAGCAAGGCAACTGTGACCGCTTCAGCCGGGCATTTGGCGAGGGATTGAGCGTCCTCGGCTATGAGCGCGATGCGCGCGGGAGCGGCCGGTTTCTATTGGGCGACTGGGACGAGGCCTGGCGCTATTAGCAGCGGCCGATTTCCCGGGGAGACGCAAGTCCCGTTTCCAAAAGAGAAAGGATTTATGGTATTGCTGAAGATGCCTGACCCGAACCACCTATGAAAATCGACTCGGTAACTCTGCGTGAAATTCATATGCCGCTCGTGCATTTTTTTGAGACGAGTTTTGGCCGCGTTTACAGCCGCCGCATCCTGCTGGTAAGTGTCGAAGCCGATGGAGTGCGAGGCTGGGGCGAGTGTGTCGCGGGGGAAGACCCGTATTACAGCGCGGAATGGACCGAAACCGCCTGGCCCACGATCAAGCATTACCTGGCGCCGCTGTTGCTGCAGGGCGAATTGTCTGCCGGCCGCGATTGTGCAGCGCGGTTTGCGCGGGTCCGCGGCCACCGCATGTCCAAAGCCGCGCTGGAAAACGCGGTCTGGGATGCGGAGGCCCGCCAGAAACAACTGCCGCTCTGGAAGTTGCTGGGCGGAACGCGTCGTGAGATCACCTGTGGCGTTTCCATCGGCATTCAAGACTCGCCTGAACAACTTCTGGAGAAGGTCGAAACAGAGTTAGCGGCGGGATACCGGCGGATCAAGATCAAGGTGAAGCCGGGATGGGATCTGAATGTGCTGGAGAAAATTCGCTCTCGCTGGGCGGATATTGTCCTCAGTGTGGATGCGAATTCGGCGTACACCCTTGACGAGGTCGAGCACCTGCGCAAATTCGATGCCTTCCACCTGCTCATGATTGAACAGCCTTTGTGGAACGATGAAATTTATCTTCATGCCCGGCTGCAGAAGTCCCTCCAGACGGCGATCTGTCTCGACGAATCGATCGTTAACGCGCGCGACGCCGATTTTGCGCTGGAGATCGGCGCTTGCCGGATCCTGAATATAAAAGTCGGGCGCGTCGGTGGTTTCAGCGAGGCGAAGAAGATTCACGATGTCGCCCTACGGCACAATGTTCCGGTGTGGTGCGGTGGCATGCTGGAATCCGGAGTGGGGCGGGCGCACAACATTGCTTTGTCGACGCTCGAAAACTTTCGTTTGCCCGGAGACGTTTCGGCATCGAAACGCTATTGGAAAGAGGACATCATCGAGCCCGAAGTGGAGGTCCGCCCCAGTGGGATGATCCCCATCAGTGATGCGCCGGGAACCGGCTACCAGGTGCGCGAAGATTTGGTGAAGAAGTTCACTGTTCGAGAAGAGACGTTTCGCGCCGGAAAATAAAGAAACAAGTGCTCGGTAGAGACGCGGCTTGCCGCGTCTTCCGTCGCCCCACGAGTCATTGCGGATGCGCAAGTTTGCTGTCCCGCAAATTCCCGGCCTGCAAGCCTTCTTTCTTCAGCAGTTCGACCGCCTGGGCGAACGTCAACTCCGCCGACACGCGTTTGAAGCCGCTGAAAATTTCCGTCGAGATGATGGAGAGATTCTTGAACAGCAGGATTTTCCCGGTGAAGCTCAAGGTCATCTCCGAGACCTCCCAGAAATTGTCGCCGGCTTCCTGCTGCCGAACTACGAAGCGGCTGCCCCGATCGAGGTGTCCTAGAATTCCCCAGCCAAAGCCGACTTCCTTGAAGAGTGTGCCGTCAATGCTGGCAAGGCGGTATCGGACGGGATCCACCAGGACGTAGCCCTCCATGCCGCTCAAGACCTCTTCTACGCGCGACGGCGGTTCGTAGCTGGGATTAGGCCGGAACTTCAGTTTGACCATAGAGGCGCCGCTCCGGCCAATGCCTTCCGAAGCCGGTTCCTCTCCTGCATATTCAAACAGGAAGGCGTCGGGCAGAGCGCGCACAATACGCATGGTGTGCTCGGCGCTCTCGCGCTCCTGTTCGCGCTTCTTGTTGAGTTCGTCAGGATTGTCGACGAAACGTTGAACGCGAGCCTCTTCGTCCCTTTGTTGTCCGGGCGTCAGAGGCTTGCCGTTGTATGCAATCACCAATCCGGCGGTAGCGTCCCTGGTCTCAACATAAAGCCTGGTGGTCGAGCCCTTGGGGGTGGTCTTGGTACCGCGAAACAGGAAGCGGGCAGTGTCATCGTTGGCGGCCTTAAGTTCGTTATGCACTGCCTTGCGCACCATTTCCGTCGGATCGGGATAAGAAGAAACCGTGGCTGGCTGCCTGGCAAAGCCAGCCGCGATCGACAGCAAGATGCAAGCGCAGATGCGGGCGATGCGGTGAGCAATGGAGTTGCGCGCAATGGGGTCGATAATCGCCGTCATTGGACTGGGCACAGGAGCGGGCATTGTTGCCCTCGTTTAGATTATGGTAGCAAACCGAGGTTGTGGGGCCGATGAAGGCACACTTCCGGCCACTCCCGTAAGTTACTGATGGAGAGTGATTTCCGGTTTCAGGACTGACCGGATTCGGGCGGAATGATTTACAATCGGTTCATCCGCGGCGAACAGAGCGCGAGAGGTATGGAGGCTAAAGCATGGATGCTCCGCAGACCGGAGAGGGCGCCCACATCGGCAAGTCGGTGGTAATCAAGGGCGAGCTGTCGGGATCCGAGAACTTGTACGTGGATGGCAACGTCGAAGGCAACATTGAGCTGCGCAACCACAGTCTGACGGTCGGGCCGAACGGGAAGGTGAAGGCAAACATCATCGCCAAGTCGGTGGTCATCCAGGGGCAGTTGGATGGCTCGGTGACTGGTTCCGATCGCGTGGAGTTGCGAAAGTCGGCGGTGGTAAACGGCGACGTGACCACACAGCGCATCGCCATTGAAGAGGGCGCGTTCCTGAAAGGGAAGGTTGAGATTCAGAAGGAGGCCGGAAAAGCGGCCGGGCTCGCGTCTTCGTAAGAATGGCCGAGTAAGTAAGTAGGTCCGGGGTAAGTACGTCCGGGTGGATCCTGCGACCGGATCGCTGGTTACTTTTCTATGGCATCGGTTTCTGACAATGTAATGAAATTCTTTCGGAGCTCCTCGAACCAGACCGCGGATGCTGTGGCGCCGCAGAAACTAACCCGCCGGTCGAGCGGCATGGGAGAGATTTCGCGGCTGCTGAATTCGCAGGAGGGGCTGTGCGTGCTCGATATGGGCGCGACCTCGGCCAATAACATTCGCTTTTTTACCGGCAAAGGACACAAGAATTACAGCGAAGATTTATTGCGGTCGTCGCTCGACCCTGCGCTGCGTATTAAGGACAGCTCGGGAAACGCCGTTCTCGACAGCAAGAAATTCCTGGATGAAAACCTGGTCTACGAGAACGCTCAGTTCGACATCGTGCTGTGCTGGAATCTGCCGGACTACATGGAAGAAAGCCTGGTGAAGCCGACCATCGACCGCTTATGGTCGGTCATGAAGCCAGGCGGATTCCTGCTGGCGTTCTTTCACACCCGCGAGGCCGGTCCGGACTCTACCTGCTATCGCTTTCATGTGACTGATAGCGACAAGCTGGAGATGCAAGAGGTGAAGTTCGCGCCACCCGGGCGGCCTGCGTCTGAAAAACAGTCTCCGCGTTTGCAGCGCGTTTTCAACAACCGGCACATTGAAAACCTCTTCCGGGATTTCGCTTCGATCAAGTTCTTTTTGGCGCGCGATGAGATCCGGGAAGTGCTGGTGGTGCGCTGATTTTTTTTTGCATCCCTGATCCTTAGAATCATAGAGTTAGACCGAAAATCCCGCCAAATCTTTGGGTTTAAAGGGGTTAAAAGTCAAAATCTAGATAACATAGGAGTTAGGGGTCTGCTGGACTTAGTTTGGCCGTGGAATCGGTTAACGACTTACTAAGTCGCGCTCAAGTTTAAATTTCAAAGAACTTAGTGCTAACTACGCCGCTTTAGCGTCATAGCCAATCTTTATTATAACTCCTGTTGTCAAGTAATCTTTTGCAGAAAAACTGTTTACAGATTGGATAAGCAGGTTGGACACGTCTTCGCATGAGCAAGGCGCGCTTTGTGAGCTTGCTGATACGCTTCCATTTCTTCTCTTTGATGCTTCCGCTTTGCCTTCTCCGACAGCCTGGGCTTAACTTCATTGCGATACAGAAAAGAAGTCCAAGCCGCGTGCGTGCGGGTTTCGCGATCTTTTAGCTTTTTGTAGGCAGGGCATTCCGGCTCAGACATGGTGAATTGATGATAGCCGAAAGGTCTGAGTCGTCCATTCCTGTTTTTCGCGATCTCTTGTTAATATGTAGAGTCAGGCATCGGTTCCGCGCGACGTTTTCCCGCCAACCCCGCCAGGTCCGGAAGGAAGCAACGGTAACGGGCTCTTTCGTGTGCAGTGGTCGCCGGTGCCTGACTTTTGTTTGGTGCGCGATTCTCGCCGCAATTGCTTCGTTATGACCCAGCGTCTTTACTACGAGCGTTCTGAAATGCACGAATTCGATTCAGTCGTGGAGGAGGTCGCGTCTCCCTCGGCTGGGCAATCGCGTCCGGCCGTCATTCTGCGCGAGACCGCGTTCTATCCCACCAGCGGCGGGCAGGTCCACGATACCGGTTGGCTCACTCTTGAGGGAGCCGAACGCCTGCGAGTCGTGGAAGTTGCCGACGCAGAAGACGGCAGAATTCTGCACTATCTGGAAGCACCGCCGAAGTTGCTGATTGCGGGCGCCACGGTACACGGCAGCATCGATTCCGAGCGCCGCCGCGACCACATGCAGCAACACTCCGGCCAGCATGTTCTGTCGGCGGCTTTTATCGAGCTTTACCAGATGCCGACGGTTTCGTTTCACATGGGAGAGGACTATTGTTCGATTGATCTGGCGACGCCGGCAGTAAGTTCCGAGCAGATTGTCGGCGCAGAGAGGCGAGCGAATCAGATTGTGTATGAAAATCGTCCGGTGCAAATTCGCTACGTTACCCGTTCGGAAGCGGAGGAGCTCGGGTTGCGTAAACTGCCTCCGGCTGAACGCGACGAACTGCGCCTGGTCGAGTTCGCCGATTTCGATCTGACGGCGTGTGGAGGAACGCACGTCAGCGCGAGCGGGGAGATCGGTTCGATTCTGCTGCGCAAGACCGAGAAGACACGGCAGGGGATACGAGTCGAATTTGTATGCGGCGATCGCGCGGTTCGCATGGCGCGGCGTGACTATAGCGCACTCAGTGAAGCGGCGGCGCTGTTTTCGGCGAAGCTCTGGGATGTGCCGGATCAGATCCGCAAGAGTGCCGAAGAGAGCAAGCTGGTGCGCAAGCAAAAGGAAGATGCGCTCGATCAACTCGCCGAACTTATGGCTTCAGCCGCTCTTCACGACCGCCCGAGTACGAGTGGGCCGCAGGTAATCGTGCGGGCGTTTTCCGATCGCGACATCAGCTTCGCCAAACTGTTTGCGCAGAAAGTGACGCGATCGGCGACGCCGGCGATTGCGTTGGTGGCGAGCACGGCGGATCCGCCGGGGATCGTGTTCGCACAAACGCCCGCATCGGGCTCCGATGCGAAGTCCGGCTCGGCCGATATGGGCGCGTTGCTCAAGCAAGTGTTGTCATCCGTTGGAGGCCGCGGCGGCGGGAGCCGTGATTTCGCGCAGGGCGGAGTTCCGGCGGGCAGTAACGTCAACGTTGAGCAGCTTTTGCGCGAGGCAGCGGGTACAATCGGGTGATCCTGGGAGCAGCGGCAGTTCGAGGAGGGGTAGGGGTCCTTCGACTCCGCCGAAAACTTCACTTCGTGAATTTTCGGCTCCGCTCAGGATGACACCTCTTCGCTCAGGATGACACTTCAGGATGACATCTCAGGACGACACTTCGGGATGACACTTCAGGATGAGATTCGATGCTGGAACCGCGGCTGATACTCGTCAATCTTCTGATTAAGCTGGGCGTGGCTGCGGCCTTGTCGAGCGCCCTGGTGCGCTCCAAAGAATTCAAGACTCTGCTTTTTCGCGAGCACCGCGCCACCCGTCACAAGATTTATCTAGCGCTGTGGATGGCGATCCCCATCGCGGCCGGCGTCGCAATACGATGTGGCGTCAAAAGTTTCATTGCCGGCGACCTTTCGCTCGAAACTGCGTTGTTGCTGGGCGTGGTCGGTGGGCGCTTGTCGGGAGGCATCGGCGGCGCGCTGATGTCGCTGCCCGCGGTCTTGCACGGAGAGTGGGCCAGCATGCCATTGAATGTGCTGGCCGGAATTATTGCCGGGCAGTTGCGTCGAGCCGCGCCCGAGCAGGAAGACATCTGGGGGTTCTCGCCGTTCATCGATCTCACCCTCTATCGCATGATTCGCCGCAATCTGCCGCGCCCGCGCGTGTTTGACTGGCAGGTCACTTTTTTCGTCACCATCGTGGGCTTGCGCTTTCTGCAAACCGAAATCTGGCACTTCTGGCCAAGCTCCATCTTCAGCCTGGAAAGTCCTGGCCTGTGGATTAAGGGCGTCAGCGGCACTCTGACGGATTACTTGGTAGAGAGCGCGATCTATCTCACCGTGGTCATGGTGGTGGGAACGGAACTGAAAATTTTCAACAGCGTCCGCATTCAGATCAAACTCGAAGAGCAGGAACGGCTTCTGCTGCAGGCGCGCATGGTGGCTTTGCAGAATCAGATCAACCCCCACTTCCTGTTCAACACGCTCAATTCCATTTCGTCCCTGGTGCGCTTCGATCCCGACACGGCGCGGGAAATGATCCTGAAGCTCGCTACAATTCTTCGCCGGCTGTTGCACAGCGCGGAGTCATTTGTGCCGCTGCGCGAGGAAGTGGAATTCATCGACAATTATCTGGATATTGAAGTCGTGCGCTTTGGCCGCGACAAACTCAAGGTGGTCAAGGACCTCGATCCCGCGTCTCTCGAAGTGATGGTGCCCAGCATGGTGCTGCAGCCGCTGGTTGAAAACTGCATCAAACACGGACTCTCTCCCAAGGTAGAAGGCGGCAGTATTATGCTGCGCAGTCGCGTGATCAAATCGCGGCTTGTGGTAGAGGTGGAAGATGACGGCGTGGGTATGGGGTCGGCGCTGTCCGTCGCTCGAGATCAAGGGCGCACCAATGAATTCGGAGGTATGGGAATCGGCATGGCCAACGTTGCGGAGCGCCTGAAAGTGCTCTATGGCGATGCTGCGAAGATGATCATCGAAAACCGCGAAGGGGGCGGAACGCTGATCCGCCTGCGGCTGCCGATTTTGTCCCAGGTGCCGGGAGAGCTCATGACGGCTTCGGCGATTGCTCCAGTACCTTTCGGTAAAAGTCTTCGTAAAGCGGAATAATCTTGCTGGAACAGTACTTCGCCATAGCAGCGGCGCGGGCACGTTTCCCCATGGCGCGCAGGGCGGATTCATCACTCAGAAGATCGATGGCGTAACGCGCCATGGTATCGACGTCGCCGACGTCGGCCAGGAATCCGCTGACGCCGTGCTCGATCACTTCCGGCACGCCTCCCGTGCGAGTGGCAATCGGGACCACCTCACAGGCCATCCCTTCCAGGGCTGCGAGTCCAAACGATTCCAGTTCGCTGGGCATCAGCATCACGTCTGAGAGGGCGAGTTTTTCGCGGATCTGATCCTGTTTTCCCAGAAACATCACGTGCTCGTGAATGCCTTTTTGAACTGCCAGCCACTCCGCCTGCGAACGATCCGGTCCGTCGCCGATCAGCAACAGCCTGGACGGGATTTTCTTGCGCACGCGGTCAAAAATTTCGATCACATCGAGAACGCGTTTCACCGGACGGAAGTTGGAAAGGTGCACCAGCAGCCGCTCGTTGTTGGAGACATACTCGCCGCGCTGCTCCAGCCATTCCGGTTTGCGCATGTAGTCGTCGCAATTCACGAAGTTCGGGATCACTTCGATATGGTTCTTGATATCGAAAATATTCAGGGTGCGGTTGCGTAAATACTGCGAGATTGCGGTCACGCCGTCGCTCTGCTCAATGGAAAAACGCGTAATCGGAAGATAGGACCGGTCGAGGCCGACCAAAGTGATGTCGGTGCCGTGCAGGGTGGTGACAAACGGCAAATGTTTCCGCGGCGGAGTTGCCGCCAGCATCTGTTTGGCGAGCATCGCGCTCACCGAGTGCGGAATCGCGTAGTGCACGTGTAGCAGATCGAGCTCATAGAGCTGCGAGACCTCGGCCATGCGCGTCGCCAGCGCCAGATCGTAAGGCGGATATTCAAACAGCGGATAGCGCGTGACCTCGACCTCATGATAATGAATGTTGGGTTCCGGTCCGGTCAGGCGAATGGGCTGGGAATAGGAGATGAAATGAATCTCGTGACCACGGCGGGCGAGTTCCAGGCCCAGTTCGGTGGCGACAACCCCGCTGCCGCCGTAGGTCGGATAACAAGTGATGCCAATCTTCATGCGCCTCCAACGATATCACCATTGGATTCACAGGAAGGCTTGGGGTTGCAGGAAACGCGGAGTCGAGATGCACTGGACTACTCTTTGCCTTTTTGCCCAGTCGCACCACGACACCGACGCCAATCCGCAAGTTATTCGGGCGGTTGTCCGTGACGCCAGGCTCTAGTCCTTGCTGGGTTTCTTCGGCGTCAAATCACAGGCCTGTCTGAGTCGATCGAAATTCAAGCCGCCGGGAGAAAATTCCGCGATCTGCCGGCCGCTTCGTGTGGGCATTGCGATGTTGAAAACCTGGGCTCCCATCATGCCCCGAACCGTGCCTTTGTCCATGGCAAGGTAGTTTTGGCCCCAACGCATCCAGTTCCAACCCTTAAAGAAGTGGGTATCGTCAACGCGGACCTCCACTTCCAACTGGGGCTGTCCCCACCAGCCGGGGCGGTTCGGAGGGGGCAGTCTGACCCCGGGATTGAAGTCCGCCAGCTTGAGCTTGCCGTTGGTGCAATACAGATTCACCCGGGGCTTGTAGTCCGGATCTTCTTTAAAAGAGTTATTCGACTGGAGCTCAAAGCGCACTTTCTTTGCGCCCGTCATTTTGTCGGTGGAGGCAAACTCGAGCCATTGTCCGCCGGCGCTGACGCCGTCCGCCTCGCCCTGATACGGCGTCATGGCGCCATTCTGGGCACAAGCCACGGTCGCCGCTGCGCCCATCAAAAAGGAAAAAAGAACGGCCCTCGCCGTCATCCCAAAGCCAGATACATCACCAAACAAACGCGATACTTTCAAGGTCCCCTCCGGATCACACCCCTACATACTATTGAACCCGGAAGCCGCCAAAAAGTTGTATCGAAGGTTCCAAAGCCCGGAGGGTCGGCGCGATAAGAGCGGCCGTCGAGGATTATAATTCCGGGGCATAATCGGAAACGTTCGAGAGGCCAATTAGCCTGCGGCCGTTCAAGGAGTCTTCTTCGATGTCTGTGGACCCGCAAGACTGGCCCGCCCTGCCGCTGGAAGAATGGGAGGCCACGTTCCGTACTCTGCATATGTGGACCCAGATCGTCGGGAAAATCCGCATGGCGCTCACGCCGCTCGAGAACCATTTCTGGAATGTCGCTCTCTACGTCAACACACGAGGCCTGACCACCTCGCCGATCCCTTACCGTGGACGCACGTTTGAAATCCAGTTTGACTTTGTCAACCACCGGCTGGTGCTTCGAACCTCCGATGATGAGCGTGCGCTGACTCTAGAGCCAAAATCGGTGGCAGCCTTTTACCGGGAACTGTTCTCGTTGTTGAGTGGGGCTGGCATCGACGTTCAAATTAACCCCAAGCCGCAGGAAGTCGCCAATCCGATTCCATTTGATCAGGATGAGACTCACGCATCGTATGACGCAGAGTATGCCAACCGTTTATGGCGCATCCTGCGGTCAACGGACATCGTGTTCCATGAGTTTCGCGCCCGATTCATCGGCAAGGCCAGTCCGGTCCATTTCTTTTGGGGCAGCTTCGATCTGTGTTGCACGCGTTTTAGCGGCCGGCGCGCTCCGCCACGAAAGGGCGTTATCACGTCTGAAGCCTATTCGCGTGAGTGCATCAGTGTCGGTTGGTGGCCAGGCGGGGGAGACGTAAGCGGCCCGGCGTTCTACGCCTACAGTGCTCCTGAACCGCAGGGCTTGAGCGAGCAGGCGGTTCTGCCGGCGGCTGCGGCGTATAGCAACAAAATGCACGAGTTCATCCTGATGTATGACGATGTGCGCCGGGCTGCCTCCCCACGCGAGGTAATCCTGGAGTTCGCGCAAAGCACGTATCAAGCCGGCGCTAATCTTGCCGCCTGGGACCGCGCATCCCTTGAACGGTGATCCCCCATGTCGGGTGACCGACGGCTTAACCGTACAATCCCGCACACGGGGACAACCATGATCGGACAAGCATGATCGGGCAAGTATGACCGTACCACCCACGCGGTCGATCTCGGCGCAGCTCACGATGATGAATATGCTCGTCACCGGCGCCGCGCTGGTGCTGGCTTGTACGGCATTTCTCACCTACGATCAGATCACCTTTCGTCAAGGATTACTCCGCACGCTTTCGGCCCAGGCTCAGATCATTGGCTCGAACAGTGTATCGGTATTGTTACTTAACGATCCGCAGTCGGCCTCCAATACACTTTCTGGTCTGAAGAATTCTCCGAATGTCGCCTCGGCAGCTATTTTGACGAGGGACCGGCGTCCCTTCGCAATGTATACCCGCCAGGGCGAGGACGAGATGGTGAACGTCCCCACGCTTCGCGATGATCAAATCGAAGCAAACTGGTTCAGGAAGAATCATGCCGTCCTGATCCGTAAGATTTTTTCCGATGGACAACTGGTTGGCTTCGTCTACATTCGCGCCGACTTGGGCGAAATCGATAAACGGTTGTGGCGGTATGCACTTATTTCTGCCGCGGTGCTGCCGATTTGCCTGATCTTTGCATTGCTCGTCTCCTCGCGCTTTCGCAAGTCTGTCAGCGAGCCCATTATTGTGTTGGCGGAAACAGCGCGCAAAGTATCTCGCGACCAGGACTACAGCGTGCGCGTCACCCCGAGCAGCGATCGCGACGAATTAGCCACTCTAATGAATTCGTTTAACGAAATGTTGAGGGAAATTCAGCTCTGCGACAGCGCCCTGCAGAAGGCCCGTGATGAACTGGAGCAGCGCGTTTCGGAGCGTACCCGCGAATTGCTCTCAGCCAATCAGGAACTCGAGGCATTTTCCTATTCGGTATCCCACGATTTGCGGGGCCCGCTCGACGCTCTGAACGGATTCAGCTATTTGCTTTTGAAAAATAATGCCGACCAGCTTGATGCGAGTGGCAAGGAATCGCTCCGCAACATCCGCGACGCGGCCAGGCGCATGTCCGATCTTATCGAGGATTTGTTGAATCTATCTCGAATCACGACGAGCACCATGCATCGTGAGGAAATTAAGCTAAGTACATTCGCTCGCTCCATTCTGGACGAGTTGCGCCGAAAGGAGCCCGATCGGCAGGTCGAGTTCGTTGTGCCATCGGATGCAGACGCGGATGCTTACGCGGATCCGCGTCTGCTGCAGATTGTGATGGACAACTTGTTGCGAAACTCGTGGAAGTACACGTCACTCCACAGCCGCGCTCGCATTGAATTTGGACAGGAAACCAAAGACGGTCAGATCGTGTATTTCGTCAAGGACGATGGCAGCGGTTTCGATCCGCGGTCGGCGGACCGTTTGTTCCAGCCATTCCAGCGCCTGCACTCGACGGCCGAGTTTCCCGGCCACGGAATAGGCCTCGCGACTGTTCGGCGAATCGTCCAAAGACACGGCGGCCGGGTGTGGGCGGAAGGATTGGTCGAAAAGGGTGCCACCTTTTATTTCACTCTCGAATCAAGACGAAACACTACTCCGTAGAGCGAGAGCCTGTCCAAGACCGCGACGGTGGGTCTTGATCGTCAAGTCAGGGGAGCGCCATGATGAGGAAACGGATGTGTAAAATCGGGCAACGTGCCCTATCATAAGATTGCTGAAGTAAGAAGCCGCGCGCGGGCGTGGCGGAATGGCATACGCAGCGGACTTAAGGAAAACTTGAGTGCTCGCCGGGAAACCGGCGATGCAGAACTGCTCAAATTCGGGGAAACCTCAAATGGCAATCCCGAGCCAAGCCCGGAGAGGCACCAGCCGGGAAGGTGTAGAGACTAGACGGGCAGCACCTAAGCCCCGGAGTTTTCGGGGGAAGGTGAAGGGATAGTCCAGACCGCAAACCTGGCGTGAGGCTTCGAAGAGCTCCACGTCCGGGCGGCGAAAGCCGTAGACGGCATGAAAATCCGCAGGGCTTAAACGGCCCATGAGGGTTCAACTCCCTCCGCCCGCACCACGTATTGCTCCGGTGATCCCTTCACGACTCGGCGGTCGCCGAGGGCGCTCATTCCTTCCTTGCTCACATCCCGCGATCATCGCCTCATGTGCTTGACGTTAGTCGCTATTTTGTTATAGTTACCCTCACATTTTACGGACGTTGCCGGTGAGGACGTACCGGGAATTGACGCAGGAGGAAGATACATGCCTGGTGCGCTCGCCACACGGAGTGCGGCGGTAGAGATGGAGACACCCGGGGAGCGGCCCGAGGTCGGACTACGGGAGCGGAAAAAGGCACGCTTGCGGCAACAGATTATCGACACATCCATTAAGCTGTTTCGCAAGCACGGATACGAAAACACTCGGATCGACGACATCGTACAATCACTCGAAATCAGCCAGCCTACATTTTTCCGCTATTTCCCCAGCAAAGATGCGGTCCTTCGCGAGGTGGGAGAACGCGGGTACGCCTGTATCCGCGAAAGGTTGCGCTCGGAGCTTTCGAGCAAGGCAGAGACCGACGAGCGCTTGCGCCGGTTGTACGTAACCATGGCGCGCGAAGTGGAAGGCGACCGCCAATTATGGCAAGCCGTGGTGTTGTCGGGAGCCATGGATCCGGTGCGGTCCGCCGAACTTCGAGGGCACGAGGAGGCCGCGGTCCGGCTGCTGCGCGAAATCCTCACCCAGGGGCAGAAGCGCGGCGAAGTGACGCGCGCGTTTCCGGTCGTGCACCTCGCGGAGTTCATGGAAGGGCTTTACAACACCGTGGTGCGGCAGTGGGCAGTCGATTTGACCGGGCCGCACAAACTCACGGATCGAGTGCGAAGTGCGGTCGAGTTTTTCTTGCGCGGAGTCCGTCCATAAGGCTTTTGGGATCGCGTCAAACGCCTTGCTCGCAGATTCGTAACGGTTGGAGAAGAGGAAAGCGATGAAGGCCGCTGTTCTGCACGAATTCAAGACGCCGCTGTCGCTCGAGGATGTGGCTCGGCCGGAAATCGGCGCGGATGAGCTTCTGATCGAGGTTGAAGTTTGTGGCGTGTGTCATTCCGATCTGCACGTTGCCGCCGGCGACTGGGCGCAATTCGCCGGCATAGTGAAGAAACCGCTGATCCTGGGACACGAAATCGTAGGCCGTGTGGTGGAGCGGGGAGCGGCCGTCCAGAGCGCGCAGGTGGGAGACCGGGTTGGTGTGCCGTGGGTGCAGTGGACATGTGGACAATGTGAGTTCTGCCGAGAAGGCAATGAGAATCTATGCATCAAGCAGCGCATCACGGGCGTCATGGTGGACGGCGGATATGCGGAATTCGCGAAAGCTCCGGCCAGCCACGTGGTCAAGATTCCGGAAACGCTCGCCTCGGAGCAGGCAGCGCCGCTGCTCTGTGCGGGAGTCACGGTTCATCGCGCGCTCAAGCAGGCGAAGATTCGCGCCGGACAGCGTCTGGCAGTTTTTGGCGTAGGCGGACTCGGCCACATCGCCGTCCAGATTGGCTGCGCGGCGGGAGCGGAGGTGACCGCGATCGATGTTTCGGAAGAAAAACTCGCGCTGGCGAAGTCGCTGGGCGCCGCGCGAACGCTGAACGCAACGACCGGCAAAGTAGTCAAAGAAATGCGCAGCGCCGGCGGAGCACATGTCGCGCTAGTGACCTCGGCCGCAAAGTCCGCCTACGACATGGCGTTCTATTGCGTACGACCGACGGGCATGCTGCTCGTGGTCGGACTGCCCGCAACCGACATCTCGTTTCCGCCAATTCTGATGGCGGGCGCCGAGATCGAGATCAAGGCTTCGGCGGTAGGCACGCGAGAAAATCTGCGCGAGGTGCTTGCGATGGGAGCGGCCGGAACCGTCCATTGCGAGTTGACGGTCCGCCCGCTCGCAGAGGTGCGGGAAGTTCTGGGAGAACTGAGCCGCGGCGAAGTTTCGGGCCGGGTGGTGCTCCGCATGCACGAGTAGATATCTCGCAACCTGCGCTGAGGGCAGTCGAAGACTTCAGTCGTGGGGGGCTCGTTTTTCCGCCGACCCGTCGGCGTATTAACGTTAGTAACCATAATATGATATTAACTATCACGTGTGTATCGCGCGCCCGCCAGGAAAGGCCACTTTCGAATTGAACGTCAAGAAACTTTTCGATCTGACGGGCCGCGTGGCCATTGTTTCAGGTGGCTCGATGGGCCTCGGTCTGCAGATGGCCGAAGGCCTGGCGGAGATGGGAGCGAATCTGGTACTCTGCGCCCGCAAAAAAGAGCGTTGCGAGGAAGCCGGCGAAACGCTCCGCAGCCATGGCATTCAGTTGCTAGCCTTGGCATGCGATGTCAAAGATAAGGCGTCGATTCAGCAAGTAGCGGCAGAGACGCTCGCGAAGTTTGGCCGGATCGACATTTTGATCAACAACGCCGGTGTGTCGTGGGGAGCTCCAGTAGAGGAAATGACGCTCGAGCAGTGGGACAGAGTTCTCTCCACCAACCTGACCGGCACGTTCCTGTTCTGTCAGGCAGTGGGCAAGGCCATGGCTGCACAAGGGTCGGGCAAGATCATCAACATCGCGTCGGTCGCGGGATTGGGCGGTGCGTCCGCCGATCTGCAGGCCATCGGCTACCACGCCAGCAAAGGCGGAGTGATCGCGTTCACCAAAGATCTGGCTTGCAAGTGGGCGCCGCACAACATTCAGGTAAATGCTATTGCTCCGGGATGGTTTCCGACACATATGTCGGGATGGATCATCGAACACCGGAAAGATTCCCTGCTGGCAAAGATTCCGCTGGGCCGTTTTGGCGGCGATCACGACTTGAAAGGCGCAGCCGTGTTTCTGGCATCAGACGCATCGGCGTATGTGACCGGGCACGTGCTGGTGGTCGATGGAGGCCAGACTGCCTGGTAAGACGCTGTAGATAAAAACGCTGTAACTCAAAACGCTCCAAGACGAACGTTTATGAATATTCCCTTGACTCCGGTTCGTTTCCTTCGCTACGCAGAGCAGCAATTTCCTAAGAAGACGGCGGTTGTGTGCCAGGATCTCCGGTTTTCTTATGCCGAGTTTGGCGATCGTGTGTGGCGTTTGGCCGGAGCGTTGCGCAGCCTCGGATTAAAGCCGGGCGATCGTGTGGCGTTTCTCAGCTTGAACTGCCATCGCCCGCTAGAAGCCTACTTTGGCGTTCTGGAAGCCGGCTGCATTCTGCTTCCGCTCAACATTCGCCTGGCAGCCCCCGAGCTGACTTACATTCTGAATCATTCTGGAGCAACGGTACTGTTCCTGGAACAGGAGTTTGTCGGTCTCGTGGACTCGTTTCGACGCGACCTGAAAACGGTGCGTTCATTTCATCCACTCGATGGCGCACCGCAAGCCGCGTGGCTCGACCATCGAAACTACGAGCAGATGCTGGCTTCGGCCGCTCACTATCGTGAAGACCTCATGGCCTTTGACGAGAATGCCATTGCAGAAATCTTTTACACCAGCGGCACCAGTGCCACCCCGAAGGGCGTGATGCTCACGCATCGCAACGTGTACCTGCACGCGATGAATCTTTCTGTGTACCATCACACGCGTTATGAAAATGTGCTGATGCACACGATCCCTTTGTTTCATGCGAATGGCTGGGGAGCGGCCCACACAATAACTGCAGTCGGCGGAACGCACGTCATGCTTCCGCGCTTTTTGCCGGAGGAAGTTTTCCGGCTGGTCGAGCGGGAGCGGGTGAGCGCGTTGAGTCTGGTGCCGATTATGGCCACCGTGCTGGTGAACTCGCCGGCGCGCTCGAAGTACGACCTCAGCAGTGTGGAATGGTCGGTCATCGGCGGTGCTGCATCTTCTCCGACTTTGATCCGGGAGGTGCAGGAAACATTGGGGTTCAAGTGTTTTTCGGGATACGGGCTGACCGAATGCTCACCTTCGCTGGCCACCGCGGAAATGAAACCGGACATGCATTTCGAAGGCGAGGAGCGGAACGTGCTACAGGCCATGACCGGCTACGCGTATCCGGGACATGAGCTTCGCGTAGTCGACGCAGAGGACAAAGACATCCCGTACGACGGCGTGACGATGGGTGAAATCGTCGCCCGTAGTGACGGAGTGATGGCTGGCTATTGGCAACAACCGGAAGCCACGGCAGAAGCCATGCGGGGCGGGTGGTTTCACACCGGCGACATGGCTGTGGTCGCAGAAAACGGCTACATCCTGATCGTAGATCGCAAGAAGGACATCATCGTGAGCGGGGGAGAAAATATTTCTTCCCTCGACGTTGAAAAAGTGTTGTTGGCGCATCCAGGCGTTTACGAAGCAGCGGTGATTCCGGTAGCCGACCCTAAATGGGGCGAGGTGCCGAAGGCGGTGGTGGTTGCGAAACCTGGCTCGCAGCTCAGCGAAGTGGAATTGATTGAGTTTTGCCGTGCGCGCCTTGCCCACTACAAATGTCCGCATTCGATTGAATTTTGCGACGCTTTACCCAAGACCGCCACGGGCAAGGTTCTGAAGCGGGAGTTGCGCCAGAAGTATAAAAGCGGCCTGGCGACAATGCGTTCGACGGATTGAACGCTGCTAATCGCGCGGGTCGGATCGAAACGGACTGCGCACACGGAGAATCAGGGTTATTAGGGACGGCCTATGAACAATCTCGTGAAGATAACCAAAGACAATGATGTTGCGATCATCACCATCGACAACCCGCCGGTAAATGCTCTCAGTCCCGGCGTGCCGGAAGCGATCGGAGCGGCGATCGACGAGATGAATCATGATCCGTCCGTGAAAGCCGCGGTCGTAATCGGCGCTGGCCGCACCTTCGTAGCGGGCGCTGATATCAAGGAGTTCATCAAGATGACTTCCAGCGGAGCCCGCCGTGCGACCTTGCTTCCGCTGCTGTTGCACATTGAGGACAGCAACAAGCCGGTGGTGATGGCGATTCACGGCAACGCGTTCGGCGGCGGACTGGAACTGGCCATGGCCGGCCATTACCGGCTGGCATCGCCCAGCGCGCAGGTGGGTCAGCCGGAGGTGAAGCTGGGTATCATTCCCGGAGCCGGCGGAACCCAACGTCTGCCGCGCCTTGTCGGTGTCGCCAAAGCTGTAGAGATGTGCGCCGAGGGCATGCCGGTTCCCGCGCGCGAGGCAGCAGCCCTGGGACTGATCGACCGCTTGATCGAGGGTGACCTGCTCGCCGGAGCCGTGGCTTTCGGACGCGAGATTGCCGACAAAGCCGTGCCGAAGACGCGGGAGCGAGCGAAAAAGCTGGGAACGGCTGAGGAGGCTGTGTCGATTTTCGCCGCGGCGCGCGAAACGGCCCACAAGAAGCAACGAGGGCAGAAGGCCCCTTTGGCAGCGATCGACGCGGTGGAGGCAGCGACGAAATTACCTTTCGAGGAAGGCTGCAAAGTCGAGGCGAAACTTTTTACTGAATGTCTTTTCTCCGATCAGTCGAAAGCGCTCATTCACGTGTTTTTTGGCGAGCGTGAGGTGGCCAAGATTCCCGACGTTCCCAAGGAAACACCCGTGATCCCGGTGAATCGCGTGGCCGTCGTCGGATCCGGAACGATGGGGGGAGGCATCGCGATGGTATTTGCCAACGCGGGCATTCCAGTCCTGCTCAAGGACGTGGATGAGGCGGCCCTCAATCTGGGCATGACCAAAATCCGAAAGAACTACGCTGGTTCGGTGCAGCGTGGGCGTTTCACGCAAGCATTCGTGGACGAACGTTTGCAGCTGATCAAGCCGGTGCTCAACTACGACGAGTTTTCCGGATTAGACATGGTGATCGAGGCCGTTTTCGAAGGCATGGCGCTGAAGAAAACCGTGTTTGCCGATTTGGACCGCGCCTGCCGCCCGGGAGCGATTCTCGCAACCAACACCTCGACGCTCAATATCGATGAAATCGCCGCCGCCACGTCGCGGCCGGAAGTCGTCATCGGAACGCACTTCTTCAGTCCCGCGAACGTCATGCGTTTGCTCGAGGTGGTGCGCGGAAAACAATCGAGCAAAGAAGTGATTGCGACTTGCATGCAACTATCCAAGAAACTGGGCAAGATCGGCGTGCTGGTAGGGAACTGCCGCGGCTTCGTTGGCAATCGCATGTTCGGCCCGTATCGGCGCGAAGCACAATTCCTGATCGAAGAAGGAGCGGAAGTAGAGGCTGTCGACCGGGCGCTCGTCGAATTTGGAAACGCGATGGGTCCGTTGGCGGTTGGCGATCTGGCGGGCCTCGACGTCGGCTGGCGGATTCGCAAGGAGTATCGGCACCTGGAAAAACCCGGAATCCGCCAGCCCTTCGCCGAGGATCGTCTCTGCGAAATGGGCCGCTACGGACAGAAAACGGGCAAGGGATGGTACCAGTACGACGAGAACCGGCGCCCGAGCATCGATCCCGAGGCGACCGCGCTGCTGCGGAAGTGGAGCGCGGAGGCGGGCATCCCCCAACGAAAGATCGCAGCCGATGAAATCGTCGATCGTTGCATCTATGCCCTGGTAAATGAGGGAGCGCGCATTTTGGAAGAAGGATACGCGCTGCGCGCAGTCGACATCGACATCATCTATCTCAACGGATATGGATTCCCCGCGTATCGTGGTGGTCCGATGTGGTACGCCGACGCGGTGGGATTGCAAAAGGTCTACCAGCGCGTTTGCGAATTTCACCAGCAGCACGGGGAACTCTGGACGCCGGCTCCTCTGCTGCAGCGGCTGGCGAATGCGGGTAAGACATTTGCCGAATTCGACAAAGAACATATTGCAGCTGCATAGCGCCAGGGTGAAATGGTGCGGCGCAAATCTCGCTACGGAGTCGTCACCATGTGCGTAGGCGGCAGGGCGCGGCCGGTCTGTTCGAAAGCGCGACCTGAGAGAGTGTGAGGCGATGAGCCACATCATCTTCGCGCGTCATGGCCAGGCGTCGTTGTTGGCCGGGGACTATGACCAGCTTTGTGCGAATGGCGAGGAGCAGGCCAGGTTGCTGGGAGAGTATTGGGCGAGGCGTGGCGTAGTTTTCAGCCATGCTTATTCCGGCCCGCGTGTCCGGCAACGGGAAACGGCTCGGATTGTGGCCGACATATATCACAGCGCCGGGGTTGCTTTCCCCGAGACAACCGTCATGAACGACTTCGACGAATATCAGGCCGATGCGGTGCTGCGGAAATGCCTGCCGCAACTGTTGCAGGAGCGTGCCGAGATCCAGGAATTACACCGCGCGTATGAGCACGCAAAGGAATCCAGCGGATCGGCGGCAACGGGCGAGCGTCGCAAGACGTTTCAGAAACTGTTTGAAGCTGTGATTACCAGGTGGGTGGAGGGAGAAGTTACAGCGGCCGGCATTGAGTCATGGCACGATTTCTGTTTGCGGGTGGAGCGAGGGCTGGCACAGGTCGTGCGCGATACACCTGCAGCCGCGAACGCCGTGGTCTTCACATCGGCGGGACCGATTGGCGCGGCCATGCGCCGTGCGTTGCATTTATCCGCTGTAGACACGCTGCAGGTGACTTGGATGTCGCGCAATGCCTCGTTCAGCGAATTTCTGGCTTCGGGCGAGCGTTTCACGCTGAGCACCTTCAACGCACACCCGCATCTCGATGGCGATGGGTTGTTGACCTATCGGTAGTCAATATTCCTGTAGTGGAACGACTGGAAGTATGGTGGCACTTTGTGATCAAGCTGGAACGGTGAGAGCAGGCGAAGAACTCGATCTCGCCCGGCTGCAGCCATTTCTCCAGGAGCACTTCGGCGACAGCCAATCGGTCGCGGTCGAACAGTTCCCCAGCGGTCACTCCAATCTGACGTACCTGGTGCGGCTGGGGAGCCGGAAACTCGTGCTGCGACGTCCGCCTTTTGGCAGCAAGGTGAAATCCGCGCATGACATGGCGCGTGAGTATCGCGTGCTCTCGAAACTCCATGTTGCGTATCCCGTCGCGCCGAAGGCGCTCCTCTATTGCGACGATCTTTCCATTCTCAACGCGCCCTTCTACCTGATGGAGCCGATTCTCGGAATGATCGTGCGCCGCGATCTGCCTCCCGACGTTCCTTTTCCGCGAGAGACCGCGCGGCGCGTGAGCGAAGCCTTCGTCGACAATCTCGCCCGCCTGCACCGCCTGGACTACACGGCGATCGGCCTCGCTGACCTCGGCAAACCGCAAGGCTATCTCGAACGCCAGGTCAAAGGCTGGATCGAGCGCTATCACAATTCGAAAACGCACGATCTGCCGGAAGTAGAGCGCACCTCCGCATGGCTTTCCGTCCACATGCCTGCCAGACATGAGACTGCGCTGATCCACAACGATTACAAATACGACAACGTTGTTCTCGATCCCGCCGACCCGACGAAGATCGTGGGCGTTCTGGATTGGGAGATGTGCACGCTGGGCGATCCGCTAACCGATCTCGGGACGGCCCTTGCCTACTGGACCGATCCGCAGGATCCGGAAGAGTTACACGAAATTCGCAGCGCGCCCACCACATTGCCCGGAACGCTGACGCGGAGGCAGCTAGTAGCACGCTATGCGGACGCCATGGGCCGCGATCCGGGCGACATGATTTTCTATCTGACGTTTGCCCGCTTTAAAGTCGCAGTCATCATTCAGCAGATTTACTACCGGTACGCGCAGGGATTGACGCAGGACAAGCGCTTCGCCGAGATGCCGAAGCGAATCCATGCTTTGCTGCGCGCCTCCTGGCATTGCGCCGAAAGCGGGACGATATGAACGGGCAACTACCGCGAAGCTCAATGCGGATAATACCGAACCAGCCACTCCGCAACGCAGCAGGGCTTGGCCGAAATAGGGCCGTCGTCGTTCTGGCTCTCGATATGAATCAGGAAAGTCGCGTCCACAAACTCGGGCGACTCCTTCACCGAAAGCAAAGTGATGCGGGCGCGCACCGCCGAATTGGCGCGAACCGCCGAAGGAAAGCGGACTTTATTCAGGCCGTAGTTGATGGTAAGCGCCAGGCCCGAGCGCACCAGGATCGCCTGCCTGGCAAAGTAGCTGAGCAGCGAAAGCGTGAGAAAACCGTGGGCGATGGTGCCGCCGAAGAGCGACTCGCGCTCGGCGCGTTCCGGGTCGAGGTGAATCCACTGCCGGTCTTCGGTAGCGTCGGCAAAGTTCTGGATACGATCCTGCGTGACGACGAACCAATCGGTCGCGGGGAACTCGCGACCCTCGAGCTGTTTCAAAGAATTCAGATTCTCAATTTCAAAAGGCGGCATAGGAGCGTTTCATGACGACATTAACAGACATCTCGCGCAAAACGACAAGAGGAACAGCTTTTCTAATCGAAGAGTCCACACCTCAAGACATTTTTACTCCCGAAGACCTGAGCGAAGAACATCTCGCCATCGGCCGCATGGTGGACGAATTCTGGGCCAACGAAGTTGAACCGAACCTGCCGGCGATTCGCGAAAAGAAACCGGGCGTCGCGATGGGCGTGCTGCGGAAATCGGTGGAACTGGGTCTGACCGCGATGGCGATCCCGGAAGAATATGGCGGCATGGCTATGGATCTCCCGTCGCTGATGGTCACCGCCGAACGCATGGGACGCGACGGGTCGTATGGAGGCTGGCACTCGGCGCACACCGGCATCGGCACACTGCCCGTGGTTTACTTTGGCAACGAGCAGCAGAAAAAGAAGTATCTCCCCAAGCTCGCCAAAGTCGAACTACTCGCCGCTTATGCGCTCACCGAGCCCTTGGCGGGATCGGATGCGCTGTCGGCGCGCACGCGCGCCGATCTTTCCCCGGATGGAAAACACTACATTCTGAATGGCCAGAAAATGTGGATCACGAACGGCGGCGCGGCCGACCTGTTCACGGTGTTTGCCAAAGTTGGAGGAGAAAAGTTCACCGCGTTTCTCGTCGAGCGAAGTTTTCCCGGCGTGAGCAGCGGCGCGGAAGAGCACAAGATGGGCATCACCGGCAGCTCCACCACCGCCGTCTATTTCGACAACGTTGCAGTGCCGGTGGAAAACGTATTGGGAGAGATAGGGCGCGGGCACGTGATTGCGTTCAACATCCTGAACATCGGACGCCTGAAGCTGGGTCCAGCCGGAGTCGGAGCGGCAAAGAATATCCTCTCGATTTCCCTGAAGTATGCCAAGCAGCGCAAGGCGTTTGGCTCGACGATTTCGGAGTTCGGCGCGATTCAACACAAGCTTGCGGAAATGGCGATCCGGATTTTTGTGGCCGAGTCGATGGCTTGGCGGGTCGTCGGACTAATTGAGAATCAAACGCACGGCGCGTCTACTGAAACCACCAGCGCCTCCGCCAGCGGCTCGCAAGAGCTGAAGGCCATCGAGGAATTCGCCGCTGAGTGCTCGATGATCAAGGTCTACGTCAGCGAGATGCTCGACTACGTGGTCGATGAAGGAGTCCAGATCCATGGCGGCTATGGATACCACCAGGACTACGCAGTGGAGCGCGCCTATCGCGATTCGCGCATCAACCGTCTGTTCGAAGGGACGAGCGAAATTAATCGTCTGGTGATTACCGGCATGCCGTTGAAGCGCGCGGCCCGTGGCCAGTTGCCGCTGTTCGAGGCCGCCCGTGCCGTCCTGCAGGAAGTCGAACCACCGCTCACGAATACAGACGACTCCGAGTTCAGCCTGGTTCGCAGCGCGAAGAAAATCGCCCTGCTGACGCTGGGGGTGGCGCACGCTAAGTACGGCGCGCAGCTCGAACAACAGCAGGAGATCATCATGAACCTCTCCGACATCATCATGGAAGTGTTCGCCATGGAGTCGAGCCTGCTGCGGAGCCGGAAACTGGCTGCGACCGGCACCGGAGCGAATGCGGCGGATGCCTGCGCGGTGTACCTGCGCGACGCCATCGCCAAGGTTGAATTCGCGTCGAGGACGGTGCTGAGCGCTAGCGTGGAAGGCGACGAACTGCGACGCTATCTTTCCCGCCTGCGCGAGTATGCCGGTCACGATCCGGTCAACGCCATCGCACTGCGCCGCCAGATTGCAAGGCGGCTGTTATCCAACGAACGCTACACGGTCTGAAGGGCGCCCACTGCGACGAAGGAGTCACCATGACACTCACCAACCACAAATTTCTACTGGCGGCGCGTCCGATAGGAATGCCGAAGCGCAGCGACTGGACCTATACCGAAGAGCCGATCGGAGAGCCGAAGGAGGGGGAACTGCTCGTCCAGGTGCAGTACATCTCGCTCGATCCGGCGATGCGCATGTGGATCAATGACGCGCGCTCGTACATGCCGCCGGTCGGCATCGGAGAGCTGATGCGAGCGCTCGGTCTCGGAGTCGTAACCGCATCGCGCAACCCGCGCTTCGCGGTCGGCGATCACGTTTCCGGATCGTTTGGCATGCAGGAGTACGCGCTGACTGACGGCCGCGGTGTAACCAAGGTTAACCCGAAAGCCCCGCTGCCAAAGTATCTCAGCGTATTCGGCATGCCCGGCATGACTGCATACTTCGGGCTCCTCGATACGGGCCAGCCGAAGGCAGGAGAAATGGTGGTGGTCTCGGCCGCAGCCGGAGCCGTCGGCGCGATCGTCGGACAGATCGCCAAAATCAAAGGCTGTCAAGTGGTCGGCATCGCCGGAGGAGCGGAGAAGTGCGGCTACATCACTGAACTGGGCTTCGACGCCGCCATCGACTATAGATCCGAAGACGTGAAGCAGTCGCTGCGAAAGCATTGCCCGGAGGGCATTGACGTCTATTTCGACAACGTGGGTGGGGCGATTCTCGACGCAGCCCTCACCCAAATCAGGCGCGGCGCACGGATTGTGATCTGCGGCGCGATCTCGCAATACTGCAATACGGGCCCGATTGCGGGCCCCAGCCACTATTTGTCTCTGCTGACGAACCGCGCCACCATGAAAGGCATGCTGGTGTTGGATTACGCCGATCGCTACGCGCAAGCCGGCGCGGAAATGGCGGGATGGATGGCGGCGGGCCAGTTGAGGTCGCGCGAAGATATCGTCGAAGGACTCGCCACGTTCCCCGAAACTCTGCTCAAGCTTTTCAAGAGCGAGAACACAGGCAAGCTAATGCTGAAATTAACCTAGGTCTGGAGTAGAGATGCGGCTAGCCGCGTCTCCGCAGCGTAAATATCTTCACACACAAGGAGGTTCATGGCATTCACCGAGAATCAAGGGGCAAGGATTTACTGGGACGAACAGGGTCGGGGAGTGCCGCTTCTACTGATTATAGGACTCGGATATGCGTCGCCTCTGTGGCATCGCACTCGTCCGGTGCTCGCGCAACATTTCCGCACGATCGCATTCGACAATCGGGGCGTCGGCCTGAGCAGCGTTCCCCCCGGGCCTTATTCGATTGCCACTATGGCTTCCGACGCGGCTGCCGTTCTGGATGCTGCCGGCATCGACCGCGCCAATATTTTCGGCGTGTCGATGGGCGGCATGATTGCGCAGGAATTTGCGCTGCAATATCCGCAGCGGACGCGTTCGCTGATTCTGGGTTGTACCTCGGCCGGCGGACCATCGGCGGTGCGTGCGGAAAGTAAAGTCACTGATGTGCTCCTTGGACGCGATATGACGCCGGAGCAGGCGCGAGAAGCCATACTTCCCTTCATCTACGATGCTGCCACGCCCGCGGAGAAAATCGAGCAGGATGTCGGCATACGCCAGCCCTGGCTCCCGACCGCGCATGGCTACCTGGCCCAGCTACAGGCAATTCGGGCATGGGAGAGCTACAGTCGAATCGCGCAGATCACGGCGCCCACGCTGGTCATCCATGGCAAGTCGGATGCACTGGTGCCTTGCGGCAATGGCGAGTTGATCGCCGAGCGCATTCCCGGCGCAAAGCTCGTCCTGCTTGAGCGCGCGAGCCATTTGTTTCTCACCGATCGGACGGAAGCGGCGCACCAGGAAATCCTGGAATTTCTTTTGTCCCAGGCCGCGGGCGAGCCGAGTCCGGAAACAGCCGCGGCAAGAGCCGTTTTATGAACGAAAAAGCGAACTTCAAGCCTTCATTCCCGGCAAGCATACATCATCATCAAAACAATTCATTTGATGAATTTCGCAATCGCGGATACGCTCGCGCCCATCATGAAGGGCGATAGTGTGGGCTTTGTTCGTTGTTGTGCAACGTATCCAGGAAACTATAGAAACTCGACAGGAAATAATTCCCGTCTGAGAAGTTGAGCAGGCCAGAAACAGGCGAATCGAGGCTGGCAAGTAGTCCAGCCTTTTTGTTGTGATTAGCACAAATCTTAGTGGGGGGAATATGGATCTCAAACAGCGTTGTTTGGATCGTCGTGCGGCTGCACGATTCGGCGCCCGTTCCTGGAAACGGGCTTTTATTTTTTCCGCGATGAAATCAGTCGCCTTGGTTCTGGTGGCCCTCCTGTTTGCCACTTCCATGGCTCTTGCCCAGGGCGTTGGCAGCTCGGGAGAGATCACTGGAACGATAACCGACGCTTCCGGCGGTGTTGTGAGCAAAGCCAGCGTCAATGTGGTGGAAACCGAAACCGGCCTGCAGCGCACGGCAACGACGAACGGCAGCGGTCAGTTCCGCATCGCAGGTCTGTCGCCAGCCACTTACGACATCAGTGCCCGAATGCCAGGTTTTGCCACGGAGATTCGAAAAGGCGTCACCGTGGCCATCGGCCAGACGGTAGTCTCAGATTTCAAGCTCAAGCCCTCGCAGGTGTCGACCGTCATTGAGGTCACCGATCAGCCGCCCATCGTGGAAACGGAACGAGGCAGTCAGGCCGACACAATTTCTCAACAGTACATCGCCGACCTGCCGGTGGACCGGCGCGATTACCTTACGTTTACCTTGCTCGCGCCGGGTGTCTCCGACTCCACCAGGCTGGCGGGAGATCAGGATTTCCGAGTCAAGCAAACCCCGCAGACCGGGCTCTCGTTCTAC
>Ga0302326_10005949_pt1 | contig 27577 bp, 25 predicted proteins | sample Palsa_T0_3_FD_202264 | JGI IMG/M metagenome (GOLD analysis project Ga0302326, IMG submission 202264) | Peat permafrost microbial communities from Stordalen Mire near Abisko, Sweden - Palsa_T0_3 | ecosystem: Environmental > Terrestrial > Soil > Palsa > Peat permafrost | place: Sweden: Abisko... | reverse complement strand
CCGGTGGCCGCGGACATCGACCAGCACCGCTCCCTCCCCCCGCAGGGCCTCCGTGATCAGAAAATGCGGCGCCGGCCCTCCGAAAAATGTCGTGGGATGGAATTGGACGTATTCCAGGTCGATCAGCCGGGCCCCCACGCGGTAGGCCATGGCCACGCCATGGCCCACGGTGCCGCGCTGATTGGTGTGGTGCAGGAAGATCCCTCCGAGCCCGCCCGTGGCGAGAATGGTCTTTTTCGCCACCAGGGCGACGATCCGGCCGGTCGCGGCCTCGAGGGCGTAGCAGCCGAAGCACGTGAGCGGCTGGTAGCGGTCGCCCGGGTCGGTGGAATTGTGCGAGAGCGTCAGGAGGTCGAGGGCCACATAGCCGCTCCGGCGTGTGATGCCGGCGCTCGCATCCACCCGGCCGGCGACCGCCGCGAGAATGGCGTGGCCGGTGGCATCCTTGGCGTGGATGATGCGCCGGACGCCGTGGCCGCCCTCACGGGTGCGATCGAGTTCGCCCGCCGCATCCCGGTCGAAGGCCACGTCGAGATCGTCGAGGAGGAGGTCCTTGAGGGCGGCCGGTCCCTCGCGGACGAGCTGGTCCACGGCAGCCGGGTTGGAAGTGTGGTCGCTCGCCGCCATGATGTCCCCGGTCAGCGGGCCCCGATCGGGCGCCGGGTCATAGATGATCCCGCCCTGGGCCCAATCGCTGTTGGCCTCGAGCGGCCCGCCCAGGGAGAGCAAGTCGACGCGAAACCCGGCCCGGGCCGCATGCAGGGAATAGGCCGAGCCCGCGAGCCCGGCGCCGATCACGAGACAGTCGGTCGCAATGACCTCCATCGGGATCAGAGCCGCGCGCGGCGGACCGGCCGAACCGAAAGACTCAGGTCGGCCGCCGGGGCGGAATGGGTGAGCGCCCCCACGCTGATGACATCGACTCCGGGCAGAGCGTAATCGGCCAGGTTGGCCAGGCGAACGCCGCCGGAAACCTCCACCACGGCGCGGCCGGCGATGCGCCGCACGGCCGCCCGGATTTGGCCGGGCGCCATGTTGTCGAGGAGGATGACATCCGCGCGGGCGCGGCAGGCCTCCCCGACTTCGGCGAGAGTCTTGGCCTCCACCCCGATCTTCGCCAGATGGGGGGCGGCGGCCCGCGCCCGCGAGACCGCCCGAGCCAGCGAGCCGGCCGCGGCAATATGATTGTCCTTGATCAGGACGTGTTCGCCCAGGGACCCGCGGTGGTTGCCGCAGCCTCCGCAGCGCACGGCATATTTTTCCAAGGCGCGGAAGGCGGGCGTCGTCTTGCGGGTGTCGACGATGCGCACTCCGGAGGGCCGGGCCGCCGCGGCGAAGCGGCGCGCCTGCGTGGCGATCCCGCTGAGCCTCTGCAGGAAATTGAGCGCCGTGCGTTCCGCCGTGAGAAGCCCGATCGTCGGCCCCTCAATCCGCAGCACCGCCTGGCCGCGGTGCACCCAATCGCCGTCATGGGCGGCGCAGCGGGTCCGCAATGCCGGCTCGGCGCGGGCGAAGACCCGCGCCGCCACCTCGAGTCCGCAGACGGCCAGGTCGTGGCCCGCCGTGATCACGGCGCGGCTGCGATGACGGGGAGAGAAAATCGCCCGGCTGGTGAGATCGCCGAGTCCGGCGTCCTCCTCCAGGGCGAGATCGATCAGTTGGTCAATCCGCGGCAGCAAGGGCGAACATCCTCTCCAGGCCGCGGGCGGCCTTCCGCCGCACTTCCTCGTCGATCACCACGATCTGGTCGGGGCGCGGGGCGGCCAGCACGTCGCGCACCTTCTCGAGGGAATTGAGCTTCATGTACGGACAGAGCCGGCATCCGCCGATGAAGCGCTTCTCCGGAGCCTCCACCTGGAGGCGTCCGACCAGCCCGCATTCGGTCAGCATGAGGAAATAGGGCGCGGGCGTCTCCTTGACGTACCGCATCATCGCGCCGGTGCCCCCGACGAAGTCGGCCGCCGCGGCGATTGCCGGCGGGCACTCCGGATGGGCGACCACCTTGAGGCCGGGAAAGCGGTCCCGCGCCTGGCCGATCTGGGCCGGATCAAAGGCCTCGTGCACGATGCAGGTGCCGTCGGAGGCGATGATCTCCTTGTCCACCCCCCGCCGGCCGAACCCGGCCCGGAGGTTTTGGGCCATCAGCCGGTCGGGCACGAAAAGGACCCGGCGCTCGGGCAGCCGCTGGATGATCGCGGCGGCATTGGCGGAGGTCACGCAGACATCGGACCCGGCCTTCACCTCGGCGGTGCTGTTGACGTAGCAGACGACGGCGGCATCGGGATAAAGCGCCTTGAGCCGGGCGAGTTCCGCCCCGTCCATGGACTCGGCCAGCGAGCAGCCCGAGCCGCGGTCGGGCACCAGCACGGTCGCCGCCGGCGAAAGGATCTTGGCCGTCTCCGCCATGAAGACGACGCCGGCGAAGACGATAATCCGCGCCCGCGCCCGCTGGGCCGCAAGGCTGAGGGAGTACGAGTCGCCCGCGAAGTCCGCCACGCCGTAGATGATCTCGGGCTCGACATAGGAGTGCGCGAGGACGATCGCCTGCTTTTCGCGCTTGAGCCGGTTGATCTCGAGCGTGAGCGGCGCAATCTGCCGGCAGGCCTCGTAATCCCAGGTGCGGCCGGGCTCGCAGTCGACCGGCAGGAGCAGGCGGAACAGGCGTTCGGTCTCGAGTTCGGTCTCGCGATCGGCGGCGATCATGGGCGGGGGCCTTATTTTTTTCCCGGTCCGGAGTCGTGGTTCATGGCCTCGGCGTGCTTCAGGCCCCAGAGCACCAGCTCGGGCACGAGCTCGTCGAAGAGGTTCTCCGCCTCGAACATCCGGCTCAGGCCCCCCGTGCCGATGACGTGCGCCGGCGCGGAGGCGAAGGTTTCCCGCTTGAGTTCCGCCACGATGTGCCGGATCGCGCCGACGTGCCCGTGGAAGAGGCCGGATTGGATGCTGTCGACCGTCGTGCGGCCGAGGACGGCGCCCGGCCGGGCTATTTCCACCCGGGGGAGCTTGGCGGTATGGCTGGCCAAGGCGTCCGCCGACACGCCCAGCCCGGGCAGAATGACCCCGCCCAGGTAGTCGGCTCCCGACGTGATCACGTCGAAGGTGGTGGCCGTTCCGCAATCCACCACGATGAGATTCCGTCCGGGCCGGCGCTGCACGGCCGCGATCGAGCCCGCGATGCGGTCCGCTCCGACCTCAAGGGGATTGACGTAGCGGACCTTCAGCCCCGTCTTCACCCCCGCCTGCAGCACGAAGGGCTCGCGCTGGAAATAGCGCAGGCTGGCATTCCTGGCCGAGTGCAGCGCCGCCGGCACCACCGAGCAGACGGCCACGCGGCTGACGCTGCGGGGATCCACGTCCTGGGCGCGCAGCGCGGCCGTCAGGAAGATCCCCAGCTCGTCGGACGAGCCGAGCGGCTGGGTCGATTTGCGGAACTGGCAGCGCAAAGTCTCGCCGTCGAAGACGCCGCCGTGGACCTGGGTGTTGCCGATATCAAGGCACAGCAGCATGGGAGTGGAGGGTTGGTGGCGAAAGCGGGGCGGAGGAATCCAGGAGCAGCCGCGCGAGCGCGGGAGCGATTTCCCCGCGGTCGGCGCAATGGGCCGCGAGGGTGCCGTCGGGTTGATAGATGTCCGCGGGAAACGCTCCGGTCCCATTGCGGGACGACGGGTCGTTGTGCACGACGAGGTCGGGGCCGGCTCGGCGGAACAGGTTCGCCACCGCCTCCCGCCGAGCCGTCTCGGTTGCGCCCAGGGTCAGCTTGAAGGCCACGAGCCGCAGCGCGGGATTATGGCTGCGGAGGCGAAGGGAATCGACGAGCTTCGGATTGCGCTGCAGCCGGATCATCGGCGCCGCCTCCGCATCCAGTTTCACGCCCAGGCGCGGCTGGAGTACACCGCCCGCCTCGACGGCGGCCACGCTGAAATCTCCCACCGCCGCCGCCTGGATCACCAGATCGAATGATTCCTCCGCCAGCAGGCGCGCGAGCGCGGCGTCGAGGTCGGCGAAGGAAACGAAGGTCTCCTCCCGGCAGGGAGGGCCCGCAGCCGCGGACCCCCGGGCCCGCAGCAGGACGACGTCGTGACCCAGGCCCGCGAAGTGAGCCGCCAGGCCCGCGCCGGTGCGCCCCGTGCTCCTGTTGGTCAGCACCCGCACGGCATCGATCGGCTCGGCCGTGCCCCCACTCGTCACGAGCACGCGCCAGCGGCGCGACGGCCGGGCCAGCGCGGCCTCGATGACCGCCACCACCTCGGCCGGTTCGGCCAGGCGCCCCTCCCCGCTCTCGCCGCAGGCCGAGCGGCCCTCGCCCACCGGGGCAAATAGCACCCCCCAGTCGCGGAGCCGGGCGGTGGCCGCGACCGTCGCCGGGTGCCGCCACATCGCCGGATTCATGGCCGGAGCCACCAGAAATGGCTTGGTCCGGTCGTGGGCCAGGAAGAGGGCTCCCGCGAAATCGTCGGCCAGACCGGCGGCGAACCGGTTGAGCGTGTGGGCGGTCGCAGGGCAAACCACGACGAGATCGGCCCAGCGCGAGAGCGCGATATGTTCCATCGCCGCGCCGGGCTCGAAGAGACCCGTCAGGACGCGCGCACCCGTCAGGCCCTCGAGCGTGGCCTCGCCCACGAAGCGCAGGGCCGCGGCGGTCGCGACCGCGCGGACGCGATGCCCGCGTTGCACGAGCTGCGAGATCGTCTCGCAGGCCTTGTAGCCGGCGATCGAACCGGTGAGGACGAAGGCGAGGTTAGAGCCGGACATTGTCGATCAGGCGGATCCCCTCCAGCCGCACCGCGCCGAGCCGCACGCCCGCATGGTCCTCGACGTAGTCGACGCCGAATCCCGCCCCGCGCAGCGCGCCGGCGGCGGCCGCGGGATCGGCGAATCCGCGCAGCGTGGCGGGGAAGAGGGCGGCCCGGGCGCGTCCGGCGGGAGACAGGCGGCGGTTGCGCGAGCTCAGCGCCAGCCCGTCGGCTTCGCCGACGGTGGCGCAAGGAACGATCTCGGTCGGGAGAAAGAACGCCTGCGCCAGGCCCCGGATGAGCTGCAGCTGCTGCCAGTCCTTCTCTCCAAAATATGCCCGGTGGGCCCGGACGAGATTCAGCAGCTTCAGGACGACCGTGAGGACCCCGTCGAAGTGGCCGGGCCGCTGCGCGCCTTCCCAGCGGGCGCTCAACGCGGTCTCGGTCACGCGGTAATGGTAATTGTCGGCGTAGAGCTCGGCCGGCAATGGCAGCAGCACCGCATCGGCCAAACCATCCGCCAGCGCCAGATCCGCGGCAAGGGTCCGCGGGTACCGGGCCAGATCCTCGGGATCGTCGAACTGCGTCGGATTCACAAAGATGCTGAGCACCACCCGGTCATTTTCCGCCCGCGCCCGCTCGAGCAGGGCGCGATGCCCGGCGTGCAACGCGCCCATCGTCGGCACGAGGCCGATCGTGGCGGCCGCCCGATCCAGCTCGCGGCGCTCGCGTTGCCATTCGGCCAAATGCTCGAAGAGGCGCGGCATGGCTAAAAACTCTCCCGGACGGCGGGGAAAGTACCGCGCCGGACGGCCGCGGCAAACCGCCCCACCCCGCGCCGCACCAGCGCCGCGCCATCGGCGAAGGGATGGACGAAGCGGGGCCGGAAAGCGGGATTCAGCCCCAGGAGGTCGTGCAGCACGAGCACCTGGCCGTCGCAATCCGGGCCGGCGCCAATGCCAATCGTGGGGATCGCGCGGGCGGCGGTGATCTCGCGCGCCAGGTCCCGTGGGATGCACTCCAGCACGAGGGCGAAGGCTCCCGCCGCCTCCAGCGCCCCGGCTTCCTCCCGTAGACGCTCGGCCGCCGCGGCGTCCCGGCCCTGGACCCGGTAGCCCCCGAGCGTATGAACGAGCTGCGGGGTGAGCCCGATGTGGCCCATGACGGGAATTCCGGATTCGACGAGATGCTGGATCACGTCGAGGTGGCCCCGCACTCCCTCAATCTTTACGGCGAGGGCGCCGGCGCGCAGCAGTTCCGCCGCGCATTCCAGCGCGGCGGACCGGCCGCGGCGAGCGGCCAGATAGGGCATGTCGGTCACGATGAACTTGCCTGGCGCGCCCCGCGCGACCGCGCGCGTGTGCAGCGCCATTAGCTCGGTGGTGGCGCCGAGGGTGTCCCTCTCGCCATGCATCACCATCATGGCGCTGTCTCCGACCAGCAGGCAATCGACCGAAGCCTCCGGCACCAGCCGGGCGGACCAGGCGTCGTAGGCCGTCACCATAACGATCCTGCGGCCGGCCGTCTTGGCGGCGGCAAAGCCGCGAATCGAGGCAAAGGCCGGCGCAGGGCGCGGCGAAATATCTGTGAGGCTAGCCACACCGCCCCCGCAGTCTTCCGGCGTCGGAAACCCCGCGGCAGGCGAAGAATGACCTGGGTGCTTGTCGCATGGCGATAAAGCCTCGGTATCCGATGAATCTAAGGTTGGACTTGAGCGTCCGGTCGCGACCTTGTTCGCGCCAGACCCCAAACCAATCGGCCGGGATTGCCGCCCGCGCAACTAAAATTGCACTTTCCCGGGCCAGCCCGGATCGGGGCCGCCCGGAACGGCGTCACATCCCAGGCGGCGGCGGTCCCGCCGGAGGAGGCGCCCCATTGGGGGGCGCCGCCCCGGCCGGGCGGGGACCGCGCCCCGGCCGGGCGCCGCCACGAGCATTGCCGGGAGGCGGATCGACCGGAGCGGGTATCGGAACGGCACCTTCAAGTCCGGTGCCGGTGACATTGACCGTGCCCAGCAGGGGACCGGTGAAGCCGGTGACCGTGATGTTGCTGAGCTTCACCCCGACCGCGTTGGCGATCGTCATGCCCTTCTTGGCTGTGCCGGAGATGTTGCTCAGGCTCAGGCCATGGAGGGGCTTCTTGGCCGAGATCTCATCCGCCTGCAGGAGCGTCCCGGCGGTGACCCGGACATTGGAGAAGCTGATGTTGCTGGCGGTGGGATAGCCGAGGAGCCCGGGCACCGGATCGTCCGCGGTGCTGCTGTTTCCGCCCCGGGTCAGGTTGATGCGCAGAAAATTGCCCGCGAGGAGATCGAGGTCGTCGCCGGAGATGTTGTCGTTGGCCCCGGCCCGTCCGATGCGGGTCTTGACGTAGATGGCGAAGGACCGCGGCGCCGACAGCTTGCAGTGCTCGATCCGGATGTTGCGGACGCCGCCGGAGACCTCGCTGCCGATGCCGAGGCAGGCGAAGGCGCGATCGGTCAGATCGCAATGCGTGATCACTATATCCTCGCACGGCTTGCCCAGCCGGGCGCCGTCCATGCCGCGGCCGGATTTGAGGCTGATGGAGTCGTCGCCCGTGTTGATCGTCGAGCCCTCGATGCGGACGTTTTTGCACGAATCGACGTCGATGCCGTCGCGGCCGCCGCTGATGTTGACGTTCTTGATCACGACGTCGGTGCAATAGGTCGGGTGCGTGGCCCAGTTGCCTCCCTGCGTGACAATGATATCCTGCCAGAGCACGTCGCTGCACGAGACCGTCTCAATGACGACCGGGTTGCGCGCGCCGTCCGGGCCGTTGGTGCCCATCCCGGGCGAGCGCCTCGAACCGGCGGGCGGACCGGCGGAGGCTTCCGCCGGCGCTGGCGCCGGAGCATCGGCCTCGCCGCCATAAAGCAGCGTGCGGGCCCCGGCGAGGGTGCCGGGACCAACGATGCCGATATGGTCGACGTTCGCGGCATAAATGAGGCCGCGGTGACCCGGCTGCCAGCGTCCCTCCCAGCGCACGTCGACCATCGGATAATCCGCGATGTCGGCGCTGCCGGAGAGGATGGAGTCCCTTTCCAGCCGGAGCGTGGTGTGATAGCCCAGCTGGATGCTGCCGATCAGATATTTTCCCGCGGGAACCACGACCTCGCCGCCGCCGGAGACGGCGCAGGTGTCCAGCGCCTTTTGAAAGGCCGCCGTGTCCTTGGTGGTTCCGTCGCCCTTGGCGCCGAAGTCGCGTACGTTGAAGGGAGAGGTGGCGGGCGGCGCGATCCCCGCCGGCGCAACCGGATCCGATTGCGCGGCGGCGTGTAAGGTGAGTCCGAGAACGCCCAGGCTGAAAGCGAGGGCGGGAAGCAGGGTTTGGGACATGAAGGAGTGCCGGGCAGTTGGGTTGGGCGGACGGGCTTTGGCTCAGTTGTTGGCCGTGGCCTCGGTATCGGCCGGGAACAGGTCAAAGGGGCGCGACACTCTTTTTCCGAGGAGATTCTTGTCGGCGAAGGAGAGCAGCCCGTCCCAATCGGTGTCGCCAAATCCGTGGGGACGATCCGCCCAGTTTACCCCCAGCTTGTCCGAGGCCCCGAGCAGCGCGTAGGCCGGTTGGGCGGCGAGCCAGGTCTGCTTGATCCCGTTGTGGACGACGTTCTGGTCCTTCGTCCCCTCCAGCATGATGAAGGGCCGCGGCGCGGTCAGCGCCAGGAACCAATGCGCGTCGTACGGAAGCTTGTCGACCTGGCCCCAGAACTGGTGCAGATGCGGGGAGAACTGATTGCCGTATTTCATCACCATCAGGGTCAGTCCTTCCTTGCCGCCGCGGCTCGGCTGCTTGGTGGTCGCGCCGCCGCTGTGGCGATAGGCCGGGGTGCCGGCGCCGGAACTCGCTCCCGGCGCGACCATGGCGATGCGGTCGTCAAACGCTCCGGAGATCATCGCGGCCTTGCCGATGCGCGAAGTTCCCGTGACGATGATCTTGGTCTTATCAACCAGGGGATCGGCCTGAAGATAGTCGACGACGCGCATGGTGCCCCAGACCCAGCCGCCGATAATACCCCAATCGTAACCGGGATAGGCCGGGAAGAAACGGGTGGTGCGGAAGGCAAAGCTGCCATCGGGCATGCGCAGCGTGGTGTCCTCGGCGCAGTCATTCGTGTTGAACGTGATGTAGCCATAGCCATGGCTCAGCACCTGCACGACGCGGCGAGCGAGCGATTCGGCCGTGGCGGCACCGCCAAAGCCGCCGCCGGGCGGCCCGCCCGGGCCGCCGGGCCCGCCCCGGCCGGCGCGCCGGCCTCCGGGCGGCCCACCTGCCCCGGGCGCGCCGGAAGGTCCGCCACCGGGCCCGCGCTGGCGCGCCGGCCCGGAGCCCGCGAGGGCGATCTCGGGTGGCAGGAGGATGTCCATGCCGCGGCCCTCCATGGGGCCCTTGGCCAGGGTGGGCAATCGGGGTCCGCCCGGAGGCTCGCCGCCCGGCTGAATGACCGCGGGCACCGGTCCGGCGCCCTCCGGGGTCAATATTCCCACATCCAAGAAGAGCTTTTCGTCGGGCCCAAACGTCAGATGGATCAGGCGGTATCTCACTTTCAAAGTCTCGGGTGGATTCGGCACAATCGCCGGCAGGCTGATCGTCACGACTTCTGATTGAGTCACCGTTCCCTTAGTATTTCCGGGAGCGGGCGGCAGGCGGCCGACATGGTAGTACTCGAGAATCTCCCGCATCTCCTTCTGCCGCTTTTTGAACTGCTCGGCGGTCGTCACTTTCGTGCCGTCGTTCATCGTCAAGACGTCGGGCATCTCCTTGCGCACGGGCAAATCATCGACGCCGGGCAGCGAGGGAAGCGACGCGGCGATTTCCGGAACCGGGATTTCCCGAGGGTCCGGACGATCCGGGAGCAGCCGCGCGCCGGGAGGCGCCGGGGCTTCGTCTTGAGCACGAACGGGGGCGGCGGCCAGGGCGCCGATCGCGCAGGCAATCGACGAAAGGACGGACAACTTGCGATTTTTCATCGGGGATCTGGGGGATCGCCGGCGCTGGATGGCCGGCGGGGGTTGGCGGCAGGCGGGAAAGACAATCCGTCCCCCCGCTTGGATGCGGATTTATTTCACCGGACCGTCCCCAGGGGAAGCCTTATTGTGCGGCTTACCCGACGGGCTCAGGAGGCAGCGCGGGTTGTCCCAACCCGCATCCGCTCCGTCCGCGTTAGGGGTCTGCCCTGCGCGTTGGGGACAACGCGCCCTACCTCGGACTGCCCCGAAGATCCACCCTGACCCGACCTAGCTATGATAGAGGACGAAGGGGTGCCCGCCCAAGGCTCCAAATAGGTTCAAAAGCCAGACCAGCGCCACGATCCCGACGATCACCCGCAGAATAAGGCCGATCGGCTCTGGAACTCCCATCTTCCCGATCACCCAGAAGGCGAGGGAAAAAATGAGCGCCATGATGAGGATGTTGATAAGGGTTCCACTGGCGCCCGAGGCCACAACGACGTCGGCGAAAGGAATGGCGGGAATTAAGTGCATACCCCAACGGACAGGCGAACGGGCCCCCAGTGCTGTCGCTCGCGCGAAATTACGCGCTAGGGCCCAGCCGCTGGCATCACCGCAGCGTCACGATATCGTCCGGCTGGACGCTGCACCAGACCTGCGCGCCCGTCTCGAGCGGGGTGAGCGCAAGGGCGCAGAGACGGCGCCCGGACGGAGTGACCAGCAGAATCTCCGTGGCGGAGCCCTTGAAGACGGAGTCGACGACTCGCGCCGCAAATACATTCGCGCCGGAGGGGGCGGCAGCCGAGAGGGCGATGCGCTCCGGGCGGATCGCGAGCACCACCCGGGCGGACCGCTCCCCTCCGAGGCCGGGCGCGGCCACGAACGCCAGCCCGTCGCCGGCGACACAGCGCAACTGCCCTCCCCCGCTTTCGGCGAACTCCGCCTCGATCAGATTCGCGCCCCCGACGAAATCCGCCACAAAGGCCGTCCGCGGCCGCGCGTAGATCTCCCGCGCCGGGCCGATCTGCTCCACGCGGCCCTCGTTCAGGAGCGCGATGCGATCCGACAGGGCGAGGGCCTCCTGCTGGTCGTGGGTGACAAAGATGAAGGTCAATCCGACCTTGCGCTGCAGCGCCTTCAGCTCGAGCTGCATCGCCTGCCGGAGCTTGGCGTCGAGGGCCGCCAGGGGCTCGTCCAACAGCAGAACCTTCGGGCGGCAAATCAAGGCGCGCGCCAGGGCCACGCGCTGGCGCTGGCCCCCCGAGAGCTGATGCGGCCTGCGGGCGTCCAGGCCGTCGAGCGCCACCAGCGCCAGGGCGGCGGCCACGCGGGAGGCGATCTCGGCGGCGCCCACCCGCTGCATCCTCAGGCCGAAGGCCACATTCTGCCAGACCGACAAATGGGGGAACAGGGCGTAATTTTGAAATACCGTGTTTACCGCGCGGCGATGGGGCGGAACCGCGGTGACCTCCTCCCCTCCCAGCCAGACCGAGCCGGTGTCCGGCGCATCAAATCCGCCGATCAGGCGCAGCAGGGTCGTCTTTCCGCAGCCGGAAGGCCCGAGCAGCGTCAGGAATTCTCCGGCGCGGACGGCGAGATCGACGTTGCGCAGGGCTTCCACGGCCCCGAAGCGCTTGCCGGCCCCGCGCAGTTCGACGGCCGCCGCGCTCATCCCCGCCCCTCCCGGGCGCCGGCGCGGCGTTGTAGGAACCAAAATGAAACGGCGAAGAGGAGCATGAACACCACCCCCAGCGCCGCGCCAAACGGCCAATCCCGCGCCTGCGTGAATTGGTTCTGAATCACGTTGCCGATCAGGGCCGTCCGCGCCCCGCCCAGCAGATCGGTGACCGCGAACATGCCCAGCGAGGGCACGAAGACCATGATGAGGCCCGCCTGGATGCCCGGCCAGGTCAGCGGCAGGACCACGGTGGAAAAGACGCGGCGCGGCGGAGCGCCCAGGTCGCGGGCCGCCTCGATCAGATGCTCATCCAGCTTCTCCGCGCTCGCGTAGATCGGCAGAATCATGAACGGAAGATAGATGTAGACCAGGCCGATGATGACGGCCTGAGGCGTGTAGAGCAGGCCCAGCGGCTGCGAGGCGAGTCCGGAGCCGACGGCGATGGCATTCAGCAGGCCCTCCTGTTTCAGGATCATGATCCAGGCATAAGTGCGGAGCAGGAAACTCGTCCAAAACGGAATCGTCACGATCGCCACCCACCGGCTCCGCTCCAGTTCCGGCCGGCGCGCGATGAACCAGGCCGCGGGGAATCCGGCGGCGGCGCAAAGCAGCGTCGTCACCCCGGCATAGCGGAGCGACCGCCCAAAGATCCGGAGATAGATCGGATCGAGCACCCGCCCGAAGTTCTCGAGCGTGAAAGCGGGCACGACCCGGCCCAATTCGTCGCGGGAGCAAAAGCTGCAGACCACGAGCAGGGCGGCTGGAGCGATGACGAAGAGCCCCAGCCACCCGAGCATCGGCCCCAGGAGCAGCCAGCCGGAAAGGGCCGGAGCGCGTCCCCGCGGCGTGGCGGCGTTCACGAGGGTCGCGGCAGGCATCGGGCGGCGTTTCGGCTATTGCGAGCTCTTGAGGTCGGTGACGAGCCGGTCCACGGCGGCGGCTCCCTTGCCCACATCCCGGAAGGTGTCGAGCTTGAGGACCGGCGGGTAACTCGCCGGGTTGGCGAGCTGCTCGGCGGTCAGGAGGCGGCGCGCGGCCGCATTGGGATTGGTGTAGGGGAATTTCTTGGAGATCAGCGCGCTGACCTCGGGCCGCAGGATATAGTTGATGAAGCGCTGCGCCTCCTCCGGATGCGCGGCGGTCCGGGGAATCGCCAGCAGGTCCACGAAGAAATGGGCGCCTTCGGCCGGCAGGACGTATTGGAATTTATGACTCTCGTTCCAGAGCAACGCCGCCTCGCCGCTCCACACCACGCCGAGGTCGACATCGCCGTTGAGCAGGGCGGTCTTCGGGCTGTCGGAATCGAAGACCTTGACCAGCGGAAGCCACCGCGCCAGCAGGGGCCGGACCCGGGCGAGGTTGGCCGGGCTGAGGTCGTTGATCGGCAGACCGAGCGCCGCGAGCGCCCAGCTGACGATCTCGCGGTTGTCGTTGAGCACCACGATGCGGCCCCGGTATTTCTCCTGAAAGAGATCGCCGAAGCCCCGGATCGGCCCCGCGACCTTCTCGGTGTTGATCACGATGCCGACGGTGCCGGTCATGTAGGGCACGGTGAATTTCTGCCCGGGATCGTGAGCCAGGTGGAGAAATTCCGGCGCGATGTTCTTCAGGTTCGGCACCTGGTCGAAGTCGATCGGCCGCAGCATTCCCGCCTTGATCATCGCCTCGGCCGTGTAATCGGACGGTTGGATCAGGTCATAGGCGCCGTGGCTGGCCAGGAGCTTGGCCAGCATTTCCTCGCCGGAAGAATAGGTTTCATAGCTCACCGGGACGCCGGTTTCCCGGGTGAACCCGTCGATCACTTCCTGCGGGACGTACTCGGACCAGGCAAAAAGATGGAGTTCGCTCTTGCCGGAAGCGCCGGCCGCGAGGGCGAGCGCCGGAAGCAGGACGAGGAATAATTTCATGGATCAGCGGCGGGCGCGCCGGAGGCGATCGGCGGCGACGAAGAAGATGACGGTGACCAGGACAAACAGGGCCGAAAGAGCGTTGACCTTCGGATTGAGCCCCACCCGGGCGAGCCCAAAGATCTTCAAGGGCAGCGTGCCCGAATCGGGTCCGGCGGTGAAAAACGTCACGATGAGCTCGTCCAGCGAGAGCGTGAAGGCCAGGAGGGCGCCGGCGAACACCGCCGGCCGCAGGCCCGGCAGGATGACCGACCAAAAGGCGCGCAGGGGCGTCGCCCCGAGGTCGAGGGCCGCCTCCTCCAGGGACGGATCGAGGCCCTGCAACCGGGCCTGCACCGTGGTCAGGACGAAGGGGAAGCAGAAGGTCGTGTGGGCCACGATCACGGTGGCGAATCCCAGCTCCCACCGCAGCGCCGCGAAAAAAACCAGCAGGCTTACTCCCATCAGGACCTCGGGCATCGCCATCGGCGCCGCCACCAGGGTGCGAATCAGAGCCGAGCCCGCATAGCGGTAGCGATGCAGGAGCCAGGCGCCCGCCGTGCCCAACACCACCGAAAGCGCCGTCGCCGCTGTGGCGATGATGAGGCTGTTCTCCAGCGCCTCCAGGAGCGGACGGTCGGCCAGAAGCTCGCCGTACCAGCGCCAGGTGAACCCCTGCCAGCGCAGGTTTAGCCGGGAATCATTGAAGGAATAGGCCACCAGGACCGCGAGGGGGGCGTAGAGGAACGCGACCACGACGAGGGTCCAGGCCCCGAGCAGTCCATTCCCTCCAGCGCCGCGCCAGGGCCGTTTGGAAACTGGGTGCGTGGGGCGCGCTGGTGGCATGGGATGCCAGGAAACCGGCCGGAGTCGGAAAGTGGCAAGAAAAACAACGCTCGCCCCTCAGGGTCCGTTCGAAGTTCGCACCGTGCCGCTCGCGGGGGCCGGTGGCGGGGCGATCGAGTCCGCCGGTTTCTGCCGCGACGGAAAGGCCGCAGCCCCATCCATCTGACCGATGCCGTACGGCGAGGAAAAATAAAAAGGGAGCGTCATGCGGCAATCGACCGGAGCGCCATTGACCTGGGCCGGATGGAAGCGCCACTTCTCAACCGCGGCGATGGCCGCTTCGCCGAAGAGGACGTCGTCCGCCTTCACGACGGAGGTATCCACCACCTTGCCGTCGGTGTGAACCGTCAGCAGCACCACGGCAGTCCCGCCCAGGACCGCCGCCAGTTCGCGGGGATAATCGGGCTCGACCTCGCGCGTGGCCTGGGGACGCACGTCGACCGCATCGATGCTGTAGACTCCTGGCTTAAGCGGGGGAATCGGATTGGCGACCGAGCGCTCGGTCACTTCGGTGTTGCTGGTGCAGCCAGCCAGCACCGCGCAGACGGACAAAAATGACATCCATCTCATTCTCGCCGCATCAATTCCCGCCGTACCAATAGGCGGGAGCCGGGCCCTTGAAGAGGGACTTCGCGACCATCGAATGAATCCCCTTGGTGCCGTCCACCACCTCGGTGACTTCGAAGTCGACCGCCAGGCTGCAAAGCGACAGGGCGTCAAAAAACGTGAGGCCCTTGCGCTGCTGGAGGAATTCGACCGTGTGCGCGATCGCCTCGTGGGAGGCGACGTTCAGATCCTTGTCCATGCCCATCAGTATATAGTGCGTCGCCGTCTCGGCTTCGACGCGCTTGATCGGCATGTCCTTGCGCACAAAAAACTGCATGGTCACCGTGTCGGCGCTCTCGAGCGCGCTCTGCCCCACCTCGCCGTTGCCCTGGACCGCGTGCGGGTCGCCTGTCTGGAACAGGGCGCCTTCCACCTGGACCGGAAAATAGATCGTGGCGCCCTTCCCGAGGTACTTGTTATCCATATTGCCCCCGATGTCCGGATAGGGCGGACTCGACGAGAGCTTGCCCCGGGCCTTCACCGGAGAAACCGCCATGCGTCCCATGAATTGTCTCAGCGGCACCTCGATCGTATCCGAGAACAGGGCGACGTTGCGCCTTAGGTCGAGCCTCACCACCTTGGCGTAGGGCCGCGGGACCAGGTCGGGAATGCCGCCCCGGCCCGGAGCGTTGCTGTTCACCCCGTAGTTCGTGCGCGATTTGATGTCCAGCACCCGCACCTCGAGCGTGTCCCCCGGCTGCGCTCCCTCGACGTAGATCGGACCGGTCATCGAAGTGCCGGGCACCGGGGCGGCCTGAACCATCTTTTTGATCGCAAGCATCTCCTGCGAGACGGGATCGCCGAGCGGGATGCCGTTGTCGGCGAAAAACTGCTCCGGTTTGTCGTTGGTCATTCCAAAGAGGCAGACGGTGTCGATCTCGACGGTGTCGCCGCTCTTGATCCTGAGCACGGGAGCATTGTCGGCCGAAAAGAGGATGACCGTGTTCTCTGGAGTCGCTCGCAGGTGATAGTCGACTTTGATCGGGTCGCTGCGGAGCGCCTGCGGCGCACCGACGCTCAGCGCGACGAGCGCCACCACTGCGGTCGTGAAAGCCGGCGCCGCAGTCGGCCGGAAGCGGCGAAGATCGGCCGGGGTTGCAAAACGCACAGGGCCGGCGAGCACGAAACGTACCACATCCGCCGCTCGCGCCTTCCGCTCCGCGGCCGAGCCCCTCGCCGTCAATCCCTGAAGGGGAATTGAATAACTTTCTCCTTGGAAACCGCTTCCAGGTCGCTCGGCTGGGGTCGGAAGTTCCCCGGCAATGGACTATCGACCAGGCCCACGACCGTCGTCGGCCCGACTTCCACCCGACCCGACGGCAGTCGCGTTTCCAGGCATGCGGCCTCGTCCATGGGCCGGCCGAAATAGGGCCCGGCGTTGGAGATCAGGGCCGGAAGCGCTTCGTCCATCGACACACTGCGCGCGCTGGTGCTCGTTCGCGTGCGCCACAGGAGGCGCTCCTCGCCCCGCTGCGCCGAAGCAAGGTCGTAAGCCGAGGCGATCACAAAATAGAGGTTATTGTCCGCCTCGCTGAGGAGGAAAGTGGTGTCCGGGCTCCGGTCGCGAAACATTTCCAGCGTTCGCGTCTCCATCGCCTGCAGGACCTCGAGGCCAAACTTGGGCCCGCCGGCCAGCGCGCTCCGTTCGATGAAATTCACCCGCTCGAGAACGGGAAACCCGCGCACCTCGCGGTTGTAGGAACCCCAGCGATAAACGATCAAAATTTCAGCCGGATGGACTCCATCGGCCGGTTCATAGCCGTTGACCGCGAGTCCCTCCCGCAGGCAGGCGGCGACCCGATCGGGAGACGGAGGCCGCTCCCCGCCCATGGATTCGCCCATCGAGGTCAGACCGCCGTCATGGGCCACATAATAGACCGGGGCATTTTCCTTTCGGCTTGCCGCCGCCCGCCCCGCGTCCGTCACCTCGGTGATCACGGCGAGATTAAACCGCGCTCCTTGATTTGCCGTTTGCAGCTCGTGCGGAGCGTTGCCGCCGTGTTGCGCTGCCGCCCCCTCTTGCCCCCACGCTATCCCGCCCGCCATGAAAATCGCGCCGGCCCACCGGCAAAACACGCGCCCCCTTGTCTTCATAGCCTCACCATACCACTCTTGCCCAAAAGTGCAACCCCCTGAAGCTTCGGCATCCCCCATGGCCAATTGCGACCGACGGGTCCCCTCCCTCATCATTTGCCTCCTGCTCGGAGCCCCCGCCTCCGCGCAACCATCCGCCACCGCCGCGCCCGCTTTTCCGACCGGCGTCGTCTCCGCCACCGGCATCGCCCACGCGTTTCTGGCTCATTCCCCCGAGCAGGGAAAGGATTACCTGATCGCCGGCGACGGCGCCATCGCCGGGGTATACGCCACCGGCCCCAAGGGCGAAGACAGCTGGATCCTGCCCGGCGGCCGTTTGCTGGCCAGCTACGGCGAAGGCGTGCGCGAGTACGATCGCGCCACCGGCTCCGTCACCTGGGAGTACCGGGCCGGCCCCGGCGTCGAGGTTCACTCCTGCCAGCCGCTGCCGGATGATCGCGTGCTTATTTGCGAATGCGGCTCCAAGCGCCTGTTCGAGATCAATCGCGACCTCACCATCGCCCACGAGATCAGGCTGGAATCCGCCCAGTCCACGCACCACCAATTCCGCCTGGCGCGAAAAACCGCAACCGGAACCTACCTCGTCGCCTACGGTTCCGATGCCGTCGTCCGCGAGTTGGATGCCGACGGCAAGACCCTCCAAACCTTCGTGCTTCCCCCGGTCAAAAATCGCGGTGTCAACGGCGCCTTCCGCCTGCCCAACGGCCACACCCTGGTCGCCGGCGGATACGGCGCGGAAGTCTACGAATTTGATGCCGGCGCCCACATCGTCTGGACGCTGAAGCAGGCCGATCTTCCCGCGGATTTCAAACTTCACTACCTGGGCACCGCCCAGCGCCTGCCGAACGGGAATACCATCGTGAGTAATTTCCTGGGCCTGCCCGATGTCTTCGAAGTCACCCCCGAAAAGCAGGTCGTCTGGCAATATCACAACGAAAAGGTCGGACCGGTCTCGGCGTGCCAGCTGCTGGACGCGCGCTGAAATCAATTTGAAATCGAGTCCGTCGGAAGGGCCGGCGTGTACTTGGGCAGCTTGATCGCGTGCGTCGCCTGTTCGAAATCGTAGCCGTAGGCGAGGAGCTTGGGCTCGCTGTAGGCCAATCCCCAAAAGGAAATCGTGACCGGAAGGCCGTCGCTGGTCATGCCCGCGGGCACGATGAGGTCGGGGAAGCCCGTTTGATTGGCGATCCCGTGGGGACTGGCGCCGCCGCCACCGCCGCCTGGGACGCCGAGGGGCGGGGCGGGTTTCGGCGAAGTGGGCAGCACGAAAGCGTCGATCTTGTTCTTCTCGAACTCGGCGATCATGGTCGCCTTGACGAAGGCGAGTCCCTCGACTTTCGCCGCGAGATAAAGCGGATCGGTGAGCGCCAAGGCGTGCTCGTCGTTGCGCTTGAGCCCATCGCGCTTGGCGTCGCTGCGGTAATGGCTCTCGGGATCGGCGGCCTTGGCGGCCAATTCCGCGAGGTTGCGGGGATAGCCGGGTTTGAGCGTCGCGAGATAATCGGCGATCTGCGCCTTGAATTCGCTCTCCATGATGAGAGTCGAGAGGCCGCCGCGCTCCGCCAGCATGGTCGGAGGCAGCCTGATCGGATCGATGACGGTCGCCCCCAGTGCCTTGATCTTGGCAATGGCTTCGTTGACCACCCGGTCGGTCTCCGGGCTTTGACCGAAGAAATCCCGCAACACCCCGATGCGCGCCCCCTTGAGCGAGCCGACCTTGAGATACTTCGTGTAGTCGGTCTGCATTTCGTTCGCGCTGCCGTACGTCGCCCCATCGGTCGGATCGACTCCCGTCATCACGCCCAGAGCGGCGGCGATATCGTAGACACTGCGAGCCAGGGGCCCGCCCGTGTCGAAGGACAGCGCCAGGGGGGCGATGCCGCTTCGGCTGAGGAGGCCTCGCGTGGGCTTGAGGCCCACAATGCCGTTTGCCGAGCTGGGGCCGCGGATGGAACCGCCGGTGTCGGTGCCCAGGCCGAACTGCGCGAACACGGCGGCGATTCCCGCGCCGGTGCCGCCGCTGGACCCTGACGGGCTCTTGGTGATGTCATGCGGGTTGACCGTCAGGCCGCCTTGCGAACTCTGGGCGCCGGGAATGTTGGCTCCGTGGCGGGGACTCGTCATCGTCGGCGGCGGGGGCGCGGCCCGCTCCTCCCCGGCGGCGGCGGCGGCCCCCCCCCCCCCGCCTCCTCCGCCTGCGAATTCGCTGAGATTGACCTTGGCGAGAATTACCGCGCCGGCGGCGCGAAGCTTATTGACGACGAAAGCGTCCGCCGGCGGGTACGAGCCATCGAGCAACTGGCAGCCCACGGTCGTGGGCATGTCGAAGGTGTTGTAGTTGTCCTTCAGGATGATCGGGATGCCGTGAAGCGGACCGCGTACTTTGCCGGCTTTGCGCTCAGCGTCGAGAGCCCGGGCCGTTTCCAGCGCCTTGGGATTGGCATAAATCACGACGTTGATGTTCGGGCCCTGTTGATCGTAGGCCCCGATGCGCTGCAGGTACAACTGGGTCAGTTTCTCCGATGTGAGGGTGCCTTTGGCCATCGCGGCCTGGAGGTCGGCGATCGTGGCCGTGGCGATATTGAGCGAGTCGGCTCGCAGCCGAGCGGAAACGAGCGCGACGCTCAAGGCGGCGCATAGAAGCAGGCGGGCTTTCATGGGCGTCGGCTCAGTAATTGACGACGTCGGTCGGAAGTTCCGGCGTGAACTTGGGAAGGACCCGGGCTTTGGTGGCCTGCTCGAAGTCGTAACCATAGCCAAGCAGCTTGCCCTCGCTGTAGGCGGGGCCGAAGAAAGAGATCGTAACAGGCAGCCCGTCCTTGGTCATGCCGGCCGGGACGATGAGATCGGGAAAGCCGGTCTCGTTCGCGATGCCGGCAGCACCGCCGCCCCCGCCGGGGCCGCCCGGACCCCCGGCGGCGCCCCCTCCGCCCGACCCTGGTTCACCGGGAAAGGTGCCTTTTCCGATCGGAGTGGCGGGCTGCGTTTCCGTCGGATAGATGAGCGCGTCGAGGTTGTTATCGGCCATCACCGCGAGGACGGTCGCGCGAGTGAGCGCATAGCCTTCATTGATGGTCACCTGGAAGGTTGGATCGTTGTAATCTTGGGCGACCTTGATCATTTGCTTCATGCTCGCGAGCTTCCAAGGGCTGGAATACCCCGTGGCCGGATCCTCCGCCTTGGCCACAAGCTCTTCGAGCGTGCGCGGGTAGCCGGGTTTGAGCGTCGCCAGATAGACGGCGAGCTGCGCCTTGAATTCCGTGGCGAATCCGGAGCCTCCGCCCCCTCCGCCGCCCGGTGCGGCACCCCCGGAGCGCCCACCGCGCCTTCCGCCGGGGGCACCACCGGCTCCTCCGCGAGCGCTCAGAAAATAAGCCGGAAACGCCACCGGATCGATCACGGTCGCGCCGAGTTCCTTGAGCTTGAGAATCGCCTCCTCCATGATTCCGATGACTTCGGGGTCCTTGCCGAAAAAGTCGCGGGCGACGCCGATGCGGGCGCCGTGCAGGGCCCCCAGCTTGAGGTATTGGGTGTAGTCGGTGGAGTACTTTCCCGCGCTGCTCCGCGTGGCCTCGTCGGCGGGATCGACGCCTGTCATGATTCCGAGGACGGTAGCGATGTCCGAGACGTTGCGCGCCATCGGACCACCCGTGTCACGGGAGAGAGCGAGCGGAATGATTCCGTTTCGACTGAGCAGGCCCCGCGTCGGCTTGAGTCCAGCGATGCCGTTGACGGACGAAGGTCCTCGGATGGAGCCGCCGGTGTCGGTGCCCATGCCGAAAAGGGCGAACGCTGAGGCTATCGAGGCGCCGGTTCCGCCGCTCGATCCCGAGGGACCCTTGGTCAGGTCGTGCGGGTTTTTCGTTTGGCCGCCCATCGAGCTGAAGCCGTTGGGCGCCCCGCCGCCCAGGGCGAACTCGCTCATATTCAATTTGGCTAGAATGATCACTCCGGCATCGCGGAGCTTCTTCACGACAAAAGCGTCCGCCGGAGGAATAGAGCCCTCGAGCACCTTGCACCCTCCGGTCGTGGGGAGGTCGAAGGTGTTGTAATTGTCCTTGAGAACAACCGGGATCCCGTGAATGGGGCTGCGCGGCCCCTTGGCCTTGCGCTCGGCGTCGAGGGCGCGCGCCTCGTCGAGGGCCTTGGGGTTGAGGGTGATGATCGCGTTGATGACCGGTCCCTGCTTGTCGTACGCGGCGATGCGGGCGAGGTAGAGGTTGACCAATTTCTCGGAGGTTAACGCACCGGAATTGAGCGCTTTTTCGACGTCGGCGATCGGCGCGGACGTGATGTCGAGGCTGGAGCTCCGGGCTGACTGCGGTGCGAGCAGCAAACACAGCAGCGGAAGCGCAGAAGAGAGGAATAGGATGCGTTTCATAATGCGGGGAAACAAGGCGTGCGGAGACGAGTCGGGGACCTCTTGCAAGCAAGAGTCGGGCCGTTTCGCGGAGGTGGCGCCGATCAAACGCCGACGCACTAACCAGCTGAGCTACCAGCCCTTTGAAAAGTATCGGCGTGCTTCTTGCTGGACGCCCGCGGGCGGACTCGACACAGGCTTCGACGCAATATTAACATGCCGGCCGCCCCGCCCATGTCTTCCCCTCGGCCGCCTCCGCTTTGGCTGTTAAGCCTTCTGCCGATCGCCGGCGCGGTTTTTCCCTTCACCACGGTTGCTCTGCCGTTCCTGCTGCGCCAGGAAGGCATCCCGGTGGATCAGATCGGGAGGATCGTGAGCGAAGCGCTGCTGGTCCTGCCCTTCAGCTTTATCGCCGCTCCCCTCACGGACATGATTTTTCCCCGGAGGATCTGGGTGGTGGTCTGCAACCTGATCGGCGCCGCCTTGCTGATCGTGGCGATCCTTCTGCCCCGGCCGTCCGCCCTTTCCTGGCTGCCCCTCATCTTGGCCATGGGCAATCTCGCCACGAGTCTTGCCATGACCAGCGCCATGGGGCTCATGGCTGCCGTCCTGCCCGACCAAGTCCTCGGCCGCGGGGCGGGCTGGTTTCAAATGGGAAATATGGGCAGCGTTCCGTTGCTCGGCGGCATCTGCCTGCTGATTTCGGCGCATCTCGCCCGGGTTCCGGCCGCGCTCGCCCTCGGTCTCATCAGCTTCCTGCCGGCGGTCAGCGCCTTTTTCGTGTCCGAGCCGCCGCGGCCGCTGCGCCCCAGCCGGTCGATGTACCGGCTGATGGGGAAGGAATGCAGGGCCCTCCTTTGCCATCGCCGCGCTTGGCTGGGCATGCTCCTCTTTGCCGCGCCCTTTGGCGCCGGCGCGCTGGGCTCGCTGCTTTCCGGGCTCGGCGCCGACTACCACGTTCGTCCGGCACTCGTGCAGGACATCGTGGGCATCCCGGGCGGGGTCGTCGCGGCTGTGATCGGAGCCTATATCGGCGGGGTTTGCTGCGATCGCCTGTCCCGCCGCCCGGCCTACTTGGGAACGGGAGTCTTGGTCGCACTCACCGCCTTGGTCTTGGCGCTCGGGCCCCTGACCCCCGCCACCTATGTCGTGGGCGGATTGCTCTACCAAGCTGCCGCGGCGATGGCGTTTGCCGCCGGCCTCGCGCTCGCCCTGGAAATCACGGAGGCCGCGCCGCACACCGCGGCCTTTCGCATGGCGCTCTTCACCGCCTGCTTCAATCTTCCCGTCAGCTACGTGCCCGCGATCGACGGCTGGGGAAGCCGCTGGGGCGTGCGAGGAGTGGCCGGCACGGATGCAGCCTTGGCCTTTGCGTCGGTTGCCGTGTGCGGGCTGATCGCCCTGGCCTTCGGGCCTTCAGGACAAGCCGAGCGAGGAACGTGCTCAGAGACAGGTTTTGCATCTTAGGGTCGCTGCACACCGCCATCATACCCTGGGCTTAGTGTCTCAGCGACCGTTCTTGGGGTCATACTCCTCTGCGATGCCGCTTCGCGCTTCCGGGGCGCTCACCTCAGCTTCGCGCATTCCGCGTGGCAGAAGCAGGTCTCCAGGTGGTCGTTCACCATCCCGGTCGCCTGCATGAACGCGTAGCAGATCGTCGTTCCCACAAACTTGAATCCCCTCGCCTTTAGATCCTTGCTCATCGCGTCAGATTCCTCCGTGCGCGCCGGCACGTCGCCGCGACCGCGGCGGCGATTGACCCTGGGCTTTCCGCCGACAAACGACCACAGATACCGGTCAAAGCTCCCGAATTCCCTCTGCACCGCCAGAAACGACTTCGCGTTCTGGATCGTCGCCGCGATCTTCAGCCGGTTGCGCACGATGCCCGGGTCGGCCAGGAGGCTCGCCGTTTTGCGGGCGCGGTACTTCGCGATCCTTTTCGCATCGAATCCGTCGAACGCTTTCCGGTAATGCTCCCGCTTGGCGAGAATTGTCGTCCAACTGAGCCCGGCCTGAGCGCCCTCCAAAATCAAAAGCTCGAACAGGGCCCGGTCATCATGGTGCGGTCTTCCCCACTCCGTGTCGTGGTATTCGATATCGAGCGGTTTGGTGGGCCAAGGACAGCGGCGCTGGGATGCGGATGCCGGCATTTGCTTGTGGACCTGGGAAAACGCCCATTCCGGCGGCGGTAAAGCCCAAAAACTGGCGGGATGGACGGGACTCGAACCCGCGACCTTCTGCGTGACAGGCAGACGCTCTAACCAGCTGAGCTACCACCCCTTTGAAAAGGGAGAAGGTGCACCGTAGAATCCGGGGGGGATGAGTCAAGTGGTTTTGCCCCGCCCGCTCCCTCGATGTCACTGCCAATGGAAGGTGAGCGTTCTCTCGACTCCCGGGGCGAGGCTCTGATGGACCGGACAAGCGTGGGCGGCCTTCTCGAGCAGGCCCGCGGGCGCCTGCCGGGCAGAAGGAGGCATGGTCAGGTGGACGACCAGGCGGGAGATGCGGCGGGGAGCGTCAGCCGACATTTCCTTGGTAACCTTGTAGCGGAGCCCCGAGAGGTCGACGCCATGCGGGCGGGCGGCGATGGCCATAGTGGTCGCGATGCAGGTCGCGAAGGCGGTCGCCACGAGATCCGTGGGTGAAAACGCCTCTCCCCGACCCTGGTTGTCCTTGGGCGCGTCGGTGACGAGCGTGTTGCCAGATGGGCCGTGGGCCGCGGTGCAGTGCAGGTCTCCCTGGTATTCGCCGGTGATCGTGACCATGGGGGCGGAATGTGGCTGGCGGGCCCCTTCTGGCAATCTTTTGCGTCAGTCCGCCGCGGCCTTCGAGTCCTTCCTTGAACCAAACTTCGGGAGGCTCCATCCTCGGACGCCGGATTGGTCCCCGTAGCTCAAGCGGATAGAGCAGTTGATTTCTAATCAACTGGTTGTGGGTTCGAGTCCCGCCGGGGGCGCCAGCCTTCGCCTGTGCCCTCATCCGGCCGGGGCCCCTAAGAAGACCCGACCTCTCTAGTCCGCACAAAAGTCATCGCGCGAAGGCTGTCCGCCGTAGCTCCGCAACGCGGAGCGAAGGAGGACCACCCGCAGTCGAAGCCTATTTCCGTTATTCGCCCGAAGCTTCCCCCTCCTACTTCTTCTTAAAAATCGGATCGATCGCCCGCTGGATCATCGTGTTCGTGTCGTTGCCGATGACGGCGGGGCGGAAAACGCGGCTGACCGCGATCTCCTTGGCCGTCTTGGCATCGCGCACAGCGACATCGATTTCGATCAGGTAGGTCGTAAAATCGAAGGTCCAGGACGGCTGGTAGGCGATGATGGCCTCGGTTCCCTCCGGCATCATGGTCAACGGGCCGGCGGAAGCGTCATAACCCAGGCGCCGGAGTTCGCGGGCAATCAATTCATCGACGTTGTGTCCGTCGGAGAGCAAATGCTCGACGAAAATATGGTGAAGCTTTGCCGGTGGCGTCGCCCGGTCGATCTGGGTCTTGGTCGAGCAGCCCCATAGCAGCAGTGCCAGGCAGGGCAGGAAAGCGATTCGTTTCATTCTGACCCTCATCTATTCCGGACAAAATGTCCGCACACGACCCAAAAAGAGCCGCTGGACGAATTGCCGGGGTTCACGCGATCCGGAGGACGATCTTCCCGAACTGCCCGCCTCGTTCCATCAACGCAAAGGCCTCGGCGGCGCCATCGAGGGGAAAAGTGGCCTCGACCACCGGGCGGACTTGGTGGCGGCTCACGAATTCCAGCATCGCCGCCCAGTCCTCGGAGCTTCCCATGGTTGTTCCGAGCAGCGAAATCTGCCGCCAAAAAACCTTGCGCAGGGGAAAATCCGGGACGTTCCCGCGAGTGGCGCCGAAGAAGACGATGCGTCCGCCGGGAGCCGCCAGATCGACGAGAGTGCCGAAGCCCTCGCCGCCCGCGCTGTCGAGGATGACGTCGAAATGCCCCGGGGCGCGGGCCGCTTCCGCGGCCCATCCTGCGCGGGAGTAGAGGAACCCGCCGCGGGCGCCGAGGCGCACGGCCCGCGCGATCTTCTCCTCGGAGCTCGAGGTGACCCACGCTTCCGCTCCCGCCGCGACCGCGAGCTGCAGGCCGACCAGCGCCACACCGCCGCCGACGCCGGAGATGAGGATGCGTTCGCCCGCACGCAGGCGGGCCCGGGGAAAAAGCGCGCGGAAGGCCGTCAAGCCGGCCAGCGGCAACGCCGCAGCCTCCTCCCAGGAAAGATGCGGGGGGCGGGGCGAAAGCTGCGCCACCGGCACCGAAATCTGCTCGGCCAGCGTCCCCTCACGGGGCAGGCCGAGGATGGAAAAGCCGGCCGACTGCGCCCGCGGGTCACTGCCCCAGGCGAAGCCGGGATTGATGATCACCTCGCGTCCGACCCAGCCCGGATCGGTCCCGGAGCCCACCGCCGACACCAGACCGGCCCCGTCGGAACCCGGGACGCAGGGAAATTTCAGGCCGGCATATTGTCCGAGCTTGATCCAGACGTCGCGATGGTTGAGCGCCGCCGCCCGCAGGGAGACCAATGCCTCGCCGGCGCCGGGCACCGGGACCGGCGCCGACGCGAGAAGGAGCTGATTGATGCCGGTGAGCTGAACGACGCGCATGGCCACGGTCGCCGCCTCCGACCTCAGCGATAGCTGACGACCTCGTCCGCCGTAAAGCGCACCTTCGGCGCCGCGGCGTACTTGTCGTCGGCCGCGCGGTAGCCGGCGGCGCACGCGCAACTCGTGGCGTAGCCCTGCGGCGCCAAGCCGAGGATCTCGTCGTACTTCGGGGGCTCCAGGCCCTCCATGGGACAGGTGTCCACTCCCAGCAGGGCAGCCGACGCCATGAACTGGCCCAGGGCGATGTACAGCTGGTGGGACATCCAAGCGTCGAGGTATCCCGCCCCCCGGGCGCGGTCCGCGGCTCCGACCATGATGTCGCGATACCCCTTCAGGGCTTCCTTCGCTCCACCGCGCACGGCGACGATGCGATCGATGTAGCGATCCACGTCAGCGGCGCCGAGGTTCTTGCGCAGGGCAAAGACGACGAAGTGGGAGCAGTCCACCGGCTGGGTCTGGCCGTACGAGGCGGCCGAGAGCCTCGCGCGCGAGGCCGGATCCTGCACCACGATGAACTTCCAGGGCTGGAGACCGAACGAGGAGGGCGCGAGGACGAGCGCGCTCTCGAGTGCGCTCCAGGTGGCGGCCGGGATCTTTTTGGCCGAATCAAATTTTTTAGTGGCATAGCGCCATTGCAGGGCGCCGAGGAGCGTTTCGGTCGGAATTGTATTCATGAAGCGGCGGGAGACACGGAGCGAACCTACGAACCGCCCTTTGTCAAAGGGGGGACCGAGATGGGGCGTGGCCCTAGATGCGGGCGAGCACCAGGGACGCGTTCGTGCCGCCAAAACCGAAGCTGTTGGCGAGGGCGGCATCGACCCGCTTCTCCACCGCCACCTTCGGCGTGAAATCGAGGCCGAGGTCCGCGCAGGCCGGATCGAGCCGGTCCAAATTGATCGTCGGGGGCACGACCCCGTGGTGGATGGCGAGCGCCGCCGCCATGGCGCCGAGCGCCCCGGCGCCGCCGAGGAGATGGCCGGTCATCGATTTCACCGCGCTCACCTGCAGCTGCTCCTTGGCTCCGGCGAACACCGCCGCGATCGCCTGGGCCTCCTCGCCGTCTCCGGCGGGCGTGGAGGTGGCGTGGGCCGACACGTACCCGATCTGCCCCGGCGCCAGCCCGCTGTCGTCCAGCGCGAGCCGCATCGCCCGGCGCGAGCCCTCCGCCTCGGGAGCCAGGGCCGAAAGGTGGTAGGCGTCGGCCGTGGCGCCATAGCCGCGCAGTTCGGCGTAAATCCGGGCCCCCCGCCGCCGCGCGTGCTCGTATTCCTCCAGGACGAACACCACCGAGCCCTCGCCGATCACAAATCCGTCGCGATCGACATCGTAGGGGCGCGACGCCCGTTCCGGCGCGTCGTTGCGGGTCGAAAGGGCGCGCATCTGGGCGAACGCGCCGACGGCGATGGGAGTCATGACCGCCTCGGCGCCGCCGGCCAGCATGACGTCGGCGTCCCCGCGCTGCAGAGTGCGCAGGGCCTCGCCGAGGGAGTGACCGCTGGTCGCGCAAGCGGAGGCGATGCTGAGGTTTGGACCGCGGCAATCGAGCAGGATGGCCAGCTGGCCGGATAGGATGTTGGGCGCGGACTGCAAGATGAAGAAGGGCGAGATCTTGCGGAAGCCGCCGAGGCGCCAGATCTCGTGCATGGCGACGATCTCCGGCAGGCCGCCCAGTCCGACCCCGAGATTAACCCCGATGCGCTCGGGCCGCAGCGTCCCGCGAATACCATCCAGGCCGGAGTCAGCGTAGGCCTCCAGGCCCGCGGCCAGGCCCAGGTGCGAAAAACGCCCGAGT